>OMKS01003162.1_pt1 | contig 13292 bp, 11 predicted proteins | sample 1674721 | NCBI WGS metagenome assembly OMKS01 (sample SAMN06264996, study PRJEB25208) | sediment metagenome | isolation source: hot spring sediment | place: USA: California | collected 2014-09-02 | reverse complement strand
CGGCGGATTCGCAAGGTCGATGCCATTGCGTCCACGACCACGCTGTACTACTACGATCCCGACTGGCGGTGCCTGGAAGAGCGGGACGGATCGGATGTGCTCCAGCGCAGCTTCGTCTACGGCAACTACATCGACGAGGTCCTGGTGATGACCGTCCCCGGCTCGCCGCCTGCGGACTACTACTACCTGCAGGACCACCTGTACAGCCCCGCCGCCCGCTCGGCCCCGGCTTCGCTGCCGGCAAACAACCAGTTCTTGCGGCCGATCGCCACCATCCGCAGTATTCTCTCCGCCAGGTTGTTGTCGATCTCCAGAAGAGGCTCGTCCACGTACCGTGTCAGCGCCGTCCACTGCCCTAACGCATACGTGATCGCCTTGCCCATCGGACTCTTGGGCAGAACTTGGTCCTTCCAGGCCAACAGGTTCGCGTGGATCCGGTCCAAGATCGGTCGGGCCTGCTCCTGCCGGGCTGCGAGTAACTGCGTTGCGTCAAAGTGCTGCTCTTTGGCCGTCTTCTCGATGGCGTACAAGTCCTTCCACAACGCCAGCATCTGCGAGGCGCGCACCGGGTCGCTGTCCAGCGCCAGGTCAAACTTTCGCCGGGCATGCGCATGGCAGCCCACCTCCGTCGCCTGCGACCGCCGAAAGAACTCATCATAACCGCTGTACGCGTCGGCCTGCACATACCCGGCGTATTCACCCAGGAACTTGAGCGGCCCGTGCCGGCTCCGCGTGGGGGTAAAATCAAAGACCACATTCTTGCGGTCATCCACGTACACCCATAGATAGCCGTTGACCGTCGAGCCCTTGCGCTTCTTGCTCTTGACCGGCACGGGCGTGTCGTCCGTATTGATCTGGGGGGATTGAAGGATCATCTCATGCATCCGTCGGACCAGTGGCCGCAACGCCTGAGGCGAATCGACCAAGTGGCAAAAATGTAGTCACGACTCTTGGCCAAGATCACCCTTGGCACCATGAAGAACCCCCTCAGCTTCGGAACTTGGGCTAAGTTCCTGCTGTTCTTTTGGCGTTATCGGACAACCACGGGTCCCGACAGGACCCTGTTCTGAGGAAGGCACTTGCTTCAGAGTGGGGGGATTCCCGGATCGAGGATTAATCTTATTCCGCACCACGATTCAACCGATGCAAGTTCCGGCGGTTCGTATCCAGTCGTGAGCGGCCGCTTTGGAGATCGGGGGGGGCAGATAGGCACAAAGATACTGCACGCAGTAACGCCTGCGAACCGCCGGGAGAGTTGCCGTGTGATGACACGAGTATCGAGGCTGGGGACGGACCCCGGTGGCTCCTGTCGGCATGGTGTCCCATAGGGGATTAGGCGTTAGGCGAATAACCAAGCAGCGCTGGAGACAGGCATGAGAACGGGCACACCCAAGGGGACGATAGTGATCGCAGATGACGAGCCGAATCTGCGGTTGGTGCTGGAGCGGCTCCTGCGGGAAGAAGGCTACACGGTGCACAGTGCGACCGACGGCGTCGAGGCGCTCTCGTTGGCACGGTCGGTGCGGCCGGACCTGCTGGTGTTGGATATCATGATGCCGAACCTGGATGGTCCAGGGGTGGCCGCGGCGTTGCGGGACGACCCGGGGACGGCCCACGTGCCGATCGTGTTTCTCACGGCCGTTTTGACACACGACGACCAAGCCCGCTTGAGTCAACGACGAACCGACCAGGTCTACCTGGCCAAACCCTATGATGTGGACGAGTTGCTGGCGACGGTCCGGCATATGCTCGCCAGCGCCACGTTGGGCGCCGGCACCCGGGAGGACACCCCATGAGTGACACGATTCGCGTCTTGGTCATCGAGGACGAGGCGCACATCCGCATGGCTCTGGAGTACAACCTGCAGATGGACGGGTTCGAGGTGCATCTGGCCGAGAACGGTCGACTGGGGATCGAGGCGGTCGGCCGGGTTCGGCCGGACCTGGTGTTATGCGACTGGATGATGCCCGAGATGAACGGCGTCGAGGTGGTCCGCGAATTGAAGGGCAGCCCGAAGACAAGCCATTTGCCGGTTTTCATGCTGACGGCCAAGAGCATGGTGGGCGACGTCGAAGAGGCCTTCAAGGCCGGGGCGGATGACTACATCACCAAACCGTTTGATCCGCTCAAGTTGGGTGAGATGCTACGACATAAGCTGGCCAAGTTACAGAAGGCCTAAACCCGGTCACGTCGGCCGGGGTCCATTGGAATGGGGGCGCAGTCATGGCCAAGCCGCTGACCATCCTGGTGGTGGACGACGAGCCGCGGATTCGACTGGCGCTGGAGTACAACCTGCGGCGGGACGGGTTTGCGGTCCACACGGCCGAGGATGGTTTCGAAGGCCTCAAGAAGGCCCGTCGGATCAGGCCGGACCTGATCCTGTTGGACTGGATGATGCCCGACATGGACGGTATTGAGGTGCTGCGCAAGCTGCGCGAGCGCAAGGAGACCGAGCGTATTCCGGTCTTCATGTGTACGGCCAAGGGCACGGTCGGAGACGTGGATCGTGGCTATGGGGAGGGGGCCACGTATTACATCACCAAACCGTTTGACATCTGGTCGCTGGGCAGGACCTTGCGTGAACGGCTCGCCGAAGCGGGCAGGACATAGCCTAACCCGTCACACGTCCCGATGTGTGGATCGCGCGTCGGGGGCGTGCTTGAGTGAAAGGAAGGACAATGACATGGGATTATCCGCTCGATTGGTACGATGTTCTGGAGCGTTGCGCACAGGATGAGGACCTCGTGGATGCGCTGGTGGAGACGTTCCTGACGGACAGCCCAGGGCACGTGGAGGCGCTGCGGCAGGCCGCCACCGCCGGCGATGCGCCGCAAGTCAGGTCCGTGGCCCACATGCTGAAGGGCTCGGCGGGGGCCATCGGCGCCAAGCCTCTGGCCGCGGCGATGCTGGCCATGGAGAAAGCCGCCGCCGAGGGCAACATGACCGCGGCGGCAAGCGCCTTGGAGGCGGTGCAGGACGAGTTTGAACGTCTGCAGGCCTTTCTGGCCGAACCGGACTGGAAGGACCGCATCAAGGCGGCGGGCGCGTGTCCATCCTGACGTGCCCGTTGAGCGGCGGCTGCGACAATCAACACCGGTCCGGCCGCTTCGCTCCGACAGACAGGGGGTTACATGAAAACAGCTTTGGGCGTATCGCCTTCGATTCCGGCAATGGGTGTAGTGCCCGGGGTCACGGAATGTCGAAGACGTCCGGCCACGCGGTCGCGCCGGAGTCTGGGGGCGCTGCGCGGCACCATGCCGGATGACGTTCACGCTTCGGTCGATCTGGTGGTGGGGGAGAACTGATGGCGCGGCGGGTCGTCGTCCGATCGTTGTGGGATCGTCTGGAAGGCCGACAAAGGCAATCGTTGCTGGCCGTCGGCATCATCGGCACAGCGCTCGCCTTGTGGGGGGCGGCCGTGGTGCGGTATCAGGAGGGGCGTACCCTGAATCACCGGTTCCAAAGGGCGGCCGACGAGATCACCGTCGTCATTCAGCATACGTTGCACGACAAGCTGCTCATCGCCGAGTCGGTTCGTTACTTCCTTGATGCGTCGGATTGTCTCTCGTCGGGTGAATTCGGCCTATTTGTTGAGCCGTTTTTGCGGCACGACAGGGTATACCGGATTTTGGCCTATGCGCCGCGGATTACGGGTGAGGAACGAGACGCCTTCGAGGTGCGGGGCCGACGGACGGGGCTGGAGCAGTTTCAAATCACAGATTCGAAGGGTGGTGTCTGCGGACAATTCGTGCGTGCACCCCGGCGCGACGCGTACCTGCCCTTGTTCTATATCGCGCCCTCCCTGGGCAATGAGTCATGGTTCGGGCATGACATCGGGGTTTGCCCGGTGCTCGGGTCGAGCCTGGCCTCCGCGGTGGCGACGGGCCGGACGACGCTCCACGTCCAGGCCCTCGCCCAAGCCGAACCGAAGGATGGGTCGTTGCTGCTGGCGGTTTTTGTCCCCGTCTACGAGCGGGACCGCTTGGGGGAGGTCGGCGGCAGTGGTCCGGAGAAGCTTCGTGGCCTTGTGTACGGCCAATTGGACGTGTCTGAACTGATCCAGACGTCGCTGGTGTCGCATGATCTCGACGGCATGCTCGTCGAGCTGGGTGTGTCCTCGGAGACCGGCACGACGTGGCTTGGTCGGCCAGTGGCCGTGTCGGCCGGCGGAGGGCTTGATGTGGAAGCGGCTTCGGCCGGGGGGATCGTGGCCGACGCTGTGTTTTCGATGGGGGACCGTGAGTTTCGGGTGCGGTCCCACGCAACCGACGCGTACTTAGGTGCTCACCGAGGGTGGGCCTGGCTGGAGGTTCTGGGGGCGGGGGGTCTTCTGACGATTCTCTTGTTGGGGTATCTCTGGATTCATTTTATGCGGGCGGCGGTCGTAAAGCGACAGGTGGATGCGCAGACCGCCACGTTGAAAGAGATCAACACGGAGTTGGTTGAAAGCCAGGCACGATTGGACACGGTTGTCAAGGCTGCGCAGGATGCGATTATGATGCTCGATGCGTCGGGGAATATCTCGATGTGGAATGCGTCGGCTGAGCGGATTTTCGGCTATTCAGAGCAGGAGGCACTGGGGCAGAATCTGCATATGCTCCTGGCACCGAAGCGCTTTCATGAGGCGTTTCGCAAGGCTTTCACCAAGTTCTGCCGATCGGGCCAAGGCGATGCCGTAGGCAAGATTGTGGAACTGAGCGCGTTGCGCAAGGGCGGGCACGAGTTTCCCATCGAATTGTCGCTGTCGTCGGTTCAGATCCGGGGCGAGTGGCATGCGGTCGGCATCCTGCGCGATATCAGCGAGCGAAAACGGGCCGAGGAGGAGCTGAAAAACGCGCTGTGCGAGGCCGAGAAGCTGAATGACATTCTGGCGGAACAGACGGCCAACGCGAACCATCTGGCGGCACTTGCGGAGATGGCGAATGCCGCGAAGAGTCGTTTCCTGGCGAACATGAGCCACGAGATTCGCACGCCGATGAACGGCGTGATGGGCATGATCGACCTGGCGCTGGATCAGGAATTGCCGGCCGAGGTCCGTGAATACCTGGTCACGGCCGAGGCGTCGGCCAAGGCTCTGCTGGCTATCATCAACGACGTGTTGGACATCTCAAAGATCGAGGCTGGCAAGGTCACCATCGAGCGGATTGAGTGCCCGCTGCCGCCGTTGTTGCGCGATATGGAAGCGCTCATGGCGCCGGAGGCCGACCGCAAGAACCTGCAGTTCAAAATCATGCTGGATACGCCGATCCCCGATCGGATCTGTTCGGATCCGACGCGGATTCGACAATGCCTCACCAATCTGCTGAGCAACGCCATCAAGTTCACCGCGGCGGGGTGGGTACACGTCCACGTCGGTGTCGAGGATGAGGGGCACGTTCAATTCTCCGTCGAGGATACCGGCGAGGGCATTCCACCGGACCGCATCGAGACCATCTTTCAGCCCTTCACGCAGGCCGACGAGAGCACCACGCGCCGGTTCGGCGGCACGGGCCTGGGCCTGACGATCACTCGGAAGCTGGTCGAGCTGCTGGGGGGTGAGATCCGGGTCACTAGCGAGCCGGGCAAAGGATCCACCTTCACGTTTACCGTGGCGGCGGGCGTTCCGCTCAGCGGGCCCGAAGCCCATCTGCTCGAGCACTTGGCCGACGGGCCGGCCGCGCCGGCGGCCTGTGCCGCGGCTGCCGAAACGCCGCGCCTGAGCGGTCGGGTCCTCGTGGCGGAGGACGTGGCCGTCAATCAGAAGATCGCGGAGACCCTGCTGCGCAAGATTGGTCTGGACGTGGACGTGGCCGCCAACGGTCGTGAAGCGGTCGAGATGGCGACGGCCAACATGTATGACCTGATCCTGATGGACATTCAAATGCCGGAGATGAACGGCTACGAGGCCACCCGCCTGCTCCGTCACAAGGGCCTGACCGTGCCGATCCTGGCCCTGACCGCCAGCGTGATGGCCGAGGACATCCACCGAGCCACCGAGGCCGGCTGTGACGGCCACCTGGCCAAGCCGATCGATCGTGCGGCGCTCTACGACGTGGTGGAGCGCCTGCTGGCCGGTGACGGCGCGGGCGATCCCGTCGCCGCGATAAAGACCGAGGTCGAAACATGCCGCGAGGTGATCGAGCAGGTGGCGGCCTCACCGACGGATGAATCACGACGAGCCGGCAGGCTGCCGGAGCCGGTGAACATGAAGGAAACGGGGTGAGCCATGGTCAAAGACTCGGATAAACCGTTGGCGGTGCTGATTGTGGAGGATGAGCCGGTCAACGCCGCCTTCCTTCGGGGCATCGTGGGCAAACTGGCCGAGGTGGGGCGGATCGAAACCGTCTCCTCGCTGCGCGAGGCGCATGACCGCCTCGGGGAGAGATTCGACGTCGTGCTCCTGGACTTGAACCTGCCCGACAGTGCGGGCCTGGATACGCTGATGTCGGTGACAAACGACTGGCCTCAGGTGGCGGTGGTGGTCGTCACGGGCGAGCACGATGAGCAGACCGGACTTCGCACGCTGGTCGAGGGAGCACAGGAATACCTGGTCAAAGGCAAGTACGATGCGTATATCCTCCACAAGTCTATCCGGTACGCCGTGGAGCGCAAACGCACGGAGGTTTCGCAGAAGCGTTTGCTCAAGGAGTTGGAGGGGGTCAACCAGGAGCTTCAGGACTTTGCATACATCATCTCGCATGACCTCAAGGCCCCGCTGCGGGGGATCAGCTCCCTGGCCCAGTGGATCGCCGAAGATTACGCTGACAAGTTGGGCGACGAGGGCAAGGAGCACCTCGACTTGTTACTGTCCCGGGTTGAGCGCATGCACGCTCTGATCGACGGGGTCCTGCAGTATTCACGCGTGGGCCGCATCTGCGAGGAGCAGGTGGACGTGGATCTGAACGAGCTGTTGGCCGAGGCGGCGGACATGGTGGCCGCCCCGGAGCACATCCGTATCGGAATCGCCGAGGGGTTGCCCACCGTACACGCCGAGCGGACACGGTTGCTGCAGGTGTTCCAGAATCTGCTGAGCAACGCCGTCAAGTACATGGACAAGCCCGAGGGGCGAATTCGCGTGACGTGCGAAGAGGACGGGGATTTCTGGCGGCTGGCCGTGGCCGACAACGGTCCGGGCATTGAACAGAAGCATTTCGAGAAGATCTTTCAGGTTTTTCAGACGGTTCACAGCGGGGAGGGCCGCGACAGCACCGGTGTGGGCCTGTCGCTGGTCAAGAAGATCATCGAGATGTACGGCGGCCGTACATGGGTGGAGTCGCAGGTGGGCGAGGGCAGCACGTTCTACGTGACTTTGCCTCGACGCCACGAACCGGCCCCCCGGACACCGGACACGGCCGCACGCGAAATCCTGGAGCCGGCCGCGGATACCTGAGGGGGCGGTTGCCCAGACTGTGAACGTGGGGGATCAGGCGATCAGGTCCGCCTATCCATAAGAAGTTCTAAGAGCCGTAGGTAAGCTAGGGAGTGAGCTATGGGGGTCATATCAAATCAAGAGAGCCATCGGGAACAGGGTCGCACGCCTGAACAAACCGATGTGACCGGGCGGATGCGACCGATTCTGTTGGTGGAGGACGATCGCGTCGATACGATGACGGTCCAGCGGGCGCTGAAGGAGCTGCACGTCGCCCGGCCATTGGTGTATGCTCAACACGGTGAGCAGGCGCTGGAGATTCTCGAGGACACCTCGCACCCGCTGCCGTGGTTGATCCTGCTGGATCTGAACATGCCTCGCATGAACGGCATGGAGTTCCTTTCGGTGGTCAAGAAGGATGCACAGTTGTGCCTGCTTCCCGTGGTGGTGCTGACCACGTCGCGGGATGAGAATGACAAGGCCGAGGCTTTTCGCTGGTCGGTGGCCGGCTACATGGTCAAACCGGTGGATTACAATCAATTCGTGGAGACCTTGCGCATCCTGGATCGCTATTGGACGTTGAGTGAGCAGCCCGAGGCGGCCCTGGCTCGTGAACACGGGCTGACCCCAAGGCAGCCGATCGCGCCCGCGGTCTAAAGGCGCTGATGACGGACGTGGCTGAATCGTTGAGAACCGGAGCAGATCGGACAGTGGAGCCAACGCGATGAACGGCAGGGACGAATTGCTTCACGCGATCAAGCGGAAACTGCCGAGCGACCACCTGGTGACCTCGGCGCGACGATGGCTGGAAATCGGCGAGGTGATGAGCCGCCGCGTGGTGACGATCGCCTTGCCGTGCAGCGTGTACGAGGCCGTCCGGCGCATGGCCGAGCATCGGGTGTCGTGCATCGTCGTGACCCAGGGCGACGCCATCGCGGGCATCGTCACCGAGACCGATCTGGTGCGGCGGCTGAGCGACCACACCGATCTGCAGCGGCTGCCGGTGGAGCACATCATGACCCGCCCGGTCATCACGGTCGAGACGGACCTCTCGATTCTCGACGCGTGTGCGCTGTTGGAAACCCATGGAATCCGCCGGCTGGTGGTGCAACGCGATGGTCGACCCGTGGGGATCGTCACGCAGACCGACGTGACGCAGGGGTTGACCTCACACGGTCTCGGCGAGGACGTGGGCGAGGTGATGACGCGGGAGGTCACCACGGTGTCGCCGACGGCCACCGTGGCCGAGGCCGTGCGGTGTATGGCGGAACGGCGCATTTCGTGCGTGGTCGTCATGGAGGGGGAGCGCATCGTGGGGATGTTCACGGAGCGGGACCTGTTGACGCGGGTCATCGCCGAGCAGAAGGATCCGAAACGGACGCTCATTGGGGAGGTGATGACGGGCTCGGTGAAGACGATACCGCTGAGCCAGTCGGTGTTCAGCGCGGGCAAAACGATGGCGATGGCCGGCGTCCGTCGCCTGGCGGTCACGGACGAGGGGCGGCTGGCGGGGATTATCACCCAGACGGATTTGCTCGACGCCATGCGCCGCCAGCTCGAGGACGAAGAACGGGCCCGGCGGCAGGCTTTGGAGACCTCGGAGAGCAGCGTCTTCACGCTGGATTCGCATGCCCGCATAACGTATGCCAACCCCGCCACCGCCCGGTTGCTGGGCGTGGTCGAGCGGGACACGTTGATCGGGGCGCGGTTCCTTGAGGAGCGATTCTGGCCGGATCCTTCGCAGCGGTCGTTGCTCGAAGAGAGCCTCAAACAGAAGGCCCCCGATCCTCGGGAGTTACACCTGCAGACGGTCGGAGGGCAGCCCCTGTTCGTCGTGCTGTTTCTGGTACCCGTGCGATCCGCCGACGGCCGGATCAAGGGATACCACGGCACCCTGCGGGACGTGACCCGCGAGAAGATGTCCGAGCGCGAGCTGGAGCGGAACTATGCGGCCCAGCGGGCCTTCAGTGAATTGCTGACCAAGAGCCTGGAGGACCTGCCGCTCGACACCATCCTCCAGTTTTTCCTGGAGCGCCTCGTCGCCGTGCCGTGGCTGATGCTGCAGGATCGGGGCTTGATCGCCTTGACCGACGAGGCGACCGGCGAGCTGGTCGTGCGGGCCCACCACAATCTGGACCCTGCGGTGCAGTCACGCTGCGCCCGCATCACCCCCGGCTGTTGCCTGTGCGGGCGTGCGGCGGCGATGGGCGAGATGGTCTTCAGCGATCGGTTGGATGAGCAGCATGAGATTCGCTGCGCGAGCATGGAGGATCACGGGCACTACTGCCTGCCCATTTTGTCGCCGTCGCGGGGCGTGCTCGGCGTAATGACGCTGTACACGCGGTGTGGGCATGATCGGGAGCCGGCCGAGGAGACGTTTCTGCTCTCGGTATGCGGTCTCCTGGCGGGGGTACTGGAGCGCTACGAGACACAGAAACAAATCCAATCCTTGGCGCGATTCCCGGGCGAGGATCCGGCGCCGGTGCTGCGCGTGGCGGCGGATGGAACGATTCTGTACGCCAACGCGGCGGCCGAGCCGGTATTGGCCCTGTGGGGCCGCCACCTCGATGAACGGTGTCCGGAAGACACGGCCCGGATCGTGGGTGAGGTCTTGCAGAGCGGCCAAACCCGCAAGATCGACGTTGTGGTGGCCAACCGGGTCTTCAGTCTGTTCTGCGCGCCGTTGACCGAGGAGAAATACGTCAATCTCTATGGCCGGGAGGTCACGGCCGAGCGGCGGGCCCAAAGGGAACTGCGCGAACTGAACCGCGCCCTGGCGGAGACCGTGGAAGAGCTCGAAGTGGCCAACCTCGAGCTGCGGGACTTCGCCAAGGTCATCGCCCATGATTTGAAAGCGCCGGTTCGCGCGATCGGCACGCTGACGCAGTGGATCGCCGCCGACTGCATGGACCGATTGGATGACCGAGGGCGGGAGCAGATGCACCTGTTGATCGGGCGAACACAACGATTGAACCACCTGCTCGAGAGCGTGCTGCAATACTCGGTGGTGGGTCGCGTTGAATCGGCCAAGGAGCACGTGGACCTCAACGCGGTTGTGGCGGCGGTGTGCGCGGCTTTGCAGATTCCGCCGCACATCACCGTCGAAGTAGACGGTGACATGGGCCTGATGCGCTGCCACAAAATGCGGCTCATGCAGGTGTTCCAGAATCTGCTCAGCAACGCCGTCAAGTACATGGACAAGCCGCAGGGTCGGATTCGGGTATCGCGGCGCGATGAGGGCGAGGTGTATCGTTTCGAGGTGACGGATAACGGGCCGGGGATCGAGCAGAAGCATCAGCAAAAGGTCTTCCAGGTGCTCCAGACGCTGGACCCGCGGGACGACGTGGAAAGCGCGGGCGTCGGGCTGGCCCTGGTCAAGAAGATCATCGAGGACATGTATGACGGGCAGGTGGGTGTCGAGTCGACGCCCGGCGTGGGCAGCACGTTCTTCTTCACGCTTCCAAAGTACCACTTTCCCTCCGTGGCCTGCCCCGCGACCCTTGAGGTGGAGGCGCGCCCATGAGTGCGGAACGGACGCACATTCTGTTCGTGGAGGACGATGAGGTCGATCAGTTGGCGATCCGTCGGATGGCCAAACGGGAGTCGTTTCAGCACGCGATCACGGTCGTGGCGACCGTGGCCCAGGCCGAAGAGGCCCTGAGGTCAGCGACCTTCGACGCCATCATCGCCGACTACAACCTGGGGGATGGCACGGCGATGGACGTCCTGGCCGTGGCCGGGCAAACGCCGGTGATCATCGCCACGGGCGCCGGCGATGAGAAGATCGCGCGCGAGGCGATGAAGGCCGGAGCGTTCGACTACCTGATCAAGGACCACTCCCACAGCCACCTCGAGGTCCTTCCGATGGTCATCCAGAAGGCCATCGAGCACGCCGCGACCCAGCGGCAGTTGGAGGCGTACCACCACGAGCTGGAACGGCTCGTCCAGGAACGTACCGAGCAACTGGCCCGCGAGAAGGAGCTCATCGCCGTGACGCTGGCCAGCCTCAGTGACGGTATCATCGCCGTCGATCCAGACAAGCGAATTATCCTGTTTAACGCCGTGGCCGGGCACATGACCGGGTGGCCGCCCCAGGAGGCCATAGGGCAGCCCCTCGAGAGCGTGCTTCAGGTCGTCGACGAAAAGCATCGTCGGCCCGTGGCGTCCTGCGTGGACACCGTCATGGAGCAGGGACATCCTGCCGCCGGCGGCGCCGACGACGTTCTGGTGTCGCGGGGCGGCACGGACCACCCCGTCGCCCTGAACGCTGCGCCGATCCGCAAGGACGACCGCACGTTGGGTGTCGTCGTGGTCGTGCGCGACGTGACTCACCAGCGTGAGATCGACCGGATGAAGACCGACTTCGTATCGTCGGTCTCACACGAACTGCGCACGCCCTTGACCTCCATCAAGGCGTTCACGGCGACCATTCTGCGCGATCCCAACATGCCCGACGAGACGCGGAACCAGTTCCTGCATATCATTGATGAGGAGTCGAATCGGCTGGGCAACCTGATCGAGGACCTGTTGCAGATCAGCCGGATCGAATCGGGCCGTCTGACGCTGGAGATGCAAACGGTTTCGATCGACCAGGTACTGTCGCAGGTGATCCCCCCGCTCGAACCTCTGGCGGCCAAGAAGGACATCACGCTGGAATGCCAGATCGGGGAAAACCTGCCACCCATCGAAGTGGATCCCCAAAAGCTGCAATCGGTGTTCACAAACCTGGTGAACAACGCCATCAAGTTCACGCCGGAAGGCGGACGGGTCACGATCTCGGTTGAGGCCCAGGAGGACACGCTACTGTGCCGCGTGACGGATACGGGGCTGGGCATCCCGGAGGACGATCTGGAGAAGATCTTCGAGCGTTTCCACCGGGTAAACCGGCCGGGCAAGGAGATTCAGGGGACGGGACTGGGTCTGGCGATCGTGAAGAACATCGTCGAACTGCACCATGGCTCGATCCAGGTCGAAAGTCAGGTCGATGCGGGCACGACCTTCACGGTCGCCTTGCCGGCCACCCAAGCCACCGTCGTGACCGCCTGATCGGTTTGCCCAGGCGTCACGGAGCGGGAGGCCCTACCCAAAGCGGACTACCTTCCTGGCAATGTCGCCGGTCATCCGCGGGACGGTGGTGGTGAGCATCCGGTACGATGAGTGGGGCCAGGCGGTGGCCAAGCTGTGCTCGACGTATGATGAGCAGGGCAATCTGGTCGATGTGGTGGATCTGCTGGCCGTCGAGCAGCAGCAGGCGTTGACGGCCGCCGAAACGACCTCCTCTGGACCCCGGATCGAGTCCGGGGTGACAGGCGTGGAGGCTGAAGTGCTCGACGGCGGGATGACGGCGATGAGCATACCGACCGCGTGGTAGGTCTGGCCGATCTGACGTAAGTGCCTGAAAATACGTTCTGACCTCGGATGCCCGCTGGGCATCTGGAGCGCGCAGGGGGAAAACGGCCCCGGCCCAGTCCGGGGTCTTTTTTTGCGCCCCAGGCAAGGACAAGGGGTTGGCATATATAAATGTGGCCCCTTTTTATCTTGACTACTAAGGCGTAACCAGGTACAATATGTTTACAAGACAAAGCCGTGGAAAGTGCATTACGGATCGGATCGCTGGAGCGGACCGGTACGGCTGGGTGACTTCTATGAGTCGTTCGGGACCGACGCACTCGTGGTCTCACAGGTGTGTCACGTGGGGCGGTGCAGCCGGCCCAGGGTCGGCTGGATCGCGGGGGTGCCGTATCACCGGCTGGATGAGAGCGTTCGGCGATTGCAGCAGGCGGGGTACAGGGTGGCCGTCTGCGAGCAGGAGACCAACGAGGACGGGGAAAGGGTCGAGCGATGGAAGTCCTATTGATGAAGTCGGCGCTGTACGCCCCCGGAGCGCACGATCTGTGGGACGTGCTTGTGGACGGACAGGTGGTCCTGCAGCGGGCACCGCACA
>OMKS01003160.1_pt1 | contig 13297 bp, 17 predicted proteins | sample 1674721 | NCBI WGS metagenome assembly OMKS01 (sample SAMN06264996, study PRJEB25208) | sediment metagenome | isolation source: hot spring sediment | place: USA: California | collected 2014-09-02 | reverse complement strand
GTTGCTCCTGTTGCTCCTGTTGCTCCTGTTGCTCCTGTTGCTCCTGTTGCTCCTGTTGCTCCTGTTGCTCCTGTTGCTCCCGGCGCCCCGCCACCGTGCCGCCAGATGCACCCCCGGCGCAGGGTTCATTGGACGCACCGCAGCAGAAGTGATGCACCCTTCTGCTGCCACGGGGCATTTTTGGCAGCATGGCCTGCAATGCCGGCACAGCACCCCGGCATACGCGTTCCCTCACACTACGGGGGAGGGGCAGATGCGGGACGGAGAAATAAGCGGACGCTTCCCGCGGGGCTTCGGGGCACGTGCAGGCCGTTTCACTCCCGGTGAACGTATCCTAAAAAAAGTATATGGGGGTGACGCACCCGGGATATCCGGCCTGACGGCGGGAACCGGGGCGCCTGCATACCGCCGCAGGGCGGTCCGGGCCGGACGGGGGAAAGGATGTCCCCCGTTCAGTTCCCGGCGGGACGGGCCGCCTCGTGGCAGGGGATACAGACCCGCCTGCCGTCGAGGAGGCGGGTCTTTGCATCGGCCACCTGCTCGCCGCAGCGGGCACAGGCGACCGAGACGAAGATCCGCGCCGTTGCCGGAGGCTCCATATCCACCTCGCTGACCCGGACCACCTCGTCCTGCGGCAGGGTAAGGATGCGCTGCGCCGCCGCCCGCATCAGGGCGTGGAACCGGTCGTGCTCCGCCCCGTCTGCACTGCCGGACATGACCTTCCGGCGGAGGTCATCCATCTCCGCCCGGCCGGGCGCTTCCGTGGCGCAGGCCAGCACCCGTACCGCCCTGCCGCTCCCGCGGGAGAGGAAGGTGAAGGCATGCTTGCCGTAGTCCCTGATGACAAGGTTGCCCTTCCCGGCGGTGCAGCCGGTCACCATCTGGACGGCATCCACGCCGCAGGCGTCGGTCTCCGCGATCGCCACCAGCTCTTCATCGTACGGCCGGCCCACGCCCAGCGCCTGCATCGCCGCCACCGCAACGCGGTAGCCCATGGCGAGGCCGGGGCAGGTATGGCCGTGAAACGTGACGCATTCGTCAAAGGACGGGTAGTGTCCGGCACCAGCGGTGCCGGCCGGGTGATCATGTGTATCGCACATAGGTACTCTCTTCCCTCTTCTGTGGTATATCCGGATATTCTTCTCTTTCGGTTGTTCCATTGCCGTTCCCGTTGCCGTTGCAGAGGCACTGCGGGATGACGCAGGGCACCCCCCAGAGCTCGCCGATCATCACCGGCACCCCATACACCGCCTCGATCTCATCAGCGGTGATGGCGCTCGTATCCCCGTAGGTGTGGATGGACTGGTCCTTGAGGAGGATGAAGCGGTCTGCGTACCGGAGGGCGGTGTTAAGATCGTGCATCGTCATCACCACCGCGATCTGGTGCTCGGTCACGATACCCCGGATTTTGTCCAGGATCTCGACCTGGTTTCTCAGATCGAGCGCACTCGTCGGTTCGTCCAGGAGGAGGATCTTCGGCTCCTGCACGAATGCCCGGGCAATGGCGATCATCTGGAGTTCCCCCCCGCTCATCTCATCGATGTAGTGGAGGCGGAGGTGGTCGATCATGAATTTTTTGAATGCCGCATCGACGATCCGGAGGTCGTTCCCGGTGATGTCCCAGCCGATATGCGGCCGCCTCCCGAGGAGCACCGCATCAAACCCGGTCAGCCTGCCGGTCTCGACCCGCTGCGGGACGTAGCCTATCCTCCGGGCGACCTCCATCAGGTCGAGGGAGGCGAGGGGATCGCCGCCCACGGTGACGACCCCCTGCTCCGGCACGAGGATGCGGTTCAGGCATTTTAACAGCGTCGTCTTTCCCACCCCGTTCGGCCCGAGAATCGCAACGATTTCGCCCTCCGCGATGGAGAACGCGATCTCGTCGAGCACCGAAAGGTTCCTGTACATAAACTTCAGTTCGTCGACCGAGAGGATCATCGGTGATACCCCCTGATGAGCAGATAGATGAAGATAGGCGCGCCCATGAACGCGGTGAGGATCGCGACCGGGAGGACGTACGGCGCCACGATCAGGCGGGCGACCGTGTCGGAGGCGAGCAGCAGAAGGGCACCCATCACGATGGAGCCCGGGATCAGGTACCGCTGCTCGTCGCCGATGATTCGCCGCACCATATGCGGGCAGACGAGCCCGACAAACCCGATCACCCCGAGGAATGAGACGAGCACCGAGGTCACGAGTGCAGCGATGATCATCCCGACGTTCCTGAGCCGCTCCACATTGACCCCGAGCCCCCGGGCGGTCTCGTCCCCTGCATCCATCGCATTGTAGTTCCAGCGGTTGGCGATGAAGTAGATGCAGGCAGCGACGGTGATCACCGCCATCAGGGTAAGCTCAGGCCACCCTGCCCTCCCGACATCGCCGAATGTCCAGTGGACCACTGCCGCAAGCTGGGTATCATCGGCAAAGTACTGGAGAAACATCACGCCGGCGGTAAAGAGTGACGACAGCGCAACACCGGCAAGGATCACGACCTCCGGGGAGGATGCCTTGATCTTTGCGATGGCGATGATCGCGATCGTTGCAAGCATGCAGAACACGAAGGCGATGATCGTCGTCAGGTACGGGTTGTTGATCACGACCGCACCGGCCGTCGTGGAGGTCATCCTGCCCGTTCCAAAGATGATGACCGCGACCGCGGCACCAAACGCCCCGGCGTTGGAGATACCGAGCGTGAACGGCGATGCAAGCGGGTTTCTGAGGATCGACTGCATGGCGACACCGGCGACCGAGAGGCCTGCACCCGCGACGATCGCGGTGAGCGCCTGCGGGAGGCGGATGTTCCAGATGATCCGGTCCCACTTGTCCGTGACGTTCTCCCCGATAAGGGTCATAAAGACCTCATACGGGGGAATTGCAACCGCACCGACCGAGATCGAGAGGATGAGCAGGAAGAAGAGGACGATGATCCCGCCGATAATGAAGAGCACCTTCCGGTAGGTGTAGCTGAGGTAATCCTGCGGGAGTTCGCCGTCGGCGAGGTGCATCGGGAGATCAGCCCCTCTCATGGCGGTATTTCATGCGATAGTTCCCGGATTCCGGTTTCGGCATGAGGGGAGCCTTAGGACTACGAATATTTAAAAATATCATACTTCCTCAGATATCCATTAGATAAACGAATACATAAGACTACGTATTTCGCTTCTCTTATGAAAATCCCCGCCATTCAGGGGGGATCCGTTCCGTCTTCGCCTGACAATCAATGCACCCGGGAGGGCCCGGGGAAAAGAGATCATTTCATGGTGCGGGCAGGAGGTGAATACCCCGTTTTGACGGTTTTGCCCATAAAGCAAAAAGGGGAGGAAGGGGAGGAAGGGGAGGAAGGGGGAGGCGTCTGTTCCTTTCTCCCGCAGCCTTCCAGAAAAATCAGACCGGGATCCGGGAGAACCCGAGGCTCCCGTACTGGCCGCTCAGCTCATCAAAGACCGGCTCGCCCACGAAGAAGGTGAAGATCTCGTCGGCCTTCTCCGCCGGGTCGATGTCCGCGAAGCGGTCGGGGTAGAGCACCGTGCCGATGAAATACGCATCCGCAAGCACGGTCTCGTAATTCGTGTTGTAGAAGTTGTAGGGAAGCACGCCGTAGACGTTGCCCTCCTTCACCGCCGAAAGGCCCCGCAGCGCCGTATCCGTCTTCAGCTGCCCGATGGCGCCGTCGTTCTCCATCGAGGTTGTACCGACATCGATGAAGATGTAGTCGGGGTCCCAGTCGACGATCGCTTCCTTCGCCACGTCGACGTGGGCGGTGCCGAGGCCGGATGCGGCGTTGTCCGCATGCACCCAGAGGAAGGGCGGGTACGCGGGCTCGGTCGAGATGATGCCGTGGGCACCCGCAGAGGAGACGCCGCCAACATAGACCCGCTTCTGTTCCGAAACAGGGATATCGCCGGTGCGCTGCTCGAGGTCCGCCATGGTCGCCTCGATGTAGGCGATCACCTCTTCGGCCCGGTCCTCCCTGCCGATCGCCTCGCCCATTACGCGAAGACCGCTGTACATCTCCGCTTTCTCGGCTTCGTTGCGGAGCGAGCCGTACGGGGACGCCACGACCGGGATGCCGGTCTTTTGCTGCAGGGTGTCGGCCTCGGCCGCGCTGGTCCCGTACGCGGTGCCGGTCGAACCGGTCTTGAAGACGAGATCCGGCGCAATGGCGATGACCTTCTCGGGGTCGTCCTTCCCGCGGAATTCGCCGAAGAGCGGGAGGTCCTTCAGCCACGACCCGTGAACCAGCGCATAGGGGCGGCCTTCTATCGCGCGATCCTGCTGTTCGATGCTGTCGACACCGGCGATCAAATCCTCGCCCTGCAGGTACACCAGGTACCGGATACAGCCGGAACCGGAACAGAGAACGCGCTCGACCGGCACCGGCACGGTGACGCTCCGGGCGAATCCGTCCGTCAGGGTGAGTTCCGACGGCCCTGCAGATGCGGTGGGCGTCGCACCGTCCACCGGCCGGGCATCGTCGACACACCCGGCTGCCGCAAGGACGAGGACGAGGAGCACGCCCATAACAGTAATACTAATTGAATGTTTTTTAGCATTCATAATGATCTATTGTTGATAATTGGCTACATAATATTATTGATTTTAATTTTTTTATGGACTAAATGTTACATAATAATGGCTATTTGTTAACCATGCGTCTGCCCGCACCGGTAATTCCGTATGCCATCCGGGGATGAAGGAATGCCAAAACATCCTTTCAGGGAGAAAAATCAGGGGTTGCCGTCAGCCGGAGGAAAATCTAAGAACAATCTATGAACATTCCATGCAAATCCCCGGCATCTCCGGGAGGAGAACGCAAAACGGTGTCCACGTAGCGTACAGGAAAAAACCGGCTGCGGGTGTGGTGACGGGCGGTATCGGGGAGGCACGGCATCACCCGCTGGAGCGGGAAAGGGAGGGCCGCCCGGACAGTGGAGTCCCGTCGCTCCACCGCCCGGACAGGCGGCGGGGAATGCCTTCGCCGGTCTAGTCGGCCTCCCGCCCGTACGCAAGGAACCCCGCGTTGAGCGAAAGGCAGAACCTTCCGTAGCCGGTCAGCTCGTAGACGATGAAGGTGCCCTTTGCCGTCCCCGCAATCATCCCCCCGTCCTGCAGCAGTTTCAGGTGGTAGGAGAGCTTCGATTTGGCGATGCCGAGGACCTCGCCGATGATGCAGGCGCACAGCGGCCGGATGCCGAGCATCGAAAGGATGCGCAGGCGATAGTCGTCGGAACAGATGTGGTGGAACTCCCTGAGACGGGAGAGGGCCTCGTCATCCGGCAGAAGGGCAACGAGGCCCTCCGTCCCCCCGATATCGCAGATGGCCTCCATCGCCTCGGGCGGTATATCAGAACAGCATGCAGGTTTCATAGGCAGGTCGAGAGGGGCACGGGGCTGCGGGGGAGAGCAGGCCGCAGCCGGCCCTCTCCCATCCGGCCCCGCAGGCGCACCTTCTTGTTCAGAAAATTTTGAATTACTATTATATATCAGTACCGCCCATTATTGTTCAACAAAATTTGAACAAATGCTGCCGTCATGCATCAGGTACGTGGCCGGGCACCACTATGGTGGCGCCGCCGTCCCTGCCGGGGCGCTCCCCCGGTACAGCGCACCTGCATGACAGGGGAACGAGAATGCACTTCACCCACCAACCAACCACGGAGACCCGATCATGATCGACCAGCTCACCGGATCGCTTCTCATGGGCTGGGAGACCCTTGCAGGCTACCTCGCCGAGCACGTCCTCACCTGCCTCGTCCCGGCGTTCTTCATCGCGGGCGCCATCGCGGCGTTCATCAAAAAGGACGCGATCCTGAAGTACTTCAGCCCGGACGCAAAAAGGAGCGTCGCCTACGGCCTCGCCTCGGTCTCGGGAACGGTGCTCGCCGTCTGCTCCTGCACGATCCTGCCGATGTTTGCGGGGCTCTTCAAGCGGGGCAGCGGCATAGGGCCCGCCACGACCTTCCTGTATGCAGGCCCCGCCATCAACATCCTTGCGATCGTCTACACCGCAAAGGTGCTCGGCTTCGACCTCGGGCTTGCACGGGCCGCCTTTGCCGTCGTCCTTGCGATCGCGATCGGCCTTATCATGGCGGCCCTCTTCCGGTCGCATGACACCGACACGCAGAAGAGGATGGCCGCGATACCGCAGGTGCCCGCCGGCGGCGGGGAGGAGCGCCCCCGCTGGGTCGTCCCGGCATTCTTCGTCATGCTCGTCGGGATTTTGATCGCCGGCACCGCCCAGGTTTCCTGGCTGATCAGGTTTCCCGTCATCTACGCCCTCACCCTCGGGACGGCGTATCTCCTCATCTACTTCTTCGAGCGGGACGAGGTGACCAATTGGGGCTGGGAGACCTGGGATCTGACAAAGAAGATTTTTCCCATCCTGATCGCGGGAACCTTCGTCCTCGGCATGCTCGCCTACTTCCTCCCGCCGGAGACCTTTGCCCCCTACTTCGGGACGAACTCGCTTGCATCGACCCTGCTCGCCTCGCTCGTCGGGACGATCCTGTACATGCCCACGCTCCTCGAGGTGCCGGTGATAGGGACGACCTTCGGGTATACCGCAGGCGTGATGGCCGGCGGGCCGGCGCTCGCCCTTCTCCTCTCCGGCCCCTCCGTGAGCCTGCCTTCGCTCCTCGTGATCTCACGGATCATGGGGCCACGAAAGACCGCCGTCTATGCGCTGCTCGTGATCGTCTTCTCGGCGCTTGCCGGGTTTGTCTACGGCCTGATACCGGGGTGAACGGAGATATGACAGAACGCACACAACCGTGCTGCGCCGCCGGGGCGATGCGGCGCATACGAAAGATCGAGGCCCTTCGGGTCGTCGTCGGCCCCGCCATGGCGGACGACGCCACAGGCGGGGTGCGGGGGATGCACCTTGCCGGCGCCGACAGAATCGCCGACGAACTCATGAAAAAAATCAAGATCTACAACGACATCCCCCTCCCGGCCGAAGCGGCCTACCGGACGGCACTTCTCCGGGAATACGAAAAAAAGGTGACCCCATGAAGATTGAAGTACTTGGAACCGGATGCATGAAATGCAAACGACTGGCAAAGAACGTCGACGTCGCGGTCGCGGAACTCGGGATCTCCGCCGAGATCGAGAAGGTGGAGGACATCACCGCCATCATGGATAAGGGCGTGATGCTCACCCCCGCACTGATCGTCGACGGCGAACTGAAGGTCTCGGGCCGCGTGGCCGACGTGAAGGAGATCAAGGGAATCCTGCAGGGGGGGAACTGAAGGTGGCGGACCAGCCGGCCTGCACCTGCGGGCAGAATGAGGAGAAGCGGATCATCTTCCCCTGCGCCGGACAGGCGAACACCGGGCAGATCACGAACCTCGCGGCGGTTCAGCTGACCGAAGAGGGGTTCGGGAGCATCGCCTGCGTCGCCCTGCTTGCCACCGGTGCCGAAGGGCTTATCGCCGGGGCGAAGCATGCCGATGAGGTCGTCGTCCTCGACGGATGCCCGATGCTCTGCGCAAAAAAGATCGCAGAAGCGCAGGGCGTCCCGGTGGGCCAGCACCTGGTCGTCACCGACCTCGGCATCGCCAAGGGGCCGTCGCGGTCCTACACCGACGATGCTATCGAGACGGTCGTCTCGGCGGTCTGGGAGGGCAGAGGGAGGATAAAGGCGAAGATGCCCCCGGATGAGAAGAAGCAGGAGAAGTGCGGATGCGGCAGCGGATGCGGCAGCGGATGCGGCTGCGGCGGGGGCTGCTGAACGGAGGAGGAGAAGAATGCCCGGCACCCTTACTATAGAGTGGCGCCACATCGGCGAGAGCGTCGATGGGACGTGCGTGCGGTGTGCGGCGACCGGTCGCACCCTTGCAGAGGTCATAGGGGCCATCCGTCCTGCCCTCTCGGCCCGGCGGGTCCGGGTGCAGGTGACAGAGACGGTGCTCCCGCCCGAGCGGATTGCCGAGTCGAACATGATCCTCTTCAACGGCGTGCCGCTCGAAGACCTCATCGACGAGGCGCGGGTGGAGATGACCCCGTGCGTCTCCTGCTCCTGCATCACCGGGACCGACGCCATCTGCCGGGCGATCGTCTGCGGGGAGGAGACCCACGAGGCGGTGCCCGCCGATCTCATCCTCAAGGCCGCGCTGAAGGTCGTGGAGCCATGACCGGGCGGCGCCTCTCCACCTTCGAGAAGTATCTCACGGTCTGGGTGGCGCTCTGCATCGTTGCGGGCATCGCCCTCGGGCGGGCCGCCCCTGGCCTCGCCGTCGCCCTCGACTCGCTCTCGGTCTACCAGGTCTCAGTCCCGATCGCGATCGCGCTCTTCTTCATGATGTATCCGATCATGGTGAAGATCGACTTTGCGGAGGTGCTCCGGGCGGCAAAGACCCCGAAACCCGTCGCCCTCACCCTCTTCATCAACTGGGCGGTCAAGCCCTTTACGATGTACCTCCTCGCAACGTTTTTCCTCGGGTACGTCTTCGCAGGCTTCATCCCGGGAACCGAGGTGCTCGCCGACGGGAGCACCGTCGAACTCTGGCGAAGCTATGTCGCCGGGTGCATCCTTTTAGGCATTGCGCCGTGCACGGCGATGGTTTTGATGTGGAGCTACCTTGCAAAGGGCAACGACGGCCTCACGCTCATCATGGTCGCGATCAACTCCCTTGCGATGCTTGTGCTCTACGCCCCGCTGGGGGGGTTCCTCCTCGGGGTGAACGCGATGCCGATCCCATGGGAGACGATCCTCCTCTCGGTCTCGGTGTATGTCGCCCTCCCGCTCGTCGCAGGCTACTTCACCAGGAAGTGGGTCATCACAACGAAGGGGATAGCGTGGTTCGAGACGCGGTTTTTGCACCTGCTCACGCCGGTCTCGACCGTGGCGCTCCTCGCCACCCTGGTCCTCCTCTTCACCTTCAAGGGCGAGGTCATCGTCGAAAACCCCCTGACGATCCTCTGGATAGCGGTCCCGCTCTTCATCCAGACGGTGCTCATCTTCACGCTGGGGTATTTCGTCCTCGCCCGCCGGCTCGGGCTCTCCTACCGGGACGCCGCCCCGGCCGGGATGATCGGCGCCTCGAACCACTTCGAGGTGGCGATCGCAACGGCGACGATCCTCTTCGGACTCGGGTCGGGGGCGGCGCTTGCGACGGTCGTCGGCGTCCTCATCGAGGTGCCGGTGATGCTGATGCTGGTCAACATCTGCCTGCGAACACAGGGAATCTTTGGGAGTGAACCGGTATGAACATTGAATCAATGCTTGTCCCGCTGGAGAACCACGGTGCGGCCGCTGCAATGGCGCCGGCCGTGGAGGAGATTGCCCGTCTCGGTGTGGAGCGGGTGGACCTGCTGTACGTGATCAACATCCGCGAAACGGCGGGCGATCCCGGCATTCGTGCCCACGACCGCGAGGTGATGGACGGGTGGAAACAACGCCTTGAGAATTGCGGGGTTCCGGGGGTCCGGGCCGGGGTTGCCGAGGGCATCCCGTGGATAGAGATCCTCGAACGGGCGGAGGCAAACCCCCCGTCCCTCGTCGTCATGGGCTCTCACGGCCGGTCCCTGATCCCCCGCATGCTCCTGGGGAGCCAGACCGAAAACGTCCTCCACCATATCCGGGTCCCGCTCCTCGTGCTCCGCCTTGCCGTGATGACGGAGGGGGACCCGGAGACCTGCACCCTCACGACGGAGCGGGTCTTTCCCCGCATCCTCTACCTCACCGACTTCTCGGAGGAGGCGGAGCGGTGCATCCCCTTCATCGAATGGATGGCAGGAGCGCGGCCGGAGCGGCTCGTCATCATGCACGTGCAGGACACCCGCCGCCTCTGGACGGCGTCGCAGGACCAGATCGACGCCTTCAACCGGGAAGATGCCGAACGGCTCGCCGGCCTGCAGCGGCGGTTCGAACCACTCGGCATCCCTCAGGTCGTCACCGAACTGGTGACCGGCAACGCCATCGACGAGATATTGGAGGTGGAGGAATCGTTTGCGCCCACCATCATCGTGATGGGCGCAAAGGGGCGCCACGGCACCGTCCGCTCCCTCCTCGGCGGGGTGACCGAGGCCGTGGTGCACCGGGCACGGGGGCACGTGCTGGTGGTCAGGTGACAGGAGGAATAGACCGATGAAACGGCGCATCCTCTTCGTCTGCACCCACAACGCCGCCCGTTCGCAGATGGCGGAAGGGTACACCAACGCCCGCTACGGCGACCGCTACGAGGCGTACTCCGCCGGGTCGGAGCCGGCCGACGGGCTGAACCCCGCTGCGGTCCGGGCGATGGCCGCAATCGGGATCGACATCGCGGGGCAGCGGCCGAAGCATATCGCCGCCTTTGCAGGGGAGGAGATGGACCTGCTGGTCGCCGTCTGCGAGGGCGGGGCATGCCCGCTCTTTCCCTGGGCGAAGGAGACGGTCCACCGGAGGTTCCCGGACCCCTCGCTTCTCACCGGCACGGACGCGGAGGTCATGGACGGGGTGCGCCGGATCCGCGACCGGATCACCGGCTGGATTGACGAGACCTTCGGGGGAGCGTAGATGGCGGTTACCATCGTCACCTGTTCGGGGATCTCCAACACCGGGAAGCTGACCGCACAGACCGGGGCGGTGCTCCTGCACCGTTGCGGGGGTGACGTCGAGGCCTGCGTCGGGGCGCGGGACACCGCATCGCTGGAGCGGGCGCTCGTTCACGCAGAGGCGGTGCTGGTCCTCGACGGCTGCGAAGACTGCTGCGCGAAGAAGAAGGTCCTCGCCCTGGGTATCGAACCCTGCCTGCACATCATCGCCACCGCCTGCGGCATTGAAAAGAACGGGATGGCGGAGCCCCGGTTCGACGAGATCGAGCGGCTTGCCGCCGTGGTGCGGGAGGCGATCCGGTGAAGTGCGACCTTTTGCGGGGGGGGCGGGACACTATTCTTCCGGGTGCGCCACGAAGAGCAGGGGGTCGTTCCTTCTCTGCGGCGCCTGCCTCGAGCGGGAGAAGGGCCGCCTGCGGCCGCTGCGGGAGCGGGGCGGATGCGGGTGCCGAATGAACAATATACCCTGAGCGGCAAGCCATACAGGAACAGGAGAGAGGAGAGCTGATGCCGGGAGTAATTGAGGTGTCCGGTCTTACGAAGGTGTTCGGTGCCATCACGGCTGTCGACCATATTTCGTTCGAGGTCCGTGAAGGGGAGATCTTCGGCTTTCTCGGGCCGAACGGGGCGGGGAAGACCACCACCACGCGGATGCTCACCGGCGTCATCCCGATGGACGCAGGAAGCGTGCACATCTTCGGCCATGACATCAGCACCGCACCTGTCCGGGCACGGCAGCGGTCCGGGGTCGTGCCCGAGACCTCGAACGCGTATGCCGACCTGACCGGATGGCAGAACCTGATGCTGATGGCGGACCTCTACGGGGTGCCCCGCCGCCGTGCAGAGGAGCGGTCCCGGGATCTGCTCGAAACCCTCGGCATCTTAGAGAGGAGGGACCAGAAGGTGCAGGGCTACTCGAAGGGGATGAAGCAGCGGCTCATCCTTGCAATGGCGCTCCTCCACGAACCGGAGCTCCTCTTCCTCGACGAACCGACGAGCGGCCTCGATGTGCAGAGCACCCGGATGATCCTCTCCCTGCTGCGGGGGCTCAACGAGGGCGGGACCACCATCTTTCTGACCACCCACAACATGGATGAGGCAAACCAGCTCTGCGACCGGGTCGGGATCATCCGGGACGGCAGGATCGTCGCCATCGACGCCCCCGAGAAACTGAAGGCCGCCATCGAGCGCCTCCACCGGATCGAGGTGAGCTTCGACGGTGCGGTGACGGCCGACGACCTCGCATCGCTGCCCGGCATCGCCGGAGCCGGGCGCACGGGGGACAAGTGGCAGATTACGACGGAGGATGCCGATGCGGCCATCCGGTCCGTTGTCGCCCTCAGCCGGGAGCGGGGGGTGAGGATCGTCACCCTCCAGACGCTCGCCCCCTCGCTCGACGATGCCTTCCTGCGCCTCACCGGAGAGGAGGGCCGGTGACTATGGCGGCGCTGCAGGGCAGGGTACGGCAGGCATGGGCGATCGCCCGCAAGGACATGCGCATCTATTACCTCAAGGGCCCGGTGCTCATCTTCGGCGTCTTCATGCCGGTCTTTCTCTTCCTCGCCTTCTACATGGGGGGCCGCGACCTCTCCCCCGCATTTCTCCTCGCCGGGCTGATGGGGATGACCCTCTTCTTCACCTCGACCGCCGTATCCCCGGCGATCTTCCCGTGGGAAGGGCAGGCAAAGACCCTCGAGCGCCTCGCCGCCTCGCCGGCCAGCATCGCGACGATCGTCCTCGGGGACATGACCGCCTCCGTCATCTTCGGCATCGGGGTGACGATGGTGACCCTCCTCATCGCCCTCGGGCTCGGCCTTCCCCTCCTGCACGGCTTCGTCCTTGCCGCTGCCATCCTCCTTGCCGCCGTCTGCTTCTCCGCCCTCGGCATGCTCCTTGCCGTCCCCCCCACGAACGTCCCCTCGAACATCATGATGCTCTCCTCGCTCCTGAAGTTCCCGCTCGTCTTCATCTCCGGGATCTTCGTCCCGCTGGAGGAGCTCCCCTCATGGGGGATGGCGCTTGCGGTCTGCTCGCCGCTCACCTACTTCACCGATATCGCCCGGTACTCGTTCACCGGCACGCACTTCTTCCCGGTCGCGGCCGATATCGCCGCACTTGCCGTCTTCGCGCTTGTCTTCACCGTGGCGGCGGTCGTCCTGCACCGGCGCACGATGCCGCGGAGGATGTAGGGGCGGGGCACGGGGGCGAACCCGGTTCTGCAATATGTGCCGCCCCAAAGCGTATCCGGCCGGAAAGAGGCCTCCGGCACCTGGATGAATGGATGAACGACGGGGTGACCGCAGACGGACGGGATCGCAGCAGACCGGACGCACTGGTTGCATCCGGAAAAAAGAGGGCGGAGGGCGGATCAGCTCTCCCGTTCCACGATGAAGGTCACCTTCACCACGGCACGGTACTCGACGATTTTGTCGCCTTCCACCTTTGCGGTGCATTCCTTCAGGTAGACCCCCTTGATGTCATGAACGGATTTTGCCGCTTCCCTTACCGCCCGTTCTGCTGCATCCTGCCAACCTTTCGGGGAGCTGCCGATCAGCTCGAGGACCTTGGCCACATGGGCCTCATCAAATTCACGCATGGTTCATTCCTCCAAGCACCCCATAGGGCGCATCTCATTGATGAGTGTTTCGCAGGAGGCGGCGAAGAGACGATGAAGAGAGGTTTCCCCTTCGTCTGTCTCTTATACACATCTGACGCTGCCGACGAAGAGGATAGTGTAGATCTCGGTGGTCGCCGTATCATT
>OMKS01003158.1_pt1 | contig 13302 bp, 17 predicted proteins | sample 1674721 | NCBI WGS metagenome assembly OMKS01 (sample SAMN06264996, study PRJEB25208) | sediment metagenome | isolation source: hot spring sediment | place: USA: California | collected 2014-09-02 | reverse complement strand
ACGGTCTCGTGGGCTCGGAGATGTGTATAAGAGACAGTCTCGGTGCACTGAACATGGTTCTGCCAGCGCATGATAACGAGGCTGACAAGGATACGGTCGATATCTCCGGGATTACCTATTATCTCGCGAAAAAAGACGGCGATATCAACGGTGTTGCCTTTAAGACCTCTACGGAAAAAGGCTACAGCGGGCTTATCGAGGTTATCGTGGGTGTGGATGTAAGTGGTCAGATTCATGCAATAGGTATCCTTTCCCAGAAAGAAACCCCGGGGCTTGGTTCCAAGATCGATGAAGACTGGTTCAAAGACCAGTACAAAGGCAAAACCCTCAACAATATAAACTGGGCTGTGAAGAAGGATGGCGGTGATTTTGAGCAGATTTCCGGGGCCACTATTTCCCCAAGGGCAGTCATCGGTGCGATAAAGGAAGGCCTGACTGGTTACGAACAAAACAAGATGCAGATACTTGGAGGCAGCGATGTCGTTCAGTAAGGAATTCATAAAAGGGATCTGGAGAGAAAACCCTGTTTTTATCTTAGTGCTCGGAATGTGCCCGGTTCTCGCTGTTACAACCTCCGCAGCCAATGGTCTTGCTATGGGACTGGCCGCCACCTTCGTTCTGCTCTGTTCAAACATCGTTATATCCGTTATCCGCTCCATCGTCCCGGACCGGGTGAGAATCCCCGTATTTATCGTTATTATCGCATCCTTTGTTACCGTGGTGGATCTGGTGATGAGCGGTTATTTCAGAAGCCTGCATCATTCTCTGGGTCTTTTTATCCCGCTTATTGTTGTGAATTGTATCATCCTGGGCCGGGCAGAGGCTTTTGCATCAAAGAATTCGTTATTCCTTTCCATAGCAGACGGTCTTGGCATGGGTGCAGGATTCACGCTGGCTCTGGTTATTCTGGGAGGCGTCAGGGAACTTTTCGGTAATGGCAGTATCTTCAGTTATCAGTTGCTGGGCAGCGGATATGAACCGATTCTCGTCATGATACTCCCCCCCGGAGCGTTCTTGACACTTGGCATTCTTACCGGGGTTTTTGCAGCGATAGAGAAAAAATAGATCAAAAGGACGGAGGAAGTATGTCAGCCAAGATCTTGGAAAAAGAACAATTATCAGAAAACGTGTTTAGACTGGTCTTAGATGCACCTAAGATCGCTAAGAAGAGGAAGGCCGGCCAGTTTGTCGTGCTGAGAATCCATGAAGAAGGAGAGCGTATACCGTTGACCATCGCCGATGCGAATGCGGACAAAGGGACACTCACCATTATCTTTCAGACAGTGGGAAAAAGCACCAATCACCTTTCAGAACTCAATGTCGGTGAAGAACTCCTCGATCTTGTAGGGCCTCTGGGAAAACCCACCCATGTTGAAAAGATCGGCACCGTTGCATGTATCGGCGGCGGAGTTGGGGTAGCCCCTGTTTATCCGATAACCGAGGCAATGAAGAATGCCGGCAACCACATCATCTCTATCATCGGAGCACGTGATAAGAGTCTCATCATCATGGAAGACGACATGAAGGCCGTATCAGACGAGATTGTCGTGACAACCGACGACGGATCGTATGGTTTTCACGGTTTCGTAAGCCAGGCACTGGAAGAGAAATATCTCCTTCAGGATAAAAAGATTGACCTCGTCGTGGCAATCGGACCGGTTCCCATGATGAGAGCGGTATGTGATGTAACGAAGAAATATAATGTACCTACAGTTGTTTCCTTGAATTCCATCATGGTGGATGCTACCGGCATGTGTGGTGCCTGCCGGGTATCTGTAGGAGGAAAGACCAGGTTTGTCTGCGTGGATGGTCCGGAATTTGACGGACATCAGGTGGATTTCAGGGAACTCATAGACAGACAGAGGATTTATTTAAAAGAAGAAAAGGAATGTATGGACCATTACTGCACCTGCAAACAGCAGGGAAAGGGGGTTAAATAACTATGGAAATGAAAGAAAGACTCAAAATACCTCGTCAGCCGATGCCCGAGCAGGAGCCAAAGGTGCGTGCGCGTAATTTTGATGAGGTCCCCCTTGGTTATACACCGGAAATAGCGAAACTCGAAGCCTTGCGCTGCATACAGTGCAAAAAACCGGCTTGTGTAGACGGCTGTCCTGTCGAGGTTGATATCCCTGGTTTCATCGCCCTTGTTGCCGAAGGTGATTTCATTGGTGCTGCAAAGAAGATCAAATCGACCAATGCATTGCCCGCAGTATGCGGAAGGGTATGTCCACAGGAGGTTCAGTGTGAGATTCAGTGCGTGAGAGGCAAAAAAGCTGAACCTGTTGCTGTCGGAAGGTTGGAGCGCTTTGTTGCTGATTTCGAGCGTGCTGCCGGAGAGGTTTCCATCCCCAAGATCCCTGCTTCGACAGGAAAACGGATTGCGATTGTCGGCTCAGGCCCTGCCGGGCTTACCGTAGCGGGAGATCTGGTACAGCTCGGTCATGATGTAACCATTTTCGAGGCACTGCACAAGGCTGGAGGAGTTCTTGTTTATGGTATTCCCGAATTCAGGCTTCCAAAAGCCATTGTTGCATCCGAGGTGGATTATCTGAAGAACATGGGGGTAAAGGTGGAGACCTCCAATGTTATCGGAAAGGTTGCAACTGTAGACGAACTCTTCGAAGAAGGATATGATGCGGTATTCCTTGGAACTGGTGCTGGTCTGCCCACATTTATGAATATTCCCGGAGAAAATCTCAATGGTGTGTATTCTGCGAACGAGTATCTCACCAGGTCAAACCTCATGAAGGCATATCTGTTCCCCGAATATGATACACCTATTGTACACGGTAAGAATGTTGCGGTAGTCGGCGGCGGTAATGTTGCCATGGACGCGGCACGTACAGCAATGAGACTGGGCGCGGATAATGTTTATCTGGTTTACCGCCGGTCAAGGCAGGAAATGCCCGCCAGGATCGAAGAGATCCATCATGCGGAGGAAGAGGGCATCCAGCTCAATCTCCTTACAACGCCAATTAAATATATTGGTAATGATAAAGGGTGGGTTACATCAATGGAGTGTCTGCGCATGGAACTGGGCGAACCGGATGACTCAGGAAGAAGACGGCCCGTGCCGATTAAAGGCAGTGAGTTTATCTGGGATATCGATACTGTTGTCGTTGCCATCGGTGCAGGTTCAAATCCCCTTGTACAGAGCACTACACCCGGTCTTGATACGAACAAATGGAATTATATCATTGCCGACGAAGAAACCGGGCAGACATCCAGAGAAGGTGTCTTTGCCGGAGGTGACATCGTAACCGGTGCTGCTACGGTTATACTGGCAATGGGAGCAGGTCGCAAAGCTGCAAGGGCAATGCATAAATATGTGATGTCCAAATAATATTTTTATGGTACGGTAGGAGAACTTATGACCCTTGCGGAGATCAAAAACATATTAAATGCAGATGTAATCGTCGGTGAAGACTTGCTGAGCATGGAAGTCGAGGCCGGTTTCGCTGCAGACCTGATGAGCGATGTTCTTGCCTTTGCAAAAGAAGGGTCAATCCTCCTTACCGGCTTGACTAACCCGCTGGTCATCCGTACAGCCGAGACACTGGATTTGAGGGCCATAATCTTTGTGCGGGGGAAAAGGCCTTCTGACGATGCTGTAAAACTGGCAAGGGAAAAACAAATAGCCCTTTTGGGAACCCGTTATATCCTGTTTGAATCGTGCGGCAGGCTCTTTAATGCAGGCATGAGGGGTTCAATACAGAAGGTGATAAAATCATCCTGAAGCAAAAGCTTGATCGAGGATTAATGATCACGGAATAAAAAGGAAGCACCCATTTCAGGGTGTTTCCTTTTTATATATCATCATGAGATCTTTACCTGAATGATTTCTATCATGAATTATTTCTATGGTTGAAAATTCAAGCTTAAGTTGTTATATAATGAAGTCGATAAGGATGGTAAGAGGTGCATGAATGGCAGGGGCAGCGGATATATCTACCATACTATCCCAGGCCGGCAGGATTGAGAAGATCAATCAGAATCCTTTTGTGCAGTCTGACGTGACGAAACAGATCCTCACGGAAGAGGAAGCACGGGAAAGGCTCCGGAAGAACAGGGAAGTCAATGAAGCCAAGAAAGGCCAGGAGATAGCTGCAAAGGATCGGGAGAGAAGTAGAAAGAACCTGGAGAAGCGGCAGAAGTCCAAAGATCAGGACAAGAATGCTGCAGAACAAGAAAACCAGCCCGACGGTGTAAAACATATCATAGATGTGGTGGTATAATCTTGGATCCTACCAAGCTTCTGCTCGTTGTTCAGATAGTTGTTCAGATAGTACTGCTCGGTTTTGTTGTTTTTTTCATTGTGCTTGAAAGAAAACGTGCTGTCCCGACTTCTGTCTTAGACGAACTCAAGGATGTAATCAAGCAGACCCAGGAACTATCCGACAGGTTTCATGAACAGGTGGATAAAAAGATCGATATAGTCACAAAGATCATGGATGAACTGGATAACCGGATTCAAGATGCCAAATCAGTAATGAAGGTGCTCGAAAAGACAACAGAGGTCACAAGACAATCACGACAGTACAACCAGGAAGACGTCCTCAGGCTTTTCAGGGGAGGTTTTACCCCGGTTGATATTGCTCAGATCACTGGAATACCTGTTGGCGAGGTTCAGCTCACGATCAAGCTAAGAGATCAGAATAATTCCTGATAGAAATGCAGATAACGCCAGGCCATATCAATTCGGGCAGTTTCATTGTAAATGAAAAGATACCCTCTCTTAATTTAGGGAGTTCTCTTCTTGCAACTGTATTGTCCAAATCCAAGGGAGGTCTTGTTCTAGTATCTATGTTTGGCAGGAGAGTATATGTGGAAACAACGATCCCTCTGCAAAAAGGACAGATCCTGAATCTAAAGGTGCATGCCCTGAGTCCGAAGATTGTCCTGAAACCTATTGAACAGAAGACGGATTCTTCAGTCATGATGAAGGGGCTCAAGACAATGGTGCAAGATCTTGTTGGAACGTTGGGCAAGACGTCAATAAGATCATTTACCGCCCAGGAGATATTAAGTGCAATGAGCAAGTTGTCATCTCAGGATCCAGGGGTTTCCCAGTTCGTCTCCATGCTCATGGACCAGATACATCATCATCCCCAGGCTCTTGCATATCTGTTTATCCCTCTTGTTGAAGAAGACTCGCATTCAAATGCACGTGTTTCCATCGAACGAGAAGGAGATAATGCATACTGCATACATTTCGAGATCGATATGGTCAATCTCGGCGCGTTAGAATGCACGGCCAGAATTGATAACGGTATAGATGTCGAGATAAGGGCATCGTCTAAGGAAACAGTCGAATATCTCAGGGAGAATATTCATGAACTGAAGCTGAGTCTGGAACCGTTCGGTGTACGATCGTGCGAGGTGGTTCTCAAAAGACTCGGCAGTACAACTGTGCAGGGTGTGGACGTTCTTGTATGAAAGAGAAGAAGAAAGAGGACAGAACCGACAAGGCGGTAGCGTTGAGCTACAGCCGCGGGCAGGATGCTGCGCCCAAGATCACCGCAAAGGGCAGAGGCTCGATAGCCGAGAAGATACTCTCGATCGCGAAAGATAATAATATCCCGATAAAGCAGGACAAGGCCCTGCTCGATGCATTGTACCGTCTCGAAATAAACGAAGAGATCCCTGAAGAACTCTACCGTGTTGTTGCTGAAGTCCTGGCATTTGTATACAGGATGAACCGGCTGAAAAAAAATAAATAGCGGTTGTCTTTACAGTTTTTTTTCATATACTTATTATGGAATAAAAAATCAAGTGAGGAGGATAGTATGAAAAGATTGGCAGTATGTCTGGTTATGTTAAGCTTCTTCGTGACGGGTTGTACCGGTTCTTTTGCCCTTACCAAGAAGGTTCACGAGTTCCACAGATCACAGGAGAACAAATGGGTAGATGAAGGGATCTTTCTTGTATGTGCAGTATTTTATATTTACAGCATTGCAACGTTGGCAGACGCAGTCATAATCAACTCTATTGAATTCTGGACAGGAGACAATCCCATCGCTTCAACAGGCGGCGACACGAACACGATTGTCAGCAATGGCCAGAACAAGGCTGAAATGAATTTTAACAGGGCTGAGGATACCATACAGATTAAGCCACAGGGGACTAATGCATCATTTACAATGGCAAGGACCGACGAAGGTGTGATTGTCATGGATGACCTGGGCAATACTATGTACACCTCCGCAAAAGATTCTATGGGAGGCGTAGGGATCTACGATGCCGATTACAACATGATCAAATATTTTTCACCTCAAGAGGTTGCCGATGCCCATGTGAACTATATCAGGTAACACTTAAGGTATAGAACTTAGGTCGAACCACTGACCCCGGGCGCAAAGACTGTTTTTATAAGAATACATAGAATTCAGCAGTGTTCGGGGTCTTATTCTGAACCGTCGATTAAATAATCACATAAGAGTTGACAACACGGCCTGGTTTAATGCCGTCGTCCGTGCTGTGACTTTTTATGACGAATGCTTGAAAATAAATACTTTGCAATATGTCTGTGCTGTTAATGTCCATATACCACAACTTTATATCTTCCGAGAATTCCCAAGATGTTTTTAACTTCCCAATCTACATGACTGATCTTAGTAATCCCACCATCATCCATTGCCTCCTGAATACCGGCATCTCCAGTAGCAACTAGTCCGAGCACGCTTATACATTCAGCAGTACCAACCTTCAGGTTTTTTCCGCTTTCCCCTGTTGCTGTAATCGGGAGCTTGAGCTCTGTGTACACGACACCCACAGGCACCGGTGTTGCGCAGCCATTGATTAAGAAAAGGGCTGCAACCATAGTAAAGAACATCATCTTTTTCAGTAAGAATGGATCGCTATTATTAAATACCAGGTTTATTCATCTATTTGGGGGATGTCTTTCATTCGGCACACCACATTAAGGGGATACCGTGACAGAACAGGTTTCCTTACCGGAAATGTATGACGATGACATCCTTGTCCCTGATGATGAACTCTTTTCCCTCTGTCAGGACGGCCCCGGCCTCTTTTGCCTCATGTATGCCGTTATGGCTGAGAAAATCGTTCAAGGATACCACGTCGGCCTTGACGAAGCCCTGTTGGATATCCGTATGAATGAGGCCTGCTGCATCGTTCATGGTGCTTCCCTTTTTCAGGGTCCATGCTGTAAGAACCTTGCCTACCGGGGTATAGAAGGTAAGCAGGTCCAGCATTTCATAACAGGTGCTGATCAGGGTTTCTATTCCGGACCTTTCGATTCCGACGGATTCCAGAAATTCACTGCGCTCTTCAGGTTCAAGCTCGGAAGCCTCAAGCTCGAATCTTGTGCATACAGGTATTACTTCCACCCCCTTACCGGCCCCCCATCTCTGGAGATCCTCCAGTTCACGTGAACCTTGAGAAAAATCATCTTCGCTGATATTTGCAACAACAACGTAGGGTTTGGCGGTGAGGATACCCCATGCCTTCATAAGGGCCTGTTCGTATGATAACCCGGTATCGAAAATGCACTGACCGTTTGAAAGCGCGGTGTGAAACGCTTCGATGAGATCCATTTCGGCCTTCGAGATATCTTTCTTGCCCACCCTGAGGCCTTTTTTTATGGAATCTATCCGTTTTGATACGAGTTCTAGGTCTGCCATGACAAGTTCTGTCAGGATGATTTCCATATCTGAAACCGGGTTTATCTCATTGTAAACATGTGCGATATCCTCATCAGTGAAGCATCTGACAACATGAATGATAGCGTCGACACCCCTGATCTGTCCCAGGAACTGGTTGCCCAGGCCTTCTCCTTTGTATGCTCCCTTTACAAGCCCGGCAATATCAAAGAGTTTTAAGGTGGTAGGTGTGATCTTTTCCGGTCTTATGATATCGGCGATTCTGTTCAGGTTATCATCGGGAACCGTAACGATGCCGATGTTGGGGTCAATGGTGCAGAAGGGATAGTTCTCGGCAGGGGCGTTGGCCCTTGTTACAAGATTGAATAAAGTGGATTTCCCTGCATTCGGGAGTCCCACTATGCCACAGTTAAAGCCCATGGAGGTATTATAAGGTATTTATGTTGGTTCGTGCAAGAAGAGCTCCTAAAAGTTCAGAGATAGTCGAGGCAATGATCATATCATCCTTGGTGAAGCCTGCGCCTGGCTTATCAGCCAGATTGAGTACGCCTTTCATCTCACCGGAGTGTTTGATCAGAATGCACATAAATGACTTTGTGTCGTATTTCTCCTTGTTTTGAACACCGATCTCTTCTTCTATATCCTTGATGATAATAGATGCATTTCGTGCAAGCACCAGGTTCATGACGCTTTCCTGCTCAGATCCGACATGGATAAACGGGTCGTCTCCGATGTCAAGGTGATTGTGTGCCTTTATCTCGAGCTCTCCCGATGTTGGATTCCGGATAAACAAGGAGCAGTAGTGTGCGCCAAGAACCTTTGGCAGATGATTTATGACTGCGTCGAGCATGCCTGGTATATCATCGGCAGTATTGAGTTCTTTGGCAAGATCATAAAGCGTCTCAAGGTAGGTGTTGTCCATTATAACCTCCATTATTTCTCTTTCTTTTATATATATCGGCGATGAGAGGGTGATTTATAAACTATACATATTCTTTTGGCTGTTTATCAAGCATTGATATTGATTGAAGTCATCAGGAAGAAAGATAGATCACTGCTGGCCAAGTGTTTTCACCTTGAATTAGATACTTGACTTGGATAGGTGAAGTAGTTGTATAATCTATCAATATATGACAAAGGAGTCTTTGTTGGAAAAACTAGATCTTCTGGAGAATAAGATATTAGAGCTGTTGGAACTGGTTGACACACTCAAAAAGAACAATGAGGAGTTAACCATGACCCTTATAAAAAAGGAGGAAGATGTTAACGGGTTTAAGCAGGAGATGGAGAATCTCTTGATAGAGAGAGAACAGGTAAGACAAAAGGTTGCACACCTGATATCATGTGTAGAAACGTTCTGACATTTTGCAGGATACAGTTAACATAAGAATATTAGGGCAAGAATATAAGGTCAAGGCTGGGGGAGATGAAAATCGCATTCAGTCATTATCGAGATATATCAATGAAAAGGTGCTTGATGTTCAACACAGTGGAAATGCAATCTCCACCATGGAGTTGGTGGCGATTGTAATGTTGAGCATGGCCGATGATGTTGAGAATGCGAAAACAGAATTAAAGACGTATAAAGAGAAAATAGAAGACAGGATAGATCAGATAATTAACTATATCGATGAAGAAACAAAATAGATGCCCCTGGGGTGCTCGCGGACCTTATAGTCCCTTTTGAGTCAACACATGAAGAAATAGATCCTGTTTAGGGCTGTTGTGAGCATGTTCTCCTCAGAGAGAAAAGCCTTAAATGCAGCTCTGTCAGGTTCGGCTTGATTTATATCAGGCTCAAGGAATACGAAGGAACGGCATCATCGGGGGCAATCCTTATATACCGATATTCTTACCTTGAAATCCTTGACACATGTGAGATGGAGACAAAAGCAAAGATCAGGACAGAGATGCTTGCAAGACGTCAGGCGATGGATTTGTCGGAAAAGAGGCGATATGAAGTTCAAATAATAGAACGCATCGCCTCTATGTCAATCTTTCATAATGCCGGCGTTGTTTCTTTCTATATGCCTATCAAGGGAGAGATTGATCTGTTACCTTTGTGGCACAGGTATAAGAAGACAGTCCTTTTTCCAAAGGTTTGCGGTAATATGCTTGCCTTTTATCCAGCTCAGAACAGGGAAGATTTTGAACAGGGATGTTTGGGTATTCTTGAGCCTTTGTGTGCAACTGCATATAATGTACGCGAGATCGATTTGATAATAGTACCCGGCGTAGTGTTCGATCATAGTGGTTATCGTCTGGGGTATGGTAAAGGTTATTACGATAGATTGATTAATGATAATCCCGGGGTAATTACCCTTGGTGTATGCTTTGATGAATTCTATGTTGAACGTTTACCTGTTGATCCATGGGATGCAAATGTGAACTTGGTAGTAACGCAGACAGGTGTATATAGAACCGAAGGTGAGGTGCGATAATGGAAATGGTCTTTATAATTATTGCCGTATTCATCGGTCTTGTAGCCGGATACGGAATCAATATTTATATCAGCAGGAAAAAAGTAAGCAGTGCGGAGCATGTCTACCAGAAAAGAATTGAAGAAGCCACTAAAGAGGCTTCCAATATCATTACAGATGCACAACTGGAGGCAAAGGAGATAATCTTTGCTGCAAAAGCCCAGTGTGATACCGAGGCAAAGGAGCGCCTCAAGGAGGTATCTGCGGCAGAAAAGAGGATTCATCAAAGAGAAGAGATGTTCGACAATAAGCTGGCCCTTCTCGATAAAAGGGAACAGGAACTCAAGAAGAATGAGCAGTCTCTGAGTGACAGGGCCCGTCATGTAGATAACATGAAGATCGAGGTGGAAAAAGCCCGCGAGGAACAGATTGCAAAGCTCGAACAGATAAGCGGCATGGATTCGGAGCAGGCGAAAAAGGAGCTCATGCGTTCTTTGGAAAGCGAGGCAAGATACGAAGCCGCAAAGCTCCTGAAGCAGATAACAGATGAGGCGGAAGCGGAAGCTGACAAAAAAGCCAAAAGGATCCTTTCAACTGCTATTCAGAGATATTCGGCAGATGTTGTCAGCGCCCGTACAGTTTCGGTAGTCAACCTGCCGGGTGAAGAGATGAAAGGTAGAATCATCGGCAGGGAAGGGCGAAATATCAGGTCAATCGAAGCAGTTACCGGTGTAGATCTTATTATTGATGATACCCCCGATGCTGTCATCGTTTCGAGTTTTGACCCAATTAAGAGAGAGATTGCAAGACTCTCTCTCGAAACCCTGGTTATAGACGGCAGGATTCATCCTTCCCGGATAGAAGAGGTGGTAGAAAAGGTCACCAAAGAGGTCAATGAAGGTGTTCTGGAGGCAGGTCAGCAGGCCACATTTGATGTCGGGGTGCATGGTATCAGCCCGGAGCTGATAAAACTGGTGGGAAAACTGAAGTATCGCACGAGTTTCTCCCAGAATGTCTACCAGCATTCCCTGGAGGTTGCACACCTGTGCGGAATCATTGCCGCAGAACTTGGGGTCAATCAGAAAATTGCCAAGAGAATAGGGTTGTTGCATGATATAGGTAAGGCGGTTGATCATGAAGTGGAGGGATCGCATGCCATTATCGGTGCTGAGATTGCCAAACGCCATGGAGAGGCGGCTAAGGTGGTTGAGGCAATAGCTTCACATCATAATGAGGCGCCGATAACTTCAGTATATGGTTTTCTGGTTCAGGCTGCAGATTCGCTTTCTGCCGCACGTCCTGGAGCAAGGCGTGAGATGCTCGAAAACTATATTAAAAGGCTTACGGATCTCGAAGGTATTGCAAATGCCATCAACGGTGTTTCAAAGGCATATGCGGTCCAGGCAGGTAGAGAGATTAGGGTTATGGTCGATGTGGAAAAGATCAATGACGAGGAAGCAGATTTTCTGGCCAAGGATCTAACCAAGCAGATCGAGGAAAAACTTACCTATCCGGGGCAGATCAGGGTTGTTGTGATACGTGAAACCCGGGCTGTAAGATATGCAAAATGAATTGCAAAGAACAAAGAGTCAAAGGGGATCTGATAGGGTGATAGAGCAACTCAGCGAACTCAAGCGTGGTATTGTGGATATTGTATCCGAAGAAGAATTCATTGCAAAGCTGAAGAAGAACAGGCCTCTCAGGGTGAAAGTGGGGTTTGATCCGACTGCCCCTGATATTCACCTGGGGCATACGGTTGTGCTTCAGAAGATGAGGCAGTTTCAGGATGCAGGTCATGACGTGATCTGCCTTATCGGTGATTTTACCGGTATGATAGGCGATCCAACCGGCAGGAGCGCGACACGTCCGCCCCTTACAAGGGAAGAAGTGCTTGAAAATGCCAGAACCTATCAGGAGCAGGTTATCAAAATCCTGGATCCGCAGCGCACCATTATGGCCTTCAATTCTCAGTGGATGGATAATATGGTTGTGACGGACTTCATCAAGCTGACCTCTGTTCAGACAGTTGCGCGTATGCTGGAAAGGGATGACTTCAAAAAACGATTTGCAGGTCAGCAACCCATAAGCATTCATGAATTTCTTTATCCGTTCATACAGGGATATGACTCGGTTGCGCTTGAGGCGGATATCGAGCTTGGAGGTACGGATCAGATATTCAACCTTCTTATGGGCAGAGAGGTTCAGAAGGCATACGGGCAGGAGCCCCAGGTTGTCATGACTCTTCCTCTTCTGGAAGGGACCGATGGCATTCAGAAGATGAGCAAGTCTTACGGCAATTATGTGGGAGTAGATGATGAACCTGTAGATATGTATGGCAAGGTCATGTCCATATCAGACGATCTTATGTGGAAGTATTATGAGTTGCTCTCATCTCTGACGATCCCTCAGATCGATCAGATGAAGCAGGATGTGTCTATTGGGTCTTTGCATCCCATGGATGCAAAGATGAGGCTTGCTCACGAGATGGTTGAAAGGTTTCATGGAAAAGAACGCGCGGATTTTGCAAGAGACGAATTCAAGAGAGTGTTCAAGTCCAGGGCATTGCCCGATGACATGCCCAATGTTGCCGTTGCACTGGAGAAGCCTTGGATCTGCGCTGTCCTCAAGGAGGCAGGCCTGACCAAGACCACCTCCGAAGCGAAAAGACTTGTGGGTCAGGGGGCTGTTACAGTCAATGAAGAAAAGATTGCCGACCAGGATTGTATACTGACAGCAGGGACGTATATTATAAAGGTCGGAAAAAGGCGTTTTGCGCGTGTAGAGCTTGGATAGCCGATCTAAAGTATGGTGTTGTTGTCAGTATCTAACGATATGATAATCTTTAAATTAAGATGATTGTATTTGGTTTAGTTTAATGCTTGACATAACAAATAATTTACCGTAGAAGTGGCATGCTCTTTAACAATAGAAGACATCAGCAACGAGTTGATAACATCTTTTTCAGGCATGTATCATTGTTTCAGATAGCATGCTGATCTTGTCAGCGACAAAGGCGAATCAAGAAAATATATTTGTTAGCATTATCACCTTGACATGTCTGCTCTTCTCTATTACATATGCATCCGGCAATAGCGAAATGGGTGAATCAAGAAAATATATTTTGTTAGCATTATCATCTTGACATATCTGATCTTCTCTACTAGATATGCATCCCGCGTTGAAAGAAAGGGTCGGAGAGAGTTATTATTTAGTTGACATTCAACTCGGAATTGTGCTGATAATGTAAAATTGGATTC
>OMKS01003155.1_pt1 | contig 13308 bp, 10 predicted proteins | sample 1674721 | NCBI WGS metagenome assembly OMKS01 (sample SAMN06264996, study PRJEB25208) | sediment metagenome | isolation source: hot spring sediment | place: USA: California | collected 2014-09-02 | reverse complement strand
TCTAGTACGGTCTCGTGGGCTCGGAGATGTGTATAAGAGACAGAGGTAATCTTATCTTCAGGAAGATAAGGAGTTTTAAAATCGTGTCCAAAAGTCCTTTGCTTGTCCTTTTACTCTTCTGACAATTCTTTCGTAATCTAAACCGCTTATCTCCCGATCTTCCATTAATATATTACCGCCTACAATAGTGGTATCTACCATATCTCCGCTTATGCCGAATAAAATATGGAAATAAGCATTTTCACTGGTAATAGGAGTAGGCGGATAATAATTTATCGCTATAACATCAGCCGGTGCTCCGGTCTGAAGTACTCCCAAAGTTTCACCAAAAAACCTGGCAGCAATCTCACGGTTATTCTTAAGAGCCATCTGAAAGACTTCTTCCCAGCCAGCCTGAGGATTATGTGACTCGTGTTTTTGTAGGAGATTAGCCACTTTAATACTTTCAAACATATCGGTAGTATAGCCGTCAGTCCCCAATCCTACTGTTACGCCTTTATCTATGGCAGCCTTAATTGGAGCAGCACCTACGGCATTGCCCATATTAGATTCGGGATTATGAATTAAATAACTATCGTTATTTTTTAAGATTTCTAATTCTTCTTCCTGAAGATGAACCCCGTGGATAGCTAAAGTGCCAGGCCGCAAGATATGAAAACGATTTAAGCGTTCTGCTACTCCTTTATAACCCCGGGTTTTGCTTTCATAGAAATCAGCTATTCCTTCTGCGACATGGATATGAAAAGGCGCTTCCAGCTCATCTGCCAGAGCAGCCGCTTCAGATAAGGTCTCATTACTCAAAGTAAAGGAAGCATGAAGTCCGATCATCCCTCCCAGGTAACCATTGCCTTCTTGCCGCGCTTTTTTTATAAATCGTGCGTTTTCTCTAATTCCATCTAAGGCCTTTTCATGACCATCCCGGTCGGAAATCTCGTAAGATAGATTAGCTCGAATACCGGTCTGACGAACTGCTTCAGTAATTATATCTAAACTGCCATCGATAAGATTACTGCTGGCGTGGTGGTCAAAAATAGTAGTAGTTCCTTTTTTAACACAATCCAGGAGAGCATAAATTGCACTACAATATATATCTTCTTCGTTTAAAACCTTATCTAATCTCCACCATAATTTTTCCAAAATTTCCACAAAATTTTTAGGCGGCTGGTCAGTTTTAAGGTCCATACCCCGGGCAAAAGTGCTATAAAGATGCATATGGGTATTAATCATTCCCGGCATTATTATCTTGCCATGGACATCTTTATATTCTGCTTCGGGATATTTTGAAATTAATTTTTCTGTCTCTCCGATAGCAATAATATTTTCTTCCTCGATTACTACTCCGCCGCTAGAGATAACCCGGGAATCTTTATCAAAAGTAAGAACTGTTCCGTTTCCGATTATCAACATTTTTCTCCCCTCCTCTATCCTTCAATCATTTTTTTGGAAATTTTATTGGCTTTTTCCGCCACTTTATCCTCATCGATATTAACCAATCTTCCATCGCGGACTACAATCTTACCATTAACTATAGTAATATCTACAATCTGGGAATCACCGGAAGTTACCAGAGCAGAAACAGAATCGGACAAACCCCCGGCAAGTCCTAATCTTTTTGTATTGATTAGAAACATATCTGCCGCTTTCCCTTCTTCTATGCTTCCAATTTCTGGCTGATTAAGGACGTCCCGGCCGCCATTGGTAGCCATGGCCAGCACTTCTTCAGCAGACATACCGGAGATACCATAAATTAACCGATGCATTAAGAAAGCTGCTTTAAGTTCGGCAATCATATTAGAGGAATCATTACTGGCACTGCCATCAACCGCCAATCCCACCGGTACTTTCTTTTTTAACATGTAAGAGATATTAGCAGTCCCGGAAGCCAGCTTCTGATTGGATACCGGACAATGTGCCACTCCCGTCCCTGTTTCAGCCAATAAATTTATTTCTTTTTCGTTTAGGTGGACACAATGAGCAAACCAGACATCATCTCCCAACCAGCCGACTCTTTTCATATATTCCACTGGCCGCGAACCAAAAGTTTCCTGACAAAATTCATCTTCATCTTTTGTTTCTGCCAAATGGGTGTGACTCCCTACTTTATAATTCCGAGCCAGTTTAATCGATTCTTTTAAAAGATTTTCAGTAACCGAAAATGGGGAACAGGGGGCTAAAACCACTCTTTGCATGGCAAAGGGCTTATAATCGTGAAATTTTTCGATAACCCGCTGAGAATCGGCCAGTATCTCTTCTTCTGTCTGCACTACCGAATCCGTAGGTAATCCGCCATCTTTTTCACTTAAAGACATAGAACCTCTGCTTCCGTGAAATCGGATGCCAATTTCCTGAGCTGCCCTGAATTCTCCATCTACAAGTTCTTTCGGTTGGCTCTTAGGGAAAACGTAGAACTGGTCAACCGCGGTGGTGCAGCCGGTCTTTAGAAGTTCTCCCATAGCTACCAGACCACTGTAATAAACCGCCTCAGGAGTTAAGCGAGCCCAGATAGGATAAAGATATCTTAACCAATTAAACAGTTCTACATTCTGTACTTGGGGGATATTTCTGGTTAAGGTTTGATAAAAATGGTGGTGGGTATTAATTAGACCGGGATAAAGGAAATAATCAGAACCATCAATTATCTCCTCAGCCGGTAATTTTATGTCACCGGCGATTTTACTAATTTTATTATCTTTAATTAAAAGACTATAACCTTTTAATCTGGTTCTTTCACTGTCCATAGTTACAATCTCTTTTAAATTTTTAATTAATATAGAAGACATTTCCAAAATCTCCTTTTCTAAAAGAGTGTCAAGGGGACGGTTCTACTGACAATATTTCTACAAAATATTGTCAGTAGAACCGTCCCCTTGACACTCTTTTAATTTTTAGTTACACTTTCAATCGCTTCGATAATCTGTTCATAACCAGTACAACGGCAGAGATTGCCCTCTAAAGCCGTTTTAATTTCTTCCCGGCTGGGATGTGGATTATGTATAAGCAAAGCTTTGGCAGACATCAACATCCCTGGGGTACAAAAACCACATTGTATGGCATGACAATCGATAAAGGCTTTCTGTAAAGAATCAAGCTTCCCATCTACTTCCAGCCCTTCAATAGTCAATACTTCACTCCCTCCAATCTGTCCGGTAAGAATCAGACAGGAAGAAACCGCCTTTCCGTCAAGGATAACTGTACAGGCTCCGCATTCACCAACACTGCACCCTTCTTTGGTCCCGGTTAATTTTAATTGCTCCCTTAAAGTATCAAGTAAACGCTCTTGGGGACCCACCTTTAAGGTTACTTCTTTACCGTTAACAATAAAAGTTACCATAAGCTTATTCATTGGTCTTTGCCTCCTTGACAATCTTTTCCAGTGCTCTCTTAATCAGGACAGCAATGGTCGGTTTTTTGTAGGGAGTGGACCATCTTTCCCCGGTGATAGAAACCATTTCCTTACTGGTGATTTTACCCATATCCTCTAAATCGATATTAAATATCGATTTACCATTAATAGCCTCTTCAGTCACAGGCAAGGATTGGGGATAAGGTGTAGCAGAACCGGGTGCAACTCTGGTATCATGAAAAATACCTTTTTTATCAATCTTTGTAACCAGAGCAAGACTTAATCTGGCAATAGACAGGGCTTTTCTCCGGCCAATTTTTTGAAAATCGGTATAATAGTTATCACCAAGCAAGGGAATTTTTATTTTGGTTAATAATTCATTAGCTTGTATTTTAGTTTTATAGGGACCAGCCAAAAATTCTTCCAGGGACGATACTCTTTTGCCTTTCCCAGAAGTTAATTCTACTTCCGCCCTTAAAGCGATTAGAGGGGGCAGAAGGTCTGCTGCCGGTGAGGCATTTACAATGTTACCTCCGATAGTTCCCCGGTTACGAATCTGGGTTGAACCGATAGTGCAAGCTGCTTCTATTAATACTGGAAAATTGTTTTTGATGAGCAGGTCATTAATTAATCGGGAATGGGTCACCAATGGCCCTATCTCTATAAATTTATCAACCAAAGTAAGAAATTTTAATTCTGAAATATTGCTTATATCCAAGAGGTAATCAAAGTCTGGTAAGCGAGGGCTCTCTTTATAAAGGTTAACCAACAAATCTGTCCCTCCGGCTAATATATGAACTTTACTAAATTTATCTAAGTAATTTAGGGCCTCTTCTATTTTTTGGGTGGTTAAAAATTCGTAGGATATCATTTCTTTGTTCCCCCTTTACTTAAAGAATGTCCCAGTAAGACCCGTTCTAGATTAAGGGGTAAATGTCTGATTCTTTTTCCGGTTGCGTGAGCTACTGCATTGGCAATGGCAGGTGCGCCCAGTTCTAAAGTTGGTTCACCGATAGATTTAGCTCCATAAGGACCATGAGGGTCGGGATTTTCTACAATAACCGGGCTAATTTCTGGCATATCTTTTACTGTAGGAATTAAATATTCATCAAAGTTAGTATTTTTAATGTAGCCATTCGCGGTTTCTACTTCTTCCATAATGCCATAACCCAGGCCCATCATTACTCCGCCATAGATTTGCCCTTTAAGGCAGGCAGGATTAATGGCTCTACCCACGTCATGGGCGGCGGTCATCTTTAATACTTCTATCTGACCGGTAGCTGTATCAACTTCCACTTCAGCTATCTGACAACCATAAACATAGGTAAAATATGGTCTGCCCTGACCAATTTCTTCGTCCCAGGAAATATCAGGGGCTTTGTACCAACCGTAAACAGATAAAAATATTCCCTCCTGATTAGCCAAATTTATAGCCTCATCAAAAGAAATAATCTTTTGATTTTTATTTTTCTCATATATATTCTCATTTTTAAAATTCAAATTATCTGTTCTAACTTTAAATTCAGCTGCAACTATTTTAGCAAGGGTTTCTTTTAATTGACAGGCAGCATTTTTTACTGCATTGCCGCCTAACATAGTGCTGCGAGAAGCGACTGTAGCCCCACTCTCAGGAGATACCGAAGTATCAACTTCCATATAGTTAATCCTTCTAATATCCACACCCAATTCTTCAGCAGCTATCTGAGTAAAAACAGTCTTTAAGCCTTCACCATTTTCAGCCAATCCACAGGAGATTAAGATACTCCCGTCACGCTGAATGGCGACTATAGCCCCGGCGGCATCGGTCGCCTCAGCTCCCAAACTGCAGCCTCGAAAACTGACAGCCATACCAATTCCTCTTTTTTTATCTCCTGATTGGGGTATGCTGTATTCTCTGTATTTCTCTTTATAATCACTGGCTTCAACAGCTTTAGCAATTACTTCCTCTAAGCTCACCTGGTGATTATCCAATTTCTGTCCGCTGGCAGTAATAGAATTATTGTGATATATATTTTTCAAACGCAGTTCCATGGGGGTCATCTTTAGTTCTTCAGCCAATTCATCAATTAATGATTCCTGGGCAAAGATAACCTGTGGCGAACCATAACCTCTCATCGCCCCAGTATACACATTATTGGTGTAATATCCATAAGTATCAGTCTTCACATGGGGTATTTCATAAGGACCGGTTGCCTGTACTACTGAACGCCAGGTAACAAAAGGAGTCTGGCAGGCATAAGCTCCGCTATCGGCTAAACACTTAATTTCCATTGATGCCAGCTTACCTTCTTTGGTAGCACCTACCTTATATTTCATCTTATAAGGATGGCGTTTATAACTTTCGAGAATTGACTCATCTCTGGTATTAACCATTTTAACCGGTCGGTTAGTTTTTAAAGCTAAAACTGCAGCTCGGGCAGCCATAGAAGACATAACTTCGTCTTTTCCTCCAAATGACCCTCCCATATGATTCTGAATTATTCTCACTCTATTTAAAGGTACTTTCAGCACACTTGCCACAGCATTCCGGCAGGAAAAAGGATTCTGAATCGAACCATAGATGGTTACTAAACTGTTATGTTCATATGGTACTGCTACAACTACTTCAGTTTCAATATAACTGTGTTCCACAAGTTGAGTAGTGTATTCTCTTTCCAGTATTACCTCTGCCTGGGCAAAACCTTTTTCTGTATCCCCTTTTCTCAATCGATGATGAACCATCTGATTATTTTCTAACTCTGAATGGATTAATGGAGCATCTTTTTCCCCGGCTTCTTCCGGATCAAAAATCCCTGGCAATTCTTCATATTCTACCTCAATTAATTCTAAAGCTTCTGCAGCTGCCTCTTTGGTCTCAGCAGCTACAACAGCAATCCCATCACCTATATACAAAACTCGTTCCTTAGCTAAAACCTGTTGATTTTGTACAATTACTCCAAATTCATTATTGGGGACATCTTTGGCGGTTAATACAGCTTTGACTCCGGGGTAAGCCAAAGCTCTATCGATATTTATCTTTAAAATTTGGGCATAAGGATATTTACTTCGTAAAACCTTACCATAAAGCATATAGGGAAAGAAAAGATCGGCACCGAATTTGGCTTTTCCAGTAACTTTTTCATAGGCATCAATCCGTTTTATTGGTTTATTAACTTTACTATAAACCATTTCTTCACCTCTTTTTCCGGTGACGGGGACGGTTCTCTATGATATTTTTACCCAGCCAACTATTCCTCTATTAATGTGACAGAGAACCGTCAGCCACACCCGGCTACATCAGATTTTAAAGTTCTTTAAGAAGACCGGTTTTCTCATTAAATTCCTTAATCAATTCATCAATTTTACTGACTTGTTGATGAATATTCCCCCAGTAATTTTCATAATCATACCATTGAGACTCTAATTCTTCCAAATCTTTTCCCTGTTGTTCTATCCAGGTAAAGTATTTTAGATTATGAATACGTTTCTTATCATAATAGGTTAATTCTTGCATATAATCAGTAGTAAGGGCTCGTAAATTCTGGTGAAAATCGATGGCTGCATCAATCTTTTGGTATGGTCCCAACGCTTCTTCTAACTCCTTCAACCGGGAGCCATAAAGTTCCATAGAATCGGTAAATACTGTCAGGACTATATCCTTTTCACTAAGCTCATAATATTTAGCGAACTTAATCGCCATAATCATATTTGCTATACTCGAAATCCCCAGCAGGGGTAATTTTTTGATAATCTCATCAGATACTTTCTGCTCTCTTAAATACTCTTTACCCGCTGGTTCATTGAATAGACGGATTATTCCGATAGTATTATTATCATCTACGGCAATTACCATATCGGTATTCCTGATATTGTGAATCCAGGGGACATGTTTATCCCCGATACCTTCAATCCGGTGGGCTCCAAATCCATTAGCCAGTAAGGTAGGACATTGTAGAGCCTCACCTGCAGCAATCTTACTCTGAGGATATATTTCTTTCAGATAATCTCCACAACCTATGGTACCAGCAGAGCCGGTAGTTAAGACAACGCCGGCATAATTATCATGCGAACCCATTACCTGGGATAAGACTTCTTCCATTGCCTGACCGGTGACCTCATAATGCCAGAGATGATTACCAAATTCATCAAACTGATTAAATATCACCACATTATCTCTGGTCTTTTTTAATTCCCAGGTCTTATCGAAAATTTCTTTTACATTACTCTCTGTTCCTGGGGTCGCAATAACCTCTCCAGCTACTTTAGATAGCCATTCAAATCGTTCTTTACTCATCCCTTCCGGGAGGATAGCAATCGATTCACAGGAGAGAAGTTCGGCATTATAGGCCCCACCCCGACAGTAATTTCCGGTAGAGGGCCAGACCGCTTTCTGGTAAGTAGGATCAAACTGACCAGTAATCAGACGTGGGACCAAACAACCGAATGTTGCCCCGACTTTATGAGCTCCAGTAGGAAACCATTTACCTACCAGACCAAAAATCCGGGCTCTGACTCCGGTCAGTTCAGGAGGTAACTCGATAAAATTTACCCCCTCAAAGAGACCACCCTTTTTCACCGGTTCATTCTTCCAGGTAATTCTGAAAAGATTATAAGAATTAATATCCCATAATCCTATATTTTTTAATTTATCCTTAATCTTACCTGGTATTAGTTCAGTATTTTTCATCTCAGCGAAAGTAGGGATAACAATATTCTTTTCCCTAACCCTTTTTATAGTCCTTTCCAGTTGCTCTTCATTAATATTTAAATCAATCATTTTTTTTATCCTCCTTTTTTTTAGTCGTTAGTGAATAGTGAATAGTCGTTAGATTTGGTTAGCTAGTGCTGTGTTAATAAAGTAGGTTATATTTCTTGAGATTGCTTCCCCTGCCTTCGCGGGGGCAAGCTTGCTTTGCTCCTCGCAATAACACTCAGTGTCTTGTCATTGCGAGTCCCGATTTATCGGGACGAAGCAATCTCAAAAGTATACTTACATTAGTTGACAGAGCATTAGTTAACTGGTTTGTTGGTTAATTAGTTTAATATTAATCCTTTAATATACTTATTGCTCAACCAGTTAACCAGGTAACTAACTATCTAACTCTTTCCTTATTACTCATTACACATCACTTATTACTGTATTCTATTCTATACGCTATACGTTAAACACTATCTTTTCTTTCTACTTCACACGATACGCGATACGTGATAAAACCGTCCCCTGTCAGGTTTTGCTCAAAAATTTTTTGAATCTTTTCACTTCAATATCTCCCTCACCGCTTCAATATTGGGATCTATCACTAAGACTTCTCCTTCAGCCTTTTTAGCGCTTTCCACATCCTTTAAACCATTTCCAGTAACTAATACCACAATTTTATCTTTCTTAGAGATTTTTCCTTCTTTTAATGCCTTGACCATACCAGCAAAAGCAGCCGAACCAGCGGGTTCAGCAAAAATCCCCTGTCTTGTACCTAAATACTTAATTGCTTTAAGTATTTCCTCATCACTTACCGCAATCCCAAATCCTTTTGATTCTTTTATATCTCTTACCGCCATTAAACGATTTCGAGGGATACCCACGGCAATACTGTCTGCAATTGTTTCTGGTTCTACAAATTTTACTACTCCATCACTATTTACTGCCTCCACAATCGGTTTACAACCTTCCGCCTGTACCGCAACCAGTTTAGGTAAATGGTCAATAAAGCCTAAAGAAAACATATCCTGATAAGCTTTGGCCACTCCGGAGATGATACATCCATCTCCCACCGGAACGAATAAATAATCTGAAACTTCAAAATTCATCTGCTCAATAATTTCCAGAGCAACGGTTTTTTTCCCCTCTATCATATAGGGATTAAAGGCGGTATTTCGGTTATACCATCCAAATTCTTTAGTTGCTTTAATGGATAAATCAAATGCCTCATCATAGGTTCCTCTTACCGCAAAAACGGTTGAGCCAAATACCAGAAGCTGGGCAATCTTGGCAATCGGTGCAGTTTGGGGAACAAAAATGTAACTTTTTAGACCCACCGAAGCAGCAGCCCCAGAAAGAGATGAGGCAGCATTACCAGTAGAGGCACAGGTAACTATCTCTTCTCCTAATTCCTGAGCTTTAACTACTGCAATGGACGATGGTCTATCTTTTAAAGAAGCAGTGGGATTTCTCCCATCATCTTTAATCCATAAATCAGGTATTCCTAAATCTTCCCTCACTCTTTTTGCTTCATATAAAGGAGTCCAACCCACTTCTAATGGACCTATTTTATCAAAGTTATCTACCGGTAAAAGAGGCAGGTATCTCCACATCGAATATTGATGATTCTGTTTAAGTGATTCCCTGGTAAAAACCTCTTTAATTTTTAGGTAGTTATAGAAAATTTCTAAGACACCTTCATCTCCACATTTAGGGCAAGTATATTTTACTTCATCTGACTTATACTCTGTTCCACACAATAAGCATTTTAATTTCTTTATATAACTCATATCTACTTCTTTCCTCCCCGATATACAATCGTCTCTTTTTAGGGGTAGATAAGGATAACCATAACAGCAAATTTTTCCTATCCTATCTACCGCCCATCGTTAGTGTCATCACCGCTTTGGCTGTATGTAATCTATTTTCTGCTTCATCATAAACAATTGAATGGGGTCCATCAATAACTGAATTTTCAACTTCCTTCTCTCTATCCGCTGGGAGTGCATGCATATACATTACCTCTTTACTGGCCAGTTTCATCATCTCTTCAGTACATTTCCAAGCTTTACACGACTGCAGTAAATCATCAACCACTTCACTCCCTGGATTAGTTACCCAACTTCCCCAATTTTTAGGTATCACCACATCTGCATCTTTATATGCCTCTTCCATATTATGGGTTATGGTTAAAGTTCCACCATGTTTTTCAGCATTTTCTTCCGCCTGTTTAATAGCCCAATCCGGTAAATCATACCCTTCTGGATAGGCAAGGGTTACATCCATTCCATATCTGGGGAATAAAAGCACTTGAGTAAGCGGAACTGAAATTGGTTTCTTATGACTGGTGGCATAAGCCCAGATAATAGATACTTTAGTATGCTTTATATCTCCAATTTTTTCTTTTATGGTCATTAAATCAGCGATGCCTTGCATTGGATGATATAAGTCACATTGTAAATTCATAATGGGAACTGTAGACCATTTTTCCATTTCTCTTAAATATTTATTTCCCACTTCCCAGAAACAATTTCTACAAGCTATAGCATGGCCAAATCTTGATAAAATAATTGCTGTATCTTTGGCTACTTCACCATGAGATATTTGCATAGTACTTGTATCCAGGAAATTGCCATGCCCACCCAATTGAGCAATACCTGCTTCCATAGAGTTTCTGGTTCGGGTTGACTGTTCAAAGAACATTAAAAATATTGTTTTATATTGTAGATAAGGTGTAGGAATTCCCATAGCAAATTTTTTCTTTAAATCAAAAGAGACTTCGAGTAAGGTGTCTATCTCCTCTTTTGTCCAGTCTTGAAGTGTAATAAAATGTTTACCTTTAAATATAGTTTGCATTTATTTGTTCCCTCCCTTTCTATGCTAAATTTTTTTTAAGATAATTACTAAGATAAATTACTGGAATTGCAACATACATTGCTGCTGCTTTTACCAATCCACCTTTTCCATATCCTTTAGCTCCAACAATTCCTTTGTTCTCTTTTTTATTATCACCTCCTCGGGAAGCTATACATTTATAATAATCGCCTCTTTTTAGGGGTAGATATGGGTTCCGGTTTCGCCTTTTAGTGCTTTTTCTAACGACTCCGGATTGGTTACAATTGCCTCTTTTCCTCCGGCTTCCAGGAATCTTACAATAGCTTGAATTTTGGGAAGCATACTTCCTTTGGCAAAATGTCCTTCCTCAATATATTTTTTAGCTTCTGCTACAGTTAGTTTGTCTAAGGTAATTTGATCTGGTTTATTGAAATTCAGACAGACTTTTTCTACTGCTGTGGAAATAACAAAGACATCCGCCTTAATATTTATAGCCAGCAGACTTGAGGCATTATCTTTGTCGATAACCGCATCTACGCCTTCCAGTGTGCCATCCTCATTACGGAGTACCGGAATCCCGCCTCCGCCAACACCGACCACACTAAAACCGTTTCTTACCAGCATCCCAATAGCTTCTTCTTCCACAATTTCAACCGGCATAGGAGAAGGCACAACTCTTCTATACCCTCTTCCCACATCATCAATAATCACCCAGTCGGGGTGTTCCTTTTGCAATTCTTCTGCCCGTTCTTTGGTATAAAATGTACCTATGGGTTTTGCAGGGTTTTGAAATGCAGGGTCTTTTTTATCTACCACCACCTGGGTTACTACTGTAGCTGTATTTTTTTTAATCCCTCTCTTTTTAAATTCGTTATAGAGTGCTTGCTGAATTTGATATCCGATGGCTCCTTGAGTATCTGCTCCGCAATTAACTAAAGGTACTGTATGCATCCCTCCTGCTTCATGCGCAATTTCCGAACGTCTTAAAATAAACCCTACCTGAGGGCCATTCCCATGAGTAACTACCACATCATAATCCTGCTCAATCATCCCGGCAATGTGTTTAACAGTTTCACATACCGCATCATACTGGTCTTCCACAGTTTCATGCTGCTTATCTTTAATAAGAGAGTTCCCTCCGATAGCAAGTATTGCCAATTTAGACATTTTTTATTTCCATCCTTTCTCCATAGTTAGAGCCATAATGGCTTTTTGAACATGTAATCTATTTTCTGCAATATCATAAATAATAGAATGTGGACCACTTGCCACTTCATCATCTACTTCGTTTCCCCGGTCTATGGGCATTTAGTTTCCTGGTTAGTTAGTTCTATGTTGATATACTTTTAACAAATTCACCGTATCCCCTTTTGCCAACAATTCCCTCGCCTTCTCTATAGACTACCTCCCCACGCACTATAGTCATATATATATTACCTTTAAATATCTTGCCTGTAAAGGGAGAATACTTTCCTTTGCTTTCCAACTTTGATGGTTCTACCGTCCACTCTTTATCCAGATCAACAACCGAAAAGTCTGCATCACTGCCTATCTGAATTGCTCCTTTTTGAGGATAAAGTCCGTACCTTTTGGCAGCATTTTCGGACAATAATTTCTGAATCTCAGCTAAACTCAGTATGCCTTTATGGTATCCGTAATAAAGCATGCTCGGAACAATTAATTGTGTGCCGGGGATGCCTGCATAATTTTTCCAGATATCAGGAGATGATTTTTCCTCTGGATATTTTCCGGCGGCGTGATCTGTACAGATAAAATTAATTGAGCCATCTTTCAATCCCTTCCAAAGCTCTTCCCTATCCTCTTTTTTGCGTAAAGGCGGAGCAATTTTTAATACCGACCCTTGTTTTTTAAAATCTTCCGTTGTAAAAACTAAATATTGCGGACAGGTTTCAGTGCTTACATTTAACCCTTGAGCTTTCGCCCAACGAATAACATTTAACCCTTCTTTGGTTGAAAGGTGCACGATGTGAAGCTTATTTCCAACTTTTTCGGTAATTCCCACTACAGACCATATTGCTTCTGGCTCTGCTTCGTATGTTCTTCCTTCAGACCAACTCTCAGGATCTTCTCTCCCCATCTCCTGCATAAGATGAGAATAATAATCCACCAGATAAAAATCTTCAGCATGTACTGCACATACTAAATTTAATTCTTTCATTAATTTGAAGGCTTTATCCATATTGGGGACGGACATCCTGGGATAGAGTTCCATTCCGGAAACAGTATAAAACTTTACTCCAATAATTCCTCTATCTTTTAATTCTTGTAAGCTTTTCTTGTGCTCTCCTGATTCTACCTGCTCGGGAGTTACTCCTCCCCAGAAAGCAAAATCTACGTAAGCTTTTGGTCTAACTATATTTAATTTGTAATCAAAGTTTTGGCCATTAGTAACCGGAGGAATAGAAGTGCAGGGCATATCGATAATTGTGGTAAT
>OMKS01003154.1_pt1 | contig 13308 bp, 13 predicted proteins | sample 1674721 | NCBI WGS metagenome assembly OMKS01 (sample SAMN06264996, study PRJEB25208) | sediment metagenome | isolation source: hot spring sediment | place: USA: California | collected 2014-09-02 | reverse complement strand
GCCACGGAGTCCTAGGAAGGCTCGGTCATCTCGGCCGACAGCTGAACGTTCCCCGGGACGTCGACCCACTTTAGGCGGTTTCTGAAGGGAACTCTTGCGTGGTAGAAGGTTGTCTTCGACAACCTGGGACGGGCGGTAGAATCGCCGGCCGGCGGCGAGAGGGCGCTCGGGCGAGGTGATCTGGTGCAGACATGAGGATCGAAGACATCGATTGGACTACATGGCAACCGCAGCGGCGGGCGACGCTCCTCTTCGTCGTGCGCGACGGGCAGGTGCTCCTCATCCACAAGAAGCGCGGCCTGGGGGCAGGGAAGGTCAACGGCCCCGGCGGCCACCTCCAGGACGGGGAGACCCCGCTCGCGGGTGCGGTGCGCGAGGTGGAGGAGGAGCTGGGGATCATGCCGCTTGGCATCGAACCATGCGGCGAGCTCCGGTTTCAGTTCACGGATGGCCTCGCGCTCCTTGTCTACGTATTCCGGGCGCGGGACTGCCAGGGCGAGCCGCGGGAGTCGGACGAGGCGACCCCGTTCTGGGCGCCTCTGGACGAGATCCCGTTCGACCGGATGTGGGCCGACGACCCCCTCTGGTTCCCCTTGATGCTCCGCGGGGAGCCGTTCGAGGGGAGATTCGCCTTCGACGGCGACAGACTCCTCGACTTCGAGCTGGTGCGCGCCCAGAGCGCGTGAGGGGCCACGCCCGGAAACCGAGGACCTTCTTCACCACAAAGGCACCCAGAGCGCCAGGCAACCCAGGTGCAAAGGGCCTGTGGGGCCTTATTCTCGCGGAGAACGCTCCAGGTCGCCGTTCGTGCCCTTTGCGGTCTCGGCGATGATGCAGCGGCGAGGGAGGGGAGAGTTGGGGCCAGCATCCGGACGAGAGGGCCCCCCGGTAGTATGCTGGTCCCCATGGACCTCGTCATCCATCCGTTGACGTCGGAGCGCTGGCCGGACCTGGAGGCGCTGTTCCTCGCCCGGGGCTGCGCGATGGCCCGGACCTGCGGGTGCACGTACTACCGCGAGAGCGGCAAGGTCGCCGTTCCCGATGGGCTGACGGCGGCGGAGCACCGCCGGCGCGGGCTGCAGGCGCTCGCCGCAAGCGACCCGCCACCGGGTCTGATCGGGTACCGCAGCGGGGTGCCGGTGGGATGGGTGTCCTTGGGACCGCGGGAAGCGTTCCCCCGGCTGCGGCGGTCCCCCGTGGCGAAGGCCGTGGACGATCTTCCGGTGTGGTCGATCGTGTGCTTCATCGTCCCGCCACAGTTCCGGCACCAGGGGGTGGCGACGGGGCTCCTCCGGGGCGCGATCGCGTTCGCCCGCGAGCGGGGCGTGGTGGCACTGGAGGCGTACCCCGTGGACAAGGCAGTTCAGGGACCGGACGCGGGGATGTGGAACGGGGCGATGTCCATGTACACCAAGGCGGGGTTCGTGGAGGTGGCACGCCGCCGCCCCGAGCGGCCCGTGGTCCGGCTGATGCTCCACGCCGGCTAGACGGAGCCGGCGCAATTCCTGAGGCCGAGCCCGTGGTGGTTAGCCCTTTCTCTTCGCCGCCTTGGCCTGTGCCTTGACCCGCTTCTTCTCGACCTTGAGGGCATCCTTGGGATCGGAGCCCGGGAACGCGTCGGCAGGAGCGCGTTCCTGCGTCCCTGACCGCTCGGCCTGACGCCGCGCGCGGGCCCGGTCGATGAGCCACTGGGCCCCGAACCGGCCCACGTAGCCGACGAAGCCGGTCGCCAGGACGATCAAGACCCACCTGAGCACGTTCCACCAGGTTTCCATCGCTCTTCCCTCGCGCCCTCCCCGCGCGATCACCCCGCCGTGGCAACGGTCAGGAGCTGCAGGCCGTGCCTCCCTCGCCAACTCCTACACTCCTGCGCTCTCCACCTCCCGCAACCGAAAGTCGGGCTCGAACGCGTTGAACAGGTCGAGGTACCGCTCGAGGAGCGCTGTCATCAGAAACCGTTCCCGCACCGTCTCCCGGGCCCGGGCTCCCATCGCCTGCCGGAGACCGTCGTCCCGCAGGAGTTCCACCATCCGCTGGGCCGCCTCCTCCACGGACGCGACCAGGAACCCGTTCACCCCGTCGATGATCTGGTGCCTGATGCCGCCCACGTTCCCACCGACGACGGGGGTTCCCTTCCACATCGCCTCGGTCACGGTGAGGCCGAACCCCTCCCGCGTCGACTTCTGGACGACGACCGCGGCCCGGCGCTGGAGCGCGTTGACGAGAGCCCCATCCTGCCGGCTGAGGATGATTATCCGCTCCTCCCGTTGGTCGAGGAGCGACCGGTACACGTCCTCGCCCTCCGGATCGTCGGTGGCCACGTTTCCCAGGAGGACCAGCGTCGCCGGGGTCTCCTTGCGGGCCAGCTTGAACGCCTCGATCACCCCCTGGGGGTCCTTCCAGGGGTCGAACCGGGAGATCTGGACCACCAGCGGAAGATCGGTGGGTATCCCGTAGTGGGCGAGCCGCTCGTCGACCTCGGCGGGGGAGAGGTCCCGGTTCTGGCTGGCGAAGGCATCGATCGCCGGGGGGAACACGACCTGCGGGGTATGCAGCTTCTGGCGGTACTCGGGCATGGACACGATGATCGCGTCGTACCGCTCGATGAACGGGACGAGGTAGGCCCACAGCCCGGGGTGTGGGTCCGTGAGGTCGATGTGGCACCGCCAGACCCAGGGCCCGCGCTTGCGGTAGTGCTCCACGAGGGGGAGGGGCTGGGGGTCGTGGATGATGACCACGTCGTGGTCGAGATGGTTGCGAACGCCGTTCTCGTACACCGTGTCCTCGTAGATCTGCTTCTTGCGCGGGCTCAGGTTCACGTCCCCGCCCTGGAGCGCGTTGTGGAACTTCTTCGTCACGCTGAAGAAGTCGGGGGAGCCCTGGATCACCCTCCATCCGGTCTTGATCCCAACGTCGTTCATGAGCAGGGTGAGCGAGGACAGCAGGGTCGCCACGCCTCCCCCGTAGTAGGTGGAGTTGACGTGCGTGACGTGCAACCCGCGAAGGGGGCGCGCCTTGTCCCGGATCCGGTCCACCACCGCATCCCCCACCAGGGGGCGGTAGTCGTCGAGGGCCAGGAGCTTCCCGGGCATCCCTCCCCCTAGTAGCGGAACACCGCGGCGAGGCAGTCCCCGCCGGGGACAACCTCTGGTGGAACAGCGTACACCGTGCCCCTCCGGAACAAGGTCTCCACCGCGATGAGGTCGAGGAGGTCCTGATCTCCGGGCTCGGGTGATTCGTGGACCGCGACCCCGCCCGTGGGGGCGATCCTCCCCCAGCGTTGCACGCCTACGGCTACGAACAGGTCCTCCACACGGCCCTCGCGGGCAGCGCGGAGGACCTCGGGGAGCTGGGCCGAGGCCAGCCCCGTGCCCACCCGCTCGGCGAACTTGTCCGCGGCTCTCTCCAGGGCCCGACGGAAGTGGGGCTCCACGAGGGCCCACGCCTGGGCGTGAAGCTGTTCCGGGGTCAGCCGGTCAGGGCTCCCCGTGACTCCACCCTCCACCAAGTGCGGGTAGGAGCTCGCCTCGCGGTACAGGGGGAGGAGGTAATCCACCCCTGCCAGCACGAGGGGAACGGGCTCCGGGGCGAGGTACGCCCTCAGGCCCTCGTCGAGCCGGCGGAAGAACCGGAGGATGTCGTCCTTGTGCCCGGCATCGGCCCCGCCGTGGCCGTGGTACGCCACGGCCTGCCTCCCCGGCCCGCTGGTCGCGGCAGTGCGGAACTGGAGGTGCTTTTCCACCAGATCCGCGCGCAGGACGTCGGCGAGGGCGGTCGGCACCTCCTCGACCGGGACCTCGGTCACGCTGTGGCGCGTCCCCAGGAGCAGGCGGACCTGGTTCTGGCTCAGGGCCAGCACGTGGAACCGGCCGTCCCCGGTGAACAGGGGGAGGAGGGGCTTCACGTGGAACCGCCCCGCCACCACCACCAGCTCCTCGAACCGCAGGGGAAGGCGCCACTTCTGCATCTCCCCCCCGCCCACGAAGATGGCCAGTCCGTCGCTTTGGTACGACCAGAACAGGCTGTCCCCGACCAGGTTCCACGCCGGCTTCAGGAACTCCTGGGCCTCGGGAGTCCTCAGCCCGAGCGCCAGCAGCCGTTCCTCGGCTTGGCGAAGGAGGTTCTTGAGGCGGATCGCGCCCTCGCGAGCCGCCGGCCCGGCGCGACCCGTGGGCAAGAAGAGCGACACGCAATGGGGGAACGTTCGCTCCACAAGGTCCCTCAGGTCCTCTCGCCGCAGTCGGTCCATAGACTCATGGTACCCCAGGGGGAGGCGCGTTCCAGCCGCTGGCGGGGAGGGTCCGGCTCCTCCAGCGGCGGGAATAGCCGGAGCGCACCTGACGATCCTAGAGTTCCTTGCGGGAGAAGGCGACCACGGCCGCGGCGACGGAGATCCCAGCCAGGACGAGTCCCGCGACCACCGGCCACAGGAGGGACCCGGCGCGGCCCAAGATGATCTCGGCGGGGGCGCTGGTGAGCCCGGCCGGGCTGTAGCGCACGGCGGGCTCCCAGATCGAGGCGATCGACAGGAAGACGAACACGCCCAATCCCAGCCCCGCCGCACCGGCCTGCGAGCCCACGAGCGAGGACAGGAAGATCATGATCCCGAGGATCATCAGCCCCCAGACAAGCCACATCCCGGTCGCTTGGGCGAGGGGCAGGAGCGGGGCCTCGCCAAACACGGCATACGTGAGGGCCCAGGTGATCGCGGTGCCCACCGCCACGGTCCCGATGAGAAGCGCGCCTTGAGCCAGGTACTTGGCGACGATGAACGCGGTGCGGCTGAGGGGTTTCGTGAGCACGAGCACCGCCGTCCCGGATCGGCGTTCCCCCGACACCACGCCCGCGAAGATGATGATCGCCGCAAATGTCACGATCTGTACGAGGTTCCTCGCCCACTGGAGGTAGGCATCGCGGAACGTCGGATCCGGGATCTGGACCACGAGGCCCGTGTCCGGGGCCACCGCCTGGAGGAGCTGGGGGGTGAACCGGGCGATCACCGGCCCGGTGATGGCGAAGAAGAGGACGATCCCGGGGAGGACCCAGATCCGCCACGTCTTCACGATCTCCCACAGTTCCTTGCCCAGGAACGCCCGGAACGGACTCATCGTCCCCCCACCAGATCCACGAACACGTCCTCCAGGCTCACCTCGACCGCTTCCAACCTCCGGATCCCCACGCCCTGGGCTGCAGCCGCGGCCGAGATCTCCCGCTGCGCGCGCTCGACGTCGCTGACGGCGAACACGACCCGGTCGTCCGCCGGCCGTTCGACCGCCGACACCCACGGTGCCTGGGCAAGCGCTGCGAGGAGAGGTCCCGCCGACGGAGCGGCTTCCACGGCGATCTTCTGCACTCCGTAACGGGACTTGAGCTCGCCGATGCGGGCCTGCGCTGCGACGCGCCCCCGGTGGACGATCGCCACTGTGTCGCACACCCGCTCCAGGTCGGCCAGGATGTGGGTCGAGAAGAAGACCGTCGTCCGACCCGCCAGGTAGGAAATCATGTCCAGGACAGACTTCCGGCCGATGGGGTCGAGGGCACGCGTGGGCTCGTCGAGGAGGAGCACGGACGGCGCGTTGATCAGGGCCTGGGCCACCTCCAGCCGCTGCGCCATGCCCCGCGAGTAGGCCCCCACGCGCGCCTTGACCCCAGACAGCCCCGCCAGGTCGAGGAGGGCGTCCACGCGAGCGCGGAGCGTATGGCCTGACAGGCCGAACAGACGGCCCGTGAACCGGAGGAGCTCTGCCCCGGTCATCCACGGGTAGAACCCGGGCACGTCGGGAAGGTAGCCCACCGCTGCCCGTACCCGGTTCGTGGAGGTCAGGACGTCGTGCCCGGTGTGCACCGGGTCGGGCTCGCAGGCTGGCTTCCGCGCCGCGGCGAGGAACACGATCGCCCCCACGAGCCCCAGCGCGAGGACGACGATCCACACCCACCGCCGGCCGGTGAGGAGGCGGCTGGAGGGCGTGCGGAGAGCGATGATGAGGGCGAACGCCTGCAAGCTGAGCTGGACCAGACCGAGGAGGGCGATGGCGACGATCGCCCACGTCGGCAGGTCACCCCAGGCGCCCACTGGAACCCCTTCCCATGCGAGAAGTATGCCGCCCCACAGCCCGCACGGGCCGGTTGCGGGTATCATCGCTTCACTCCTCAACCGATCAGGAGGCGCGATGGACCAGCGAGAAGTGGCAGAACTCATGGAGAAGCACGGGATCCCCGGGCGAGACGCCTATGACCTGCCCACGAGCCCCCACCGGTTCCCCGACGGCGCCCAGTACCGGATGGAGATCTCCGGGGTCGAGCGGCCGGAGGTCCTCGAGGCCACCGTGGACGAGGCCCGCAAGCGGAAGGTCCCGGTGCACCGGATGATCTCGGTGGTGATGGGGGCAACGCTCCTCACCCGAAGTGAGCTCAAGGAGTTCGCCCAGATCGCGGCGGAGGCGAGGGTGGAGGTCATCCTCACCCCAGGGCCCCGCTCGGGATGGGATACCGGCCGCCAGCTCGTGACGCCGGAGGGGTCGTTGTCCGGCCTCCGGTTCCGGGGATCGGATCAGCTGCGGTACGTGATCGCCGACATCCTGCGCGCGGTCGAGGTCGGGTTCCGCGGCTTCCTCGTCCTCGACGAGGGGCTCTTGTGGCTCCTCTCCCAGATGCGGGCGAAGGGGGACCTTCCCAAGGACGTCGTGTTCAAGGTGTCGGTGTTCGCCGGGCACGGCAACGCCGCCGGGGCGAAGGTCCTCGAGAGCCTGGGGGCGAACACGTTCAATCCGTTGGGGGACCTCTCCCTTCCCGCGCTGGCCTCGATCCGGAAGGCGGTGAAGCTACCGCTCGACCTCCACATCTTCCTCACCGACTCGTTCGGCGGGTTCAACCGCTTCTACGAGGCCCCGGAGATGGTGCGCACCTGCGCCCCGTGCTATTTCAAGTTCGAACCAGGGCCGGCGTGCGTCGTCGGTGCGGGGGCCCTCTACAAGCCGTGGGTACCCGGGAAGACCCTCGCCGATTGGGGCCGGGAGAAGGTGAAGCAGGCCGCGATCGTCCACGAGCTCATCCAGACCTCGCTCCCCGGGGCGGTGCTCTCGGAATGGGGACCGGCGGACCTCGCGTTCCCCAGACCGGAGGGAGGATGACGTTCAGCGAGCTCGTCGCCCTGATCCAGGCCGAGGACATCCATTGGGTGGACCTGCGGGCGACCGACCTCCTCGGCCGCCTCCGTTGCCTGACCCTCCCTGCAGGTGAGGTCTCACCGGCGCGGTTCGAGAAGGGGGTGGGGGCGCCGACCTCCCACTACGGTGTGGAGGGGGACGGGGACCTCGTCCTCCTCCCCGACCTCTCCACCGCGCGCGTGGACCCGACCCGCGATCCGCCCTCCGTCGTCATCCTGTGCGATCTGGGCAGGCCCGGAGAGGGCCTCCATCCCTTCGCTCCCCGCTCTGTGGCCAGGGCAGCGGAGGCGCTCCTCGCCAGCGCGGGGCTGGCCGACGAGGCCCGGTTCGGGATCGAGCTCGAGTTCTATCTGTTCGCGAGTGTGCTACGGGAGGACGGCCCCCTCTCCCAGGCAGTGGAGGTCGTGCCCGTGGGGCCAGCGGAGCCGAGCGATGTCCCCGGGCCCCGCACCGCCTACCACGCCGGGGGCCCCGAGGACAGCGGCCGCCGGCTGAGGGAGCGGGTAGCGGAGGTCCTCGGGGGGTGGGGGATCCCCGTTCGCTACCACCACCACGAAGGGGGGCCGCTGGGACAAATGGAGATCGAGCTTGGGCTGGGACGGCTTCTCGATGCGGCGGACTGGACGGCCCTCGCCGTCGACCTCGTCTCCCGGGTGGCGAGCGAGGAGGGGATGGTCGCCTGCTTCCTTCCCAAACCCCTCTCCGCCGAGGTGGGGAGCGGCCTCCACTTCCACCAGCTCCTCCTCAAGGGAGGAGAGAACCTGTTCTCCGGGGGGGGCGGTCTCTCCGAGACCGCCCTCCACTACGTAGGGGGACTCCTCGCCCACGGCCGAGCCCTGTCCGCCCTCGTCTCCCCGTCCACGAACTCCTACCGCCGCCTGGGGCCGGGATTCGAGGCGCCGGTCCACCTCGCGTTCGGCCGCGGGAACCGCACCACCGCGGTGCGCATTCCGGGCTACCTCACCGACCCCAGCCAGGCACGGATCGAATACCGCCCTCCCGATCCCACCGCCAACCCGTACCTCGCCCTCTCCGCCTGCCTCATGGCGGGGATCGATGGGATCCGCCAGGGGCTCGATCCGGTCGCCAAAGGGTGGGGCCCGTTCGCTAGCGGCGCCGAGCCGCTGGGCCGACGACGACGGGTGGCCGCGCTCCCGAGGAGCCTCGCGGAGGCCCTCGACGCCCTGAGACGGGACCAGGAGTTCCTCACGTTGGGCGGGGTGTTCCCCGAAGAGCTCCTCGCGCGCTGGATCTCCATCAAGGAGGCCGAGGTCCGCGCCGTGGCTGCCCGGCCCCATCCCTACGAGTTCTTCCTCTACGCATGAACGCGTTCCGGAGCGCGGGGCTCTCCCTGGGGCGGTTCCCCCCCGGAGCGCGGGGGATGATGACCGATGTCCCCGGGGTTCTCGTCGGACACCGCACGATCGTCCACGGGGAGGGGACAGCGGCGATCCGCACCGGAGCCACAGCGCTCGTCCCCCCGGGAGATCCGTACGCGGAGCCCCTCCCTGCCGGGGCGTTCGTCCTCCACGGCCACGGCAAGGCGATGGGGCTGTGGCAGGTCCTCCACCTCGGGGAGCTTGAGACCCCCCTCCTCCTCACGAACACCCTCGCCGTCCCCCGGTGCGCCGATGCACTTCTCACCTGGACCCTCGCTCGACATCCCGAGGCGCGGTCCGTGAACCCGGTCGTGTTGGAGTGCAACGACGGGGCGCTCTCGGCGATCGAGACCCGGCCCGTGACGGAAGACGATGCCCTCGCCGCCTTACAGGCGGCGTCGGACGAGGTGGTCGAGGGGTGCGTGGGAGCGGGGACGGGGATGATCGCATTCGGGTTCAAGTCCGGGATCGGAACGGCATCACGGATCGTGGGGCCATTCGCCGTGGGAGCGCTCGCCCTGCCGAACATGGGCCGCCGGGAGGACCTCCGCTGGCCACATGGTCCCCCCCAGGTGGGCGCGGTCGAGATCCCGCGGGGGGAAAGGGAAGGATCGCTCGTCGTCGTCCTCGTCACGGACGCCCCCCTTCTCCCGGAGCAGCTCGCGCGGCTCGCCCGCCGGGCGGCCCTCGGCGCCGCTCGCACCGGGGCCCCCGCCGCCGCGGAAAGCGGGGACTTCTTCATCGCCTTCTCCACGGGCTGGCGAATCCCCCGTGGAATGGATCGCGTCCAAGTGGAGTTCATCGCCGATCGTTCTCCGACGATGGGGAACCTGTACCGGGCAGCGGCTGAAGCCACCGAAGAGGCGATCTACTCTGCCCTCCTCGCCGCAACGCCCCTCGTCGGGCGCGACGGCCGAGTCGTCCCTCCTCTCCCCCCACGCTGAGGACTACGCCACCCGCGCTCGGGCGTTGGCAAGGGCGACGCCGCCGATCGCAACGAGCCCACCCGCAACGGAGAGCCAACTCGGGATCTCGCGGAGCCAGATCCAGGCGATCCCGATCGCCAACACCGGGCTCAGGTAGAGGAAGCTCGATAGATTCGAAGCGGGAAGCCGCCTGAGCCCGTACACCCACAGGACGTACGCCAGCCCCCCTGGGAACATGCCCAGATAGGCGACAGCGAGGATCGCCGACCACGGCGCGGCGCGGAGGGCCAAGAGGAGTCCGGGGAGGAAGATGAGCATCGGGATCGTCCCCGCCCACACGATGTAGGTCGTGAACGCGAGCGGCGGATAGCGAACGATGAACCTCTTCAGAAGGACGCTGTAGATGCTGGCGGACAGGGCAGCGACGAGGATGATGAACGCGCCCGGCTCGAGGCGGAACGCCTCCCCCTCCCCGAGGGTGATCAGGGCGACTCCGGCGAATCCCAACGCGATCCCCACCCAGCCGGATCGTCCGAGCTCTTCCTTGAGGTAGAGCCGCGCGAACAGGGCGGTGAACATCGGGGCGGAGGCGATGAGGAGGCTCGCCGCGCCTGCGGTGACGGTCTGCTCGCCGTAGTTCAGCGCGAGGTGGTAGACTGTGATCCCCACCCCCCCCAAGAGGAAGAGCGTCGGCACGTCGCGGCGCTGGGGGAGGGGGCTGCGGCAGCCGATGCTGATCGCCCCCAATACGATCGAGGCAACGAGGAACCGGAGCAGGGCCAGCTCCCCGGGCCGGAAGACCCCGAGGGCGCTCCGGATCGCGGCGAACGCCGATGCCCACAGGATAAGCATCGCCGCGATCGCCGCAGCAAGAGGGGCATCCACCCGCCTGCGGTTCATCGGATCCTCCCCGCGGACCGCAGCTCCGGACGCATGAGCCCCCCTTCCCTGGCGAGGAGGCTTCCCTCAGCCCTTGGGAACGCGTTGCCAGTCCTTGAGGAACCGAGCGATCCCCGCATCGGTGAGGGGATGCCCGAACAGTTTCTTCAACACACCGTAGGGCACGGTGGCGATGTGTGCCCCGAGGAGGGCCGCCTGCAGCACATGTCCGGGATGGCGAACGCTCGCCACGATGACTTCGGTGGGGAAACCGTAGTGGCGCAAGATGGGGAGGATCTCCGCTACGACGCCCATCCCATCCCCCCCGGCATCGTCGATCCGCCCCACGAACGGGGAGACGTAGGTCGCCCCGCATTTGGCCGCCAAGAGGGCCTGGTTCGCGGAGAAAACAAGGGTCACGTTGGTGCGCACCCCTTCCCGTGACAGGATTTGCACCGCCTGCATCCCAGCCTCGGTCATGGGGATCTTCACGACCACGTTCGCCGCAACCTTCGCCAGCTCTCGCGCCTCGCGGACCATGCCGTCCGCATCCGAGGCCACGACCTCCGCGGACACCGGACCGCGCACGGTCGCGCAGATCTCCCGCAGGACCTCGGAGAACGGGCGCTCCTCCCGTGCCACGAGGGATGGGTTCGTCGTCACCCCATCCACAAGCCACGAAAGCTCCCGGATCTCTTCTACGTTCGCCGTATCCAGATAGAGGTTCATCGCGGCTGAGTCTAGCACCTCTCACGAGACGGGGCCACAGTTCGCCCCTTGCAGACGGTTCGCATAGAATGCCCCCGAGGTGGTGCCATGGAGTTCGGATCGATCATCGGCTGGGTCATCCTGGGCGCGTTCGTGCTCCTCTTCCTGTGGGTGGCCGCGGTGTACAACAAGCTCGTCCGCCTCGGGGTGCGGGCCGAAGAGGCGTGGCGGGGGATCGACACCTTGCTCCGCAAGCGGTTCAACCTCATCCCGAACCTCGTGGAGACGGTGAAGGGCTACGCGACCCACGAGCGGGAGGTGTTCGAGCGGGTGACGGAGGCCCGCTCGGCCTCGATGAAGGCGCGGACCCCCAAAGAACAGGCGGAGGCGGACAACGTCCTCGCCGGGACGCTGAAGAGCCTGTTCGCCGTGGTCGAGAACTACCCCCAGCTCAAGGCGAACGAGAACTTCACCTCGCTCCAGAGGTCGCTCGACGGGCTGGAGGAGGAGATCGCCCGCTCCCGTCGCTACTACAACGCGGTGGTGCGCGATCTGAACACGGCGATCAAGGTATTCCCCCAGAACCTGATCGCGAACCTCTTCCGGATCGGGGAGCGGGAGTTCTACATGCTCCCCTCGGAGACGATGGGCGAACCCCCCAAGGTGGACTTCAGCCGATGAAGCGCCTCGCCCTTGTCTTCGTCGCCCTGTTCTCCCTCCTCGGCGTCGGGGAGGAGATCCGGGACTACCTCGTCCGGGCCGAGATCGGAGAGGACGGGATCGTCGCCGTGCGCGAGGAGATCGGGGTGTACTTCGCCGTCGCCCGCCACGGGATCTTCCGCGAGATCCCCATCTACTGCCGCCTCCCCACCGGTGAGACGTACCGGCTGCGGGTGGCGGTGGACGAGGTCCGAGCACAGGGCGGTTCGGTTCCCTACCGGCAGTACACGGAGGGAGGAAACCTCGTCCTCCAGATCGGCGATCCGGACCAGACCGTGCGGGGCCTCGTCACGTACACGATCCGCTACCGCGTGGCGCGCGCCCTGCGCCGCTACGACGGCGAGGTCGAGCTCTACTGGAACGCGATCGGGACGGACTGGGCGATGCCCATCGCCCGGGCGCGGGTCGAGATCGCGTTTCCGTCAGCGATCAGCCCGACCGATGTGCGGGCCACCGCTTTCCGCGGGCCGTATGGGACCACGGACCCCCTGGAGTTGGGCTGGGAGGACGTCCTCCTCGTGGGGGAGGCAGAAGGACTGCGATCCGGGGAGGGGATCACGGTCGCGGTGCGGGTCCCGGAAGGGGCGGTCGCCCTCCCGGGGGCGTGGCAGGGGTTCCTGTGGTTCCTCCAGGACAACCTGTACGCGGGGATCCCGATCCTCGTCTTCGCCGGGATGTTCGTCCTGTGGTGGGTGCGGGGACGGGACCCGAAGGTGGGCGCGGTGGCCCCGGTGTACAAACCCATCGAAGGCCTTGGCCCGGCCGAGGCGGGGGTCCTCCTCGACAACCGCGCCGATCCGCGCGACTTCGCGGCGGGGATCCTGTCGCTCGCCACGAAGGGGCATCTCGTGATCCGTGAGATCTGGAACGACGAAAAGGCCCGCGAGCCGGACGACTTCGAGCTCGTGGCCGCAGAGAGCAAGGCACCGTTGACGCCCTATGAGAAGGCCCTCCGCGAAGCCCTCCTCGGCGGGGCGGAGAGCCGGAAGATCTCCGACCTCAAGTACAAGCTGTACGACAAGATGGTCGGGCTCAAGGCGCGCCTGTACATGGACTTGAGCGAGGACGGCTACTACGTGGGAAACCCCGATCACGTGCGGGGCGTCTACTATGGGCTCGGGATCGGGACGATCTTCCTCGCCGTGTTCCTCGCCTACTTCGCCCATTCCCTGTACCTCGGTCTCACCCTTGGCCTCTCCGGGCTCATCGTCCTCGCCTTCGCCCCGTTCATGCCCAAGCGGACGGGAAAGGGGATCGAGGCGCTGCGGGGCGTGCTCGGGTTGGTGGAGTACATCCGCCGCGCCGAGGTGGGCCGGATCGAGTTCGCGGCGCGGGAGAAGCACTTCGACGAGCTCCTCCCGTACGCGATGGCCCTTGGCCTCACCGAGCTGTGGACGAAGAAGTTCGAGGGGCTCCTGGCGAAGGCGCCGGACTGGTACCAGGGCCGGTTCCCCACGTTCGCCCCGTATTGGTTCGGGATGCGCCTCCTGGCCCTCCAGAGCAGCGCCTACAGCGCGGCCACCGCCGCCC
>OMKS01003153.1_pt1 | contig 13311 bp, 7 predicted proteins | sample 1674721 | NCBI WGS metagenome assembly OMKS01 (sample SAMN06264996, study PRJEB25208) | sediment metagenome | isolation source: hot spring sediment | place: USA: California | collected 2014-09-02 | reverse complement strand
GCCCGGCCCGGATCCGGCCCAGACAGCGGGCCAGCCGGCTGTCGTCGAAGGTGTGCAGGAGCCCCAGGTCCACGCCGACCTCGAGCCAGTCGCGCAGTTCCTGCCGGCCGGTGAGTTCGTTGACCAGGCGCACCCGCTCCTGCTCCAGCCCGCCCCAGCGGTATTCGACGTCCACCAGCGAATCGCCGCCCGGCTGGACGAAACCGGGCAGGAACGCTCGGCCCTGGTAGCGCAGTTCGCTCCGCTCGCCCGTCCACCCGGCCCAGCCCGCGGCCGCGCCGCCGAACTCCGGCGCGCCGCCGTCGGCGAAGAGGTTGAGTAGACTGCGCCGGCCGATACCGGCCAGCCCGAGCCGGAACGGGCCCGGCCGGTAGTCGAACTCGACCCGGCCCAGCTCGCTTCGGCCCGGCAGTTCGACCCGGTACGCGGCGACGTAGTCCCCGGCGCCCGCACCGGCGTAACGGTGGGCGGCGATGCTGTCGTCGAAGACGTATTCTCCGCTCGAATCGCCGACAAAGGTGAACAACACCCGGTAATCGCCCTGTCCCTCGCCGACGTAGCGGTAGCGGCCGTTCTCGAGCTCGTAGTCGCCCTCTCCGGCACCGACCCGGATCCCGCCCTCGAGCCAGGCCCGCGCCGTGTCGGCGCCGATGCCGGCCAGGTACTCGCGCTCGTCGGCGCTCAGCTCGTAGCGGCTGCTGCGCAGGGGGTCGTCGCTCTCACCGTAGTAGTCGGCCGCCACCCGGAGTCCGCCGGGCAGGAAACTCACCCCGCCGATGACGTCGCTCCGCTCCCAGGCCTCGACCACGTACTGGTAGCCGGCTTCAATCCGGCTGAAACGGGTGATGACGTGCCGGCCGGTGAACACCAGTTCGCCGGTCGAGTAGTCCACCGTGTAGTCCTCGTCCCAGCCCCGGGTCAGGCGCCGGCCATCGAGGTGGACCGCCTCACTGCCCGGCACCAGCATCGCGCTCCCGCCCCCGGGCCCGAGCTGGTACGGCCCCTGGACTCCGTCCATACCGGCAAGCACCGTCCGGCCGTACCGGCCGCGGGGCCGGGCGTAGCCGAGCCGGGCCCCGACCGGCCCCAGCTCGCCGCTCACCAGCCCACCCACGACCCGCCGCTCGACCGTCCCGAAGCCGGCGGTCGGCAGGCGGAACTCGACGTCGCCGAACCGGCCCCGCCAGTCCTTCGCCGCGACGTCAATCCGGATCAGGTCCAGTTCGTCAATCTCCAGCGTCGTGCCCTCGGGCGGAATCGGCGAGCTCTGGTCCGACAGCTCGGCGTCCACCCGGACGCCTTCGACCATCCCGCTCACCGCCAGCCGGGTCGCCTGGTTCAACCCCGACCCTTCGGGCCCGCCGATGGTGACGCCGATGGTCTTGCTCCCGCCGATGGCCAGGTCCCCGAGCGCGACCGGCGCGGTGTCAACCGGGGCGAAGACCGGCTCCAGCGCCGCGCCCGCTTCCGGCTCAGCCGGCACCGGCCGGTAGCGGCGAAAGGAAGCCGGCACCGCCGGCGGCAGGGTCGCGCAACTGACACGGATGACCGACCGGTGCGGCGGGCGGCGGCGGAACAGCAGGAGCCCGCGCTCGAGGTCGAGAGCGTACTCGTCCGGGCCGAGCCGTCGGCCGTCAATCTCGACCGAGTCGGTCCCGACCAGGGCGAGCGGAAACTCGACCGGGTAGACCGCGCTCAGACCGTCCGCGACCAGGACCTGCGCCCGGCGACCGGCCGGCACGCTCCCGGCGGCGAGGAAGACCGCGCCCAGCAGGAAGAGAAACCTTGCCGGCCCGCCGGTTACCGGGGTCAAGGCAGGCGGTAGAGCAGTACCCGGGCGTCGCGGTCGAGCACCGCGATACCGGCGGGCAGGGCCGCCAGCCCGGCCGGCTCCGGCCCGGCCCCGAACCCGTACCGGAAGCCGCGTCCGTCGGACGGCAGGTGGATGACCTCGGGCCGGCCGCTCCGGGCAAGGTAGAGGCCGCCCTGCCGGTCCGCGGCCATCAGGTCAACCGGCTCGGCCAGCTCCTGCCGGCTCACGACGATCCCGGCCCGGTTGAACCGCGCGACACCGGTCCCGCCGCTGAGCGCGGCGAACATGCCCTCGGGCAGGGCGGCCAGCGCGCCCGGCCGCGCCAGCTCCGCCGCGTCCAGGAAGCGCCGGCTCTCGCTGAACAGCGCCTTGTGCCAGATTGCCGCCCGCTCGCCGTCGCTGATGAGCATCTCGCCCGGCGCGTAGGCGGCCAGCCCGACCGGCCGAACCCCGTGCATCCAGGTCACCCGCACCGGGTTGTCCTTGAGCAGGCGGTAGAGCGTGCGGTCGTCGTGGACGTAGACGTAGAACCGATCTGCGGCGATGCCGCGCGGGCCGACGACGCGCTCGGTGAGCGGGATGGTCTCGACCGCCGCGAAGGTCGAATCGAAACGCAGGACCCGCGCGCCCGAAGCCTCGAGCACGAGCAGGTCCGGGCCGTCCGCGCAGATGGCGGCCGCCGGTGCCGCAAGCACCAGCATCCGCACCGGTGCGAGCTCGGGCTCGACCGGGACCGGCTGGAGCGTCGCGGTGCCGCGACAGCCGGCCGCAAGCGCCGGCACCGCGAATGACAGGATGATGAGATGGTGGAGTTTCACGACCCATTCTTGCCGGCTGAGCGCCGGTGTCAAGCCGGCCGGGGACCGGCCCCGCCCTGCCGGGCTAGAACCTTCCGCCCATCCCGATGAGCGGGATGAACTGGATGCCGGTGAAACGACCGGTACGGATGTCGCCGTTGCGGGTCTCGAACTGCACCAGGTGATAGACGTTCTCCCGGTTGTAGACATTCAGCACCTCGATGTAGAAGAACGGCTTGAGCGGCAGGTGCGCGAGTTCCTTCTGGATCTTGAGGTCGAGCCGGTGGTAGGTCGGCACCCGGAGCGAGTTCTTCTCGCCCCGGACCACGTGGCCCGCGCCGCCGCGACCCAGGTCCGAGCCGCCGACCTCGCGCCGTTCGCGGTAGTGGATGAGCGGGGTGTAGGGCGAGCCGGTGTGGAGATTGAAGGTCGCGGTCAGACGCCAGTCGCCCGGCCACTCCTTCATCGCGGTGAGGTTGACCGCGTGCCGGCGGTCGTACTCGTCCCAGTAGGCCATCGTGTCCGCGCCCTGCTGTTTGCGGGACCAGGCCAAGCCGTAGGTGACCTGCCCGCTGTAGCCGTCTACCGGCCGGGCCGCGAGCACCGCCTCGAACCCGTCCGCCCGGCCGTACCCGGCGGAGCCGTAGTCGAACCGCCCGCCCGGCGAATCCTCCCGCCAGCTCGGCAGGTTCGAGTAGTCTTTGCGGTAGGCCTCGATGTCGAACCGGGCCAGACCGCCCAGTTCGAACTCGCCGGCGACGGAATAATGGTCCGCGGACTTGGCGAGCAGTTCCCCGGCCCGGAAGGTCTCGTAGAGCGCGTACTCGTTGTCGAAGACGATGCCGGCCACGCTCCGGCGCAGGAAGCTGTACGGGTGCTGGTGCACCCGGCGCCAGCCGGCGCGGACCTCCGCGCCCGGCCCGAGCCGGTAACTCGCCACCGCCCGCGGGTCGAGCGCCCGGTCCCGCACCCAGCGCACCTCCTCGAACCGCACCCCGCAATCGAGCGCCGCGCGCGGCCCGAGCCCGAGCCGCGCATCCAGCCAGCCCGCGGCAATCAGGTCGTTCCGGCCGAACCCGTCGCGCTCGAGCAGGTTGCCCGCGAATGTCGCCCGGCCCGCCTGCACCCCGCCCGAAACGTCAACCCCGCCGAAACCGGTCGCCGCCGCCAGCCGCAGGCCGACCTCGCGCTCGGCGGTGCCGCCCCGGCCCTGCCAGCGTGTCGGTTCGAGGCCGAACTCGTGGTCTCCGTACCAGCCGGTCACCTCGGAGCGGAACCGGCCGAAATCGGATTCGAGCATCACCGCCGCGGTCCGGCCCTGCTCGGTGATGTCGGTCGCGGTCCCGCGCAGGTCGGTGAGAATCCGGTCCGAGCCGCCGATGAGCATCAACCGGGCCCGGTGCTCGCGGCCCAGCGGCAGGCCCAGCCGGACCAGGTAATCGGTGTAGCTCGGCTGGTTGTCGCGGCCCGAGCCGGTCGGCCCGAACTGAACGTGGTAGAAGGTCCGGCGCAGGGAGGCCGCGACCTCGACCTCGTCAAGCCTGCCGGCGTAGCTCGCCTTCAGGTTCATCGGGTCGTAGGCGAACGTGCCCTCGGCCGGCCCGGTGTCGCGGGGCCGGATGACGGTCACGCTGGACAGCGCCCCGCCGTAGCGGGCCGGGAACGCGGTCGGGTAGAACTCCATCCCCGCGACGACGTCGGCGTTTATCATCGAGCTGAACCCGAGCAGGTGGTAGGGCCAGAGCAGTTCCACGTTGTCGAACCAGATCCGGCTCTCGTCCGGGTCGCCGCCCCGGACCACGTACTGCCCGCTCCACTCCCCGCGCGCGGTGTGCGACACGCCGGGCAGGAACGAAAGCGAGCGCACCGGGTCCTGGATGAACCCGCCCGCCCGGTCGCGCAGGTCCTCAGCGCTGATTTCCCGCTTCGTCACCACTTCTCCCCTGCCGACCCGGCCCGCGCTGACCTTGACCTCGGGCAGGGCCAGCGGCGCGGGCGCGAGCCGGAACGAAAGCCGCGCACCGCCGCCTTCGGCCAGTGCGACCTCGAGAGTCTCGGGCAGGAAGCTGACATGGCTGGCGACGAGGCGGTACCGGCCCGGGTTGAGACCCCGGATGAGGAAACCGCCCTCCAGGTCGGCCGCGACACCGGTTCGCGTACCGAGGAGGACGACATTCGCCGCCGGCAACGGCAGACCGGACAAACCGTCAACAACGGTGCCGGAAACCTGCGCCGGCGCAATCGCCGGCAGGAGTATCAGGAACAGATAAGCTGTCAACTACGGTGTACTACACTATTTTAGACGCCGGCCCCGGCAGAACGCTTCACCCCATCTGACCCGAAACCCGCCTCTGCCGACTAAATCTGCGGGCACTGCCGCAGAATACGGCAGTCAGAAGGCCCACGCGACCGCCGGAAATCGCCCTGAAAACCGTTAAGTCATTGATATTGTGTACCCGACCGAACCGCACGTCGGAATGCATTTGCGGCACGATTCTTGCTTATGTTTGGGACAGATTGGAGATTGGGTCGCATACGGGGTTTGACAGCGGGGCCACGGCGCTCACCAGCCGCGGTCCCGCTGTTTTTTCGTCCGCAATCAGCGGCGGCGCAGGCTGAGCCGGGCGGTCAGAATCCGGTCCCCCGAGTACAGCTTCGCGGCGATGAACACCATCAGCGCGGCGAAGACGGCCAGGAAGGCCAGCCCGCCCCAGACCACTGCGTACTCACCGAACAAGAGCGCCCTCGGCACCAGGAACGGGTACGAGAACGGCTGGGCGTAGACCAGCACCCGCACCGCGGTTGATGCGACCTGGATGTCGAAGAAGGTGGTAAGGAAGAACGGCAACATCACCAGCACCATCACCGGTGTCGTCGCGAGCTGGGCGCTTCGCGCGTCGTCGGCGAAAGCGGCCAGCACCGTCACCAGCCCCAGCGCACAGAGCACCGAAAGGAACAGCACCAGCCCGAGCAGGAACCACGACGTCCAGCCCAGCCGGAGCCCGAGTTCGGCGAGCAGGGCCGCGCCGGCGCCGGTCGCCTCCGGCGCGAAGGCGCCCATATAGGACGCCATCGCGGCCATGAACATCGCCGAGGCGACGAGCGCGAACAGCGCCGCGCCCAGCATCTTCCCCGCGACCAGCGTCAGCCGGCTCACCGGCACGGTCAAGAGGGTCTCCAACGTCTTGTTCTCCTTCTCCTGGCCGACCGAGGCGGCAATCATCTGGCTGGCGATGATGATGACCATCAACAGCACCACCGGTATCAGGAACGTCTGCGCCATCACCAGTTCGCCCAGCAGTTCCGGCCCGCCCTCCGCGACCCGCTCGCGCACCACCACGTGCGGCCGCACCGAGAGCGCCCGCATCATCCGCACCGGGTCCTCGCCGGGCCAGGCCTCGCGCACGCGCTCGCGCAACAGCTCATCGTTCAGCGCCTGAAGCAAACCGCGCACCTGCGCGCCCTTCACCATCTGGGCAACCGAGAACCCCTGGAACACGCCGTAGGTCTCAAGCTCCGCGTCCGCGCGGGCGGCGACCGCCGCGCCGGTTCCCTCCGGTACGACCACCACCCACGCCACGTCATCCTCGCGGGCCAGCGCCAGCGCCGCCTCGGTGTCGGTCCCGGCCGGGAGGACGATGAACCCGCTTTGGTCCAGCACCCGGCTCACCGTCGCACCGAAGCCGGACTCATCCCGGTCCACCAACAGCACCGCCTGGGGCCCGGACTGCTTCTCCCGCTCGCTCCGAATGGCCCGGCCGATGACCCCGTAAATCACCAGCACGATCAGCATCGGCGCGAGCGCATGGGGCGTGAACAGCTCGCGCGCCTCCTTCACCACCACGTTCAGCAGTGTCTTCATCGCGTCACCCTCAGGAAGACCTCCTCCAGGTTCGGGCAGGCATACTTCTCTTTCAGCCCGGCCGGCGTCCCCTGCTCCACCACCCGGCCGTCAAACAACAGCACGACCCGGTCGCACAAGAACTCCACTTCCAGCATGTTATGAGAAGAAATGAGAAACGAAGTCCCCTGCCGGGCATACTCCCGCACCCGGTTGCGGACGTCAATCGAACTGGCTACGTCCAGCCCGGAAGTCGGCTCGTCGAGAATCGCCAGCCGGGGCCCGGTCGCCAGCGCCCGGGCGAGCAGGAGCTTACGGGTCATCCCCTTGGAATAGGTCTTGACCTTGCTCTTCAGTCGCTCGCCCAGCCCGCAGATCTCCTCGGCCCGGGCCACTATCTCCACCCGGCTCCGCCCCGCCTGCCCCGCCGAACCCTCTCCCTCATAGAACGTCGCCATGAACTCAAGGTACTGCCTGCCGGTCAGCCCCTTGTACGCGCCTGCGTCCTCGGGCAGGTAGCTGATGAGCCGCCGCACCGCGCGCGCCTCCTGATATGAATCCTGCCCGAAGACCAGTGCCCGGCCCCGGGTCGGGCGCAGGAGCGTGGCAACGATACGGAGCGTCGTCGTCTTGCCCGAGCCGTTCGGCCCGATGAGCCCGAACACCTCGCCCGGCGCGACCGTGAAGCTGACATCGTCGAGCGCCCGGTGCCGGCCGTAGTCCCGGCCCAGGCCGCTCACCTCGCACGCCGCGCTCATCACCGTGACGCCCGTCCCTTCCTCACGACAGCCCGGTAATCCGGCCGTCCTCGTCCATATCCACGCCCGTGGCGTTGGGCCGCTTCGCCAGCCCGGGCATCAGCATCATATCGCCCGCGACCGGCACCAGGAACCCGGCCCCGGCCGAGACGTTCACCGCGGAAATCGCGACCCGGAACCCGCGCGTCGCGCCCACCAGCGCCGGGTCGTCGGACAGCGACGAGGGCGTCTTGGCGATGCAGACCGGCAGGTGGTCGAAGCCCAGCGCCTTCGCCCGCCGGATTTCGCGCTCGGCCCGGGGCGTGAACACCACCCGGTCCGCACCGTAGACCTTCGTGGCCACGGTCTCGATCTTCTCCTCGATACTCGTCTTGAGCTCATACACCCGGCGAATCTCGGACGGCCGCTCCTCGGCCTGCCGCACCACCGCCTCGGCCAGCTCGACACAACCTTCGCTCCCGCGGGCGAAACCCTCACTCACCGCGCAGGCCGCCTCGTGCTCGGCGCAGTACTTCCGCACCAGCCGCAGGTCGTCCTCCGAATCATCGGCGAACCGGTTCACCGCCACCACCGGCTCCAGGCCCAGGGTTCGGCAGATTTCGATATGGCGGAGCAGGTTGTTCATCCCCTGCCACAGGTCGGTCAGCTTGCCCTTGCGCGCGTCCCGGGCCCCGCCCTGGTGGCGCAGGGCGCGGATGGTCGTCACCAGCACGCAGGTCGCCACCTGCCAGCCCGCGGCCGGCGCGACGATATCCACGAACTTCTCCGCCCCGAGGTCGGACCCGAACCCCGCCTCGATGACGGTGTACTCGGACAAGCGCCGGGCCATCTTCGTCGCCACCACGCTCGCGGTGCCGTGGGCGATGTTCGCGAACGGCCCGGCGTGCACGAACGCGGGCGTATGCTCGATGGTCTGCACCACGTTCGGCTTCAGCGCGTCCTTCAACAGCACCGCCATCGCGCCGGTGCCCCCCAGCGTCTCCGCGGTCACCGGCTTGTCGTCATAGCTCATCGCCACCAGGATTCGGCCCAGCCGCTCCTTCAACTCCTGCCGCGAAGCCGACAGCCCGAGGATGGCCATCACCTCGGACGCGGCGGTGATGACGAACCCGTCCTCCCGGGCCGGGCCGTTCGCCCGGCCGCCCAGCCCGACCACCATCGTCCGCAGGACCCGGTCGTTCATATCCATCGTCCGCGGGAAGAATATCTCCCGCTCGTCAATCCGGAGCGGGTTGTCGAAATGAATCGAGTTATCAAGCAGGGCCGCGAGCAGATTGTGGGCCGCACCGACCGCGTGGATATCGCCGGTGAAATGCAGGTTGATGTCCTCCATCGGCAGGACCTGGGAAAACCCACCGCCGGCCGCGCCACCCTTGATGCCGAACACCGGGCCCAGCGACGGCTCGCGCAGGACCACCGCCGACTTCTTCCCGAGCCGGTTCAGCGCCATCGAAAGCCCGACCGAGACGGTCGTCTTGCCCTCGCCGTACCTCGTCGGCGTCGTCGCGGTCACCAGCACCAGCTTCCCCTCCGGCCGGTCCGCCAGCCGGTCGAGCAGGCGCAGGGACAGCTTCGCCTTGAAGTTGCCATTGGGCAGGACCAGGTCCATATCCTCGATGCCCAGGGCCTGGACAATCTCGCAGATGGGCTTCAACTTGACGCTGTGGGCAATCTCAATGTCGGAAAGCACTCGCACCTCCTGTCGTGAATGGACAACCGCTCACGACAAACAGATACCACACCAGCCGCCCCGGTCAAGTCCGTGTTCATCCCCTCCCCCCGGGGGGGGCTGTCAATCTCCGCTTGACTGGTAGGGACGTCTCCCCTATGGCGGCGGCGGTCCGGAAGATGCACCGCCAGGGCCATCGCACCGCCGACCCGAACACCCAACGAAACCCGGCCGACTGCCGTATTCTGCGGCAGTCGCCGCAGAATTAGCGGCAATCGGCCCGCTTAGAGAGAGAGAGAGAGAGAGAGAGAGAGATGAACTAACACTCTCTGCCACTGTGACTTACGAGAAATGTGCCCAAGTGGCATTTTCCGGCACGAATGTTGCTAGTAGTATTGGCGAAGAGTCCGGCAGGGTAACGGAGCCGAGCAGGTCGCCTCGGCGGCATCCGGGCCGTCCCTCGCGGCCTTCCCGACCCCGGCCCAGACCGGACAGGAACGATGAGGAGGACGCATGTCCAGACGAATAGGTGTCTCACCTCTACGGCTGGCGACCATCGTCGCGGTCCTTGCCGTATGCACCGGCTTGAGCCTTGGCCAGAACAAGGCCTGGCCCTGGAGCACGGGCAGTCTCTACGAAGGCACGGAGCCGTCCCAGGCTCGAATGCTCGAGATCTGTCCGGACGTAACCGGGTGGATACCGACCTACACGGTTCACGCAACCTGGCGCAGTTCGGCCTCGGTCTACTACGACTACTCCCCAAACAGCGGCGCTTCCTGGGTGGGAGAGATGCTGGTACCAAGTCAGCGGCCATACGGCACTCTGAGACCGGCGCTCCGGGCTCTGCCCGACGACCGGGTCTGGCTAAGCAAGCAGAACAGTTGGGGCGGGGGGAACTTCGGTGTCGAACTGGCCGTACAACGCGCACGGCCGCCCCAGCCGTGGCCTGGATCCTGGTACTTCGATACCAAGGACATCGCAGATATGTACCCCAACGCCCTGGCCACAACCTTGAGCAGTGGCGTATCCGGAGACGACATCTCACCGGGCGGCGGGTCATCGAGCTTGACCAGCGGCCAGCCGATGATCTACCTGGTCACCACCCGGCAATCCGCGAGCCCGCCCGTATCCGAGCTGTGGTTCATGGCGATTGACACCCTGCAGGGTCATCCCTACTATGAATGCGTGCTTGCCACCGCACCGTCCGGCCACGACTTTCAACCGAGCATCTCCCATACTCCGGGCGACTACGTCCATATCGCCTACCGGAGCGAATCCGGCCGTATCTGGTACCGGACCTGGTCCTGGCTCTGCCGGCCCGACTGGATTCGGCAGGGAGCCCAGCCCATCTGGGACAACCCCTACCCAATCTCCAGCGGATTCTACGAACCCGCTTCCGAACCCTCGATTGACGCCTACGGTGATTCGGTCTATTGTGCCTGGCGCGGACCGAACGAATTCGGCCAGCAAATCGGTGAGGTCTACCAGGCGAAGCGTAGCCTCTTCAACCCGACCTACTACTGGGAAGGCCACCGGAACGTCAGCCAGTCACCGTATCTCGAGTCCGGCAGTCCGCAAGGCCATACCGGGACCACGGTCGTCTGGCAGGAGCAGGTGAGCGGCCCGCAGGGCGCTTTCGAAGCGATGGTGCGCTGGACCCCGGGCCCGATAATGCAGTTGTCCGCCAGTCCGGGACACGACAGCCGCTGGCCCCATGTCGCGGTCGTCAACCCGGTGCCGTGGGGCGGGTTTCAGTACAAGACCTACGCGCTCTGGTCCGACAAGGACCGCAGTTCGAATGCGGACAGCATCCGGTTCCGGTACTACGTCTACATACCGAATCTCGCCGGGTCGCCCGAATACCCGTCTTACCTGGCCGCGACACTCGGCACCGAAGAGCAGTCACCCTACTGCCGGTCCCGCGACGGCTTCCGCCGCTACCCTGAGGCGAGCCTGGACATCGGCCGGACTGAGCTGGTCTATCGTCTTCCGTATCTGGACCCGAGACGCGACTACAAGGCCGAGTTGGTGGTCTTCAACGGCGAACGGGAACCGCTGGCTCAGGACTACTCGTTCGGTGACCGCGCCGTTCATCCGGTCGAGGTAAGGGCCGGAGCCTGGGACACGGTCTACCTCACGATTCCGCGTGAAGCCTACCGCACGACCGAAGCAACCCTGACGATAACTCGGCGGGAGGGGCCACACGCCGCGTTGGCCGGTCTCAAGGTATACGAGGCACATCCGCTCGACGCTGCCGGAGGCGGCCAACAGGGGCAACGGTCCGGCGCGCAGGCCCTGGCCATCCGGGCCGAGCCGAACCCGTTCACCGACCGGTGCGTCATCAACCTCCCGGCCGGTATGCGCGGAACCCGGGCAACGGTCCATGATGTGACCGGTCGTCAGGTCCGCGAACTCACCGAGACCCGCGGGGCGCTGGTCTGGGACGGACGTGACTCCCGGGGCGAATGCCTGCCCGCCGGGGTCTATTACTGCCATCTGAGCACCGATGCGGAGCGGTCGTGGACCAAGCTGGTCAAGCGTTAGCCGTAAGCAGTCGGCGGGGAAGGGGTTCTCTCCCCTTCCCCGCCCTGGTCAGCGGCCTGCTTCTTATGGCCCTTGTGCTCCCGGCATCGGCTCCGGCCGCGGAACTCCGGTTCAAACGGGTCGCCTACTTCGAACGCGCGGCTTATGTTAGCGCGTTCCACTACATCCCGATAGCCGATGCGACCGGCGACGGACTGCTGGAGATGGCCTATGCCGCAGGCAGAACCGACAGCCTCACGACTAACCCGCCCCGATGGGAGATACGCCGGTTCCATCCCTGGAACCGCTCCGAGATTGTGCATTCCGACACGGTGCCGTGGCCCCCACCGCACGGCCTGAACCCCGGCCTTTTCAAGCCCGGGGCATTCGGGGACTGGAATGGCGATGGCCGGCTTGAACTTGTCGGGTATAACTGGTTCATTGGTGATACCGTTGCCCGTTGTATGGTTGTTATGCTTCAGGCCCCGGGTCCGGGCAGACCGCCGACCGAGCTTGCTTGGTGCTACAACCACGGTTATGCGCCTTGGAGCACCCTCCACCTGCCCGGAGACCTTGACGGTGATGGCTTGAGCGACCTGCTCGTAGCGGCGGATTCGGACTCGGTCAACGGCTTCCTGATGCTCGAATCCGATGGCAATGGCGGCGTCCGACCGGTCTGGACTTCCTGGTGGTTCGCCAACTACGGGTTAGGGTTCGGAGACTTCAACCTCAACGGCCGGATGAACTTCGTCGGTGCGGTACACAGCCGAGTCAATGTCTTCGAGAACACCGGTGACAACCAGTATGAACTGGTTTATGTTGATACTCTTCCTGTGGTCAACGGCGGTGCCGATGTTTTCACCGGCGACGACGTCACCCGGAACGGCAAGCCCGAGTTCTTCGTTCCGTTCTTCCGCGGATACGGCGGCAACCTGTTCACGGTCTGGCTTTATATGTGGGAATCGGCAGGCGGTAACCAGTATACGCGGGTGCTGGTTGACTCGGGTAACCGCCAGATACCCTACCCGGTCGGCCGGAGCATCTGCGGAGACCTTGACGGTGACGGCATCCAGGAAATCGTCTGGAATACCAACCAGCACGTCGGGGTGTACAACACCTACAAGCCGGGCAGTTTCATCCGGGTCGCGAACTGGACCAACCGGCATCACCAGCCGATGCCGGGGAATCTCGCCGTCAATATCGCGGATGTCAACTACAACGGCTACAACAACCTGATTCTTGCCGGTGATGGTAAGATTACCATTCTCGAAGTCGAGGCGGTCCGCCTGCTTCACCCGACCGGCGGCGACCTGCTGAACCCCGGCGATACCTGCCGGATTGCCTGGCAGACGTTCCCCAGACCGCACTGTGACTCGGTCTCGCTGTTCCTGCGCTTCGACTCGACCTACCGGTTGGATACGATTGCAACCGGGCTTGCGCCCGATGACAGTATCTTCCACTGGGTCGTGCCGGACACGGTGCTCGACTCGGTGTGGGTAATGGTGATTGCCTACGGCCCGGGCTGGCAGCATGACGAGCATGAGCGGCCGCTCCGAATCGGACCGGCCGGAGTCAGGGAGACGGAAGCGATTGCCTGGAAGCACTGGCGGCCGCCGACGGTCCTGCGCAGTGGTTTCGTCGTGCCCGAAGGCATCAACGCCCTGCTCTTCGACGCCTCCGGCCGGAAGGTGATGGACCTGCAACCGGGCGAGAACGACGTCCGGCATCTGAGCCCGGGCGTCTACTTCGTGCGGACTGCCTTGTGGGAGCGGTCTCCCGACCGCGATTTCGTCCGCAAGGTCGTGATTCAGCGGTAGGCGGACGATATCGGCTCGGCCGCGTTCGTCGGCGGTCTCTTCGTCCGTCCGGGAATCCCGCGCCTTGGGCCTTGGGACACGATCCGAATTGCC
>OMKS01003151.1_pt1 | contig 13314 bp, 9 predicted proteins | sample 1674721 | NCBI WGS metagenome assembly OMKS01 (sample SAMN06264996, study PRJEB25208) | sediment metagenome | isolation source: hot spring sediment | place: USA: California | collected 2014-09-02 | reverse complement strand
TATTAATACTATTATTCTATTGGTAACAATTAGTTCAATCTTTGCACAAGGAATTACTCTTCACAAAAAAGATGCAATTGTTTGGGGGCAAAACCAAGTCATTAAGGGTGATGTCAACGGTGATTTTGCTTCAAGCGGAACATTGTATTTTAATGATGAAGAAATTCCATTTCAAATTATAGATGATGAATTTTCAGTCGATATTAAATTATTACAAAAAGAAAATACAATTTATGCCGCAGTTGATAGTTCGGGTAACATAGTCTTTTCGGATACTCTGAAATTGACCGTTGGTTTTGACCTTGTACCTGATATGCGTCTATCGACCGAAGTTTCTGGTAGTCAAGTAACTATAAATGTATCAATTGTCGAAAATCCGAAAGAGCTTCCACTAAATTTTTATTGGTATGCTGATGAGTCAAATCCGGAAGAAGTTTCAATTACCGGAAATGGTTTAACAGCTAATGTGACAATTCCAACCAGTGCTCCTTTCGGTGAATATTATTTTAGGTTGATAGTCACTACTTCCGAAAATGATTCGGCTTTGTTTGGCACTTATGTTACTGTCGATTCAAATTCAATAACACCTTTTAACATAAAAACAGATTATGCTGGTTGGATTGATTCGGCGGTTATTTATGAAGTTACTCCATATACTTTTACACTTTACAATGAATTTAGAAATATCACCACCAAGCTTCCCGAAATTCGAGAAATGGGAATAAACACACTGTGGATTCAACCAATTATGAAAACCGAATACGGTGGGCAAGGATACGATATTACAAATTATTTCGAGATGCGTGATGATCTTGGTACAGAAGAAGAATTAGCTGAATTAATTCAGACCGCCAAAAATTTAGGAATGCGAGTATTGTTTGATATTGTCCAAAACCATTCGTCTATTCATCATCCTTATGCTAAAGATAAAGTTAGAAATGGTGAGTATTCTCATTACTATGATTTTTATCAAAGCGAAAATGACAACGCACCCTATTCACAGCACTATACTACTCTATCCGGTGGGTTCATTTATTATTTCTGGAATGATTTGGTAAATCATAACTATAACAATCCCGAAGTGCAACGCTGGATGATTGAAGCTGCCAAACATTGGATCAAAAAATATGACATTGATGGTTATCGTTACGATGCAATTTGGGGAGTGAATGCAAGAGCACCTGAGTTTGCAAGAGAAATGCGTCTCGCTTTAAAAAGTATGAAACCCGAAATACTTATGCTTGCTGAAGATAAAGCAACATGGCCCGAGACTTTCGACGAAAGATTTGATATAGGATTTGATTGGTTCCCCGAAGAGAGCTGGGTTTCTCATTGGGCTTTTCAAACTTTTTATAGTGATAACTCTAATCCGACAATTTTTAACAGCAGCAATCAAAACAATCGAGCAAGTCTTCTAAGAAATGCTTTGACAAATAACGGAAATGGTTACGCTTCTAATGCGAAGATACTTCGTTTTATTGGCAACAATGATATTTATCATTTTATTACTCATCACGGACTTGAAAGAACAAAAATGGCGGCAGCTTTAATATTTGCTTTAAATGGAATTCCTATGGTCTATAATGGACAAGAAATAGGAGTCCAGGGTCATCCCTATGGCACTGAAAGAATATTTTATCCGGGACAAACAATAAAGCAGCAAGATGGTTATGGTCTTTATCCCTTTTATCAAAGATTAGCAGAAATAAGAACGAACTCGCCCGCACTTTACAGTAACAACTTTGAAGAGGTCAATGTTAGTCCTAATAATTTTACATATGCTTTTAGAAGATGGGAAAATAAAGAGAATGTAATCGGTGCAATAAATATGGGTGATGTTGCTGTCGGTTTGAATCTTTATCTACCTGTTGATGAAATGAATTTAGAATCAACAAAAACATATTATCTAACGGACTTAATGAACGGAGAATATTTTCAATCTGATTTTGATGGATTAAAAAATATTACAATACCAATTGCAAAATATACAACAAGAATAATGAGTCTATCAGATACAGTTGCTATTGTTGTTTCGGTTGAAGATGATATTAATAAATCAGTTCCAAAAGAATTCTCAATTTCACAGAACTATCCAAACCCGTTTAACCCGAGTACAAAAATATCATACAACTTGCCTGAAGCCGGAAATGTAAAATTAAAAATATATGACGCACTCGGAAGAGAAGTAAGTTTATTAGTTGACGGTTTTGAAAATGCCGGAAGACATACAATTGAATTCAACGGCAAAAATTTATCATCCGGAGTATATTTCTATAGAATAGAATATCAAAATAATTTTACAACAATGAAAATGATTCTAATCAAGTAGGAATGATGATGAAAGTATTAATGATAGGCGGAACAGGATTTATAAGTAGCAACGTTGTAAAACTTTTAGTTGAAGAAGGTCACGATGTGTCCTTGGTAACTCGTGGCAAATCAAAAATAGAATTGTTTGATAAAAATAAAGTTCAATTTGCTTATGGAGATAGACACGATAAAGAATTCCTCAACAAACTAGCGAATGAAAATAATTACGATGTGCTTTATGATATGATCGCTTACACGGCGGATGAATCACAAATGGTTGTCGAGATATTCGGCGGTAAAGTTCCGAGATTAATTCACACAAGTACAATTTCTGTTTATATGGTTTCGGATGTGGTTAGAAATCCGATTAAAGAGGAAGACGACAAATATCCGCTCATGAAATTCTGGGAACGAAATCCTTTCGGAATGCAGTACGGAATAGACAAACGAAAATGTGAAGATGTTTTATGGAAAGCTCATAACGAAGGAAAGTTTGAAGTATCAATGATACGCGCACCTTATGTCTGCGGTCCGCACGACCCGATGAAACGTGATTACTTTTGGATTCAAAGAGTATTGGATGGTAAACCATTACTCATTCCCGGCAGTGGAGATTTTGCATCGCAACATGTTTTTGTTGAGGACTTAGCAAAAGCATTTGTTGATTTGCTAAAGTACGATGAAACTAAAGGTAAAGCATACAACATTTCATCGGAAGAAATATTTTCACTTAACGATTATCTAGATGCACTCTGTACTTTACTAGATAAAAATCCCGAACGAGTTAATGTTGATTTAGAAGTGTTCGAAAAACTTCCGTTTAGTATGAGTTTGGAAGGTCATGCATTTCCATTTAATACTTATAGAACTGCGATTTTCAGTATCGATAAAGCAAAGAAAGATTTGAATTTCAAATCAACGACTTTCGAAAAATGGATGCCGGGTACAATCGATTGGTATTTAAATGTTTACAAAAAACCATCGGTTGGTTATGGTGATCGCAGTAAAGAAGTTGAGTTTGTTGAGAAGTGGAAAAAATATAAAAGAGAATTGATATATAAAGTAACTTAGTTTAAAAGTTGAAAATTGTCATTCCGAGCCCGTCTGACTTCGGAGCTTGTTGCATAACTATATTAAAGAAAAATTGCCGTCGGTTTCAACCGACGGAGAATGAAAATAAGAAAAGAAATGAGGGCTTTAGCCACATTTTATAACTTTTGATGGGACTAAAGTCCACATAGTTAGTAGTCATTTTCTTCGTCCACTGAAGTGGACGGCAATAAAATGACTTATGCAACAGACCCTTCGGGCAGGCGAAACGAAGTGAAGCGAGGAATCTCAGATTAATATTTTCTAAATGTTGAGGTGAGATTCCCGCCTGAGGTGGACAAGCCTCAGTCATCAAAAAAAACGATTCCATCGGAATGACAATAACTTGAAAATTAACAGTATTTGGAGTATAAGTGAAAAAAAAATTATTAATAATATTAATTTTTGTCACAACTACATTGATTAACTCACAAACAGGAACATCCCTCGATGGTCAATGGCAGTTTACCGCCGACAGCAATATTGTTTTGAACATTGACAACATTGATGCGCACAATGAATGGATGCAAGTTCAAGTCCCCGGTTCTTGGCATTTATATTCAGATGAACTACTTGATTACCAAGGTATCGGTTGGTTAAAGAAGAGTTTTGAACTTAATGAAAAGATTGAAAGCAAACGATACATAATTAAATTTAATGCGGTGGATTATTTATGTGAATTATTTGTCAACAAAAAATTAGTTGGTAAACACGAAGGTGGTTATACACTATTTTATTTTGATGTAACTGAATTTATTCACGAAGGGGATAACGAAATATTATTGCGAGTAAATGATCCCGCAACAAATGAAGAAGGAACAGAAGGAATAAGTTACTGGAACATCCCGCACGGAAAGCAAAGTTGGTATGTCCAAACAAGCGGCATTTGGCAGTCTGTTGAATTATTAGTCAAAGAAAAAGTTTTTATCGAAACAGTTCATATAAGCCCAAAGAACTCCGGTGAATTCACACTTAATCTTACTCTTAATCATAATCATAATCTTACTCCCAAAGAAAATCTCACAATAAAAATTATTTCTCCAGATGAAAAAACTGTTTTCGAAAAGACATTTGAGACTGACTCAAAAGAAATATCAATTGATGACAAAATAGATGACCCGCAATTATGGGATATCGGCAAACCGAATTTATACAAAGTAATTGCAAAGTTAGGTAATGAAATTTACGAGGATAAATTCGGCTTCCGTGAATTCACTAAAAGAGATGGAAAGTTTTTCTTAAACGGAAGACCGTTTTACATGATCTCTGCATTGGATCAAAATTTTTATCCGGAGACTATTTATAAAAGTCCGAGCAAAGAATACATACGCGATGAAATGCAGAAAGCAGTCGAACTCGGCATCAACACGATGCGCTGCCATATTAAGATTCCCGAAAAAGAATATTTGGAAGTTGCAGATGAGCTTGGATTATTAGTTTGGTATGAAATCCCTAATTGGGATGTATTTGATGAAAGCGTAAAAGCAAGATCGCGATACACTTTCGACCAAATGTTGAAACGTGATTGGAATCATCCTTCTTTAGTAGTTTTGAGTATAATTAATGAAAGTTGGGGTATCGATTTATCAAAAGAAGATCAACGAGAATGGCTGCTGAATGAATTTAATTATGCTAAGGAGAAAGCAGTCGGAAGATTAATAGTTGACAACAGCGCTTGCTGGGGTAACTTCCACATTAAGACAGATATTAATGATTATCACATCTACTGGGCTATGCCGGAAAATCATAAAAAGTTTTCAGAGCAAATAAAAGAAATAAACACTCGTCCCAAATGGCTTTTTAGTGAACATGGTGATTCAAAAGAAACCGGCGATGAAGTATTGATGATTTCTGAATTCGGCAATTGGGGTTTGCCCAAACTGCCGGATGAATTACCATTCTGGTTTGATAGAGTTTTCTATGATGAATGGATTACTCTTCCAGCCGGAGTCGAAAAGCGTTTTGCGGATTATAAGTACAACAGAATTTTTAACAATTACGATGAACTTGCTGAAGAAAGTCAAATTGCACAAACAAATGCACTAAAGTATGAAATCGAAGAAATTCGTCTAGCAGATGCAATCCAAGGTTACTGCGTTACTGAGTTCACGGACATCAATTGGGAAGTCAACGGGCTACTTGATATGTGGCGTAATTATAAATTGAATAAAAATATGCTGCAGATGATTCAAAAGCAGGATGTTATTATTCCACGAAGTGATAAACTCAACTACTTTGCCGGTGAAGAGATAAACATTGATATCTACTTTTCTTATTTCAGTGGTGAAGATTTATCAAACTTATCACTGAAATGGAGTACTGAAAAAATTGACGATGGTGAAATTAAGATTAATAAAATAATCAACGTAACAGATGTTGAGAAAATTGTGGAGATAAAATTTTCTGTTAATGAAATAAGTGAACCGCAAAAAGTAAAAGTTGATTTGGAATTAATGTCCAATGAAAAAATAATTACAAATAATTATATCGAACTTTTTGTCTATCCGATGATAGAAGATGTCACGACAGAAGATATAATTATTACACAAAAAATTGATTCAGAAATTTTGGAAAAAGTTGAAGCTGGTAAAACAGTTTTATGTATAGCCGACAGCACAGATTCACTTCCCGAATCATTCCCGTATAAAATCATTTCTAGAGAAAGTGACTGGCTTGACGGCAACTGGGCTTCTGCGTTGAATTGGTACGATCCGGATCATCCGGTATTTCAAAATATCAATTTCGGAAAGTCATTCGGTTTTGAAGCGGTTGAAGTATTACCTCAATATGTAATAAGCGAAATTCCAAATGAGCAGTTCGATTCAGTTCCCGCCGGAATTTTTATTGCGTGGGTTTATATAAATTCTAGTTATGTTATGGAAATGAATTATGGTAAAGGAAAAATGCTATTAACAACACTTGATTTGTCAAATCAAAGTAATCCTTATGTTAAAACTCTTCGAAACAACATTTTTCATTATATAAAAAGTAATGACTTTCAACCAGCTATCGAATTAAAACTAAGCACAGGTAAATGAAATGAGTGATAGGAAACAAACTATACTTGATGTAATCAATCAAAACGATGGAATAATAAGATTAAAACCGGCTTGGGTTGCACGTGATTTCCTTCCACCCGGAAGACGACTCGGTTTACCCGAAGATCAATATGAACTTGGCGAACGCGGCGGTATTTGTGAAAGATGGGTTGGCTCTACAACTAAAGCTGATAACAAAGTTTCAGTTCCGAATGAAGGACTGAGTATTTTGAATATAGAAAGTGACGAAGATATCACATTGAAAGAAGCAGTAGAATTACTTCCAAAAGAAATCCTTGGTGAAGAGTATTCAAAAAATCATGCCGGATTAAATCGTCTCCCTAAAATTTTTGATTACAAGTATCGCTTGCCTTATCACATACATCAAATGGAACATCATGCAAAACTTGTTGGCTGCAACTCTAAAGAAGAAGCATATTACTTTCCCGAAGATGTCCCGTTGGGTGAGGAAGCCGAAACTTACTTTGGTGTTCATCCTTACATCGCTCAGCAGAAAAGGCACGACTTACTTCTGCCTCATATGATCGAATGGAAAGACGATGCAATACTTCAACACGCACGTGCATTTAAGCAAATCCCGGGCGATGGATACCACGTTCCGTCGGGAACGCTTCACGCTCCCGGTTCTGCCTTAACTATTGAACTTCAGGAAGACTCCGACGTTTTCGCAATGCTTCAGCCCAAAACGGGCGGTAAGATAATCGACAAAGAATTGCTATGGAAAGATGTGACTGAAAAAGATAGAAAAGAAAAAGGAGAAAAGATAATTCTTGAAATGATCAATTGGGAAATAAGCGGTGATCCATACTTTTATGAGAATCGACATACACCGCCTATCTTAATCGAAGAAACAAAACAAAAAGACGGGGAAGAGTATTGGATATTTTACAACACATATAAATTCAGCGGTAAAAAGTTAGTCGTAAAACCTGGTGGAAAGTTTGTTGGGAAAGATAAAGGTGTTTACAACATTTTGGTCTGGAGAGGTAAAGGTACATTTGGCGGATTAGAAATTGAAGGCGAAAACTTTGAACAGGATGAACTGATTGTTTGTCACAAAAAAGCCGTCAAAGAGGTTGAAGTAACAAATACAGGTGATAAAGATTTAATCATTTATAAATTCTTCGGTCCGGATATTAACGACGTTCCGATGCTTCCAAAATACGAAGGGAAATAGTTATGCCCGTTTTTGATTATAAAAATAAATCAGCATTAAAAGAAAGTGAAGTAGAAGTGATTGATATTATTCACTTAAGAGCTAATGAAGTATATAAAGTCAACGACCATCAAAACAAAGAAGTACTTATGATGGGCAAAGGTAAAGCACTGGTCAAAACAGAAAATCATATTAGAGATATAAATAAAAATGGTGTTGAAGAGTATTCTCTTAATGAAAATAAACTTAAGCAAATTATTGCGTTTGAAAACTCTGTAATTATTCGGATTGGTGGAAATTGGGATAACCAAACCGGCAGCCGCGGAGTATTTCAATTAAACAAAACTGAGAATCCGAAAAACACCGGTGATCAAGTTGATTATGAAAGAAATACAGAGTTCGATAATCATTACCACGACTGCGATGAATTTTGGATTCTATTCGGCGGCAGCGGTGAAGTTGTTACAGAAGGAAATAGATATAACGTGAGAGCAGGAGATTGTGTTTTCACAAAAGCCGGCGATCATCACGATTTTCCGATCGTTCATAAAACAATTGAAGGAGTTTGGTTTGAGACTTCTTTGGTTGGACAAAAGCGTGAAGGACATCTTTGGAATCACACACATAAAAAGAGTGCGTAATGAATTATAGGAAAATGGGTAACTCCGGTTTAACGGTTTCTGAAATTTGTTTCGGCGCAATGACTTTCACCGGTTCAGACGGTTGGACTCATCTCGGCGAGCTTCATCAAAAAGATGCCGATGAACTTGTGAATTCAGCTCTCGAAAACGGAGTTAACTTTTTTGATACAGCAGATTTTTACTCTTCCGGCAATTCCGAAGAGATGTTAGGCAAAGCACTTGGAGAAAGAAGAAAAGATGCTATAATCTGTACTAAGTTTGGTTTTGAAATGAATGACGGAGTACATGGTAAAGGTCTCTCAAGAAAAAGAGTAATTGATGCATGCGAAGCAAGTCTAAAAAGACTGCAAACCGATTACATCGATTTATACTTAATTCACGCTTTGGATTTTGTTACACCTTTGGAAGAAACTCTTGATGCTCTTACTCAATTAGTTGTTGATGGTAAAGTTAGATACATCGGTTGTTCAAATTTCCCGGCTTGGATACTTGCAAAGGCGAACTACATCTCCGAAAAACATAATTATCAAAAATTGATAGCACATCAAGCGAGTTATAATATTTTAAGACGAGATCTGGAGCTCGACATCATTCCGGCTTCACTCGAGTATGGAATAGGAACAATGGTTTGGGGACCTCTTCAAGGTGGAATACTCACCGGTAAATACCGGGATAAAAATAATTGGCCGGAAGGAACACGAATGAAAAAACCGGGTGATCATAATCCATACAATATTGAACAAGGCGAAAAGATTTTAGATGAACTCGAAAAGATTGCAAAGGAAAGAAAAGTAACCGTTACTCAAGTATCGTTAAATTATCTACTTAGAAAACAAGGCATATCAAGTGTAGTTGTTGGAATAAGAAATAACGATCAGTTACTTGATAACGTAAAAGCCAGCGAATGGGAACTAACCGAAGACGAAGTTAAAAGACTAGATGAACTAAGCGAACCATTCCAATATTATCCTCATTGGTATTATCAAAATTTTTGGACTGAAAACTATAAACAATATTATCTACCAAAATAAAAGTAAATTGAGATATGGGAAAAGTATTAGTTTTATACGACAGCGCAAGCGGCAACACCGAAAAGATGGCATATTATGTTAAAGATGGAGCGGAATCGTTTGGCGATCACGAAGTGAGAATTAAAAAAGTAGATGACGCAACTTATAAAGATGTCGAATGGTGCGATGGAATCGCACTCGGTTCACCGACAAATATGGGAATCGTTTCTTGGAAGATGAAAAAATTTTGGGACGAAATCGGTGACAATGTTTGGGGAAAAATTGACGGAAGAATCGGCTGTGCGTTTTCATCTCAAGGTGGATGGGGAGGAGGAGCTGAAATTACATGTATGTCGCTAATGACAATCTTAATGAACTTCGGTTTTCTTGTTTTCGGTTTAACTGATTATGTTGCTGATAAGTTTACACTCCATTACGGAGCGACTTGTGCCGGTGAACCGCGCGAACAAAAAGAAATTGATGCCTGTAAACGGCTTGGTAAAAGATTGTCGCAATGGGTATCTAAATATGTTGATAAAGAAGAGGTAAAAGTTAAATGAGTTATTTCATCGGACTTGATGTTGGCACAAGCGGAGCAAAAGCTCTGCTCATAAATGAAAAAGGCGAAGTGATTTCCTCAGCAACTAACGAATATCAAATGCTTACGCCGAAACCGAATTGGACGGAACAAAATCCCGAAGAGTGGTGGGAAGCAAGCAAAAAAAGTATTCAATCAGTCGCATCAAAAGTTAAGAAGAATGAAATAAAAGGAATCGGTTTAACGGGACAAATGCACGGTTTGGTTACACTTGATGAAAACATGCACATTGTTCGACCATGCATAATGTGGAATGACCAAAGAACTGTAAAAGAATGTGATGAGATTACAGCCAAAATCGGTTTTGATAAGTTAATTAAAATTACAGGCAATCAAGTTCTCACTGGGTTTACCGCTCCCAAAATTTTGTGGATAAAAAACAACGAACCGGAAAACTATAAAAAGATTAGAAAAATTCTTCTTCCTAAAGATTATATTAGATTTAGATTAACCGGTGAACTTGCAACTGATGTTTCGGATGCATCCGGTACATCTCTATTAAATGTTCCCGAAAGAAAATGGTCTGATGAAATTTTAACCGGACTTGAAATTTCAAAAGAATGGATGCCGCAGCTTTATGAATCATCCGAAATTTCCGGGAGAGTAAAGAAAGAATTATGTGAAGAATTAAATTTACCCGGTGATTTACTTGTAGTTGCAGGCGGTGGAGATCAAGCGGCGGGCGGAGTCGGAACGGGAACTGTAAAAGAAGGAATAACTTCTCTTGTGCTCGGTACATCGGGAGTAGTGTTCGCACACAGCAACAAACCGAGAATTGAAGCAAATGGCAAAGTTCATTCGTTTTGTCATGCAGTTCCGGATGCTTGGCATGTTATGGGAGTTACTCTTTCGGCTGCCGGTTCATTGCAATGGTATAGAAATACTTTTCACAAAGGAGTTGAATATTCCGAACTGACGAAAACTGCTGAAGATATTCAACCAGGTTCAGAAGGTTTATTTTTCTTACCATATTTAAGCGGAGAACGCACACCTTATGCTGATGCAAATGCTAAAGGGACTTTTATCGGTGCAACAGTTCGACATAACTCGGCGCATTTTACACGAGCAGTTTTGGAAGGCGTTGCATATAGTTTACGCGACTGTTTTGAATTAAATGAAAAGCTCGGAGTTAAAACAGAACAAGTTCGTATCTCCGGCGGCGGCGCAAAAAATAATATGTGGATTCAAATATTATCTGATTTGCTGAATAAAGAAATTGTAACTCTTTCATCAACAGAAGGTGCGTCATACGGAGCCGCAATACTCGCCGCTGTTGCTTCGGGAGAATTCAACTCGGTAAATGAAGCATGCAATTCAATGATTAAAATAAAATCGACGACAACTCCGAATAAAGAAAATATCAATATATATGAAGATTTCTACAATATTTATAAAAATCTTTACGGTACGCTTAAGAGCACTTTTGTCAATATAAGCGGTACTGTGGAGAAATATTCAAATTAATAGGCAAATTAAATTATCATCAAAATATTACAAAGGTGACTTATGGCGGATGTAGTTCTTAAAAATGTGACTAAAGTTTACGAGGGCGGAACGGTTGCGGTTCGCAACGCAGACATAGAAGTAAAAGATAAAGAATTTTTGGTTTTAGTCGGTCCTTCCGGCTGCGGAAAATCGACAACGCTTAGAATGATTGCCGGACTCGAAGAAATAACCGAAGGTGAACTTTATATTGATAATGAGTTTGTTAATAATGTTTCACCGAAGAACAGAAACATTGCAATGGTATTTCAAAACTATGCTCTCTACCCGCATATGACCGTTGCAGAGAACATGGGCTTTGGACTAAAACTTAGGAAATATAAAAAAGCCCAAATAAAGGAAAGAGTTAACGAAGCAGCGGAAATTTTGGGTATAACTGATTTACTTGATAGAAAACCTAAAGCACTTTCGGGCGGACAGAGGCAGCGAGTTGCTGTCGGGAGGGCGATTGTTCGTCATCCGAAAGTATTTTTGTTTGATGAACCGTTAAGTAATCTTGATGCAAAGTTACGTGTTCAAATGCGTACCGAAATTTCAAAGCTTCATCAAAAATTAGAAGCTACAATGATTTACGTTACACACGATCAAACCGAAGCGATGACAATGGGTGACAGAATTGTAATTATGAAAGACGGCGATATTCACCAGATTGATACTCCGCTTCATCTTTATAATCACCCAGCAAATAAATTTGTTGCGGGATTTATCGGTTCTCCTGCTATGAATTTTATTGATGGTAAGATCATTAGAGAAGACGGACTCTATTTTCTTGATGAAGCAAACACAGTTAGGATAAAGGTATTCAATCAACACGAAGATGCATTAGCAAAATATATTGATAAAGAAATAACCGCCGGTATTCGTCCTGAAAGTATTCATCATCCTAGTACAGCTAAAGCAGAAAGTATGGATGAAATTGAAGTTACATTGGATGTGATTGAACCGATGGGGAATGAAATTTTTATTTATTTCGCTATTACAGGATCAAACTGTATTGCAAGAATAGCAGCAATCGAAGAACCGGAAATGGGACAAAAAATGCAACTATATGTTGATGCTGCTAAAATGCATTACTTCGATAAAGAAACTGAAGAGGCAATTCTTAAATAAATAAAAGGAATGAGGGTATGACAACACTTGAAAAGATAAATATAACTGATGAACAAAAACGGAAATATCAAGAAGACGGATTTTTTATTCTTGATAAAGTAATACCCGATGATGTTCTCGAAACTCTACGCAACGAATGTGATTCATTAATAGCAGAACAAGATGCCGAAATGGAAAAACAAGGGGTTACGGAATTAAACTTAAGTAGAAAGAACAGCCGTTATTTTGTATTCCTTGCATATAAACAACGTAAAGCATTGGGTGAATTTATTTTTAGTGATTTGATGGAAGAAATTTGCAAAGCTACAATTGGTGATGATGCTTACCTTTTTTGGGAACAGTTTGTCGTAAAAGGTTTGGATAAAAAAGGTGCGGAGTTTACTTGGCATCAAGATTCAGGTTATGTTGATCATCCGCATAAGATATATGTTAATTGCTGGATACCCTTGGTTGATGTAAACGAAGAAAACGGAACAATTTATTTACTGCCTTATTCAAAAGCTGGTACAAAGGAAAAAATTGAACATAAAGTAATGGATGGATCAAAAGACAGGGTTGGATATTTCGGTGATGAAACGGGTGTTCCGGTTATCGCCAAAGCCGGTTCGATTGCAGTCTTTTCAAGTACATGTTTCCATCGTTCGGGACCAAACAGCACAAACGAAATGCGAAGAGCTTGGGCAATCCAATACTCACCCGAAGTAATTTACGAACCAGATGGTTCATTAAAAGGATTGGATGAAAAGTTTTTAGAGAATGGGAAACGAGTAAAGTAAATTATTTAAAACCGTTGAAACGGTTTTATAATTATGAGTGATTTTACATTAACCCACGAATT
>OMKS01003149.1_pt1 | contig 13317 bp, 12 predicted proteins | sample 1674721 | NCBI WGS metagenome assembly OMKS01 (sample SAMN06264996, study PRJEB25208) | sediment metagenome | isolation source: hot spring sediment | place: USA: California | collected 2014-09-02 | reverse complement strand
CTCCCGACCGAGCCACAGCGGGCACGGTCAGGAGACCGGCCCGAGCGAGTTTGCCCCGGTTTATTGAGATGATACGCAAGGTGGGCGTTTGCTTGACAGTTAGAACATTTGTTCCTATAATGTGGGTGGAGACTAACGATGGATGCAGAAGCAAAACTCAAACTTTTAGGTCCTCCCACTTGCTTCGAAGCAGCTGAAGAGGTCGGCGTCGGGCAATCGAACGCTCGCCGGGTCGACGCGTTGGGCGGTGCGGTTCATAACGCGGTCATGCCCGGCGGGAAGCACATCGCGCTGCTCAAGACGCTGCTCACGTCGGCCTGTGAGCGGGACTGTGCCTATTGCGCCTTCCGCGCTGGACGCGATTGCCGCCGGGCAACCTTCACCCCCGACGAACTGGCCCACCTCTTCGTCCAACTTCATCAAAAGGGGATCGCGGAGGGCATTTTCCTCAGTTCCGGCGTCGCCGGTGGCGGACGGTGGACCCAGGATCGCATCATCTCCACGGCCGAGATTCTGCGCCGGCGATATGACTTCCGAGGCTACGTCCACCTCAAGGTGATGCCGGGGGCCGAGCGGGACCAGATCGAGGCGGCCATGCGCCTGGCCGATCGCGTGTCGGTGAATCTGGAGGCGCCCAACACCGAGCGTCTGGCCCGCCTGGCGCCGCACAAGATCTTCGACGAGGAGCTCCTGCAGCGTCTGCGTTGGATCGAGGAGATTCGGCAGGAGACGCCGGGGAAGCAGCCCAGCTCGACCACCCAGTTTGTCGTGGGCGCGGCCGACGAAAGTGACTTGGAACTTCTGACGACGACCGAGTTCCTGTACCGCCAGGCCGGGATTGCGCGGGCCTACTTCATGGCCTTCACGCCCGTGCGCGACACCCCCCTGGAACACCATCCGCCGGCGTCGCCAACCCGTGAGCACCGGCTTTACCAATCCTCTTTTCTCCTGCGCGACTACGGCTTCACCGTCGAGGATATGCCCTTCGACCCGGGGGGCAATCTCCCCCTGGACGCCGACCCGAAGTTGGCCTGGGCCCGCCAGCACCTAGCCTGCGCGCCGGTCGAGGTCAACACCGCCGACCGGCGCGATCTCCTGCGGGTGCCCGGCATCGGGCCCAAGGGTGCCAACCGGATCCTGCACGAACGGAGAAAGGGAACGATCCAGGACCTGGCAGACCTGCGTAAGTTGCGGATCGTCGCCGACCGGGCAGCCCCCTACATCTTGCTCGACGGTCGCCGCGCGCCCCGCCAACTGAGCCTGTGGCCCACCTGATTCTGAAATCCCGAGGAGTTTATGGACGTCATCCAACAACGAGAGATCAACTATCATCGAACGCCCCAGCGGCGGTTACGCACCATCGATGACGCCCGCCAATTCGTCGACCAGGTCGGCTTCTGCCACTTCTGGCCCATCAAGGATATCGAAATGCCCAACCTGTTTCACGCCATCGCCGGGCGCGAGCGGCCCGTACCCAACGAGCACGGCGACCCCGATCTCAGTAAATGCTGGGGATGGAAAGATCAGGCATTGGACAAGCGGTGGTGGTATTACGGCAAGCTCCTGCGACGCCGGGCGACGTTGGTCTCGCTGGATTACCTGCCGTATTTTTACGCGCTCAGCGAGAATTTTGGATCGCTTGACGATTACCTGGCCGAGTACGAGGACGGCAAGCTGACGGCAGAGGCGAAGGCCATCTACGAGGCGATCCTGGAGCACGGCCCGTTGGACACGGTGCGGCTGCGCCGTGAGGCGCGTATGAGCGCCGAGAGCGCCAAATCGCGCTTCGATCGAGCCTTGGTCGAGTTGCAGGTGGGGCTGAAGGTGGTGCCCATCGGCGTGGCCGAGACGGGCGCGTGGAATTACGCCTTCGTCTACGAACTGTTCCAGCGCTGGTTCCCCGATCTCCCCAAACAGGCGCGGTCGATCAAGCGAAGTGAGGCTCGCCGGATATTGCTGCAGCGGTACCTGGAGAACGTGGTGGCAGCGGACCGTAAGATGGTCGCCAAGGCGTTCCACGTGCTCAAGTGGACACCGAAGGAGTTAGAGCACACCCTTGGCAAGCTGCTAGAGGAAAAGGTCGTTCAGGAAGTGGAGATTGAGAAGAATGGCTTGTTGTTGGTTTCAGGGCGCGCCATATAGGTTTGCTACTGGTTGTTCAAATAGCGTGGCCCGTGACAGCAAAAGCCGGTCGCTTTTTTCAACCAAGTCTTCCATACGCGCCGCCTGGGGTTGATTAACTTTCCCAATGCGTTGGAACAGCCCTCAGGGGCTTTAGAAGGCTCTAGAACCGCTACGTTTTGGGTTTTCAAAGCAAATCGCAAGCGCAAACCGCGTTTAAACCCCCTTGGATTTGCTTCGTTTTCCCGTTTTCCCCGGAATTTGCCAAACCCGCGAGATGTCGTATAATGTAGGCGCACTTTGAGAAAGTAAGTTTATCGATAGACATAATCAGGGGAGCCTGGGAACAGGCTGAGAGGGTGTTATAGGCCTTTAGGGGCCATCCGCACCGACCCTTGGAACCTGATCTGGGTTATGCCAGCGGAGGGAGTGAAATCGTGTGTGCAACAACAATCGCTCCGCTGGTCGGGGCGATTTTTATTTTGGAGAAAGCGTCTTCCGATGAGGGCGGTTTTTGATAATCGAGGTGACGATGCGAGCGATAGTATTCGTAAACGGTGAATTCGATAACCCAGAAGAGACGCAGCGCTTACTGCGACCGGATGATCTGATCATCGCCGCCGATGGCGGGGCTGAATACGCCCTTTCCGTCGGGGCGATGCCCTACGTCGTGATCGGCGATTTGGATTCGATCTCTTCCCGAAATTTAGAGCGGGTGACGTCGGCGGGGGGCGAGATCGTGCGCTTCCCGGTTCAAAAAGATGAGACCGATCTGGAACTAGCGCTGAAATACGCCGCCCGCGCCGGCGCGACAGAAATCGTCATTCTCGCGGCCCTGGGCGGACGGCTGGATCAAACGCTGGCTAACCTGTTCCTGATGGCGTTGCCGGCGTTGGCGGAGATCGACGTGCGCGTCGTCGAGGGAAAGCAAGAGGCGTTTCTGATCCGGGCCGGGCAAGAGGCGCTCGTCCGGGGTAAGCCGGGGGATATACTCTCGCTCATCCCGTTGGGGCGAGACGCCGAGGGGGTGACCGCCCGGGGTGTGACGTGGCCGCTGGATGATGAGACGCTACGCTTTGGATTGGCGCGTGGGGTGAGTAATGAGTTGGTGGAGGAACGAGCCCGGGTCAGCGTGCGAGAGGGCTGGTTGTTGTGTGTGGTGATCAGGCGCTAAGTAAGTTGCAAGTGTGCAAGTGGCAAGTGTGCAAGTGGCAAGTGTGCAAGTATACAAAGTTTTGGAGGTGGGAATATGAAACGCTTTTTAGGTGCTATGTTGATCGTTGTATTGCTTTTGACGGGATGTGGCGCCGGCGCGACAACGCCAGCGCCGATGGAGGAGGCCCCCGCGCCCACTGAGGAGAGCGAGACTGTTGAGATTCGCACGTTGCGAATGATGACGCACAACAGTTTCAACATCAGCGAGGAGACAATAGCCGCTTTCGAGGAAGCGCACGGGGCCAAAGTGGAGATCCTGGAATCGGGCGATGCCGGCGTGATGGTCAATCAAGCGATCCTCAGCGTCGCGAATCCTTTGGCCGACGTGCTCTACGGCGTCGATAACACGTTGCTCAGCCGGGCGCTGAACGCGGACATCTTCGAGCCCTACGCTTCTCCTCTATTGGACCAGATCATCGATGACCTGAAACTGGATCCCCAGCATCGGGCGTTACCGGTCGATTATGGCGACGTATGCTTGAACTACGATAGGGCCTGGTTCGAAGAGGCGGGCATCGCGCCGCCGGAGAACCTGGAGGATCTGGTCGCACCGGATTACAAAGGACTGACGGTTGTCCAGGATGCGGCTTCCTCCTCACCGGGGCTGGCCTTCCTGTTGGCGACCGTCGGACGCTTTGGCGAATCGGGCGATTACACTTACCTCGACTACTGGGCCGACCTGCTTGAGAACGACGTAGCGATCGCGGGCGACTGGAATGAGGCGTATTGGGGTCGCTTCACGCACGGTTCTGGCGGTGAGGGCGACCGGCCCATCGTCGTCAGTTACGCCAGCAGCCCCCCGGCGGGGGTCTACTTCGCCGAGGAACCGATGGACGAAGCGTCAGCGGCGCCGACAGCAGCCGTGGTGGGTGACGAGAGTTGCTTCCGGCAGATCGAGTTCGTGGGCGTGCTGAAAGGGGCCCAGAACCCCGACCTAGCGCGGGCGTGGGTCGATTTCATGCTGGACGTGACCTTCCAGGAGGATATTCCCCTGAATATGTTCATGTTCCCGGCCAACGAGAACGCCGATCTGCCCGAGGTCTTCGCCAGGTACGCCGTCATCCCCGAGAACCCGGCCGAGGTGCCCTACGAAGCGATCGAGGCCAACCGTGAGGCGTGGGTGGCGGCGTGGGCTGACGTGGCCTTGCGCTAGTTCTTCTCATCGGCTCATTTTGGTGTGTTTCATTTTATTTGGGGCCAAGCTCGTAGTAGGCGTTATCGCCGTAAAAGCGCGCTGAAGCCGCTATCTAGCGCCGCTGCCTAGCAGCGCACGCACTACGAACAGCGCTCAAAGCATTTGAAACACACCCGGCTCATTTTGATGGAGTGGAAGATGGCGGGACAAAGGCGTCTAAGTAGTACGCGGCCCTGGTGGACTTCGATTTCGAGCGGGCTCCTGGTTGCCCTGCCGCTGCTTTTCCTGCTCATCTTCTACTTTTATCCGCTGACCGCTATCCTCTCGCTGTCCTTTTCACCAGACGGGCCGTCCGGTGGCTGGATCAGTTTCGAGGTGTTGGAGACGCTCTTCGGCACCTCCCGACATCTGCGAACGATCTACTTCACCACCTGGCAGGCGGCTCTTTCGACCGTGCTCACGGTGGTCCTGGCCCTACCCGGGGCCTACGTCTTCGCCCGCTACGCCTTCCCCGGCAAGGCGCTCCTGGAGGCGCTGACGACAGCGCCTTTCGTGCTGCCGACCATCGTCGTGGCCCTGGCCTTCACCGCCATGGTGGGCCCCCGGGGGGTGGCGAACGTCTTCCTGACGTGGGTTTTGGGGCTTGATGACCCGCCCCTGGATCTCCGGCACACGCTGGCGATCATCCTGATGGCCCACGTGTTCTACAACTACGCCCTCGTCCTGCGGATCGTGGGGACCTACTGGGGCAACCTCGACCCCCGGATGGAGGAAGCGGCCCGCATGCTGGGGGCCGGGCGGTGGCGGGCCTTCCGCGAGGTCACGTTGCCGCTCCTGGCCCCCGCGATTGCGGCGGCGGCGCTGCTCGTCTTCATCTTCTGTTTCACCAGCTTTGGCGTGGTCCTGGTGCTGGGTGGACCGCGTTTCGCCACGCTTGAGGTGGCGATCTATCGCCAGACGATCAACTACCTCAATTTGCCGGTGGCGGCCGCGTTATCGCTCATTCAGATCCTGTTCACCTTTGGGCTGATGATGGTCTACACCCGGCTGCAGACGCGGGTATCGCTGCCGGTGGCGATGCGCTCACGGCGGGCGACGCAGCGCCGGCCCCGGCGTTGGCGGGAACGACTAGCGGTCGCGGTGAACGTGGGGCTGATGCTGGCGTTGCTGGTCGCGCCGCTGGCGGCCCTGGTCCAGCGTTCGCTGACCCTGACGGCCGGCGGCGGGGCATCTTTGCTCTTCTATCGTAAGCTCTTCGAAAACCCCCGAGGTTCAGCCTTCTACGTGCCACCGGTGGCGGCGCTGCGCAATTCGGTCTCGTTTGCGCTGGCGACGGTGGCGCTCTCGGTGGCGTTGGGGTTGATGGCGGCGATAGCGTTGGACCATCGTGGCCCGGGGCGAGAGCGAGAGCGGTGGCGGCGCTTCCTCGACCCGATCTTCATGCTGCCGCTGGGAACGTCGGCGGTGACGCTGGGCCTGGGATACATCGTCGCCCTGGACAGACCGCCGCTCAACCTGCGCACCTCGCCGCTCCTGGTGATCTTTGCGCACACGTTGGTCGCATTACCCTTCGTCGTGCGCAGTGTGCTCCCGGCCCTGCGATCCATCCATCCCCGCCTGCGAGAGGCGGCGGCGGTTCTGGGCGCGCCGCCATGGCGCGTGTGGCTCGAGGTCGACTTGCCCATCGTGGCCCGGGCGGTGCTGGTCGGGGCGGTGTTCGCCTTCACCATCTCGATGGGCGAGTTCGGGGCGACGAGCCTGATCGCTCGCCCGGAGCGCCCGACGATGCCCGTCGCCATCTACCGTTTCTTGAGCCAGCCCGGCGCGGCGAATTATGGACAAGCGTTGGCGATGTCGACGCTTCTGATGCTCGTCTGCATCGTCGCTTTCCTGTTGATCGAGCGTTTCCGGGTGGGTGACGTGGGAGAGTTTTAGATCCTCAATAGTTGTTCTTGACATATTTCGACCGCCAAGTACAATAATTGCCGCTGTCATCACTGTCGAAGGAGAATGACCCATCATATCTACAACTATCGCTGTTATAGACGGTTTGGGCGGCGGCATCGGCGCCCAGATCGTCACCCAACTGCGGCAGGCGCTGCCACTGGACGTCGAGATCCTCGCGCTCGGCGCCAACGCCGTCGCCACCCAGAAGATGATGCAGGCCCGCGCCAGCCGCGGCGCCAGCGGCGAGAACGCCATCCGCGTCTCGATTGGCGCGGCCGATTTCATCCTGGCCCCCATCGGCGTCGTCATCCCCAACTCGATGATGGGCGAGATCACGCCGACTATCGCCGAGGCCGTGGCCGGGGCGCCCGCCCGCAAGCTCTTTTTGCCCATCAACCAGCCCCATTTCGAGATCGTCGGCATCGAGTGGCGAGCACTGACCAAACAGATCGATGCTGCCATCGAGACGATCCAGCAGGCCATTGCGGGATTTCATAGCAAGTCGCAAGCGTAAGCCGCCCCAAAGGCTCAGAACGCTCGCAGGTGAACTCAAGGAAAACGAAGCCGGGGTTGATGCGCGTGATAAACCGCACAGCGAGCAACCTCGTGTGTCTAAACCCCCTTGGATTTGCTTCGTTTTCCCATTGCCGCCAGCGGTTGACATCCCGGCTGCCCTGTGGTACATTACGCCCCGCTGACATGAAGTCGGCGCAAAAAGCGTATCATGAAGATCGCCACTCAACCGGCCTGAAGGCCCGGTCTGTGTGGCGTTTTCGTTTTCACGGAGGTGAGAAATGTGTGAAGCCAAGGTCTATGTCCGCGATGGCGACGGCGAAGAGCGCCAGGTGATGGAGGACGTAATGCTGGTCCAGCCGGAACCGGAGCAGGACGCTTACCTGCTGGTCAACCTGCTGGGCGAGCAAAAGCTGGTACAGGGACGGATCGAGAGGATCGACTTTCTGAGACATACCGTCCACCTGGGCCAACCGGACAGCAACGCCAGTGAGTTTTAGCGCCGCAACGAGAACTGCATACGACGAGCAAACGAGGGGCCATGAAGGCCGTCTCCGGGTTGAACCTGGAACGCTTATCTGGCCCCATCGCCGACGAGATGACGACGATGCTCGACGCCAACACCCAGGCGCAGATCTGGCGCGCTGTGCTGGACCACGCCCGGCGGCACAATGTCGGCGTGCTGGCGATTAGCCACGAACAAGCGCTGTTGGCGCGCATCTGTGATCGGGTGCTCACGTTGTCGACAACCCAAGAGGTTGACGATACGCTGTCACTCGTACTTGAGAGCCGCGATGGGGCTGAGGGAGGCTGCCCGCACCGCCGGGTAGATGCCGGAGATCACACCGACGACGATGGAGAATAGCAATGCGAAGATGGGAAGCCACAGCGGGGTATGCAAGATGGAGATATCCACGCCAGCCCCACCGCTTTGTACGGCCTGCGCTGCCAGGTACGTGCCGGCGAGGAAGTCGCCCAGCAGCCCTAACCCCACGCCGAGCAGGACGCCGCCCAGGCCGCCCAGAAAACCGATCGCGCCGGCCTCGGCCAGGAAAACGGCCATCACGTCGCGGTTGGTAGCCCCCACCGCCTTCATCAGCCCAATCTCTCGCGTGCGCTCGTAGATCGACATCATCATCGTATTGGCGATGCCGAAGGCAGCCACGATCAGGGCAATCGCACCGATCCCGCCAAAAACCCCCTGGATCACCAGGAAGAAGACGTTGAGTTGTTGAAGGGTGCTGCGCAATGAGTACGCAAAGAAGCCCCGGTTGAGGATCTCCTGCTCGACGGACAACACCTGATCGATCGATGCCACCTTGACCAACGCCTGATTGTAACCATCGCGCCCGGGATTGACGCGGGCGCCCGTGTGCCAGCTATTCAGTTCCAGCACGTCGTTCACCGCCAGGAACAGCGTGTAATCATCCTGTCCGCCCGTCTCCGCCAACACGCCCACCACGCGCAGGCGCACGGTTCGCTCGACGGGGCGGCCATCGTCTCCCAGGCGGCTGAGGGTCAACTGGAGAGACTGACCCTGCAAATCGAGTCTTTCCCCCGCCTGGCGCTGTTGCGGGGCCTGCTGGGGGTTATAGAACGTCTCGCCAATCCGCGCTCCCACCACCGCCTGCCAACGTCCCAGGCGATCCATGCCGCTGGCGAGATCAAAGGACAAAGCATCCATCGCCCGTGGATCCAAACCGACCACCTGCACGTTGCTCGTCAGGCGGTTCAGGCGCAGGACGGGCACCCCAGACAGGCCAACCCACGGCGTGACCGCCTGCACACCCGGCAAATCACGAAACGCGTCCAGGGCGCGCTCGTCCAATACCCCCTCGTCGGGCCGCGCCTGTGAGCCGCCAAAACTGCGTAGAAAGGAAGCGGGAAACACGGTGATGCGCGTCAAATCGTAGACGTCCCCCAGATCCTGCGTGGCGCTGCGCTGCAAACCGCTGGCCAACGAGATCAACACGACCACCGCCGCCGTGCCGATGATGACGCCGATGGCCGTCATGGCGACGCGGGCCTTCATGCGGCGCAGATTAGCCAGCACCAGACGCAGCAGATCGGATACCGCCATAGATCAGCTCCCCAACCCCAGCAGGCCGCGCAACAGATTCAGCACTTTATCCCAGAAACCGCCCTCGCTTTCCTCAGCGCTTTCCTCGACGGTCCCCTCAACCGGCGTCTCATCGACGAGCGGCGCCTCGACATCCACCGTCAGGGTTTGCGTGATGGTCTGCGCTTGCTCGAAATCGTCGAGATAGTGAACGAGCACCACCAACTCCGCTGTACCCCCTTCTTGGGCGACCGCGCTGGCCTCCAGGGAACCGGTGGTGCCGCCATCCAACGGACCGAAGTACATCGAGCCATCGTGAATCTCCAGATCCTCGCTGACGATCTCGACCGTGCTGACGTTCACCAACGTGCGCCCGATGTTCGTCACGTCGATGGGCAGATCGAAGGACTCCCCCACGATGGCACCATAGACCGGGCGGAAGAAACTGATGTGCAGGTGGGGTCGGCGGCGGATCAACAGACTGATGCGTTGTTCGTCGACGTGACGGGTGCGCCGGGCGTCGTCGTATGCCAGCGAGATCGGCAGGCTGTAGGCGCCGGGTTCCGCCGAGCCGTCGACGATCAGCTTCTGCACGACAGTCACCGTATCTCCCGCCCCCAGACGGGCCACGAAACGCACGTTGCCCGAGGTCACCGGGGCAAAGGGGCCAAGATCTCTCCCCCCATCCCCTCCGAGGGTCAGCGTGACGCGCTGCGCATCGCCGCCGCCCACGTTACTGAGCACCAGCGTGAGCGTGAATGGTTCGCCGGGCGTCAGCGAATCGGGCGCGATCTCGTAGCTTTCCAGCAGCAACTGGGGCCGATCCTCCAGCGCTGTACTGACCTCCAGCCCGACGCTCTGCCGATCCGAATAAGCCCCACCCTGGTAATCGGCGTAATCCAGGACGACGTCCAGGTTCAGCCGCCCGGCCTCGGCCACCTGGCCCAGCACGAGCGACAGGGTGACCACCGCCGTGCGGTTGACGCCCAGGGGCTCCACCGCCACGACATTGCTGCCGCTGGCGGGCGCGGCCATATCCGGCGCAGCCACGCCGAGCAGCAGGCCGGTCGCGGTGCGGTTCCCCCGGTTGGCCAGTTCCAACGTCAAACTGAACGCATCGCCAGGCCCCAGGATTGCCGGTCGCGTGCGCGCCGCGTCGATCACCAGGCGCGGGCGGCCGTGGCCTACCCCAATGACCTCGACGCCGACGGTCTCCGGATACTCGAAGTGGCTACCCTCCCAATCGTTGGCGCTGAGGTTTACCCGCAGGTTGTAGCTTCCGGAGGCCATTCCCGCCGGCGCGCGCATCCGCTGGGTCACGACGGCGCTATGGTTGATGTGCAATTGCCCCAGCAGATGTCCGGTCTCTCCCACTGGGAGAAACGTGCCGCCCGGGAAGGTGACGATAGTATTCTCACCGGCCCGGCTGCCCGTGTTGTAGATCTCAATGGTGACCACAAACTCCCGCCCGACCACCACACGGCTGGGCTCGACGGAGTAATTGCGGATGGCGAGCACCGGTCGCCCAGGCGGCGGCGCGGGTTTGGGCGTGGGCGCCGGCGGAGACGTGGGGATGGGCGTGGCGGCGACGATGGTGAGCGCTGCCGGAAGTTCCGCCATGTCGCCGGCCGCGCTAGTAAAGGCGCCAGACGCACTCACCACTAGATCATAAATGCCGGCTGGCGCCCTGGCCGGGACTGTCGCCTGTATCAGGCTGTCATTGACGAACGTCGTCGCCAGCACGTTGTACCCCCTGAGGCGGGCCAACGTCTGGGTGGTAAAACCGCTGCCGTAGATGCTGAGCGTCCCGCCGAGCTCGCTGGACAGCGTATCCGGTTCCACACCGCTGATACCCACCGATTGCGGTCGGGCCAGGACGGCTGTGGCCAACACCAGCATCGCCAATCCAGCGACCAAAACAGCAACGAGCATCGTGATACACTTTCGCATATTATCCTCCCCAAGATAAGCTCACGCCGATGCAGCGCCATCGACGATGTGTCCATCCAACAGATGGATGGATCGGGTCGTGTACTCGACCACCAGGGCGTCGTGAGAGACGACCACCAGCGTACGACCCTGTTCCCGATTCAAGCGCGCCAGAAAGGCCATCACCTCCGCACCGGTCTGGCTGTCCAGATTGCCGGTGGGCTCGTCGGCCAGGATGAGCGCTGGATCGTTGACCAGCGCCCGGGCGATAGCCACCCGCTGCTGCTGTCCGCCGGAGAGCTCGGTGGGCTTGTGCGCCATGCGGTCGCCCAGGCCCACCAGGTGCAGCAACTGCCGGGCTCGTTCACGACGCCGGGCCAGCGGCACGCGGGCGAAAATCATTGGGAACGTCACATTCTCCAACGCCGTCATCGTGGGGATAAGATTGAAGGACTGGAAAACGAAGCCGACCTCCCGGCGCCGGTAATCCGCCAGCCCGTCCTCATCCAACGCAGCGATATCACGTTCGCGCACCCAGATGCGTCCGGCGTCAGAATGATCCAGTCCTCCCAACAGATACAGCAGCGTCGACTTTCCCGATCCGGAGGGGCCCATCACACTGAGCGACTCCCCCTGCGCGACGGTGAAACTCACGCCATCCAGGGCGTGCACGACCTCTTGCCCCATGTGGAAGTCGCGGTGCAGGTCCTCCACGCGGATGAACGGTGGCACGGTTACCCTCCCGCCATCATCCTGGCAAACATACCGCCAATCAACGTGGGGATCAGGCCCAGCGCGGTGAGCAACAGCCAAATGCCCAGCACGATCAGCGCGGCCTTACGCCACGAGAGACGCATCACGACGATGACGCCGACGGCCAGCAGCGCCAGGCGCCAAAACAGAAACAGGTCCACCTGGGCCAGGAATGCAATGAGCGCAAGTTGACCCAGCCCGGGAGAAAATGTGACCATCTCGCTGGCCGACGGCGCGCCGGACACGAGACCCGATAACCCGGGATGTAAGATCAATTGACCGCTGACCAGGATATACACCGTCTGAAACAAACCTCGCCACACGAAAGGCCACCAGGCCCACACCGTCATACGGAACAGATCGCCAAAGGTGCTCCGCCCCCCAAAAACCATCCCGGCCAGATACAGGAGGCCGCTCCATATCAGCCAAGCAATCACCAGACCCAGGACACTGGCGACAATGGGGAAAAGCAAGTTGATGAGAGGGGAAGTGGCTATATTTTCCATCTGGGCCAGTTGCTCCTCGGAAAACACCATGCCCTGCTCCGCCATCTGCTCCTGGTTGGCTAAAAACACTTCCCGCGCCTGTTCGGCCACTATAGGGGACCCAACCACGATAGGCAGGACGGCCATCAACACCGCCAGCAGAGCGGGCAGCCACCACAGACGCCCACCCTTTTCGTTCAGGTATTGGAGCGTGTTGCGAGGCCGCACCGTCATGCCCCACAGCAATTGCAGCACCCCGCGCTTGTTTGAAACGGAACCCTCATTCGTGTCCATCTCGCCTCCTTGTGTATAATATCTCCAACGTAACTGCTCAGCCTACCGTCCGTTTGCAGCGGATGGGCGGGGGCCCCCACTCTCCATCGCAGCAAGGGACTGGCCTGAGCAGTTACGATTTTCGATCCCGAATGGCACGAACAAACGAATTCCTCGAATGCTTTTTTCAAGCACAATTCGTGTCATTTATCCATTCGTGCGATTCGTGATCGAAAGACGTCGGATAATTCATTTTCAGCATAGCTTTTTCGGTATGTGGCGGGGCAACCGTCAAGCACCTTGACAATTAGAGAAATCTCGGTTATCCATTAGGGCAAGCCAACATCAGATGCGAGGAGGCACTCAATGGATACTGGGCACTCCCCCCAATCTCAGCCGGGCGTTGTCGAAAATCCGAACGGCGGCTATCATGTCCACATCCAGCTCGACAAGCGCAAGTCGGACACGATACGCAATCAGCTTCTTAACCCCTATCCGGAGATGCCGCCAGAAACGCCGGTGCTGCTTGAGATGTCAGTGTTCGAGGACTGCGTCCTCTTCACGCTCCAGGGTAGCGAAACGATTGTAGTGCACGTTGACGACCGCCGATCAGTCGGGAGCGTGGTGTTCTTCTATCACGCCGACGGAACGCTCTGGCGAACAGTGCCGCTGGAGCAATTGAACCCCGGTTGGGTGTTCGGCGCGTACCACTTCCGGAGTGACCTGCGCAAGTTCGACGCTCGCCTGGCTCGCATGCGCACGTGCCCATCCCGCCCGTCCCACCAGACCGCTCCTACGTTCTGGGCGACTGTGGGCTGGCAAGAGGCTGTGGTCTCTGTGCCTTTAGGGTTGGTCTGGCGGATACAGGAATGGCAACACAGCATGCT
>OMKS01003147.1_pt1 | contig 13323 bp, 12 predicted proteins | sample 1674721 | NCBI WGS metagenome assembly OMKS01 (sample SAMN06264996, study PRJEB25208) | sediment metagenome | isolation source: hot spring sediment | place: USA: California | collected 2014-09-02 | reverse complement strand
GGGATGCCTAGCTCGTCAAAGAAGATTTGCGACATTTTGTCATCGTAGTGCTGCCCGGTGTGGAGCAACTGTTGGTGAGTGTCGACCTGTGTTTGTACGGCTTCGATCAGGGGCGCGATCTTCATAAGGTTGGGGCGTGCGCCGACGACGTTGAGGATATGCATTAAGATTTTCCTCCATCAAGTAACTTCAGGTAAAAGTTGATTAGCATATTTTTTTCCTGTTCCCATGTGTAATGATCAAGTACCATGGCCTGACCCCGTGTACCCATTGCGCATGCTTCTTCGGGGTGATCTCGTAACCACAGGATGCTTTCTACATGGGCGTCCACATCGTCTGCTGGTAGGGCAAAACCGCAGTTGCTCTCGTCGAGGTAGCGTTTGCGGTGGGGATAGTCAACGCTGATGACAGGCAGGCCGCAGAGCAGGTACTCGAAAAGCTTGGTGGTGAGGCCGGGGTTTTTGTATTGACGGGTATAATTTCCCGGCGTGGTACCAGCATGGGCAGCGGCGAGGTAATCCTTGAGTTGTTCGTGTGGGATGGGGCCGAGCCAGCGGACCTGCTCCTCAAGATGGTGCTGGTGGATGAAGTCCTGAATTTGTTGGATGTAGGCACTTGAGGTTTCCGGGCCGATCAGGAAAAGATAGACATCGCGGATACCTTGCTGATGGATTTCGCGCATGGCTTGCAGCAGAACGTCAATGTTGCGTTTGGGCAGCAACAGTCCCACGTAGATAAGGTTAAACCCGCCGGTTTGGAGTGCGGAGGCAGGGTGAGGATTTTCGAAGAGTTTAGCCTTGGGCAGATTTCGGACGACAGCCAGAGGGCGGTGGAGATGGGCGTAGCGAGGTGTTTGTTCTTCGACCACGCAGATGATGCCATCAACACCACGGACGAGTCCGCGTTCGAGCCAACTGACCAATCGCGTGACTATTGGGCGCAACCAGGCAGGGATCCAGTATTTGCCGGCGGTGGCGTCAACGAAGTATTCATGCACATCGAAAACGATTCGCAAGCAATGTCCGTACAGCAGGCGCAGGATGGGTACGAGGAGCAGTAGCTCTGGGTCGTGGAGGTGAACGACATCGGGGTGGAGCTGCTGGACTTGTCGCAGGAGCTGCCACCAGAGCCGAGGGCGCTGGGCGCGTCGTCGCGGGCGGGGCAAGCCGATGATTTCGATGCCGTTTCTGGTTTGTCGCTCGAAGTCAGCGGGCGCGATCAGGGTGACGCGATACCCCGCTGCCGCCAATGCAGTGCATTCGCGGTGAAAGATCCGCCCGTCAAAGGGTTGATGGACCGAAGTGAGGACACAGATGTGCGCGTTCATTGCAATCGCATCACCCAGCGGACGACTTCAAAGGCTTCGGCGTAGCCACCCTCGATTTGGGTGCCACGGGTGAGGGCCATGCTCCACAGGAATTCTTCGCTGAGGTAAGCGCGGTGGGCCTGACTGCGATAGCAGCCGAGCGCCGCGATTTTGCGCGCCACTTGAGATTTTTCCAGCGGGATGAAGCAGCGGGTTTCGAAAACGATGTTGTTCCAGGGCATCTCGTAGCCTAGCAGGGTGTGACGTTTGAAGGCGCGCAGCCCCTCGGCGGCGATGACCTGGTGATCCTGGTGGATGTCGTGTGGCGAGGGCATGAGCACGAGTTCAGGTTGTAGTTCCTTACGGAGATCGATCAAGCTTTGGAGGATGGCCTGGCGATGCTCAGGAAAGTGGCGAACGGGGAAGTCGTAGATGCGGATGTCGCTGGGAGGGATGCCCAGGGTTTGAGTTGCGGCTTTGAATTCGATTTCTAAAATATTCTCAGGAAATTCGGGGCGGACGGAGGTGCGGGCTGTGGAGAACGCAGCGCAGACTACTTGTTTGCCTTCGTCGAGGAACCGGGCGATGGCACCGCCACAGCCGATTTCGCCATCATCGGTGTGGGGGGCGAGCACGAGAACGCGTTGGAAATCATGCATGGGAAGCCTCCTGGTTGAGGGGGGCAATGAGCTGTTGGTATAGCGCCAAGAGCTTTTGGGATTCAATTTGCCAATTGAATTGGTTGCGCGCGAGCTGGCGGGCGCGTTGGCTAATGGCGGCATAGGTTTCGGGATCGTTGAGCAGCTTGTTGATGACGCGCGCGATGTCTTGGGGATCAGTTTGATCAAAGACAGCGCCGATCTGGTAGGTTTCTACAATACGTCGTTTTTCGGGCTGATCGCTGACGGCGGCAGGGATGCCGGCCATCATATAGTGGAAAAGTTTGTTGCCTGCGCCGTAGTGATAGCTGAGGTCAATGCTTTGCGTGGGCATCACGCCGATGTCGGCGGAGGCCACGTAGTGCAGCACTTCTTCGGGTGGGACCGGTTGGCGGACGAAGACGCGGCGTTCGAGGCCCTGGGTGGTGATCTGGGCCTGGAGTTGGCCGTTGAGGGCGTCGCGGCCCATGAGGACGATGACGGCGTGGTCGAGATAGGGGGCGGCGGCGATGAGCTGTTCGAGACCGCGTCCAGTGGTGAAGAGGCCGGGATAGATGACGATGCGCTGATCGGGAGGAATATCGAATTCCTGGCGAAGGATGTCGTTGTGCGTAGGGTTCGCGAATTCCTGGCAGTGCATGAGAACGGTGGGGCAAGTGGAGAGCCGGTACTGTTGTTGGAGTAGTTCTGCAATAGAGGGGTTCACGGTGATGACGGCGGCGGCGCGGCGGGCCAGCAGGCCTTCGACCGCTTTGAGCAATCGCCGCAGCGTTGTGCTTTGTAGGAGGACGGCACGACGCTCCGCCCAGAGCTCGTGGGCATCGTAGATAAGGCTGGCGTGGGTGCGGCGAGCCGCGAGGAAGGCGGGGATGAGGGCATTGACATCATGGGCGTGGATGATGATAGGTTGTTGGCGCCGGAGCTGATGGATGACGCACAGGCAAAACTCCAGGTATCTGAGGAGCAGGCGGAGCGCATTGATGCGCCATTGGTGTGGGCGGATGGCGATGCGGACGATGTGGTACCCGTCACGCGTTTCGGTGGTGGGGAGTCCGGGTTTGTGGAGTGCGTAGACGGTCACGTCGTAGCCGGCGTGGGCTAGGGCTTTGGCTTCCTTCTGTACCCGGGTATCGTGGGTGAAGGGGTTGATGACGAGCATGGCGATGGTCATGGTATCGAACCTGTTTGTAATGAAGATAGATATTTTAAGGTTTGAGTGTATATCAGGCCTTGGGGTAGCCAGTTAAGATCATGATGACCATTGTGCCATAACAAGCTGAAACAGCCTTCCATGTGCTGACAGCGTAGTGCATATTGTTGTATGAGTTCGAGACTTTGTTCAGCTGCGAGTCGGCGATAATTTTTGAGGGTTTTGTCCATGATGATTAAAGGCTGCTCTGTGAGGGGTAGACAGCGATCTTCTTGCCAGTCGAAGGGAGTAAATGAGTGACAGGTTCCACAGCGGAATCCTTCTTGATCGTGATAGCCCATGTTGGAGCTGTGAGCCAGACCTGTTGCGGAGTAAATCTGCCATATTGCTGGTGTATCAAATCGGAGATAGTGTTGACGGGCGTGAGTGGTTGGTTGTGGTAAGGTTTTATCTAGGCGATTTTTCTCTTGCTGTAATTTGATTGGATCATTGAATGTTTGGTAACTGGGATGCAAGCCAATATTGAATTGCCATTCTATGAGCTGTTGAATACATGTTTGTATATGGGATGCTGTAATCTGGTATTCATTATCCATAGGGCCAGGCGAGGCAGCCATAAAATAAAAGGTGGTGTCAATCTGGTGAGTTTGTGCCAGGCGCGCCAATGTGTAAATGTTTTGGTAATAGGTAGCGCTTTTGGGAGCAATAGTTTCCGTCATGGCTTGAATTAATGAATTCCAGGCTTTTTGCCATAGTCGGTGTTTTAGGTAGTGAGCGCAAGTCCTTAGAGCGTTGGTGAGATTGCGAAAGCGTCTTGCATGGTCAATATCATGGCTCACTTTGATTGAGAACTTCCCGCATTGTGGCTGCCAACTGGGCAGTAGAACGCGAAGCCAGGCGCGCAAGATGAGGGCGTATTCATCCACAATCGGGCGATCCAGAAAGCCTTGTTTATAGGCGACGCTGGCAGTAGCGGGGAAGCGGTCGTGTTCGTCACGTTCTGGTGTGACGGTTTCTTCCCAACGGGTGAGCATAAAGAGTGTCGCGGCGATGATATCGGCGTAGAAGATGATATGCTGGCTGGATGTGCGCACAGCAAAGGGATGTTGGGTGGTGTCGCAGCCCTTGCCCCAGAAAGGAACGGGGATAGGGTCTTGGAAAGGAAGTTGTGTATATGGGAGGTGTGTTTCGCTATTGGGAATCCAATCTACGCTGTGGGCCGGACGTTTGAGTAAGGCGCTTGCTGCATCTGGAGCACAGGGAATGATCGTAATGACGGGACGATTGTCTGGAGCCTTCGCCGGGTCCCCGTAATTCAGAGTAACCGCATTGGGATCAATCAGCCCGGCGCGGGCAATCAGTTGTTGCCAGGCGTAGCTGATACCGTTGGCGGTTAAGGGCATGGCTGATGCGTTCATACGCGCTATGTTAGCTTCTCCGTCTGTTGTGCTGGAGAGCGTTGCAGTGCCAGTGCATTGAGATCCTCCCGCGTGGCGAGCAATGTGTCACGGTGGAAGAGAATTGTTCGCAGCGTGGTGAGTGCTCGCAGCAAGTCGGGGCGTGGATCGCCCAAATCCCAATCGTAGTAGGTCGGGCGATATCTAAAACGCTTCAGGAAGGCTCGCAATTTTGGGCCTGAGGGGTCTTGGGCTAGCGCGTATAGCTCACTGGGGAACAGCCAACGATAATAAATATCGGCTGGATATTCAAAGGTCTCCGGTACTTCGTTGTCCAGAGCCAGTTCGCAGGCCAGCGCGGCGAAATTGACCCCGGCGACTATGGAGAGCGGCAGTGTCCCCCAAAACTTGGGGTTGATTTCCATCAGCTTGTAGGTCTGATCACGGGGGTCTAGACGAAACTCTACCTGTGCAGGGCCATGCCAGCCCAATGCGTTGAGTAGGCGCTCCCCATATTCTCGCAATACAGGGTCTTTTGTAGTGCGATTGACAGCGCCAGGCCCGCCCTGTACTGGATAGGTGATAACGCGTTCTTGGGTGAGCGCGGCTTTGGGACACCCTTTTTGATATAAGAAATTGGCATCGAAGAGTTGCCCAGGCACATATTCCTGGATGATAGGGGAAGTGTAATCATTAACTGGCGGAGTGCTAGGTTGTTGGCTGATAGCGTCGTAGCCTGCTAAAAGTTCGGCGAAGTCGGTGGCGAAGCGAATCGTCGCGCCGACGCCACATCCCTGGCGCGCTTTGACGAGAGCGGGGAAGGGGATTTGGGACTCTAGATTTAGAAGTGCCTCCCGACTTTGGGGGTGAAATGTAACGGGAAATGGAATGGCCAGATGCTGTGCGATTTTGAGGGTTTCGAGTTTATCATGGGCCAGGCGCAAGACTTCGTAATCAACAATGGGAGTGCGCACATGATGTATCAATTTATCTCTGTAGTAGGAGACCGGAAGCACGGTTGCGTGGGTAAAGGGGAGCAGAACATTGAAGTCATGAGTTGTAAGGATACTGAGCAAATCTTCTATAAAACGTTGCGGATCCACATGGGGTGAAGTGATCGCGACGATATTGGTGACAAAGCGCGAAGTGAAACGGGCACGGTAGCTTTCAGGCGATTCTACAGGTAGGGCTAATGTAACTTGATGTCCAGCTCGACCAAAGGCGCGAGCCGCAGCCAGAACGTTGCGTGCGGGTTTTTCCGGTATGAGGATTTTCATCTGTAGTTGCTTCCGACGTTGAATATGTAAGTTTTGGACAGCATTACATCGTTTTCCTGTTTTTTGTTATAGAGTTGAGTGTTTTTGAGCGATTGTAGTATTGAAGGGCAAATAGATATAATTTGCGAGCCTCTTTATATTCCAATATCAATAGTATGCTAGTGTAGGTAAGGAAGAAAACAGTGATCTTCAAAATGCCCACTAACCAATCTTCACTGACCGAGATAGCATTGATAGCTACTTTAGTGAGAGCGAAGCTGATTAGTAAACTGATTGCAGGGCTACTGAACAATTTGCGAAAGCTAAAATCGACATATGTACGGGCGCGCCATAAGAAGAGAATAATGCCCACCACGAGCATCAGATCCACAGCCAGGGCGACTCCTGTAATGCCAAATGCTGAGCCTAGTGTAATCAGGCCAATCATGAGAACGATTAATTGGATCGAGCGTATTTGCACGATCTTTCCAGGTTCTCCTACCGCTATAAAGAGGGCTGCTATGGTGATTTTTATTGGGTCAAACAGGGTGTAGATCAACATGAGCTGGAATGCAGTCAGCATAGGGAGCCATTTTTCACCCAACACGATGTGGATGAATTCTGGTGCGACCAAACTGAGTCCCCCGGCTAGCAGAAAACCAGCCCACACGAGTAGTGCATTGATGCGGAAGAAAGCCTGTGAGAGGCGTTTGCGATCTCCCTTGAGTTCGGCATAGGTTCCTTTAGTCACCATGTTTATCGGCGAAGCTAGAATTTTTCGTGGGTAAATGGCAAAGGTGTAGGCCCGTGAATAGTATCCTAGGGCAACATCGCCTAGAAAGATACCTGTCCATAGATCATCGACCTTATCAAGCGCACGCAGCAGTCCGTCAGCGATCACGTTGCGCACTCCAAACCACAGGAAGTAGCGTATCCCTGCGCGGTCCCAGGTGACTTTGGGGCGCCATACAGGACGCCAAATATAAAGCAGTACCAGATTTATCGAGAGTGTGACAATGTTGTTTGAGAGCAGTGCCCAGAGCGTTGCGCCGCGTAAGGCTAAAAAGAGAGTGACGAGGGTGGATAGTGTGGTATCCATAAAATCAATGAGCGCCAGCCGCCGATGCACAACTCGGCGTGCCAGGATGAGTCGGGGTGTGTGGGCAATCTGCATTCCCAAAGAGGTGACAGTGAGCAATATCAAGGCTACTTGTAAGTCTGTGGCGGTGAAAAGCAGCGCGCCGACAATCATCAGAATAGCCCAGGCAGTGCTGAAGATCAATTGGAGGGTGAAGTGTACCTGCGCGGCGCGTTCTTCATCTTCGGTCTCAGGGGAGCGGTGGACAAAGGCGTTACCCATCCCGAAGTTGGGTAAAACGGCGCTAAGCGTGACCCAGGAATGTGCCATCCCATAGATTCCGAAAACTTCCACTGGCAACCAACGTGCCAATAGCGTCGTGCGTATGAACCCCATCACGATCAGGAATATGTTGGACACCATGTTCCAACTAATTGACGTGATTGTGCGTGAGGCCAGGCTCGCTTTGGGCTTGTTCATGGGATTCTAACCGCTGCTGGCGCTGACTTACGCCGTTTCCCCACCATAAAATACCTGATCCATATACCGCACCATGCGCCGCCCGTAGGCAATGCGTGCCTGATACGCGCGCACGCCCTCCGTGTCCAGCTCACCCAGCGCCAACTTGATGGCCAGATAGGGCGCGATAAGATCGTCCTGGTAAATGAAAGTCGAGACCCGGGGGTTGATCTCGATCAGCTTCTTGCCGATGAATTGCAGATTCACGTTGTAGCTCAGCGGGATGACGTGGAGAATCTCCTCGGTCTGCGCCAGGAGGTCGGGCCGATCCACCAGCTCGCCCCGCACGATGACGCCCCAGCGGGCCTGCTCTACGGTCTTGACCGTCGTCAGCAGTGCCTCTCCGTCCAGGCAGAGGCTGTCTGCCGTGACCTCCTGCCCCTCAACATACTCCATTACGAGGAAATCTGGGAAATCGGGCTCTTGCTCGAAGATCGTGACGAATTCATCCAGCGACATATAGCGGCTGTTGGGTTTGTAGTTCAGCAGTAGATCGCGCCGGCTGATGTGCGCATCCATGATGCGGAAGCCTCGGCTCCCTTTGGCGACGTGGGGCTTAAAGCAGACCGCTTTTTCAGGGTAGCCCAGCTCGTGGGCAGCGGCGATGAACTCATCCAGGCACCTGGGCCAGCGATATGCCGGTAGGGGCAGATCCGTGGCTTCGCGCAACGCTTCGTACATCGCATATTTGTCATTCGCCAGCGCGACGCTCTCCAGGCTGGAGACGACCACTTTGGCGCCCAACGCCTCAATGATGGCGCGATGCTTGGCCAGTATCGGTACCTCGAAACTGCTCTCCGGGAACAGTACATCGGGCTGTTCCCGCTCGACAATCTCAAGAATGCGCTCGAGATAGGCGGTCTCGTCTGCGGCGGCGGGCACGGTGTAGAAGGTGTCGGTTAAGAAACGCCCGATGGCCTCATGATCCATATCAACGCCCACTAGCGTTACAGGACGCTCACCGTTTTTTCTGAGCATCTGGAGCAGCGTCGAAGCACCAGGACAACCGCAGGCGGTGACGATGATTTTCAATGGTGCTAACAAGGTCGGTTTTCCTCCCTCTCTGGGATGTTTGTGATCCAGGTAGTAATCATACCATAATTCCAGAGATATTTAAGCGCCGCAGCATGTGTTAGGGTCACACGTTGTGGCGCTGATGGCTAGCCGATTGTATCAATGGATGGTTCGATCTCGTTGGATGGCTTTCTCTACCTCTTCCTCCAGGAGCGCCAAGACTTGAGAGCGCACGTTGAGATAGGCATCCTCGGTATAGCTGCGCGGGCGCGGTACATTCACTTGAATATCGCCCTTTACTTGACCAGGGCGGGCGGTCATCACGATGATGCGGTCGGCCAGATAAACCGCCTCGATAACACTATGGGTGATGAAAACTACCGTCTTGCGCGTGCGTTCCCATATGCTGACGAGCTCCTGTTGCATATGTTTGCGCGTCTGTGCATCCAGCGCGCCGAATGGTTCATCCATCAGCAGCACTTTGGGATCATAGGCCAACGCGCGCGCGATGCCTACTCGCTGTTTCATCCCGCCGGAGAGTGTGTGAGGATAGGCCCTCTCGAATCCTTGCAGATGGACTAATGCGATAAGCTCCTGTGCTCTTTCTAACGCCTTTTCTTTAGGCCAACCGGTGTGGTTTAATCCGAACATGACATTGCCCAACACTGTTTTCCAGGGGAAAAGGGCATAATCTTGAAAGACAAAACCACGGTCTGGGCCTGGCTTGCGGATAGTCACGCCATCCAGCAGGATCTGTCCACTATTGGGCTTCTCAAATCCCGCTAGTAGATACAGGAGCGTTGATTTTCCGCACCCCGAAGGGCCAATAATCACGTTGAACTCACCCTCACGGATAGACAGATTGAGATTATCCAAGGCGACTACACGTCCGTTGCCATTCCCGAAGGTCTTACTTACATTTTCGATTTTGATAATTACTTGTTTTTCCTGCACATTCTACCTCTCGGTTACCATGCCCCATCTTTCTACAGTTTGGCGCTCTAGTGAGTTTAGCAGCGTCCGATCCATCAACAACCCTGTCAGGCCGATGATCAGCAAGCCCACGAACATGATGGTGACATCATTCCAGAAGCGGGCCTGGTAAATCATCTTGCCGATGCCCCACGCAATCATGGCCGAGAGCATCTCGCCTCCAATCAGCGCGCGCCATGAGTAGCCAATTCCCAACCGCAGCCCGGTGATGAGCGAGACGAGCGAGCCTGGTAAGAGCACCGTGGTAAACAGTTTTAGCCCGTGTATGCCCATGCCCTGTGCCGCGTGGATTAAATTCCGGTCTACCATCTGGATGCCGCGCATCGTGTTGTGGGTGATGGCGAAGAATCCTCCCAGAAAGACCGCTGTGATGATGGTACGGTCGCCCAATCCCATCACCAGTAATAACACCGGAACCCAGGCGATAGTCGGCACCGAGATTAATAGGCTAAGGATGGGGGCGAATATCTTGTAGATTGTCTCGTGGCTGGCCAGTAGTGTGCCCATAGTGACACCGCAGACGATTGCGAGTAGATAACCTAGCAGTAGGCGATATCCGCTCTGTGCCAGGTGATGCAGCAGAATGCCATTGCGAGTGAGCTCCCATAACTTTTGCAGGAGCTGTGTCGGTGGGGGTAGCAGCTCTGCCCTGACGATGCCGAATCGGGCCAGCAGTTCCCAGAGCGTTCCTAAGATTAAGAAGGGCAACAGAAATTCTCCCAGGGTTTTGAGCCTGGCTTGCCAGTAGGTTTTCGTTTCCGGTGTCATGTTTTGATCATGCCCCACTTTTCGACCGTGTGTTTTTCCAGGGGTACGAGGACGAGTTGTTCGAGCAGGAAATAGAGCACAATGAGCAATCCAATGCCGCCATAGACGACGCCCGCACGTAGGTACTCTGCTGCGTTCCAAATCATATAGCCCAATCCCCAGCTTGCGGCAGCGACGAATTCCACAGCAATGATTGTTCGCCAGCAACGCGCCAATCCGAGCTTCACTCCGGTGAGTGTGTGCCCTGCTGCCCAGGGTAAATAGATAGTGAAGAGTATTTCGAGGGGGTGCGCACCCATGATCCGCGCTGCACGCACGAGCTGCTTATCCATGCTGCGTACACCCGCTGCGGTATTATAGACGACAGGGAAAAATGTGGCGATAATTCCTAGAGTGATGATGGTGGGATTCCCAAACCCTAGCCAGATGATGAATAGAGGCGCCATTGCGATCCCTGGGATGGGCATTAGTAGCGTGATGAGCGGGTCACAGAAGCGATAGAGTGGCTGGCTGACCCCCATCAACACACCTGTTAGAATCCCCGCAATGATCCCAAGGCCAGCGGCGATGAAGGTGCGTTGGACGGTTATCCACGTGTGAGTGAACAGCACCGAACGAACCGGTAGCTCCTTCGTGTGAAGGGCTACCAGTTCGTTCAGGATTTTAGTAGGTGCTGGGAAGAGCGCCGGATTGAGAATTCTCGTACTGGCTAATACTTGCCAGCCGCTCAAGAACAGTGCAATTAACAGCAGCGGCATCCATAGCCTATCCAGGCGTGTTGCCCAGTCTTTGAATCTAGTCATGCAGCGCTTGTGCTTCTTCTAGGAAACTGTTGTCCCAATAAAATTCCGGGATATTGTCAATACGGTCTTGATCGTACAGAAATTGTGCAGTATCTTCTAGCGCGAAAAGTGCGGCTTCATCGAATTCTAGCGAGAAATCCACGCGCTCAAAGATGCGTAAGAAGGCATCGGTGGAAACTTCCACGCCCTGCGCCGCAGCTGCTGCAACAGCGAGTTCCGCCGCGCGTTGAGGGTCATTCTGGATGAGCTCCACTTTGGCGATATGTGCTGCCAGGAAGCGCACTAGCTCATCGTGATGGCTTTCTGCAAACGCTCGCGTCGTATGGATAGATACTGGCACGAGTGCAATGTCGCCATAGCTGAACAATACACGGCCCACACCCTGCGCCTCTGCAATCGCTGGAGTCGGTTCCCAGGCGGTAAAAGCATCAATGCTGCCACTCTGTAACGCAGCGATCATATCCTCCACACCAAGGTTAACCCATTCGAAATCCTCCCATGCGAGGTTAGGCTGTAGCTCGAAGTAGCGCAGGAGGACCTGCTCCGCACCTGTGCCCAGGCGTACCCCAACCGTGTGTCCGCGTAGATCTTCCCAGCTCTGGAAATCGGAATCACCCCTCACGATTGTGGAGTAACGGTCGCCACGTTGGCTAGTTGCGATGATGACCGTTTCTTCAGGCATAGCGTTGAAGAGCGCTACAGTCCGGCTGTCAGCGCCGACATTGATGTCAATTTCACCAGCGATAAGCGCCTGGTTGTTTTCTGTCCCCGAACTGAATAGAATATGTTCGACTACAAGGTCTTGCTCTGTCCATAGTTCTGGGTAGCCTTGTAATAGAAATTCTTCAGGATAGTATTGGCCGCCGTAGCGAATCATTGTGTCAGCATTGCTTCCACAACCTGTCAGGATAATCAAAGTCATCCCTAGCAAGAGAATGAGCGATTTTCCAACATTCCGAAAGTTCGTTTTTCTGGTGTGTTTCATTAGATTCTCCTTTCTGTAAAATCGTTCACTCATTCTACACGTTATAAGTGCTTATCGTCAAATAAGAAATTCTTATAGGGATTACATACGTGTTTTAGAGATCTCCTGGGCGGTGGTATGGGCAAAGTCCAAAAAGGTTTTGGCTAAGTTGGGTAGCGGCAAAGTGCGGAGATATACGGCGTAGAAATCGTGCGCCATTTTGACTTCTTCGATGGGGACCTCAATCAGGATGCCCCGACGCAGCTCATCTGTCGCGCCCAGACGTGAGATAATCGTTACCCCAAAACCTGAGCGCACAGCGGCCTTTGTTGATTCTTGCAAACCGACCTCCATCACGGGATGCAGTTGCTGTAGTGTGATGCCATAGCGACGCAGTGCCTCTTGTAACGTTGCCCGTGCGCCTGATCCTTGTTGCTGAAGCACGAGTGGCGCCTCGAGCAATTCCTCGTAGGTGATGCGCTTCCTTTGCGCCCAGGGATGCTCTGGATATACCACAAGAATCAGCTCGTCGTGCAAGAAAGGTTCGAACGTCAGGTGGCGATCGCGGCGCGTCGTACCCACAAAACCCACTTCCAGTCGTTGTTGCAGGATGTGCTCGATAATCTCATTGGAATCTCCCACACGCAGCGAGATGGTCACGTCTGGATTCGCGGCTTTGAAGCGGCCCAGAAGCAGTGGGAGGAGATACTCGCCTGGCCCGGTGCTGGCCCCGATGGTCAGTCGTCCCCGCGTCTCTGCTAGTGAAGTACGTACTGCTTCCTGGGAGCGCGTATAGAGATCTATAATTTGGCAGGCAAAATTGTAGACGACCGCGCCATTTTCCGTGGGCAGAATCTCGAAGCCCTCCCGATGTAACAACTTTGCGTCGTATTCTTCTTCAAGTGACTTGATCTGTAAGCTGACCGCTGGTTGGGTTAGATCCAGGATCTCGGCTGCACGCGAGAAGCTCTTCTGTTCGATCACCTGGCATAGGGTCTTCAATTCTTCCAATCGTGGCATGCTATGCTTCTCTAGGATGTAAAGAAACCGGTGCTATTAGAACGGCACTGGTTTTTGATTTGTGCGCATGCGTGTACGTGTCCCTCAGGGGGCGATTTCCACTCCATAACAGATGAATCCCACCGCACGTAACGCTGCCAGATCAGTGATGTGTCGCCCGTCAATGAGCACCGGTGCGGTCAGACACCTCTTGAGCGCCTCCCAATCCAGCTCCCGATACACTCCATGCGCCACCATCACCACCGCCGCATCGCACCCTTGCGCCATCTCATACACATCCCCCTGATACCCTGGCACATACGGATCGTGGATCACCACCTCCGCGCCGAGCTCTTGCAGCCGCGCCACCAGCGCCGCGCTGGGCGAGTGCCGCGTATCATCCGAATTTTCCAAATA
>OMKS01003145.1_pt1 | contig 13326 bp, 11 predicted proteins | sample 1674721 | NCBI WGS metagenome assembly OMKS01 (sample SAMN06264996, study PRJEB25208) | sediment metagenome | isolation source: hot spring sediment | place: USA: California | collected 2014-09-02 | reverse complement strand
TTCTATCTACCAAAACTACAGCTATTAAACCAAAAATAACTATCGTAGTTCTAGTTTTTAATGCTGATGTGTTTTCGCATCAAAGGGTAAAAAAATCCTGAACTGTGTTCCCTGGCCCTGCTCGCTGTCAACTGAGATACTTCCTTTGTGCTTGTCAACAATAAATTTTACATAACTCAAACCCAGGCCATAGCCTTTTACGTTATGAATATTCCCGGTAGGAACCCGGTATAGTTTTTCAAATATCTTTTTTTTGTCATTTTTGCTGATCCCAACCCCGTTATCGGCTACTGAAATCATCATTCCATTTTGCACATTGCAGGTTTCGATCTGAATACGTGGCTTAACCGGAGTGTATTTATTGGCATTGTCCAGCAGGTTCGTAATAATATTGGTAACGTGAACCTTGTCGGCCAGCAGTTTGCTTTGTGTGGCCATCAGGTTGGTGCCGATCTGCCCGTCGCGAATTTCTACCTGGATGCTCATGTTTTTAACCACATCCCGGATTATTTCATGTACATCAAACAATTCGAGTCGCAGTTTCAGTTCGCCTTTTTCGAGAATGGCTGTTTGCAGAATCTTCTCAGCCATGACTCCAAGCCGGCGATTTTCTTCGCTGATGATGCTGATGTAGTTTTTGTATAAGGTATCGGATTTCTGAATATCGCTGTCGCTCAAAGCCTCGCAGGCCAATGCTACGGTTGAGATGGGTGTTTTGAACTCGTGGGTCATGTTGTTGATAAAATCTGTTTTCATCACCGAGAGTTTTTTTTGCCTGATGATGGTGTGAATGGCATAAAAGAATGTCCCGATAAGGATCAGCACGATGAGTATTGAAACACTCAGCATCCCTGTGAGCTGGATCAGCATAAAATGCATTTGACGGGGGAAATACAACACCAGGTAGTCCGAACCCATGAAAAGATTATTGGGTGCAAGCGGATATACGAATCCATCGTTAAGCAAGGACTGGGTGTGATTGCCGGTTTTTTCGACCAGGAGCCTGTTTTGCATGGAGCTAAAAATCCCGAACTCATAATCGGTGCGCAGCCCCTTGTTCGCAAGTTCCGAACCAATAAGTGAATCTAGGCTCGTTTTATCGTAATATTCAGCATTTTTAACTGGATTCCGGGCGCTCATCATTTCTTCAAAAAGTTCGCTGAGCATTTCGCTCTGCTGCCGGTAGCTTTCTTCAATTGTATATTGGCCTGAATTTACCCCGTTTATGTTTCCATTGGATGATATTTTGCTGGTATTGTGCCGGCTGACGGTTTCCCATTGGTTGTTCCTGAAAACATCTACCTGTTCGCTATGCCTTGAGTAATTGTACGAGAGCGGGTTCACAGAGTCGGTTATCATTTGGGCATAATAAGCCTGGCTCAGCGAATCCAGTGAGCGCATGATCATATCGCTGCGTTGCTGCAGGCTGAAATTGCGAGCCAGCTCCATTTTCTGAAGTTTGTACGAGATGTTACCGGCAGCTTCGTTCACCCTTCGCTCAAAGTGGCTTTCTTCTACTTTGATGGCGCTGTTAATCCAGTATAACTGAATTGCTACCAAAGTAACAAGTGCAACGCTTACAAGCGCGATGATCAAAATAATGCGACGGCGATTCATATTTACAAAAGTACTGCAATGCAAAGGATTGCATCATCAGCTTAACACTTTTTAACGAAAATTTAGCTTTATTAACAAGCGTGACCGGAAAAGCTTTCGTATATTTGCAACGTAATTTTTTTCATGACCTCTATTTACTTTGTGGTTTTGTTAAGTGTGTTAAAAGCCTGAGTAAATTGATTTTTGTTGTTTGTTTTGGAGTGCGGCCGTCAGGCCGCACTTTTTTTATGGTTGTCAGAAGCGGCTTTTTTTATACTTTTACCCACCAACAATAATAATAATACCTTATGCAATATGAGCACATTGAATGTAGATTTAAGATCTGTTGAGAATTTTATTGAACTAGAGGATATTAAAAGGCTTGAAACAGACCTGAAGATCCATCATCACGACCTAGTTGTCGGAACCGGTGCAGGTAATGATTTCACCGGATGGGTGAGGCTGCCATCCGGTACATCGCAGGATCTGCTCAATGATATTCAGGAGCAGGCCATGAAACTCAAAGACAAATCAGAGGTTGTTGTGGTTGTGGGCATTGGAGGTTCTTACCTGGGAGCAAGGGCGATTATCGAGGCCTTGCAACATTCATTCACGGGTTTGCTGCCGGCGTTTCAACGTCCGGGGCCACTGGTGCTTTTTGCCGGTAATAACATCAGCGAAGATTATCACCACGATTTGATTGACGTGCTATCAAAAGTTAACTGGTCTCTGATTGTGATCTCAAAATCAGGAACCACCACCGAGCCTGCCATTGCTTTCAGAATTTTGAAGCAGCATCTTGTCAGAAAATACAGTGTAAATGAAGCGCGCAAACGAATTGTTGCCATCACCGATAAATCAAAAGGGGCGCTTAAGAGCCTGGCAAATGCCGAAGGTTACAAAACCTATGATATCCCCGACGATGTTGGAGGCCGCTACTCTGTGCTTACTCCGGTAGGATTGCTGCCCATTGCAGCGGCCGGATTTGATATCAGCAAGCTCATTGCCGGCGCCGCCGAAATGGAAAGCATCGCTTTGGGCTCACACCAGCCCGAAAAAAACCCGGCAGCGCTTTATGCTGCCGCCCGGAATGCACTTTACCGTAAGGGCAAGCCGGTGGAGATTATGGTCAATTATCATCCCCAACTGGTTTTTTTCACTGAGTGGTGGAAACAACTTTTTGGCGAAAGCGAAGGCAAGATACAGCGGGGAATATTTCCGGCAGGGGTAACTTTTACCGCCGACCTTCATAGCATGGGGCAATACATCCAGGAAGGGCTTCGTATCATTTTTGAAACCGTTCTTTCAGTGGAACAAAGCAACAGAACGATGGAGGTCCCACAACTTGATGACGATGCCGATGGCCTGAACTATCTGGCCGGTAAACACCTGCAGGAAGTAAACCGCCAGGCCGAACTGGGAACCCTGCTGGCACATGTTGACGGCGCAGTACCAAACATCCGGATCAATATACCAAAAATTGATGAATACAACCTTGGCAGCATGATTTATTTCTTTGAATTTGCTTGTGCGCTAAGTGGTTATATTTTAGGTGTGAACCCATTTGACCAACCCGGTGTTGAAGCTTATAAAAAGAATATGTTTGCACTTTTGGGCAAGCCCGGGTTTGAAGCTGGGGGTAAACGCCTGAAAGAAAGACTTGAAGGGCTGATTTAGAAACAAGCAACACTAAGCCAGTGAATAGCCGGTAAAAAAGTGTTCTCATCATTTAACTTTATACGCTTAATTTTGAACTTTAACGAACTCATAAAAGCCCGCCAGAGCGTCAGGCGCTACGATCCCCGCCCCGTTGAACACAAAAAACTGATGCAATGCCTTGAAGCCGCTCGCCTGGCGCCTTCGGCCAGCAATTCACAGCCCTGGTATTTTATTGTAGTGGATGAGCTGGAATTGAAAAATGAAATAGCACGGGCCACTTTTGATTCAATCATCTCTTTTAACAGATTTGTACTGCAGGCGCCTGTTATCATTGTCATGGTGAGGGTGGAACTGCCCCTGATCACCCGCCTGGGTTCAAAAATAAAAAAACGCGACTGGCACCAGATAGATACAGGCATTGCTGCCGAACATTTTTGCCTGCAAGCCGCAGAGCTTGGATTGGGCACATGCATGCTTGGCTGGTACAACGAAACAAAAGTGAAAGAGTTGCTTCAGATTCCGGCAGAAAGATCAGTTAGCCTGCTCATTGCACTTGGCTATGCGCCGGCTGGCTACCGCCTGCGAGAAAAAACCCGCAAACCCATTGAAAAGATTGTTGGTTTCAACAGGTATCAGAATGAAAAATAGACTACTTCCTACTTCTTTTGCTACCTGCATTTTAATTTTAACGGTAGCCGGAGTATTTGCTCAAACCCCTGAAATCAATCATGAAAAATACTGGATTTATCGCCAAAGGCTTCTCGATGATTTCATGGTTTCGAGTAGTGGCAATGAACCGGGAACCAACATTCCGGCTTCGATACGCAACAAATATAACCGCCAGATGCGCTGGGGCGATGCCACCATTAACCTCAGCAATTATATGGCGGTTTTGGCCACAGAATACAAGCTTTTGAAAAAAAATGGCCTGGCTTTGGATGAAACAGTTTTTGAATTACACAATGCCATGATGGCCATGGAGCGCCTGGATGTAAGTGCTGCTTATTTTTATAAAGATCCCAATCCCCCGCCCTTCCCAAACGGTTTTTTCATCCGCGACGATGTGCCGGCAAACTTCACGCTAAACTGGACATGGAAAAACCCTTCCTTTGCTGATTATCCGTTGGTGAAATCGGATTATACTGACCAGGATATCTTTTTGAACGAGATGAGCCAGGATCAGGTCTGGCATCTTATTGTGGGCCTTGCACTGATCAGTCACCTGGTTGATGACTCCACCAGGTGGCATCTGCCCCAATACCATGGCCCGCTGAGGCTCACACTATCGCAGCGCGCCATGATTGCAGGCTATCGCATCGTTGAGGCGATGCAAGATAAATTATGTTTGGCCGGCAGCCCTCAAAAAGGCCTGTGCCTAAATTACTGGCTCCTGAAAAATCCTACCACCGGAAAAGCTGTAAAACGCGGAGCCAACCCCAATTTTCTTAAACATGGCTTTGCCGAGTCAGGGAATTTTATTTCGCAGAATGCTTTTGGCAACATACATTGGGGTAATTCGCACCGGGCAATGGTTTGGTACAACCTTTCCTCAAGCTTTCAATTGCTGCAGCGTTTCACGGGTTCGGGCAACCTCGAGTATATCTATTATCTTGGGTCAACTGCTACTGTTGGCAATGTATGGTCAACCCGCGATCTGATCCGCTTGTTTAACCGGCATCAGAGATTATTTTTCAGACCCAATCCCCAGTACGAACACTTTGCTCTGATATCATGCATTTTACATGATGATTGCCCCAGAATGCTTAGGCGGGAAAAAGAATTGTATGAAAACCTGCTCAACAGCGCACCCATCGAAGGCCCCCTGAATTTTGGTGATAATCCAAACCATCCTTACATATTTGAGTGGTCGTCTGTCAATCGTTTTGTTTGGCCCGAAAGAAGGGGAGAGGGAACAAAAGAACATCACATGGGCGAATACAATGGCCTGGATTACATGCTGCTGTATAATCTTTATCACCTGATTTCATTGTTTGCAGACTGAATTCCGCCTCAAAATACAAAAAGGCTTTTCAAATCAAATTACTCAAACAAGCTGTTGATAATGCGATTTAAATGTTTGCAGTCACCAACACAAAAAATAAAAGAAATAAGCCCAAATCACTTGCATAAGGTAATTTTTTTTGAAATTTGTAGCAGTTTTTTTTGATTACAGTATTTTCTGCCTATATTTGCACCCAAATAGCCATTAACATTAAAAATCAAAAATTTATCAACATGAGAAACAATTACGATTTCCTGAAAGTAATGATTTTAGCCCTGCTATTTATCATTACACCGATGATAACTTTCGCCCAGGAAGGCGAAGAAGTGAAAAAAACCGTCCCATCATTTACTCCATACTGGTATTTAAATGGGAACATTGGGTTCAACCAATTTTATGGAGACCTCAACCCTGACAGGTATTTCCAGTTACTTGATCAGTGGAAATTTGCTGGTGGTATTTATTTTGGACGGCAGTTCTCGCCAACGCTCGGGCTGAGAGGCCAGTTGCTTTATGCCGGACTTGGCGCAGAAAACACAGATGCCGGAAAGAACATGTACATGGTTGGCGATTTGCTTGAATACAACCTTAACGCTACCCTGAGTTTTTTGAATTTGTTTTCGCGGGATAAATATAGCCGCAAATTTGATTTTTATGGTTTTGCCGGTATCGGGCAGTTTCATGCGCGTACAAATATTAGAGACATAGACACTGATGCTAGAGTTGGCCACGTTTATCCCTATGGAAGAGTTGGTTATTTTGGTATGGGAATTGACAAACGCGCACTGTTTATGTCAGTCCCCTACGGCCTTGGTATCGCCTATTCTATCTCCGAAAAATTGGGGCTTACCCTCGAAACCTCAGCCAGATACACTGGTGCAGATGAACTTGATTCCTACGTTAGTGATAAAAATGACCAGTACGGCCCCACCCTGCTTGGCATCACTTACAGGATGTATAGCGCTGCGAATCTGGATAAGATGGCACGCGAATTCAGCACAATTGATTTCACAGTTACACCCGAAGTATTGGAATTGCATGGAGACTCAGTACGTTTAACGGTTGTTGGCAGGGTTCCTGAAAAATATTTCCACCGAAAAGCAGCCATTTTATTCCAGCCCGTAGTTAAATACAGCACCGGCGAAACAGCCCTGAAAGCCATCAACCTGCTTGGCGAGGATGTGCCCGGAGATGGAATCACCATCAGCAGAGATGGCGGCACTTTTACCTATACCGATGTTTTTGCCTACAAACCCGAAATGGCTGTTTCTGAACTTGTAATCACTCCATTGATTTTTGAACCCAAAGAACCGGTTCCTGCAGGTGCTACCAAAGAAAGTATCATAGAAACTTCAAGGTACGTAAACGGGCCTCAGATAAAACTTGCCGACGGTATCATCATTACACCACTCAGGGTACTGAATGATGAGAATGTGTTGTTTGCCCCTCATGGCTACGAAAAAGAAACCATCATCAGCCGCGAAGCTGTGATCTATTTCCAGGTTAACCTTCATAATCTCAACTGGAACCTTGCTCTAAACCGGCAGGAAGGAGCCATTCAAAAAATTAAAGAACTTGAGGAATTTCTCCGTCAAGGCTGGAAAATCCGCGATATTGAGATCAATGGATGGGCATCACCTGAAGGTGAAGAACGTTTCAATGAAGGATTATCAGAAAGGCGTTCGCAAACAGGTTTGACTTACACACACAACCTGCTTCGCAGATTGGTTCGTGAAAGAAACAGCCTGGTTAAAATTGACAATGTAGAAAAAGATATCACATACAAAATTCAAGCCCACGGCGAAGACTGGGATGGTTTCTTAAATGCAGTGCGTGCATCTAATATTCCTGACAGAAACATTATCATCAACGTTGTTACTTCACAACCCGATGTAAAACAACGCGAACAGGAAATTCGCAATATGACCATTGTTTTCAAGGAAATTGCCGAACAAATACTGCCGCCTTTACGCCGTGTTGAAATCAAGGTAAATGCGTATGAACCTAAAAAGACTGATGCGGAAATTGCACAACTGGCAACCACTGAACCCAGCCAGCTCAGCGAAAAAGAGTTGCTGTTTGCAGCCACTCTCACCAACGACCGCGATGTGCAAAGCACCATTTACAGATCGGCTATCAATTTATACCCCAACAGCTACAAAGGCTACAACAACGCTGCTGTCATTGAACTGCAGCGCGGTGATCTGCGCCAGGCCGAAGAGTTTTTGCAAAAGGCCGTCGAATTAGGTTCAGGCAGAGCTGAAGTAATTAATAACCTCGGCGCCCTCGAAGCCAAGAAGAAAAACTTCAAGGTGGCTGAAAATTACTTCAACGATGCCCGCCGCCTTGGCGCCAACGTTGATTACAATCTCGGTATTCTTATGATTACCAAGGGCGATTACAACAATGCACTCAGCCTCTTTGGCACCAAATCCTGCAATCACAATGTTGCACTTGCCCAGTTGCTTGCAAACAACATTGCAGCCGCAAATCAAAATGCGAAATGCGCCCCTGAGCATGCTGAAACATTCTATCTGATTGCCATCATTGCTGCCCGCGCTAACGATGCACTGGCCATGATCGAAAATCTTGGAAAAGCCATTGCCGCCGATCCTGCCCTCAAGGCAGTTGCAAAGGACGACCGCGAGTTCCTGAAATTCTTTGATCATGACGGATTCAGGGCACTGGTTCAATAAACACAAACAGGAAAAAGTAAAAAAGGCTGGCCCCTGGGGTCAGCCTTTTTTTATGCACAAAAAACCGGCAAGGTTTGAAATCTTGCCGGTTAGAACCTTTTGTTAGAATGGCTTATTTCGCCATCTCAGCATAATACTTATAGAAATAAGGAATGGTTTGTATTCCTTTGTAGAAAACATCAACCGGGAAGTTCTCGTTGGGCGAGTGGATGGCATCCGACTCAAGGCCAAAGCCCATCAAAATGGACTTCTTTCCCAGCACTTGTTCAAAGGTTGAAATAATAGGAATACTACCTCCACTGCGAACCGGAACCGGCTTTTTGCCAAAGGTTTCTTCGTAAGCCTTACTTGCGGCCTGGTAAGCCTGAGTATTAGTAGGCGAAACATAACCCTGGCCACCGTGCAGTGCTTTTACTTCAACCTTCACGTAAGGAGGCGCAATTGCCTTGAAATGTTTGGTAAATAATTCAGTGATCTTATGATGATCCTGGTGTGGAACCAAACGCATTGAAATTTTGGCATAAGCCTTTGATGGCAGAACCGTTTTGGCACCTTCGCCGGTGTAGCCGCTCCAGATTCCGTTCACATCGAGGGTTGGGCGAATGCCAACGCGCTCGCTGGTTGAGTAGCCTTTTTCGCCCCATACCTCGTCAACCTTAATGGCTTTCTTGTATTCTTCGAGGTTGAAAGGCGCCTTAGCCATTTCTGCTCTTTCAGCATCGCTTACAACTTCTACATCATCGTAAAAACCGGGAATGGTAATCTCGTTCTTTTCGTTATGCAGCGAAGCAATCATTTTGGCCAGGATATTGGCCGGATTGGCAACTGCGCCGCCAAACAATCCTGAGTGAAGATCATGGCTTGGGCCGGTTACTTCCACCTCAACATAACTCAATCCGCGCAGGCCGGTGGTGATTGAAGGAATGTCTTTTGCGATCATACTGGTATCAGAAACCAGGATAATGTCGGCATCGAGCATGGCTTTGTGCTCTTCACAGAATTTTCCGAGGTTGGGCGAACCAATTTCTTCTTCACCCTCAATCATGAATTTTACGTTGCATGGCAGCGAGTCGGTTTTAACCATCGCTTCAAAAGCTTTGGTGTGCATGAAACCCTGGCCTTTGTCGTCATCAGCGCCGCGGGCATAAATTTTGCCGTCGCGAACTTCCGGTTCAAACGGTGGACTTTCCCACAAATCCAGCGGATCAACGGGCATCACGTCATAATGGGCATACACCAGAACGATGGGAAGTTTGGGGTTAATCATTTTTTCTCCGTAAACAACAGGATTTCCAGGGGTTTGAAAAATCTCGGCCTTGTCAGCTCCGGCTTTTAGTATGGCTTCTTTCCAATACTCTGCCGCCTTTTGAATGTCGGGCTTGTGATCGGCAATAGAGCTTATTGAAGGAATCCTGATCAGATCAAACAATTCTTCCAAAAATCTCTCTTTGTTTTCCTGAATGTAGCTTTGAGCTTTTTCCATTTTAAAATCAATTTATTAGTTATGAATCGTTAACAAAAGGACAAAATTAAGAATTCTTTTTAATCTCTTTTCCAAAAATCAATTCGTTATCTTTGCCGCCAATTAAGTTTTATTATAATTTAACAATTCCGGAACATGTCGAAAATCAGGGTTGCAATCAATGGATTCGGGCGCATAGGCCGCATTACCTGCCGGGCTATGGTTAAAAACGGCAACATGGAGCTTGTAGCTGTGAACGATATAACCCGTGCCGACAATCTTGCCCATTTGCTCAAATACGACTCAGTGCATGGCTTGTATCCAGGCGCTGTTCGAGCTGATGGCGAATATCTGCTTATAAACGGCAACCGGATTAAAGTTTTTTCAGAACCTGAACCGGAAAAAATTCCCTGGGCAAGCTTAGATGTGGATGTGGTGATTGAAGCAACCGGCAACTTCACAAACCTGCCCGACGCCTTGAAGCACATAAAGGCCGGCGCCAAAAAGGTGATCATATCGGCGCCTGCAAAAAACGAATCGGAAGATGTGAAGTACATTGTGCTGGGCATCAACGACCACTTGATTGAAAAAAACGATGTGGTGCTCTCCAATGCTTCGTGCACCACTAATTGTGTGGCGCCGCTTATCCAGATCATTGATGAGAACTGGAAGATTGAAAAAGGTTTCATTACAACGGTTCACAGCTACACCCGGGATCAAAACCTGATTGACGCCCCGCACAAAGATTGGCGCCGCGGGCGGGCAGCCGCGTATTCCATTATTCCTACCACCACCGGGGCGGCCAAGGCAGCCACAAAAGTTTTTCCTCACCTGAAAAACAACCTGGGCGGCGCCGGTATCAGGGTTCCTGTTCCCGATGGCTCGCTCACTGATTTTACCTGCACCGTTGAACATTCAACAAGCATCGAAGAGATTAATGCTGCTTTTAAGGAAGCCGCCGAGAACCGTTTTCCCAATATCCTGCAATATACTGAAGACCCGATTGTTTCGGTTGACATAATCGGAAATACACATTCGGCGGTTTTCGATGCAGGCCTCACGGCAGTGCTTGGCGATAAAAACAAACTGGTGAAAGTAGTAGCCTGGTACGATAACGAAATGGGCTATGCAGCGCGGCTAGTTGAGTTGATAGAAAAGATGTTCTGAGATTCAGGAAGTATAAATCAAAATAATTTTCGCTCAGCCTGGCTGAATGCCGTCTGTTTCAATGCCTGGTCTGGCAAATAGTGTGATCCGTGATACATCTGCAGATCGGGATCAAGATAAAGGACTTTGCCTGCGTTGAGCCAACTGTTGTCATAGTCGAAAGAAAATATTTCTTTGCCGCGTATTATCTCTGATAATAGTGTTCCTATCAGAACAGGCCCCTTCAAACCCTTCCGCTCAGCATAGGCATAGATTTCCTTGTTCTCTTTAATCTTTTTCATCGGATGATCTTTTTGGGGCCCGCCTTTTAACAGTCAGTTGGGCGTCCTGCAACTTTCTTCCCAGTTCATCGTCTTTGGCTATGATCAGAAAATCCTTTTCAAGGCCAAGCGCCTGCAAAACCATCATTTATGAGCCAATACTTACAGTGGGCAAACCTTGCTCAATGGCTGTAAGGGTAGGCTGGCTGATATCTACTCTTTGAGCAACCAGCTCAGCGCCAAGGTTTCGCCTCAACCGGGCCAGTTTTATATTTTCACCTAACTGATCAAGTATCCGCCTGGCTTTGGGTAGTAAAACAATTTTCTTCTTTGGCATAATGCAAAATATCATTTGCAAACATCTCAATCCAAACCACCTTAAAAGTAAAGCTTTGTGGCGTTGATTGATTCTTTATCTGATAGGCTGCTGGCATAGTGTGTTAAAAGTAGTGGATTTTGCTGAAATAAATGTGGGTTCAATTATATAAGGATACAAAAATTTGATCTGCTTGTGTTAAGGCGTTGATAATAAGCAATATTAATTACTTGTGCTTTATGCCCGCCATGCTTAACGTTGCTGTTGGTTCACAACAATGAATTGTAAAACCAGCATTTTTAGATTAATTTTGCAGAAAATCCGTTTTTTAGAAATGTCATTACACTGAGTTCGAAAAGCACTTTTTCAGTAAAGTTTTAACAATGGATATTCAGTCAATAAAACTTCGTTTTGGAATTATCGGGAATTCACCATTGCTCAACAGGGTCATTGACATAGCCCGGCAGGTGGCGCCTACCGATATTTCGGTGCTTGTAAGCGGCGAAAGTGGCGTGGGTAAAGAGGTTTTCCCGAAAATTATTCACCAGCTTAGCGTCCGTAAGCACGGGCCGTACATTGCCGTAAATTGCGGTGCCATACCCGAAGGAACCATTGATTCTGAATTGTTCGGGCACGAAAAAGGTTCATTCACCGGCGCACACGAAGCCCGCAAAGGTTATTTTGAAGTAGCCAACAGCGGAACCATTTTTCTTGATGAAGTGGCAGAACTGCCTCAGTCAACCCAGGTGCGCCTGCTGCGTGTGTTGGAATCCGGAGAGTTTATTAAGGTAGGTTCATCAAAAGTGTTAAAAACCGATGTACGGATCGTAGCCGCTACCAATGTTGATATTCTCGACTTTGTGCACCAGGGAAAATTCAGGCAGGATCTTTACTACAGGCTCAATACCGTTCCCATTCATATTCCCCCCTTGCGGGATCGTAAAGAAGATATTCTGCTGCTGTTCAGGAAATTTGCCAGCGATTTTGCCGAGCGCTACCGGATGCCGGTAATTGAATTGGGCGAAGAAGCCCGGCAAATTCTGATGAACTATCGCTGGTACGGAAACATCAGGCAACTCAAAAATATTACCGAGCAAATTTCAATTATTGAAAAACAACGGCTGGTAAGCGCCCAAACTTTGCTAAAATATCTGCCTGAGGGCCAGCAACGCGATCTTCCGGTTTTATATAAACCCGAATCAGCCGGCGGAGAATTTTCGGAGCGCGAGTTGCTTTATAAAGTGCTGTTCGATATGCGCCGCGACATCACCGAACTAAAAAAACTCGTTTTCAAGGTAATGCAGGATTCCGGCAACATGGAAGGCTTGCTGAAAGAGCAACCACAGCGCATACACCGGCTTTTCAGGGAAAACGACTCGCAGGATACCGAAGCGTTTGATTTGCCGGTTCACCATACTTTTGATACCACTGACGAAGCGGTTGCCGAATCGGAAGTACTGGAAGAATCTTTATCGCTTGACAAAAATGAATTGGATCTGATAAAAAAAGCCCTCGAAAAACACGACGGCAAACGCAAAAACGCTGCCAAAGAACTGGGCATTTCAGAAAGAACACTTTACAGAAAAATCAAGGAATATGACCTCGATCTCTAAAAAAGTAGTTGTTGCCGCATTGCTTGGCGCATCAATAATGATTGTAAGCTTGCAGGGTTGCGGGGTTTATTCATTTACAGGTGCTACCATTCCACCCGAAGCCCGCACCATTTCCATCCAGCAGTTTCCGAACAATGCGCCGCTGGTGCAGCCCATGTTGAGCCAGCTTCTCACCGATGCTTTAAGCGATAAGTTTTCGTCGCAAACCAACCTGAGCCAGGTTCCAGTAAACGGCGACCTTGCCTTCGAAGGCTCCATTACCGATTACCGGACCCAGCCTGTAGCCATCACTGGCGACGAAACTGCTGCACTTAACCGGCTCACCATTTCCATAAGGGTTTCATTTTTTAATCGTTATGATGAGAAACAAAATTTTGAATCAACTTTTTCGCGATACGAGGACTATGAAAGTTCGCGCAATCTCTCGGAGGTTGAAGAACAATTGATGACTGAGATCATCGAAGCACTTGTACAGGATATTTTTAACCGGGCGGTTGTAAACTGGTAATTGTATGAACCGGGAAAACTTTGAAACATACATGGATGAACCGGCAA
>OMKS01003144.1_pt1 | contig 13329 bp, 14 predicted proteins | sample 1674721 | NCBI WGS metagenome assembly OMKS01 (sample SAMN06264996, study PRJEB25208) | sediment metagenome | isolation source: hot spring sediment | place: USA: California | collected 2014-09-02 | reverse complement strand
GTCCACTCACCGCCACCGCGCTCACCACCGTCTTCCATCGCGGGCGCTTCCGCTCCAGCGATGCCTTCATCGCCTTCCTCGGCCTGGATGTGCGCGTGCGGGATTCGGGCCAGGCCCGCGGCCGGCGCAAGCTCACCAAACAGGGCGACCCCGAACTGCGGCGACTCCTGTACCTGGCCGCCATGACGGCCAGGCGCAGCCCCACCTGGGCCGGCTTCTATCAACGCTACCTCGACCGCGGCCTGAAAAGCACCCAGGCCCTCACCATCCTCGCCCGCAAGCTCGCCCGTATCGCCTTCGCCATCCTCAAAAATGGATCCGACTATGTGCCAAGAAAACTTTGCCTTGCGACATAGAATCTCCTACGAGTCCTTGCCTTCTCTGTGAACTCTGTGCCCACTGTGGCGCATTGGTCTTTACCTGAACGCCGGCGCGGCGGCCATGGGCCGCCCTATGGGTCGTGGTGCTGATTATGTGTAGGTGCGGCGTTTAGGCGCTCTGGGTGCAAGCTGTGATGGCCATGTCGGGCCTGGCTGCCACCCTTGATCGCGCCTTGCAGCGCTCCTACGAAACCTCGCCTTCTCTGTGCCCTCTGTGGCAAATCCTGCCTAGTCCTTCTCGAACAACGCGATCGACTCCACGTGCGCGGTGTGCGGGAACATGTCCATGACGCCGGCGCTCACCAGGCGGTAGCCGTGTTCCTTGACCAGCAGGCCGGCGTCGCGGGCAAGCGTGCCCGGGTGGCAGGAGACGTAGACGATGCGCCTTGCGCCGAGTTTGCCGATGTGGGCGATGACTTCCTGGGCGCCGAGGCGCGGGGGGTCGAGGAGGATCTTGTCGTAGGCCTGCTTGAGCCAGGGGGCGCCGGTCATGTCGCCCATGAGGTCGGCGGCGTGATAGGCGGTGTTTTCGATGCCGTTGGCGAGCGCGTTGGCCTTGGCGCGGGCGACCATGACCTCGTCGCCCTCCACGCCCACTACCTGCTTGGCCCGGCGGGCGAGCGGCAGGGTGAAGTTGCCCAGGCCCGCGAAGAGGTCTAGCACCACGTCCTCGGGCTGTACGTCCAGCAGTTCCAGGGCCCAGGGCACCATCTTGCGGTTGATGCCGGCGTTGACCTGGGTGAAGTCCAGGGCCTGGAAGTCGACGCGCACGTCGTAGACCGGGTGTTCGTAGTAGAGCGGCTGGGCCTTTGGATACAGCGGTGTGACGGTCTCGGGGCCACCGGACTGGAGGCTGATGAAAAAGCCGGTGGCCTTGGCAAAATCGATCAGGCGCTCGCGGTCGGCCGCGTCGAGCTCAACCAGGTGGCGGAAGACGAGCTGGGTGGCGTTGTCGCCGACGGCGACCTCGATCTGCGCGATCTGTTCGCGCGCGGCCATGCCCTCGATGAGCGCGGCGAGATCCGGCAGGCGCTCGCCCACGCTCGGGTGCAGCACGGCGCAGCGCTCGAGCTCTGCCAGACGATTCGCCCGCTTTTCGCGAAAACCGACCAGCACCTTGCCCATCTTGCGCACGTAGCGCACGCCCAGGCGCGCCTTGCGCCGGTAGCCCCAGGGATCGGCCGTGAGCGGGGCAAGGATGTGCTCCGGCTGCACGCCACCGATGTGTTTGAGGGCATCGAGCATGGACTGCTGCTTGGCCGCGATCTGCGCCACCGGGTCGAGGTGCTGCAGGCTGCAGGCGCCGCACACGCCGAAGTGCGCGCAGTGCGGCGTGACGCGGTCTGGCGAGGCCTCGAGCACGGTCTCCACCCGCCCCTCGTCGTGGCGTCGGGCCTGGTGGGTGTAGATGAAGCGCACGCGCTCGCCGGCCAGGGCGCCGTCGACGAACACGGCCTTGCCGTCGATGTGGGTGACGCCGCGCCCGTCCTGGGCCAGCGATTCGATCACGGCCTCGACGGGCGTGGCCGGCGGCTTTCTGCGTCGGCGGGCCATGCTATTGCGCCTCGCCGGCCTGCCAGGTGGCGAGGAACTCGCGCAGGTGGGATTCCTCCGCGCCGGCCAGCGCATCGCGTACCACCTGGCATTCGGTGGCGTAGCCCTCGGGCGTGAGATTGCCGCGCATGAGCTCGAAGCGCAGATAGACGAGATAGGTGTTGAGCACGTCCGTCTCGCAGTAGTCGCGGATGCCCTTGAGGTCGCCCTGCTGGTAGTGATCCCACACCTTCGCCCCGCTCATGCCCATCTTGCCGGGGAAGCCGAGCATGGTGGCGATCTGGTCCAGCGGCGCGACGGCGCGCGCCTGGTAGCCGGAGAGCGCGTCCATCAGGTCGATGTGGCGCCAGTGGAAGCGCGAGAGGTAGTTGTTGTAGCGAAAGCTCTGGTCCTCCTGGCCGATCTCCCAGTAGCGCGGCGCGGCGATGGCGTGCTTGAGGGCGCGGTAGTGCAGCACCGGCAGGTCGAAGCCGCCGCCGTTCCAGGACACCAGGGTGGGCGTGTAGCGGTCGATGCCGTCGAAGAAGCGCTGAACGAGTTCCTTTTCGTCGGATTCGAGCTCGCCGAGCGACCACACCTTGAAGGTGTCGCGCGAGCGGAACACCACGGAGATGGCGCAGATGCGGTGCAGGTAGTGCGGCAGGAAGTCGGAGCCGGTCTTGAGGCGGCGCAGGGCGAACAGGGCCTCGGCGACCTCGGCGTCGTTGAGGCCGTCGAAGTCGTTGAGCCGGCGGGCGGCGGCGACGTCCGGTATGGTCTCGATGTCGAACACCATCACGTTCATCATGCCGGGAACACCCCCGTGGAGATGTAGCGGTCGCCGCGGTCGCAGATGATGGCGACGATGGTCGCGCCCTCCACCTCCGCGCTCAGGCGCAGCGCGGCACTCACCGCCCCGCCGGAGGACACGCCGCAGAAGATGCCCTCCTGTGCCGCCAGCGCGCGCATGGTCGCCTCGGCATCGGCCTGGGCGACATCGATCTGCCGGTCCACGCGCGCGGCATCGAAGATGCGCGGCAGGTATTCCTCCGGCCAGCGGCGGATGCCCGGGATGCTCGAGCCCTCGGTGGGCTGCACGCCGACGATCTGCACGCCCGGATTCTGTTCCTTGAGGTACTGCGACACGCCCATGATGGTACCGGTGGTGCCCATGGCGCTGACGAAGTGCGTGACCGTGCCCCGGGTGTCGCGCCAGATCTCGGGGCCGGTGCCCTCGTAATGGGCCAGCGGGTTGTCCGGGTTGGCGAACTGGTCGAGCACGCGGCCCCTGCCCTCGGCCTGCATGGCCTGGGCGAGATCGCGCGCGCCCTCCATGCCCTCCTCGCGCGACACGAGGATGATCTCGGCGCCATAGGCCTTCATCGAGGCGCGGCGCTCGGCGCTCATGTTGTCCGGCATGATGAGCACCATGCGATAGCCCTTGATGGCGGCCGCCATAGCCAGCGCGATGCCGGTGTTGCCGCTGGTGGCCTCGATCAGGGTGTCGCCCGGGCGGATCTCACCGCGCTCCTCGGCGCGCCGGATCATGTTGAGCGCCGGGCGGTCCTTCACCGAGCCCGCCGGGTTGTTGCCCTCGAGCTTGGCCAGGATGACGTTGGAGGGGTTGGGGTTGAGGCGTTGCAGGCGCACCAGCGGCGTGTTGCCGACGAAGGCCTCGATGGTGGGATAATCGACAGTCATGTTCGCTCCTGAAGCATGCACCGATTCTAGGGAAAACGGCGCGTCGAATACAGTCACGGGGCGAACCTTACTATACTGGCGGCAGTGGCGCGGCCTGCGCCCGGCACGCTTTACCTGATTCAGGGACGGACGCATGGAAACACCCGACAACCAACCGCTGCGCGGCCTCAGGCTGCTGGTCGCCGACGACAACAGCGTGAACCGCAAGCTGCTGGCCGCACTGGCCGCCAACCTCGGCGCCCACTGCGACACCGTCACCGACGGCGCCGCCGCCGTCTCGCGGGCCACGGCCGAGCCCTATGACTGCGTCATCCTCGACCTGCACATGCCCGAAGTGGACGGCTATGCCGCCGCCCGCGCCATTCGCCGGCTGGACGGCGCCCCGCCGCTGATCGCCTTCACCGCCAGTCGCGACCTCGCGACCTGCGATGCGGTGCTGGCGGCCGGCTTCGTCGGCATGCTCAACAAGCCGCTCTCCGCGAGCCGCCTGAGCGATGCGGTGAGCGAGGCCATTAGCGGCCCGGGGACGAGCGGCATATCCAGCGACACGCCCGACCTCGACGACACCTGTCGCTATAACCTGCCGGCCGCCCTCGACACCGCCGGCGGCAAGCGCGCGCTCGCCGCCGAGCTGTTCGCGATGCTGCGCGATGACTTGCGGACGAAACGCCGAGAGCTGGACGACCCCGCGCTCGAGGCCGATCAGCTCGTCGCGCTGGTGCACAAGATTCACGGTGCGGCCAGTCATTGCCGCGCGGACCGGTTGCGGGATATGGCAGCGCGCCTGGAGACCCTGCTGCGGCGCGAGCCGTCGCGGGGCCAACAGGCCGAGGCGCTGCTTGCACAGCTGGTGGCGGAGATCGACGCCCTGCTGGCGATGCCCGACCCCTTCGCCAATGAACGAATTCAGTCCTGAACCACCGCCGTGACGTAGGCGATGGCGACATCGCGCTCGTCGGCCAGGCTGATGTGCCAGTCGGTGATGCCGAGAGAGGCGGCGATCTCCGCTGCCCGGCCCGCCAGCACCACCAGCGGGCGCCCCAGCCCATCGTGACCGACGCCGATCTCGGCCAGGCGCATGCCGTCACGAAACCCCGTGCCCATGGCCTTGCTCACCGCCTCCTTGGCGGCGAAGCGCTTGGCGAGAAACGCGGCCGGCTGGCCGCTCGCGCCGAACTCGGCAAACTCCTCCGCCCCCAGGATACGGCGCGCGAAACGCTCGCCATGCCGGGCCAGCAACCCCTCGATACGGTCGATGGCCACGATGTCCACGCCGATGCCGAAGATGTGCATCAGCCGCCCGGGGTCATGATGGCCTTCATCTCGGCCACCGCCTGGCGCAGGCCAACGAACAGGGCGCGCGCCACGATGGCGTGGCCGATGTTGAGTTCGACGATCTCGCGCATGGCGGCCACCGCCTGCGTGTTCTCGTAGTCCAGTCCGTGCCCGGCATTGACCTGCAGCCCGATGGCGGTGCCGTGCGCGACGGCCGCGCGGATGCGCTCGAGCTCGCGGGCCCGCGCCTCGCCCTGCCGATTCGCATAGGCGCCGGTGTGCAACTCCACCACCGGTGCGCCGATCTCGCGGGCCACGTCCAGGTGTGCCGGTTCGGGCTCGATGAACAGCGAGACGCGCGCCCCGACCTCGGCCAGCGCCGCGCAGACCTGCTGCAGACGGTCGCGCTGCCCAATCACGTCCAACCCGCCTTCCGTGGTGAGCTCTTCGCGCCGTTCGGGGACCAGGCAGCATTCCTCGGGCTTCACGCGCCCGGCAATGCCGACCATCTCGCTGGTGGCGGCCATCTCCAGGTTGAGCCGTGTCGTCAGCACCTCGCGCGCGGCGAACACGTCGGCGTCCTGGATGTGACGCCGGTCCTCGCGCAGGTGCATGGTGATGGCGTCGGCACCGCCCGCCTCCGCCTCGCGGATCGCCCGCATCAGATCGGGATACGGCGTGCCGCGCGCCTGACGGATCGTGGCGACGTGATCGATATTGACACCGAGTTTCATGGCGAGGGCCCTTCTGGACTAGCGGGTGAATGACGACGGCAACAGCGCGCGCGTGCGCAGGCGCCGCCCGGCCAGGTAATGATAAAACAACGCATCGAGCAACGCCCGCAGCTCGGCGAGCACGCGGGCGTCGCCCAGCGTGTCGGCGGCCACTGCCGCGCGCGTGGCCGCCGACAGCGAGGGAATGCGCACACGCCGCGCGGGGCTGTCCGGCGTCTCGTGCTGCAGCGCGGCATCCGGCTCCAGGCCGTACCCCAGCGCCTGCAACAGGGCGATCTCGAAGCGCGTGGTGACTTCCCAGGCCGGCGCTCCCGCGCTCCACTGCATCAACGCCCGCTCGTAGGCCTCGAACACGCCGGGCTCGGCCTCGCTGCGCGGCAGCAGGCGCATCAGCAGCTCGTTGACGTAGAGGCCGAACAGCAGGCGGTCGCGCCCCAGTGCCAGGGTGCCGGCCTGCTCGAAGCCCGTGAGCGTCTTGAGTTCGCCGCGCCCCCGCCAGCTCAGGCGCAGGCGCCGGAAGGCCTCGTAGGCAATCGGCGATGCCGCCTTGCGACCGCCGCGCTTGCGCGCCACCAGGGAGACGCGCCCGTGCTCGCGCGTGAGGACATCGAGGATCAGGCTGTTCTCGCGGTAGGGCCGCCGGTGCAGGATGTAGCCGATGGAGGCTTCGTCCGTGGCACGCATCGCTCAGCCGCTCCCGGCCGCTGCCAACAGGTTTACGGCAACGAACAGCGGTCTAGTCTGCGTCCACACCGAACTGCTGCCAGCGTCGCGAGTCGTTCTGCCAGTCCTCACTCACCTTCACCCAGAGCCGCAGGTACACCTTCTTCTCCAGGAACGCCTCGATCGAGGTCCGGGCGTGCGAGCCGATGGCCTTGAGCATCTGCCCCTTCTTGCCGATCACGATCGCCTTCTGCCCGTCGCGCTCGACCCAGATCACCGCACCGATCCGCACCAGTGACGGCTGTTCGTCGAACTGCTCGATCTCCACCGCCACCGAGTACGGGATCTCCTGGTGCAGCCGCTGCATGATCTGCTCGCGAATGAGCTCGCCGACGATGAAGCGCACCGACTTGTCGGTGATCTGATCCTCCGGAAACAGCAGGTCGGACTCGGGCAGGTAAGGCTTGAGCGCCTTCACGAGCGAATCGCAGTTGGCACCGGTCTGCGCGGACAGGGGCACGATCTCGGCGAAGTCATGCCGCTTTTGCATGCTGTCGATGAAGCCGAGGACCTCATTGGGCGACTTGAGGCGGTCGATCTTGTTGATCACCAGAACCACCGGCTGGCGCAGGTGCTGAAGGCGCTTGAGCACGTACTCGTCCTCCGCGGTGAAGCGTCCCGCCTCCACGAGCAGCGCGACCACGTCCACCTCCTCCAGCGCGGCCACGGCGGAGGCGTTCAGCGAGCGGTTGAGCAGCGTGCGGGCGTCCTCGTGCAGGCCTGGCGTGTCGACGAAGACCAGCTGCGCATCCTCGGTGGTCACGATGCCGCGAATCTGGTTGCGGGTGGTCTGGGGCTTGCTGGCGATCGCCGCGACCCGGTAGCCCACCAGGCGGTTGAGCAAGGTGGATTTGCCGACATTGGGTCGGCCAACGAGCGCAACGAATCCGGCACGCATCACGAGTCTTTCTCCTGCAATAGTTCGAGTACCCTGTGCGCGGCGGCCTGCTCGGCCTTGCGCCGACTGCTGCCCTCGCCCTCGGTCACCACCTCGAGTGCCGGCACCTGACAGCGCGCCGTGAACTTCTGGTTATGGGGTTTGCCGCGCACGTCGATCACCTCGTAGGTGGGCAGCTCCAGTTCGCGGCCCTGCAGATACTCCTGCAGCCGCGTCTTCGGGTCCTTCAGGTCGTCGACACTCGGCAGTGCCGCCAGCCTGTCGCGGTATAGCGCCAACACGAAATCGCGGGCGTAGTCGAAGCCGCGCTCGAGGAACACCGCGCCGATGATGGCCTCCACGGCATCGGCCAGCGTCGAGTCACGGCGGAAACCGCCGCTCTTCAGCTCGCCCGCGCCCAGCCTGAGCCAGTCGCCCACCGCGTGGTCCCGCCCGAGTTCGGCCAGGCTATCCTTCTTCACCAGCGAGGCGCGCAGGCGGCTCAGGCCGCCCTCGTCCACCTCCGGACAGGCCTCGTGGAGGTAGGCGGAGATCACCAGTCCGAGCACGCTGTCGCCCAGGAACTCCAGGCGCTCGTTGTGTCGCCCGCCGGCACTGCGGTGCGTGATTGCCTGTTCAAAACGCGACGAGGCCAGAACGGCCTCGTCGAGCAGGTCACGCAAACCACGGTTGCTCATCGCGGTCAGTTGGCCTTCACCTGGGTGTCGAACACGGCTACCACGTCCAGGTTGCCGATGAGCTTGCTGCGCTTCTCGTAGCTGATGCGGAAGGTAGCCCCACCACTGTTGTCGACCTCGATGGTCAGGTTCTCCATGGTCACACCCGTCACATCGTTGATATCGAAGCGCTTCTGCAGGCGATCCCAGACATAGCGCTTGCTCTTCTTGCTCACGCCCGCCTCGGCTGCCACGTTCTCCAGCGTGGTCTTGACCGTGAAATACTCAAGGTAGATCGGCATCAGCCGCAGCCCGACCACCACGATGACCGCGGCAAAGCCGATCGCGACCAACCAACCGAAATACGACAAACCTGCCTGACGTGCGGGTCCCCTCATGACCGTCCCATCCCCATTTAGTTGATTGTGTTACCGATGCGCGAAAAGTCGCGCTGCCCGTTCGCGAAATCCCAATTTAGCCAGATGAAAAATGCTTTGCCAACCAGGTGGTCCGCCGGCACGCTGCCCCAGCGGCGACTGTCGTTGCTGTTGTCCCGGTTGTCGCCCATCACGAAGTAATGCCCTTCCGGCACCGTGTACACGTCGTCGTCGAAAATGCGTCCATGCTCGATCAGGATCTGATGCGAGACGCCATTCAGCGTCTCTTCCTTGAGCGAGATCGCGTTGCCGCCGTGCAGGCCATAGAGCCCGAGCATGGTCTGCGGTTGCGCCTCGCCATTGATATAGAGGACCTTGCCCCGGTACTCCACGCGGTCGCCCGGCAGGCCAATGATACGCTTGATATAGTTGACCTCGGGATTTTCGGGATAGCGAAACACCACCACGTCGCCGCGCGCCGGTGCTTCACCCTCGGTGATCTGGGTATTGATCACCGGCAGGCGCAGGCCGTAGTGAAACTTGTTCACCAGGATGAAGTCGCCCACCAGCAGCGTCGGCATCATGGAGCCGGACGGAATGCGAAAGGGCTCCACCACGAAACTGCGCAGCAGCAACACCACCAGCAGCACGGGGAAGAACGAGCGCGCGTACTCCACCATGATCGGCTCGCTGCGAGCCACCGGCTTCGCCTCCCGGCGCCCGCGGCGCAGGAACACGGTATCCAGCAGCCAGGTGATGCCGGTTGCGAAGGTCGCGACCACCAGGAAGAGCTCCAGCCCCAGCCAGATGATCATCAGGATGACCGCGCACACCACGGCGATGAAGCCCGCGTACTGGGCCAGCTGGTAGCGCATCCCAGACGTCGCGCCCCCGGCTTCGGCCGCGCCCCCCTGCTGCACGCTGTAACGCCGCAACAGCAGCTCGGCCAGCCAGATCAGTCCGGTCGCAAGGCCGACGACCGCCAGCATGAATATAAAACTGGAACTCATTGGAAGGTTTCCCGGTTGTTATTTTTCCACTTTAAGTACCGCAAGAAACGCCTCCTGCGGGATCTCGATCTTGCCCACCTGCTTCATGCGCTTCTTGCCCGCCTTCTGCTTTTCCAGCAGCTTGCGCTTGCGGCTCACGTCGCCGCCGTAGCACTTGGCCAGCACGTTCTTGCGCAGGGCCTTCACGTTCGAGCGCGCGATGACGTGCCCGCCGATGGCCGCCTGGATGGCCACCTCGAACATCTGCCGCGGGATGATGTCCTTCATGCGCTCCACCAGCTCGCGCCCGCGCTGCTGGCTCACGGACTTGTGCACGATGATGGACAGGGCATCCACGCGCTCGCCGTTGATGAGCACGTCCACGCGCACCAGCGGCTCGGCCTGGAAGTGCGAGAGCTCGTAGTCGAAGGAGGCAAAGCCGCGGCTCACCGACTTCAGGCGATCGAAGAAGTCGAGCACGACTTCCGCCAGCGGCAGGTCGAAGGTGAGCTGCACCTGGTTGCCGAGATAGCGCATCTGCTTCTGCACGCCGCGCTTCTCGATGCACAGGGTCATCACGGTGCCGACGTATTCCTGCGGCATGAGGATGTTGGCGGTGATGACCGGCTCGCGGATCTCGGCGATCTCGCCCACCGGCGGCAGCTGCGACGGGTTGTGGATGTTCATCACCTCGCCGCGGGTGGTCTCCACCTCGTAGATCACGGTGGGCGCCGTGGTGATCAGGTCGATGTCGTACTCGCGCTCGAGGCGCTCCTGCACGATCTCCATGTGCAGCATGCCGAGGAAGCCGCAGCGGAAACCGAAACCGAGGGCCTCGGAGGTCTCGGGCTCGAAGTTGAGCGCCGCGTCGTTGAGCTTGAGCTTTTCCAGCGCCTCGCGCAGGTCCACGTAGTCGTCGGCGCTCACCGGGAACAGGCCGGCGAAGACGCGCGACTGCACCTCGCGGAAACCCGGCAGGGGCTCGCTGGCGGGATGATCCATGGCGGTGAAGGTGTCCCCCACCTTGGCGCCGTCGATGTCCTTGATGCCGGCGATGACGAAGCCGACCTCGCCGGCCTGCAGGGCCTCGCGGTCCACCGGCTTGGGCGTGAAGATGCCCACCTTGTCGACCTGGTAGGCCCGGCCGATGGACATGGCCTGGATCTTCTGCCGGGGACGGATCTCCCCCTCCATCACGCGCACCAGGGCCACGACGCCCAGGTAGTTGTCGAACCAGGAATCGATGATGAGTGCCTTGAGCGGCGCATTGCGGTCACCACCCGGTGGCGGGATGCGCTTGACCAGCGATTCCAGCAGGTCCTTGATGCCGACCCCGGTCTTGGCGCTCACATGCAGTGCGTCGGTGGCCTCGATGCCGATGACCTCCTCGATCTCGCCGATCACCCGCTCCGGCTCGGCCGCCGGCAGGTCGATCTTGTTGAGCACCGGCACCACCTCCAGGCCCTGGTCGATGGCCGTGTAGCAGTTGGCCACGCTCTGCGCCTCGACGCCCTGCGAGGCGTCCACCACCAGCAGCGCGCCCTCGCAGGCGGCCAGCGAACGCGAGACCTCGTAGGAGAAGTCCACGTGCCCCGGGGTATCGATGAAGTTCAGCTGGTAGGTGTGGCCGTCCTCGGCGGGATAGAGCAGCGAGACGCTCTGCGCCTTGATGGTGATGCCGCGCTCGCGCTCGATATCCATCGAGTCCAGCACCTGCTCGGCCATCTCGCGATCGGTGAGGCCGCCGCAGGTCTGGATGAAGCGGTCGGCGATCGTGGACTTGCCGTGGTCGATGTGGGCGATGATCGAAAAGTTGCGGATGTATGCCTGTTCCATGTGCCCTACGTTAGCGTTTCGCGAAGTGACCGTTCGTCGAGGAAATGACAGCAGATGATATCCTCACCCAACGCGAGCACCGGTACCTTCACGTTGAAGCGCTGACGCAATGCCTCGTCTTCGTCGATATCGACCACTTCAAATTCAAAATTCAGTTGCGACTGCAGGCGCAACAGTTGCGCCTGCATGTCTTCGCACAGGTGACAGCCGACACGGCTGTAGACCGTGAGCCGGGCCGATGGTCCCGCGCTGCGGTCCGGCACGCGGGTTACTCGGCGGCCTTGAGCGCCAGGAATACCGGGCCGGACTTGCGCTGCACCAGTACCGGCACCGATCGCCCTCTGGGCAGTCCGCCGACCACGTCCTCGAAGCTCTTGAGCGAATCGACGGACTTGCCATTGAGCATGACGATGATGTCGCCACGACGAATCCCCGCGGCGTTTGCCGGCCCCTCGCTCACGCGGGTCACCAGCACGCCCCCCTTCTCGAGCCCGTAGGCCTCGCGGGTCTCGGCATCGGGGACGGTCACCTCCACGCCCAGCGCATTGCGGGTGGCCGGGTCCGCCGGCGGTGCCTCCCGGCTGGCCAGTTCGTCATCGGCCGGTAGATCCTCGATGGTCACGCGCAGCGTCATTTCGCGGCCGTTGCGGAGCACCTTGACCGGCACCTTCTTGCCCACCGGAGTCGAGCCGACGATGGGCGGCAGGCGCGAGGAACTCTCCACCTCCCGGCCGTTGAAGCTCAGGATCACGTCACCCACCTTGAAGCCGGCCTTCTCCGCCGGGCTGTCCGGCAGCACGCGGGCGACCAGTGCGCCGCTGGGCTTGTCCATCTTGAAGGATTCGGCCAGGTCCTGCGTCACTTCCTGGATGTACACGCCGAGCCAGCCGCGGCTCACCTGGCCGGTGGTCTTGAGCTGCTCGACCACGTCCATCGCGACCTCGATGGGGATGGCGAAGGACAGGCCCATGAAACCGCCGGTGCGACTGTAGATCTGGGAGTTGATGCCCACCACCTCGCCGTCCAGATTGAACAGCGGCCCCCCCGAGTTACCCGGGTTGATGGCCACATCGGTCTGGATGAAGGGCACGTAGTTCTCGCTCGGCAGGCTGCGCCCCTTGGCACTGACGATACCGGCGGTGACCGACAGCTCGAAGCCGAAGGGCGAGCCGATGGCCAGCACCCACTCGCCCACCTTGAGGTCTTCGGAACTGCCGATTTTCAGCGTCGTCAGGTTCGCGCCCTCGACCTTCAGCAGGGCCATGTCCGTGCGCGGGTCGCTGCCGACCAGCTCGGCCCTGAGCTCACGGCGGTCGCTCAGCTTCACCACGATCTCGTCGGCGTCCTTCACCACGTGGTGGTTGGTGACGACATAACCGTCGCTGGAGATGATGAAGCCGGAGCCCAGCGAGGTGGTATCGAATTCCTCCGGCTCGCCGCCCTCGCCAAAAAAGCGCCGGAACAGCTCGCCGAACATCTCGTTGTCGGGTATTTCCATGCCGGGCGGCAGGCCGCGGTGCATGGAGACCTTACGCGTGGTGCCGATGTTGACCACGGCCGGGCTGTTCGCCTCGACCAGCTGGGTAAAGTCGGGCAGGGCTGGACGCGCCAGTGCCGCGGTGGCGGCGAATGCACCGACGATGAAACACAGGAAAATCAGGCCATGCCAGGCAGCCTTACGCATCATGAGCACCATGATCGACAAATTTCGAGAGAAAACAGCGAGGTATTATGACAATCAGGGGGAGAAAACGCCATGCGCACGCGGCGCCAGCGTCGGCACGCGGCGCAGGATCACCGGCTGATAGCGGCTGTCGCCGGCGATGCGCCGGGTGAACAGCCAGACCCAGGCAAAGCCCGCGGCGAGTCCGGCCAGGCCACCCAGCACCGCGGCCACGTCCGCCTGGCCCAGCCACTGGCCCAGCATCGCGCCGGCCAGCAGGGTCACCAGAGGCAGGGCATACACCGCCAGCGAGCCGCGAACGAACGCGCCCTCGCCCAGGCCAATGACCACTTCGTCACCGAGTTCCGCGCCCACCGGATTGAGGACCCGGACCACGCTGCGCCTGCGCCCCAGCACCTTGTCGAGCACCGAGGTACCGCAGCCCTTGCTGGCCGAGCACTGCCCGCACGCCGACTTGCGCTGGGTCTCCACCCAGGCATACCCGTCCTCGAGACGGACCACGCGCTGTCTCTTATACACATCTGACGCTGCCGACGAAGAGGA
>OMKS01003143.1_pt1 | contig 13329 bp, 12 predicted proteins | sample 1674721 | NCBI WGS metagenome assembly OMKS01 (sample SAMN06264996, study PRJEB25208) | sediment metagenome | isolation source: hot spring sediment | place: USA: California | collected 2014-09-02 | reverse complement strand
ACAACTATACAAAAAGCTATACCCATGTATCTAATCCAATTATTGCAAACTTTGAAAGACTCACAGCAAAAAGTCCTGACAGTAGGGCAAGTGCTGACATGCAGCCTGATCGTATCCCAAGTGGGGAGAGGGTATATGATCAAAATCGTACTTTTTACTACTCCAGGGTATATCCATCTACCCATGATATTACCCCAGAGACCTTTGAGGAGACTTACAGAGGGACATCTCTTAGTCTCCTTGTCTATACCAATGATACAAATACCTCTTATGTCGATCTAAATACATCAGCTCATAATAGCCCAATACTTAATTGGTACAACATGTCTAGCCACACTAGCTCTATCGAGGGGCGAATCTTAGAGCTAACGGCTGATACTGCTCGCACTATTATCGCCCCAAATAATAATATCAACTTCATTCAAGGCGGGGTTTCAGATATAGCGATTACTCACCCACTTGACGATAGAGAAACGCTAACTACGATTACTATCACTCCCGATGCATGGCTAAAATACAATAGCAACAAGCCAGATGGTTTGCTACAGTTTAGGATGAGGTTTTCGCCTCCAAACCTTGATTGGACGGGTGTTGGTCAGACTGGAAATGTGATAGATGATAGGCCATCAGCTGGCTCAAGAGATAGAATATCTTGGTAAGAATCAAGATAAAAAATAAACGCAGGGCTATAGCGATGATAGAGCTTATCGTCGCTATAGTGATCATGGGGATTGTTTTTTTAAGTATTCCGATGATAAACCGTGAAGCTATGAGAGGTGGAGAGAGTGCTATCATGCAAGAGTCAATTGCAGCCGCTGCTTCGCAAATACAACTAGTACTTACAAGACACTGGGATGAAGTAGTAGTAAACACAGGGGTAATTGCTCAAACAGAATCCAACAATTTTACTACTCTTGCTGGAGTCAATCCAGCAAGCAGAACTACCCTAGATAGCTCTGGCAACACCCAAGATGCTAGTCCTATAGGAACTGACAGCGGAGATGATGATAGAAATGATATCGATGATTTTGATGGCACTGAAATGCGCCTTAGTATCTACAATGCTGAAGCCACAAGAGCTGCCGTTGGGGACTATATCGATACCAATATCACTATGACTACTAGAGTAACTTATGGCAATGATAATGTGGCTCTCGGTCCAAATACAACATTTAACAACCCATTTGCAAACACATCGGCTACTACAACCAATATCAAGCTTATCTCGGTCGTTCTCACCTCTGGTGGCACAGGGGTTGATTTCATTGACCAAAAGAGTATAGTCCTTAGAGCCTTCAGTGCCAATATAGGGACAGCAAGACCAAGCATAACGGGGGATAACTGATATGAAGCGTGGTTTTTCTATGGTAGAGCTTATATTTGTTATCATCGTTTTAGGGATTGTTGCTAGTATCGGGGCTAGTATCATATCAAAAGCATTTGAGACCCATATCGTCCAAAAAGCTACACATAATGCAGCCATCAAGACAGAACTTGCAGCACTTCAGATATCAAACCGCTTAAGCCACGCTATCCCTTGGACACTTGTAGCAAAAAATCCTACTAATCCTTTTAATGATTTTCAGATAGTCTCACGCCTTACGATTCCAGGAGAGATATATACTATACTTGAGTGGGTAGGAGTTGACAATGATAGCTTCAGTGCACGATCTACACCAGGGTGGAGCGGATTTTGTGATATCGACACTTCAACTCCTGCTGAGTGTACCTCGCCAGGGAGTGATTTTGACTTTACAGATACCGTGATACAAAACCTATCAAGGCGTGGTGCTGATATCACTAACAGTGCAATTTTTTTTAAAACCAGTGATTTCAATAGTACCCTTGCTTACGATCCAGGGTGCATAGGTCTTGTAGCTAGAGGGGGTGGCGCAGATACATCTTGTGCTGTAGGGATAGACTCTTATGCAGGAGAAACGCTCAATTTTAACAATGCTACTCCAAAAATCCGCGCAGAGCATTATGCCCTTAGCTGGAGTGCTTATGCTATCGTCCCAGAAAATTTTAGAGATATAGACGGTGATGGGGTCGCTGATGTGTGGGATTTGATGCTATATTATGATTATAGGCCATGGGAAGGAGAACAATTTAGAAATGGGAGAAATGCCTTGCTTATCAACAATGTCTCAGTCTTCAAGTTTACAGCTAGTGCAAATACAATCCGATTTAAACTTTGTATCCAGCAACCCATAGGAGAGGCTAACCCTATCACACTTTGTAAAGAAAAGGCGGTCATTCGATGAGAAAAGGTTTTTCACTTGTAACAGCTATTTTTGTCATAGTTTTGATGGCAACCTTAGGAGTGCTTGTCCTAAGTACCACAGCAAAAACTACACAAAATACGATTACCCAGTTTCGCCATGAACAAGCTGCCTTACTTGCTAAGAGCTATACAGAGTTTGCTATACTGAGTGTACTTGATTATAACAGAACCCAAAATGGAGATTGCATCCAAACTATCAATGGAAATATAGGAAATATAGATGATGGGAGTGGATATCAAGTCACAGCAAACATCTCTTACATTGGCAATAACTTACCATGCAATAATGTCTTAAATAACAACATAAATACCTACCCAGCTGATTCAGCACCCGCAATTATTGTTGATGTATTTGTACGCTATAAAGACCAAAACACAGTAGCATACGCCAAAAATAATAATATCAATGTAGCGAATCTCCCATTTGTCACCTATCATCGTCGCACACTTCAAAAGATATAGTCCCTATTTATCATCTGTTAAGCAACATAAGATAAAATCATTTTATGGATAGGGACTATCCATAGAGATATCATTTTCCACACAAAGGAATTAGTCATGAATAGAAGTATCGTTGGACGCCATTTTGAACTAACTGAACCTATCAAAGAGTATATTGAGAGTGCTTTGGGGAGTATCGAAAAATATGGGCTTGATATCATCTCAGCAACCACACTCATATCTAGTGATGAAAAACACGGCAAAAAAGGTTTTTCGGTTGAATTTATCATAAATCTCAAAGATAAAAATACAGTAGTCATATCCCAAAAAGACAAAGATGTGTATGCTGCTATTGACTTAGCTATAGAGAGAGTCAAAAAAACACTCAGGCGACATGCTGATAAAATCAAAAGTCACAAGATAAACTCTTTTAGAGATTTGGGTGAAGAAGCAGAAGCAGTAGGAGAATTCGTAGGTGGCATAACTGATGACCCTGAGATAGTCCCTATGGATTTGGCACTACACAAGCCTCTTGATTTTGATGAAGCTATAGCAATGCTCAAAGAGGAGAAAAAAAGACAATTTATCGTCTTCAATGATACAGACGGCAATTTACGCGTGATGTATAAACGAGCAGATGGCAAATTTGGTCTCTACTAAACACATTGTAGTAGCTTGATATATCAAGCTACTACACTACTTCTAAACCTTTTATGATATAATCCCCCTTTAATACATAGAGGATTTCAATGAAAAAAGTAGCCATACTAGGTCGCCCAAATGTCGGCAAAAGCTCCCTCTTTAACCGCTTAGCTAGACAAAGAGATGCGATAACTTCTGATATAGCTGGTACTACACGAGATATCAAAAAACGGATAGTTACCATATCTGAAAATAGAGAATTTGAAGTAATCGACACTGGTGGTATAGATGAGAGTAGTGAACTTTTTAGCAAAGTAGCCGAACTTGCTATGAAAGTAGCTAGTGAAGCTGATGTGATACTCTATATGGTTGATGGCAAAATGCTCCCCGATGATGAAGACAAAAAACTTTTCTACAGACTACAAAAACTCAACAAACCCATAGCACTTATCATAAATAAGATAGACAATGACAAAGAAGAGGAGTTGAGATTTTGGGAATTTTCCTCATTTGGTGCAAAAGATATGTTTGGTATATCTGTGAGCCATAACCGCAAATTTAACCCATTTTATCATTGGCTAGAACAATACATACCCTCACCATTGGAGACTGAGACACTAGCACTAGAAGAAGAGCCTGACCCACTTTTTGATGAGCCAATTAATCAACTAGAGCTACAAGAAGATGACGAAATAAAAGTAGCTATCATAGGGAGAGTCAATACTGGCAAAAGCTCACTTCTAAATACATTGCTCAAAAAAGAGCGAAGTGTAGTGAGTGATGTAGCAGGGACGACAATTGATCCAGTTGATGAGACAATTTACTACAATGACCGCAGAATCACTTTTGTTGACACTGCTGGGATTAGACGCAGAAGCAAGATACTAGGGATTGAGAAATTTGCGTTAGGAAGAACAACAGAAGTACTCAACAAAGCAAATATTGTACTCCTAGTCATTGACTCCACAGCAGGAGTAAGTGAACTTGATGAGAGGGTGGCTGGACTTATAGAAAAACACAAACTTGCATGTTTGATAGTGTTAAATAAATGGGATATCAGAGATGACAAAACTTATGAAGAGGCAGTTGCTGATGTAAGGTATAAGCTCAAATTTTTACATTACGCTTCTCTCATTACAGTTTCAGCGAAAACAGGACTCAGAGTACACAAAATACTTGATGAAATTGTTGCGATTTATGATAGATACTCCATGAGGATTCCAACAGCAAAACTCAACGATACTATCAAAGAGGCTATCAGTCGCCACCAAGTACCTTCTCACCATGGTGCAGTAGTGAGAATCAAGTTTGCCACACAGTTTGATACCAAACCCCCACGAATCGCCCTTGTGTCAAACCGTCCTGAGTTTATCCATTTTAGCTATAAGCGTTATCTAGCTAACTTCATAAGAGAGAGGTTTGATCTAGAAGGTGTCCCATTGGACATAGTAGCTAGAAATAGAGGCGAAAGAGATAATGAAGATTAGAAAGGTTTTTTTATGCGTATATTAACAGGTATTCAAGCAAGTGGCAAATTGCACATCGGGAACTATTTTGGCGCCATGAAACAGATGATACAGCTCCAAGAGGAGCATGAACTTTATACATTTATCGCCAATTACCACTCACTAACAAGCTCAAATGATAGTGCCCTATTGCGACAATATACATATGATGCAGCTATCGACTATCTCTCATTGGGGCTTGATCCAACAAAAGCTACCTTTTGGGTGCAAAGTGATGTCCCTGAAGTGCTTGAATTGTACTGGATACTCTCCAAATATACCCCCATGGGACTGCTAGAACGCGCCCATAGCTACAAAGACAAAGTCGCCAAAAATATACCCGCATCACATGCACTCTTCTCATATCCTGTGTTGATGGCTGCTGATATCTTGCTCCTTGATTCGCAAAAGGTGCCTGTTGGTAAAGACCAAATCCAACATATAGAAATCACCCGTGATATAGCAACAAAATTCAACAACGAATATGGTGAGATATTTACCCTCCCTGAGTATATAGTCGAAGATGATATAGCTACCATAGTAGGTATAGATGGGGCAAAAATGAGCAAAAGCTATGGCAATACGATAGATATTTTTATGGAAGAAAAAGCATTACAAAAACGGTGCAATAAGATAATAACCTCATCAACCCCATTAGGTGAGCCTCTTGATTTTGCCACTTGTAATGTCTATGCGATAGCATCTTTGTTTTTAGATGAAGCGGGCAAAAAAGAGTTACAAGCAAGATACAAAAGTGGACTTGAGGGGTATGGACATTTTAAAAAATACCTCAAAGAGCTTATCTGGAATGAGTTTGAAAGTGCCAGAGAAAAAAGAGAATACTATCTAAACGCTCCCGATAGAGTCGAAGAGATACTCCAAGATGGAGCCGCAAAAGTGAGAGTAAAAGCCAAAGCAAAACTTGCGATGTTAAAAGATGCTGTAGGGTTAAGATAGATATGCCCCAAGAGCTACTTATAGCTGAGATTATAGGGATTGTAGCTTTTGCACTAAGTGGACTGTTTGTCGCAACAAGACAAAAACTCGATCTACTTGGTATTTTTATCATCTCTTTTTTAACTGCACTTGGTGGAGGTGTGACGCGTGATATCATCATACAAAAAACACCCTATAGTTTTAGCCACTTTCTCCCTGTTGGACTTGTGCTTGGTGTTGTTGTAATTGGGCTGGCGCTACGACTGCACCAAAAAAGCACCATCGAAAGCCACTTTTTGTTTATCATTAGCGATACCCTAGGACTTGTATCATTTGCCATCACTGGTGCATTGCTTGGTATTGCAAACGACTTTCATATCATAGGCGTCCTATTACTATCACTTGTCACCGCTGTTGGCGGTGGAGTCCTAAGAGATATGCTACTCAATGAAGTACCACTAATACTAAAGAGCGATTTTTATGGTAGTGTGGCACTACTAGTAGCTACTATCTTGTACCTCCTTCACCTCATAGAAGCGGTTAATACCATCACAATATTTGCTGTTTTTGGATGTGGCATAGCTCTAAGGCTTATCGCCCATTATAAGAAATGGCACTTACCAAAACTCTAAATAGATATTTCTAGTGATACAAAATCTACAACTCTTTGGCTAGATAATCAACTGCTAGATTGAATGCCATATAATAATCAATATTTTCAAAGCTAACAAAATTTACTAAGAATCATCGCATTTTTACAATTTTCAACAACTAAACTAAGATAAACTTATATACTTTACCTCTTTTTTGTGACCCAATATGATATCAACCATCTTTTGATTAATATCGCCTGTGGCATAAATCTCTAAGTTATTGTTACTATTTTGACCCATTTTAATACCAGAAAGCTCTTTTACCCTTTTGGTAATTGGCATTGATGTCTCTATGAGATTAACTTCTCGCCCCATCACCTCTTTTATCACCTTTGCGACAAGTGGATAATGTGTACAACCAAGAACTATCGTATCAACACCAGCTTCTTTCATCCAAGAGAGCCATCCATGAAGCATTGAGATAGTTTTTGGGCTACTTATCTTGCCTAATTCTATCTGTTGCACTAGTCCAGGGCATGCTTGTTCGAAAACTTCTACGTCATACTCTTGGGCCAATTGATTGCGTAGATTGATATATTTTGCCCCATTGAGAGTAGCTGGGGTAGCTAAGATACCAACTTTTTTTGCAACACTTTGAGAGATAGCTGGCTTGAGCCCTGGTTCTGTTCCTACTATAAGCAAATTTGAATATCTATGGCGTAAATGCTCAATCGCTGCACTTGTAGCTGTATTGCACGCAACCACAAGTACTTCCATAGCATATGTATCTATAAGATAATCGGTGATTTTGATGCTAAAGTCTATGATTTGTTTTAGTGATTTTTCACCATAAGGGGCATTTTTGGTATCTGCTATATAAACGATATCCGCATCTTCTAGGTTTTGTAGCATAGTTTTTACTATTGTAAGTCCGCCTAACCCCGAATCAAAAACGCCAATATTCACTATAAACCTCTCTTCTTGGATTCAAAGCAAAGCTTCTTATCCGATTTATCTCACTCAAGCTTCACTTTTTTCTCAGACAAAAAATCCTCTCTATCATCTACCATCATTCATGATAGACAAAAATTCATCATTATTTTTTGTTTTGAGCATTTTAGAAAACAAAAACTTCAACCCCTCAACCTCTTCCATATTTTGCATCGCATTTCTGATAGCCCAAACTTTTTGGAGAGTATCAGGAGTCATGAGCAGCTCCTCTTTTCTGGTTCCAGATTTGACCACATCAATAGCTGGATAGATTCTCCTATCAGAGACATATCTACTCAAGATCACTTCAGAGTTTCCAGTCCCCTTGAACTCTTCAAAGATCACCTCATCCATACGGCTCCCCGTCTCAATCAGTGCAGTAGCTATGATAGTAAGGCTCCCCCCCTCTTCTATATTTCTAGCTGCTCCAAAAAATCTTTTTGGCTTGTGAAGTGCATTTGCATCGACACCACCACTAAGAACTTTGCCACTACTTGGAGTGACAGTATTGTAAGCACGCGCTAAGCGGGTTATAGAATCAAGTAATATAATGACATCCTTACCTAATTCAACCCGTCTTTTTGCTTTTTCTATCACCATCTCCGCAGTTCTTACATGATTTTGGGCTGGTAAATCAAAAGTGGAGCTATAAACCTCACCTTTGACTGAGCGTTGCATATCTGTAACCTCTTCTGGTCTCTCGTCAACTAGCAAAACCATCAAAGATGCATCTGGATTGTTATGAGTGATACCATGGGCTAACTCTTTGAGCAGTTCTGTTTTTCCTGTTCGTGGTGGTGCTACTATCAGCGCTCTTTGCCCTTTGCCAATTGGGGTAAAGAGGTCTAGAACTCTTCCTGTGAGCTTCATTGGGTTGTATTCAAGTTTGAGTTGGCTACTTGCATAAAGTGGAGTGAGGTTATCAAAAAGTGGTCTTTGTTTTGATTTTTCTGGTGGAAGATAATTGATAGCCTCTATCTTGATAAGCCCGTAGTATTTCTCTTGCTCTTTTGGTGAACGCACTTGACCTGTGACCACATCGCCGTTGCGCAAAGCAAAAAGCTTGATTTGGGTTGCACTCACATAGGTATCATTGCTAGAATTGGCAAAATTGCTATCAATCGAACGCAAAAATCCATACCCATCATTTACCATCTCTAAGATACCTGTAAAAAGAATATATCCACCTTGACTCACTTGAGATTTTAAAATCTCAAATATCAAGTCGTGTCTTTGAAATTCGTGGGGATTTGTGATATTCATATTTTGAGCTATCTCTATCAAGTTAGCCAAAGGTTTTTGCTGAAGCTCTTCTATCTTATACCCTTCAACTGGTATATGGGTTCTGCTTTTTCTATTGGATTGTGTTTTTTTCTGCTCGCTCATAGATCCTCTTGTTTACCTAAAATTGTAATATAGTGGAGATATTCTGTAGACAAAATATATCTTTATGTAGATTTGCAATTATAACATTTTTTGCTTAAGTATCACCCGATACTCAAAGCGATATATAAAAACGGGGGATATACTACCAATCCGATAAAAAAAGTACTTTTAGGGATTTGACGCGACAACATCTGCGCTAAAGCCTCTGGGACTAATCTCTTGATAAATATCTGCCTAATTAGCTCTATCTTCATAAACAAATCAAATATCTTAAGGGCAATTATAAGTACCATCAAAAGGTTTAAATTGCCAACAGCTAAAACGATAAGTAACATAAGATAAAACGACGGGTGCATCGCAAAAAATAGAAAAACACTTTTTTGATAGAACATATACGATTTGCCAAGTGCTTCAAATAATGAGCTAGAGCGTTGCCATGCCCCTTCAAAAATCTCACAACAAATTAGAGCTATAGTCCAAAATACAACATCATCCATGGGGTAATTTTACCCACTTTTAGATAAAATGAACCATTTCAATAACCAAAGGAAATATCTATGGCTCAAGTTTCATGCACACACTGCCACCTCACATTTGATGAAAGTGTCATGATAAAAGAGGAAATTGATGGGAAGTTGTGCTATTTTTGTTGTCATGGATGCCAAGGTGTGTACCATCTCTTGCATAGTGAAGGGCTTGATACTTTTTATGCAAAACTAGGCAATACCAAACTCACTCCACCCCAACCTATCCTTGAAGAGTCATTGGAGAAATTTGACCTAGAAGGGTTTCAAAAACGGTATGTCAAAGTGCGCGATGATGGTCTCAAAGAGATTAGTCTAATTATCGAGGGGATACACTGCTCTGCTTGTGTTTGGCTCAATGAAAAAGTACTCAGAAAAAGTGATGGAGTGATAGAGGCCGATATCAATTACACTACAAATAAAGCAAAAGTGGTGTGGGATGATGATACTATCAAGCTCTCAAAAATCATACAAACAATCCGTGCTATTGGCTACAATGCTTTTGCCTACGATGCCCAAATCCAAGAAGAGTTAGCGACAAAAAAACGCAAAGAGTACTATATGCGTATCTTGGTTGCGGTATTTGGCTCGATGAATATCATGTGGATTGCGGTTGCTAAGTATGCTGGTTATTTTACAGTTATAGAGCAACAATTCAAAGATATCCTCAATGTCGCAGAATTTATCCTAGCAACACCTGTGTTGTTTTATAGTGGTTGGGTCTTTTTTAGAGGTGCATACTATGGATATAAAAATCGCATGGTAAATATGGATATTCTAGTCGCTACAGGTGCAACCCTCACTTATATCTATTCGATTTATGCGATGATTACCCGCTCTGGAGAGGTCTATTTTGAATCTGTTGCGATGATTATCACTTTTGTGCTTGTGGGTAAATATCTAGAGGTATTAGGGAAAAAACAAGCAGTTGATACGCTAGATCAGCTCAAAAACACAATCCCAACAGAAGTGCTAGTAGTTAACCCCGATGGGACAAAATCACTCCAAGCGGTCGAAAATATCAAAGCTGGTGATATCCTAGAGGTAAATGCTGGAGAGAAGATAGTCATCGACGGTATCATCACAAAAGGGGAGGCAAATTTTGATGAAAGCTCACTCACAGGTGAGAGTTTGCCACTATTTAAAACTATAGACTCTGAAGTACTTAGTGGATCGATTTGTACCGATAGTACTATCAACTACAAAGCGACAAAAGATGTATCAAGCTCACTTCTAAGCTCGATAGTAGCCCTTCTTGAAGACTCCATAACCAAAAAACCACGAATCGAACAATTGGCAAATAGTGTCTCTGGATATTTTTCGGTGATTATCCTTGCGATTGCTATAGCTACCTTTGTGGGATGGTGGTTTTTTGATGGTTCATGGGAAAAAGCCCTCATCATCTCAATCTCTGTTGTTGTGATTGCTTGTCCATGTGCATTGGGTCTAGCTACTCCGATGGCAACACTTGTAGGGATAGGGACAGCTGCAAAACGGGGTATAATCTTTAAAGAGGCAAGTTTCTTGGAGACTATGGCAAAAGGGACCAAAATAGCACTCGATAAAACCGGCACCATTACCCAAGGCAAACCAACAGTAGTTAGTGCAAATCTAAAAAAATCATTCAACCCCTCTGTACTCTATCCGCTTGTTAGCTCATCTACCCATCCAATTAGCATAGGGATCAAAAACTACCTTGAAGAGCATTTTCCAAACATTGAGCCAAGAGATTTCACACAACTCAAAAACATTCAAGGCAAAGGTTTTAGTGCGATTGTCGATGGGAGCGAAGTGCTAGGTGGCAATCTAAAACTATTAGAAGAGTTTGGGATTGATTTTGAGATGGAGTCTGATAATCTAATTTTTATTTGCGTGGTTGATGGTGAGATTGTCGCCTCTTTTGAGCTAAAAGACAAACTAAAAGATGGGGCAAGAGAGGCTATAGAGGAGCTTAAAAAACAAGGCTTAAGCGTGGTGATGCTAACAGGCGACCACCAACGCAGTGCTAAATCTATCGCACAAGAGGCAGGTATAGAGGAGTTTTATGCCAACCTCCTCCCACAAGACAAAGCAAAATATATAGACGATTTTAAAGCTCAAGGAGATGTTGTCATTATGGCAGGAGATGGCATCAATGACTCTATTGCGTTAACAAAATCAAATATCGCTATAGCTATGGGGGGTGGTGCTGATGTCACTATCGGGGTGAGTGATGTTGTATTGCTAGATGAGAGTCCCAAAAAACTCAAAGAGTCCCATTTGATATCCAAGCGCACTTACCGTTCTATCAAAGAAAATATATCTTTTTCGATAATTTATAATATAATAGCAGTACCACTAGCTATAATGGGATTTGTCAATCCTTTGATAGCAGCTTTGTCGATGAGTCTTAGCTCACTAGTGGTTGTGAGCAACTCAATGAGGATAAAAAATATAAAATTCAAGGATACCAAATGAGTAGTAGCATAATGATACTAATGCTTAGCGTCTCAACTCTCTTAGGCGCTATTGGACTAATCGCACTCCTATGGGGGGTAAAAACTGGACAGTTTGATGACACTAGCAAATTTATAGACGGAGCAAGATACGACAACGAAGAGGATCTAAGAGATGCTGTGATGATGGAAGAGAAACAAAAAGCAGTCGAAAAAAAGAAAAAAGGATACAGACCTGCGGACTAATGGAGTAATTATAAAAAAGTGTGTATAATTACTAATTAACTACAAAAACAAATATATCTTAAAGTTATAGGTGGAGTTTTGAATGATAGAGCAATCGATTTTTAGAGAATACGATATCAGAGGAATATACGAAAAGGAGCTTAACGAACAAAGTGTTAAACTTATAGGTAATTTTTTAGGAAAAAAGATAGCCCCACTAGGTGGTATGGTAGCTGTTGGTTATGATGCTAGAACTCACTCGCCAATCCTCAGAGACTATATTGCTAGTGGATTAAATCAAGCTGGATGCACGGTGCTTGATATGGGAATGGTGCCAACTCCGGTAAATTATTTTGCTTCATTCGTACAGCCAAAAGAGCTTGAAAAAGAGGTAAATGCATCTATTATGATAACAGGCTCTCATAACCCTAGCCAATACAATGGATTCAAGATTACAGTAGATAAAAAACCTTTTTTTGGGGAAGAGATTTATTCTTTGGGCAGAGAGATCATCGCCCATAGTGATGTAAAGATAGCTAACAACACCACAACGATGCCTATCGATACAAAAAATAAATATATCAACTTTATAGCCAAAGAGTTTGAACACTTAAGGGGTATAGATAAAAAAATCATCATCGATTGTGGCAATGGGGTAGCAGGTACAGTGATAATTGACATCTTTGATAAATTAGGGCTTGATTATAAATCACTCTATACTAAGCCAGATGGAACATTTCCAAACCACCATCCAGATCCAACTGAAGAGGATAATCTCATAGATATCAAACAAGAGCTTGAGGGCGATTTTGAAATAGGATTTGCTTATGATGGGGATGCCGATAGGATTGCGGTGCTCACTAAAAAGCACAATATCAAAGGGGACATACTCGCTATTCTCTTTGCTAAGACTATGGATAGCCCTACAGTCATTGGAGAGGTAAAATGTTCACAGCTTATGTATGATGCCATCAATGCACACGGCAAAGCTATCATGTACAAAACAGGACACTCCAACCTCAAAGTCAAGATAAAAAAAGAAAATGCCGATCTAGCATGCGAAGTGAGCGGTCATCTCTTTTTTGCCGATAGATACTTTGGATATGATGATGCTATCTATGCGACTCTAAGAGTACTTGAACTTATAAAAAATGGTATGGACTTAGATAATGAGATAGATGCCATGCCCAAACTCTACTCCACTGAAGAGATCAAGCTCAAAACCACCGAAGAGGCCAAATTTGTCATCATTGACAAGCTCAAAGCCCTCCTACAAAGTCCACCATCAGATTTTCCACCTATCCAAAATATCATCGATGTTGATGGTGTAAGGGTAAATTTCGAACATGGATGGGGGCTGGTGAGAGC
>OMKS01003142.1_pt1 | contig 13332 bp, 10 predicted proteins | sample 1674721 | NCBI WGS metagenome assembly OMKS01 (sample SAMN06264996, study PRJEB25208) | sediment metagenome | isolation source: hot spring sediment | place: USA: California | collected 2014-09-02 | reverse complement strand
AAATTTTACTTTTAATTTCTTGTGTAGACCATTTTTTAGTATCTGCCATAATTTTAACGTGATATACTAAATTCGGGTTGTTTTGCATTTGTTCGGCTATTCTAATTTTTTCTTCCAATTCTTTAATTTTTTGGAGAGCTTCGCTTATATATAGACCGTTTGGAGAACTATCCATATATTTTTCGTAACCTTCAATGCTGTTTGTCATAACCGCTTTTTGCCACGCTTCCTTATCTTGTGCAATAAAATCTTGTTCCTTTTGAGATTGATTTTCGTACATGTACAGGGCTTCTGCAAGTTTTTCTATCGCTTCTTTTTCTTTTTGAGCACCGTTTGTAATAGAGTTTCTCAAAGATATAAATTTGACATCTTTTTCCAACTGTTTATCAGTATATGTTCTGTTTTTTGAAAGGATACTGCTACCATCATTATAAAGTTTATCCGCCTGCGCCTTCAAATTATTTGCTTTTTGTTGGTCTTCGGGAAATTTGAAAACCGTAAGGGAGAGTTTTTTCGAATATAAATCATAAAGTGCTTCATAGCCCTTAGTGTAAAATGTTCCGGCACTTAATAAATTTCTTTTTGCCTGAACGGTTTTCTTTTCACCCTTTTTTTGTTTACTTCTCTTGTCAGAAGTCAGCAAATTCTCATATTTCTTGTTATCATTATCTGCATTAGTAACCATTCTGTCACCTCTTTCAATGTTTTCTTTTGCGTCTTTAATTATTTTTTTTTCTGCATCTGTAAAATCAGAGGTAGGCGCGTAGATATCTTGTGAAAATAACGTGAACACAAAAAACATGCTAATAATTATAAACAGTATCTTTTTCATTTTTATTTATAATCCCTTTCTTTACTAATTCAGGATTTTCTCTTATAAACTTGATGTCTAACATTCAATTTCTCCTAAACTCTTGCATGAACCTTCAAGGTCACATGCATTGCGACCTCGAAGGTTGCGCCAATAATTATTTTACAACAATATTATAGATTTTATTTTTTACGTAAATCTCTTTTACGATTGCTTTGCCGTTTGTGTGTTTAGTCACTTTCTCATCGGAGAAAACTTTTTCCTTTACAAAACCTTCATCACTATCAACCGGGACGTCTATTGCAGCACGGAGTTTACCGTTAACTTGAACAGCGATAGTAACTTTTTCAACAACCAACGCATCTTTGTCGACTTCAAACCAAACACTATTTTCAAAAATAGATTCCTTATGACCAAGCAGATTCCAGCACTCTTCACCGAAATGCGGTGCTAACGGTGCAAGCACCACAGATAATCTTTCAAGAGCATAAGTCTGAAGATCATTTGCACATTGGCTTAAATTTTTGTGAAGTTCATTCGTTAATTCCATCAATACAGCAACAGCAGTATTAAAACGGAGATGCTCAACTTCCTCTGAAAATTTATTTATTGATTGATTTACTTTTTGATAAATCGATTTCTCGTTTTCATTCAATTCACTTAAATTATATTTATCCTTTGAAGGATATTTTTCAGCATAACCTTCTCTATCTTTAACGAGCAGATAAACTTTTTGAACAAATCTATCAACACCAACAATTCCTTTATCGCTCCAATCACCGCCGAGATCATAGGGACCCATAAACATTAAGTACATTCTGAAAACATCGGATCCGTATTGCTCAATAAAGGAATTCGGATTTACAACATTCCCTTTTGACTTAGACATTTTAGCGCCGTTATTTGTAATAGTTCCTTGATGACGAAGTTTAGTAAAAGGTTCGTCTGTATTTACTAATCCGATATCGCGTAAAAATTTATGAACAAATCTTGCATAGAGTAAGTGCATAGTAGAGTGTTCGGCACCGCCGACATACATATCAACAGGTTCCCATTTTTTTGCGATATCGGGATCAAACATTCCTTGGTTGTAATTAGGATTGAGAAAACGTAAGTAATACCAAGATGAATCAACAAATGTATCCATTGTATCGACATCACGTTTTGCAGATCCGCCGCATTTGGGACATGTAGTATTTACAAATGATTCATTTTTTGCAAGGGGTGAACCGCCATCCGGTTTGAACTCGACGTCATAAGGTAATTCAATCGGAAGTTGAACTTCGGGAACTGGTACTTCACCGCATTTTTCACAATAAATAATTGGTATTGGCGTTCCCCAGTAACGTTGACGAGAAATTAACCAATCACGTAATTTGTAATTTACTTTCGCTCTTCCCAGTTCTTCTCTTTCCAAATCTTCGGTAATTTGTTTCTTTCCATCGAGAGAATTTCTCCCGGTATATTTACCGGAGTTTATCATCATTCCCGGTTCAGTGTAGGCTTCTTTTAGTTCATCGTTTTCATCCGTTCCCGGTTGAAGAATTACTTTACGAATCGGCAGATCAAATTTCTTTGCAAATTCAAAATCGCGTTCATCATGTCCGGGAACCGCCATGACGCAACCTGTACCGTAACTTGCGAGCACGTAATCTGCAACCCAAATGGGAATTTTTTCATTATTAACCGGATTAATAGCAAATGCGCCGGTTGGCACACCGGTTTTTTCTTTTATTGTAGAAGTTCTTTCAATATCTGTCAAACTTTGAATTGACTTTATATATTCGCTTACTTTCTCTTTGTATTCATCTGTTGTAATTTTTTCAACAAGTTCACTTTCAGGTGCAAGTACTACATAGGTAACCCCAAACAATGTATCAGGTCTTGTAGTGAAGACACTTATTTTTTCATCATGTCCGTCAATATTAAAATCAACTTCGGTACCGGTGCTTTTGCCAATCCAATTAGTCTGCATCAACTTAGTTTTTTCAGGCCAATCAATTTTATTTAGTCCGCTTAATAATTCTTCAGCATACTCAGTTATTTTGAAAAACCATTGTGTAAGATTTTTCTTTTGTACCTCGGTTCCGCAGCGTTCGCAAGTTCCGTCTTGTTGCACTTGTTCATTTGCTAAAACCGTATTACATGACGGACACCAATTTACCGGAGCGTTTTTTCTGTAAGCTAATCCTTTCTTATAGAGCTGCAAAAACAACCATTGATTCCATTTATAATATTCGGGAACGCACGTCATTAATTCTGCATCCCAATCATACATACAGCCCATTCTTTTAAGCTGATCACGAATATCTTTAATATTTTCTAAGGTTGAATCTTGAGGGTGCACACCGGTTTGAATTGCATAATTTTCCGCAGGCAGTCCAAATGCATCATAACCCATCGGTTCAAAGACATTAAAGCCCTGTAACTTTTTGAATCTTGCCCAGGAATCTGTTGGTCCGTAATTATACCAATGCCCAATGTGAAGTTTCGACCCGGATGGATAAATAAACATTACGAGAGTATAAAGTTTCTTTTTAGTTTCGGAAAGGTCGGTTTTGTAAACTTTGTTGTCTTCCCAATATTTCTGCCATTTAGTTTCGATTTCTGTAAAAGGATAACGCATAAAATCCATAAGTTTATTTAAAAGAAGGTAAAAATTATCAAATAAAGGGGGGTTTAGCAAGGAGAGAAAAAGGTCATTAATAAGTCAAATGTTATTAAACAAATTTTATGTTTTCAGATGCTGCTTTGAAAAATTCTTTTGACCAAAGTTCGAGTGATATTTTATTATCGACAAAAGGTTCAACTTCTTTTCTTGCTTTTTCTATATCAAGATTTTCTATCGTATTATTTAGAATTTCTAAAAACTTTTCTTTGGTTAACTCTTTCTTTTCTTTATAATCACCTGACTGTCGCATTCTTTCTTCAAGGTGCTTAAGTTTTAGTTCCGGGTAATTCCCAACATACCAAGCAAAGTCATACCAGTCTCTGCCTTTCACTCTCGATTTCCATTTTCTGCAGAGAATCGCATGCATTTTACCGGCAAATAATGAAGGGAGTGTAAAAGACTTTACAGCAAATTGGATTGGTGAAAAAACATATTTCATTTCCGTATCGAATCCGGGCGGCGGGTTAGTATCGACTTCCAACTTAACTTTCAGAACTTTTTGTTTGTCGAATGATAATGTTAGACTCGAAGGTGCTTCGATTACAATTAATTGATTTAGAGTATTTGTTTTTATGAAAGCAGATTCGATTTCCGATCCTTTGCTTTTCGCTTTTACTTCGAAAGTAACTTTAAAACCAAACGCTTCGAGTTCTCGGATGATTGAATTTTTATATTTTTCAAAAGTGAAGTTTTTATTCGGTTTTAATAATGAAAAATCAAGGTCTTCGGAAAATCTATCTAAACCGTAAAGTATTCTTAAAGCAGTACCGCCGTAAAAGGCAGCATGCTCAAAGAAATTAGAACGCCACAAACCAAGTAATGCTAAGGACTGCAGCGATTCTCTTAATAACTGAACTATTTCCTGCTCAGATTCTGGCAGCGGTTTCGATATTAGTTGTTTCAATAGATCATTCATTTAATTGTAAACTCTCTTTTCAAAAAATCTACAAACCAATTTATTTTTCTTGCAGAATAAACTTCCTTAAGCTGCTCGATGAAATTCTTATCAAGAAAGTTTTTCAAAACATCGTGGTCAATTCTTAAGTCATCATACAGATATTGTTCATAAGATTTGGGTGAAGTCGGTTTGAATCTTTTATCCAGCCAAATTTTATCCGCTAATGCTTTTAAAGGATTAGCCGTAAAATATTGTCCGTTATTCGTTTTGTTTATTTCAATACCGATAGAGAAACGTTCTTTATTGAGCTGCATGTAAGTAAATTTTCCGACTGGAGTGTCAAATGACCTTGACCTTCCCGTTGTTATAGACGTAATTGTTTTTACCTGCTCAGGAATTAATCCCACAGCGGAAAGAACGTAATCACAGCTGATAACCGAAGGTCCATAAATTAAGTTTGCCAGCTGTTCCCGGCTGTAAGGTTTTTTGCGCCATACTTCTCCAAAGACATACACCCCTTTTTTAATCCGGATTATATCGCCATTCTTTAAAAGGGTGTTAATTACATCGCGCGGTTTTTTGTAATTCCCAAGGGCATCAATTACTTGCGTGTAAGTGAATATTTCTTCCTTGATACTTTCTCTTATTTTTTGGCTGGCTTTCATTATTTGCGGTCTATGTCCATATTTATTGGACTTACTATGCAAATTTAGAGAGTTGTTTGCTGAGTTGCAATAAAAATTGTTGGTATTATTTAATAAAATCCGGTTGAGAGGTTTTCTCTATTTTAGGGGAGTCGATCGGTAATTATATCAATACCCGTTATGAAGTTTTGATCCCGAAGTATAAATAAACTTTACGAGAGTGTTAAGTTTATTTATAAGAAATTGAAAATTATCAAATAAAGGGGGGTTTAGCAAACTTGTGAAACATGCTTTTATTAAGAAAATTTTTGAGAAAACTCAAATTTTTAAGTTTGATTGGAGAAAATAATTCTCGAATTCAAACCAATACCCGAAGTAAATTTTCAAAGAAAATTTAAGTAACATACTTTTCTTCAAACTTGATTTTAATATCTAATGAATCAAGCACTTTTAGTATTGTCTCAAAACGCGGTTGTGAATCTGATTTAAGTGCCTTGTATAGACTTTCTCTTCCTAATCCTGATTTTACCGCAATTTGTCCCATACCTTTTGCTTTTGCAATATCGCCAATTGAACTAATTAGAAGAGATGTATCACCTGTTTCTAAAATCGCTGTTAAATATTCTGCGATAACACTTTCATTATCTAAATAATCGGCAACATCAAATTTTGTTAGCTTTTTACTCATTATCCTTCTCCAATCTTTTAAGAATTGACAAAGCTTTACTGATATCTTGTTTTTGCGATGATTTAATTCCTCCAATTAATAATAGGATCAACCGTTGCTCAAGAAGAGTAAAATATATGCGGTAACCGGGACCGTAATTTATTCTAAACTCATACAATTTTGAATGAATTGATTTATAATCCCCCAGATTACCTAGTTCAACTGCCTTAAGTTTTGCAAGTATTTTTGCTTTTCCGCGTAAGTCCCGTAATTTTTTTAACTATTTATCAAATTGATCTGTTCGTTGAATTAAATACATGCTCAAATGTATCCTAATGGATACATATTATCAAGCAAAAAATTACTCACCAGCTAATCGGAACTTTCAACCCCTATCGAAAAGCAAGAGTATTGTTTAGTGCAATGTGTTTGTAATTATTACCCTCTTCTCCTATCTTTAAAAATAAAACTAACCGAAATTTACGAGGTCATAATGCAAAAACTATTTCTAATTATTTTTATATCGATTTTTTCTTTTCTGCAATTATCAGCACAAGATAAACACCCGATTACTATCGATGATTTATGGGCAATGAAGAGAATCGGTTCATTCGATATTTCACCTGATGGTAAAACCATTGCATTCGATCAAACTAATTACAGTTTTGAAACTAATAAAGGCAATACAGATATTTATTTAATTGACGCCGATGGAAATAATTTACGTCCTTTCAAAAATTCTGATGCAAATGAATCATCTCCAAAATTTTCCCCTGATGGCAGATTATCGTTTCAACGCGGAGGTCAATTATGGATTGCAGATATTAACGGCAGTGATGAAAAACAATTAACCGATATATATACCGGTGCAAGCGGAATTGTTTGGGCAAACGATGGTTCTAAATTTCTTTTTACCTCTTCGGTATGGACTGAGTGTGAAACACAAGACTGCAATAAACAAAAAGATGAAGAACGAGCTAACAGAGGTTACGAAGCTGAAATATTCGATGAACTTTTATTCCGTCATTGGAATGATTGGCGCGGACCGAAACGCTCCCATTTATTTTTAATGGATTTACAAAAAAATGAATACTTCGATTTAACTTTAGGTTTACATACCGATATACCGACAATAGCTTTGGGAAGCAGTCAAGATTATGCAATTTCTCCCGATGGCAAGGAAGCTGCATTTGTTATGAACGCAACAGGTAATCAAGCTATTAATACAAACAACGATATATTTATTTTATCATTAGAAAATTTGCAGCAAGGAAAAGCTCCCGAAATTAAAAAGATTTCGGTAAGTGAAGGAAACGATAATCAACCTGTATATTCACCCGACGGTAAATATATTGCATTTCGTTCGATGGCACGCCCCGGATTTGAAGCCGATAAACAAACTTTGGTACTATATGATCGTGAATCCGGGAAGTTAAATGATATTAGCGAACATATTGATTTATCGGTAGGTAAAATAGTTTGGGCAGATGATTCAAAATCAATTTACTTTGATTCTGCGAATAAAGTTTATAACTCTATTTATCAAATCGATATTGAAGCGAAAGAATTAAAACTTATATATGAACCGCATAGCAATTCCAATATTACTTTGTCATCCAGTGGTTCAAAGTTATTTTTCAAACAACAAAGAAATAATTTACCGCATGAAATATTTTCAATTGATACTGACGGTAGCAACTTTAAACAAATTACTTATGTAAATAAAGAAGTTCTTTCAAGCATAGAATTTGGTGAGATGGGAACATTTTGGAGTGAAGGTGCGGAAGGCGCTCAAGTTCAATCAATATTGATTAAGCCGCCGTTCTTTGATCCGAATAAAAAATATCCGATGATATTCTTAGTTCACGGTGGTCCGCAAGGTAATTGGTCGGATGATTTTCACTTTAGATGGAATATGCAAATGTTTGCATCCCCCGGTTATGTTGTTGTTGCTCCTAATCCTCGTGGTAGTACCGGATACGGACAAAAATTCACCGATGAAATTTCGCAAGACTGGGGTGGAAAGGTTTATATCGATTTAATGAATGCATACGATTATGCAGTTGATAATTTTGATTTCGTTGATTCTAAAAATACATTTGCTGCTGGTGCTTCATACGGCGGTTATATGATTTCTTGGATTGCTGGTCATACAGATCGTTTTAATGCACTTGTTTGTCACGCCGGAGTTTATAATTTGGAAAGTATGTGGGGATCGACAGAAGAGCTTTGGTTCCCTGAATGGGAATTCGGTGGTACGCCTTGGCAAAATCGTGCACTTTATCAAAAATGGTCACCGCACATGTATGCTGAAAATTTTAAGACTCCGACTTTGGTTGTTCACGGTGCTAATGATTTCCGGGTACCCGAAACTCAAGCATTTGAATTCTTTACAACTTTACAACGTTTGGAAGTAGAAAGTAAATTTTTATATTTTCCTGATGAAACTCACTTTGTTGCGAAACCTCGTAATGCCCGGTTATGGTGGAATACACTTTACGATTGGTTTGAAAACTATAAAACGGAGAAATAAATATGAATGAAAAAGATGATATGTTCGATCTCGATAACTTATCGGACGAAGAAATTAGAAGTGAATTTAACGAACAATTTGACAGCAAAGTAAAAGTTGATAACGGAAAAGAATATGTTGAAGAAAGACTCTGGGAAAAAGTTGAGCGGATCGGAAGAAAAATTTCTTTTGCCAAAGATATTAAAGCCTTATTCAATTATATGATTGATCCTTCCGTCGCATGGTACAGAAAATCTATTGTAGTGGGTGCATTAATTTATTTTATTTCACCTATTGATGCTATCCCGGACATTGCGCCGCTTATCGGTTACCTGGATGATTTAGGTGTAATCACCGCTGTGCTGAAGTACATGGGCAGTGAACTTATTCCTTACTATAATTAAGAGAAATTAATATGAAAAGAATTATAAAATACCTGTCGATCCTTTCGGCAGGTATTTTTCTTTTTAGCTGTGGCGGTAATTATCCTCCGCTTGAGACTGTTGAATCTGTTGATATTCAAAGATATCTCGGTAAGTGGTACGAGATTGCCCTTCTTCCCAACAGATTTGAAGAAGGTTGTTTTTGTACAACTGCAGAATATTCTCTTATTGACAGCGAAACAATTCGAGTAATAAATAGCTGTAATAAAGAAAGTGCAGACGGAAAACTTGATCAAGCAAAAGGAAAAGCATTCGTTGTTGAAGGAAGCGGTAACTCAAAATTAAAAGTGCAGTTCTTCTGGCCTTTCAAAGGTGATTATTGGATACTTGAACTCGATGAAGATTATCAACACGTTCTTGTAGGTTCACCAAGCAGAAAGTATTTGTGGATACTTGCAAGAACTCCACAGCTTGACCGGGATATAATTGATAGTTTATTAACAACCGCCGAACAAAAAGGATTTGATACGTCGAAAATAATTTATGCTGATCAATCTTGTTATAATTAGTCTATCATAGGAAAACATAAATGAACAACTTTAAAATAAAAAAGAGTGAAATCCTTTTTAAAGGAAAAGTCTTTGATATAAAATTAGATGAAATAGAATACGATTCATCCGGCAATAACGGAAGAAGAGAAGTTGTGCTTCATCCCGGCGGAGCAGTTGTCTTGCCAATTACAGATAAAGGTAAAATAATTTTTGTTCGGCAATTCCGTTATCCGTTTCAAGAGTGGGTTTTAGAATTGCCTGCCGGTAAACTCGATCCCGGTGAAGATCCTCTAACTTGTGCTACACGAGAGTTAACTGAAGAAACGGGATACACCGCCGGTAAGATTGCTAAACTCGGACATATCTATACAACACCCGGTTTTTGTAATGAAATACTTCATATCTATCTCGCCGAGAATTTAACTCCAGGTAATCACGCACGTGAAGAAGGTGAAGAAGGTATGCAGATAATTGAATTAACTATCGATGAAGTAAAAAACAAAATTAACAGCGGTGAATTAGTTGATGCAAAATCAATTAGTAGTGTTATGATGTACTTGAATAAATCCTAAATTCTAATCCTTTGGTTAGCGGATTTAGAATTTAGATATTACGATTTCAGAAAAGTTCTTCCAAATCAATTTTCCGGATATCTTTTATTGGTCTGCCTAAAAAAGTATTGGCGATAGTTTTAAATTTTTGAGGAAGATCACTGACATAATATTCTCTTTTACCAATTTGATGCGATTCGTTTCTTAAACCTCTTCCGTGCAAATAATTCTCTACAATCGAAGAAGCAGCTTTTCCTGAATCAATTAGAGTTACGTCATTCCCCATCACTTCTTGAATAACTTTTGATAATATTGGGTAGTGCGTACAACCTAAAATTAATGTATCGACTTTTTTCTTTTTCAATTCGGCTAGATACTCTTCGGCAATAAGTTTTGTTGCGGGATGATCTGTCATTCCTTCTTCGGCTAATGGGACAAATAACGGACATGCTTTTTCATAAACTTGTAATTTTTTATTCTGCTTATGCAACTCTTTTGAATATGCTTTGTTGTTAATAGTTGCATGTGTTCCTATAACTCCGATTCTCCCATTCTTAGTTTTTTCTATTGCTGCTTTAACGCCCGGTTCAATCATTCCTACAATCGGGACATCAAAACTTTTTCGTAATACATTCAGAGAAACAGATGATGCGGTGTTGCATGCAACAATTATCATTTTAACATTTTTATTCAGTAAAAACTTTGCATCTTGTTTCGAATATTCTATGACGGTTTCGTTTGATTTACTCCCGTATGGTACTCTTGCAGTATCTCCAAAATAAATAAGATTTTCGTTCGGTAAGATTTGTTCAAGTTCTTTTACAACAGTTAATCCGCCTATACCGGAATCAAAAATGCCAACCGGGTTTGTTCTATTCATAAAATTCAATTCATTACCTAAAGCATTTGTTCAATAGTATCTGTTAATTCTTTTTTAATTAATTCAAAATTATTGGGAGAGATTTTTTTCCCGGTTTGCGTGAGTACATAAAATGAGTCAACAACATCATCCCCTTTTGTAGAAATTTTTGCAAAGTAAATACTCAACCCGAGTTCAGACAGTTTTCTTGTAATTTGATAAAGCAGTCCAAGTCTATCCGGAGAGAAGATATCAATTATTGTATACCTCTGATGTTTTTCAAAGAGAACTTTAACGGTTCCTTTTCGGCTGAATAATTTATCCTCTATCCGCCACCATTTTGATTTTACTCTTTTGAATTCTTTGTTAATGGATAACTGGTTATTAATCGAAGCGATAATATCATCTTTGATTTTCTCATAACGTTCCGGTTCTATTTTATTGTTAGTTCTAAAATCGGTCACGTTAAAATTATCGATTATCAGTCCGTCTTTACGTGTAAAGATTCGTGCGTCGTTAATATTTAGATCGTTAATTGACAGCGCTCCGCATAGACGAGCAAGAACGGATTCATTATCTTCGGTAATTACTGTTATACTTGTATATGTTTCTTCTTCTTTGAAAAAAACAGATGTATCTTCACCGTTTGCAATTTCTTCTGCGTGTGCATTAATTTCTTCATCGGAAAATTGCTGCAAGTAAGTCAGGTCATCAAAAGCCTCTAAGTGCTGGCGCAATGATTCATCTGCTTCTTTCACTTTACCGTTTATAGTTTCCAAAGTATCTGCATAAATTAATTGCTCACCGGAAATGCGTTCTTCCAACATGATTTTTGTTTTGCGGTAAAGTTCAAAAAGTAAATCGCTTTTCCATTGAGTCCAAACAACAGGACTAACAGCCGAGAGATCGGCATAAGTTAATAAGTAAAGCATTTCCAAAGCTTCAACGGAAGGTACATTTGCCGCAAATTGATCGAGTGTTATCGGGTCGTTTATATTTCTTCTGAAAGCAACTTGTTCCATTGTTAAATGATGACGTACAAGAAATCTAACTAAGTTTATTTCTTCCTGTTCGTATCCGAGTCGTTCCATTATTGAAGAAGCAATCTCGGCGCCAATAATTTCATGCCCGGAAACACTGATCGGTTTTGCAATATCATGGAAAAGTACACCGAGATACAAAAGATCTCGCCGTTCAATATCATAGAATATTTTATTTAGTCTAGAATCATCATCTTTCAACTTTTCCAAATTAGTAAGTGCGATAATGGTATGTTCGTCTGCAGTATAACAATGATAAACACCGGGTTGAAAGAAGCCTACTAAATCTCTTAATTCGGAGAGAAAAGCTGTCAACACACCGAGTTCATTCATTGTGCTTATGGTTTTACCGACATTCTTGGGAAGGCGCAGCAGCTCTCTAAAAAATGTTGAGCTTGTATTTTCCGGTTTAATTTCCTCATCGGTCTGCAGGGCAAGTTCAATTATTTTTGAACGAAGATTTTCATCAAATACAGCATCTCTAACCGCACGGTAATAAAAAACTCTCAATACTTTCGAAAGATCAACTTCGGAATTCGGATCGGCAAGCGAAAGCCTGTTGCCTTTCATTATAAAATCATCGTCTATTTTTATTGAGAGATAATCGGAGATAGGATTAGAAATTTCCTCGTCAAATTTTTTCATCATTGTTCTAGAGAAAAGTTTTAAGATGCTGGAACTCATAAAATAATCTTTCATAAAATTATGCCATGCATCCGGCGGGTACTCAAGTAAGTTTGCTATTTTTTCTTGTGATGAAAATTCCAATCTATCTGATTTATTAGGTGAAATAATATGAAGATGATTTCTTACGGAAAGAATAAATTTATAACTGTTTAATAAGCGGTTTGCAATTTTACTGTTAATACTTTTCGTTTGTTTTAACGATTCGATAAAGGCTTCTGTCTGTGTAGTTTCATTTTGGTTAGATAGTATCAAATCATTTTTGAATGAATACATCCATTCTGCTGCTTGAAGATCACGCAAACCCCCGGCTGTAAATTTTATGTTCGGTTCAAGAACTTTTGATGAATCCCCGTATTTTGAATGACGAAGTTTAGTATCGGCAAAAAATTCTTTGATTAAATTAATCTTATCATTTTTAGTTAAAATAGAGGTAATAAGATTATTCCAATCAATATAAATATCGTCATTACCTAAAATTATTCTTGTCTCAAAAAACTGTGTGAATGCATGTAAATCTTCGTTTAGGAATTTCATAATATCATCGAAGTCTCGCACAGTATGAGAGACTTCAATTCCGCAATCCCATAAATCAGTTACACATTTATTAATAATTGCTTCGTTGCCCTCAACACTACGGCAGATAAACATAATATCAATATCGGAATAAGGTGAGAGTTCCCTTCTGCTGAAACTTCCGGCAGAAGCAATTGCAAATTCAATTTTGTAATTGTGTAAAATTCTTCTGATATATTCTTCAACAAGCAAGCTGTAACGAACACAAAACTTGAAAGAATCTTTCAACAATGATTTATCGCTGAAGAGTTTTTGTTTCTCCTCGTTGAATTGTTTTTTTATTTCAAGTTTTGCAGTCATATACTTTTTAATTGTTCAATAAAATTCAATTCTTAACTCAAGTTGACCGCCTAATTGTAGAAACCGTTAAAACGGTTAAAAAACATAATTATTTTTTGAGCAACCCACGACTTAAGTCGTGGGTTGCTTGGCTGAAACCTTGATAAATAAGCCGTTTCAACGGCTTACCTTTAAAGGCGGTCAAC
>OMKS01003141.1_pt1 | contig 13332 bp, 6 predicted proteins | sample 1674721 | NCBI WGS metagenome assembly OMKS01 (sample SAMN06264996, study PRJEB25208) | sediment metagenome | isolation source: hot spring sediment | place: USA: California | collected 2014-09-02 | reverse complement strand
GGCTACACCGCTTTCGGCGTGATCGACAACTGGTGGATACGCGGCGTGCTCGGCGTCATCGCCGTCGGCGTGACCCTTCACCTACTGCATTTACGCACATTGACGCCTGAAATGCTGCAATCGAGTCAAAAACGCTTTGAAGGAGGTGAAGCCTGAAAAACATAGCCGCAAGCTCTACAGCCTCCTAATAATGTATGCAATCTGCTAAATCTGCTTAATCTGCCGACCCAAATGGTAAGTGCGGTCAGCGTGACAAACCTAAATCTGAAACGATAAGGAGAACAGAAATGAGTAACGAAGAAAGCAAGTGTCCGGTAACGGGAAAATCTGCCAAACCCGCCATGCCCATGCCCAGCCGTGGCACGTCGAACCAGGATTGGTGGCCGGACCAGTTGAACCTCAAAATCCTGCACCAACATTCGGCCAAGAGCAACCCGATGGGCGAGGGCTTCAACTATGCCGAGGAATTCAAAAGCCTCGACCTGGAGGCCGTGAAGAAGGACCTCTACGCATTGATGACCGACTCGCAAGAGTGGTGGCCGGCCGATTACGGTCACTACGGCGGGTTGTTCATCCGCATGGCGTGGCACAGCGCGGGCACCTACCGCATGGGCGATGGCCGCGGCGGCGGCGGAACCGGCAACCAGCGTTTCGCCCCCCTCAACAGTTGGCCCGACAACGTGAACCTCGACAAGGCGCGCCGGCTGCTTTGGCCGATCAAGCAGAAGTATGGCAAGAAAATCTCCTGGGCCGACCTAATGATTCTCGCCGGCAACTGCGCGCTGGAATCGATGGGCCTCAAGACCTTCGGTTTTGCCGGCGGGCGCGAGGACATCTGGGAGCCGGAAGAGGACGTTTACTGGGGGGCCGAGGCCGAGTGGCTGGGCGACAAGCGCTATTCGGGCGACCGCGACCTCGAAAACCCGCTCGCCGCCGTGCAGATGGGCCTAATCTACGTGAACCCCGAAGGGCCAAACGGCGTCCCCGACGCGGTCGCCTCCGCCCGCGACGTCCGCGAGACCTTCGCACGCATGGCGATGAACGACGAGGAGACCGTGGCGCTCGTCGCCGGCGGGCACACATTCGGCAAGTGCCACGGCGCCGGCCCGGCGACCCACGTGGGGCCTGAGCCGGAAGCCGCGCCCCTCGAAGAGCAAGGACTCGGCTGGAAGAGCAGTTTCGGCGCCGGCAAGGGAGGCGACACAATCAGCAGCGGCATTGAAGGCGCGTGGACGCCCAACCCGATCCAGTGGGATATGGGCTATTTCGACATGCTGTTCGGCTACGATTGGAACCTGGTGAAAAGCCCCGCCGGCGCATGGCAGTGGGTACCGGTCGATCCAGACGAAGCGCACCTCGCGCCGGCTGCGCACGATCCTTCGAAGAAAGTGACGACCATTATGACCACGGCAGACCTCGCGCTGCGCATGGACCCGGCCTATCGCAAAATCGCCAAGCGCTTCCACGAGCACCCGGAGGAGTTCGCCGATGCCTTTGCCCGCGCGTGGTTCAAACTGACGCACCGCGACATGGGGCCGCGCTCGCGCTATCTCGGCCCGGAAGTGCCTGAAGAAGAGCTGATCTGGCAAGACCCGGTGCCCGCTGTGGACCACCCGCTCATTGACGCGCAGGACATCGCCGCCCTCAAGGTAAAACTGCTGGCCTCGGGCCTGTCGATTTCGGAACTGGTCTACACCGCCTGGTCGTCGGCCTCCACGTTCCGTGGCTCCGACTATCGCGGCGGGGCGAACGGCGCACGCATCCGGCTGGCCCCGCAGAAGGATTGGCAGGTGAACCAGCCCGCGCAACTGGAGAAAGTGCTAAACATCCTCGAGGGCATCCAAAAGGACTTCAACGCTGCGCAGCCCTACGGGAAGAAGGTATCGCTCGCCGACTTGATCGTCCTGGGTGGGTGCGCCGCCGTCGAGCAAGCGGCAAAAGAGGCCGGCCACAACGTCACCGTCCCCTTCGCGCCGGGCCGCACGGACGCGACGCCGGAACAAACCGACGCAGCATCCTTCTCCGTCCTCGAACCGGTGGCGGACGGGTTCCGCAACTACCAGAAAGCCCAATTCTCCGTCAGACCTGAGGAACTGCTGTTGGACCGCGCGCAACTGCTGACGCTGACCGCGCCAGAGATGACGGTGCTCGTGGGCGGGCTGCGCGCCTTGAACGCCAACTACGGGCAAGCGCCGCACGGCGTCTTCACCAAGCGGCCGGGGGCGCTCACCAACGACTTCTTCGTCAATCTGCTCGACATGAGCACGGTGTGGAAGCCAATCTCAGAAGACGCCGACGTGTTCGAGGGGTGCGATCGCGCCACGGGCGAACGCAAGTGGACCGCCACCCGCGTCGACCTGGTCTTCGGCTCCAACTCCCAATTGCGAGCGGTCGCTGAAGTCTACGGCAGCGCGGACGGGCAGGAGAAGTTCGTACAAGACTTTGTGGCGGCGTGGAACAAGGTGATGAACCTGGATCGGTTCGACCTCGCCTGATCGAAGTCATAAACAGACCTGACAGGTTTCGGAAAACCTGTCAGGTCTGTGAGTGTTAGTGCGCGTGCGCCCCATGCGCGTGGACGTGCCCGTGCGCCAGTTCCTCCGGCGTGGCATCCCCCACCGCGACCACGGCGACGTCGAAGTTTAACGTGACGCCAGCCAGCGGGTGGTTCATATCGAAGGTCACGGTATCGCCAACGACGTCCGTGACGGTGGCGATGTGCATCATATCGCCAATTTGTACCCGGAAGCTCACTCCGACCTCGACCTGTTCGGGGTTCGGGAACTGCGAGCGTGAAACCGTATCGACCAATTCGGCGTTGCGCACGCCGTAGCCTTGCTCAGGCGGCACAACCACGGTCAGCGTGTCGCCCACCGTCTTGCCTTCCAGCGCATTTTCCAAACCGGGGATGATGTTGCCCGCGCCGTGCAGATAGACAAGCGGCTCCTGCCCAGACGAGGTATCCAGGACTTCCCCGGTGTCATCCGTCAACGTGTAGTGAATGTGTACGACTTTTCCGTCTGTGATGTGCAGCGATCTTCCTTTCAATGTTAAGATTTATAGAGAAAACGATTATCATTATCGTACAAAACCGGGAAAAGCCAAATGCCGACCACGAAAAAAATCACAAATCGGTCTTTTCCTTTCGTTTGCGATGCGCCCAACTCACCCCCAGGATCGAAGCCGCGACCGTGCCCACCACCGTCGTGACGGCGAGCGCCTTCTTGGGCCAGGTGCGATTCTGCGGCTCGGCAGGCGGTGTTGGCACATCCGCATCCGGCGCTACCGGGGCTTCATCTTCCGTCAACAGAGAGGGTGGCGCGGCGACATCCTCCACGCGCGGCAGCTCGATTGAGGCGACCGGCTCTTTCTCAGGCGGTCGCCCCTCCGGTTTCGCCAGCGAACCAAACTTCAGCGCGTAAACGTGGGTGAATTCGGCGCCTAGCAGGAAAATCTGCGCCGAGTAATAGACCCACACCAACAGCACCGCCAGCGATCCGGCAGCGCCAAAGATAGAGCCGATATTGCTCCACCGCATGTACGCGCTGATGAGGATGCGCCCCACGTTGAACAGCAGCGACGTCACCGCCGCGCCGACGAGCACGTCGCGCCACGCAATCTTGACCTGCGGCAGAATTTTGTAGATAACGGCAAACAACACGGTCAACATCCCTAGCGCGACGAGGAAGTTGCGCATTTGGGGAAGCGTCTCCAGGTTGAGGTACTCCGTGATCGCCGTAATGACGATCTCCGCAAACAGCGAGAGCATCAACAAGGCCCCTAGCCCAAAAACCATAGCGATGTGGAGCACACGCTGCTTGACGAAATGCACGACCCCATTGCCCGACTGGGGCGGCGCATGCCAGATCGTGTTGAGCGTCCCCTGGACGTGGTTGAACAACCCGGTCGCGCCGTACAACAGCGTCCCCAACCCGACGAGAGAGGTGAGGATGCCCGAGGCGGTATTGCCGAAATTGGCGAGCATCGTCTCGATCATCGCCGCCGCTTGCGGCCCCACGAAGTCCTCAAGCTGGTGAGCGATTTCGGCCTGCGCGGCGCGCTCGCCGAACACCAACCCGATAATAGCGACAATGATAACCAAAAGCGGCGCCAGCGAAAAGATCGCATAATACGACAAGGCCGCCGCCAGCCGCGACGCCTTATCGCGCTGCCAGGCCAGGGCCGTCTCCTTGAGCAAATCGAAGATCAGCCTCAGCCCTCGCCGCCACCACACTACACGCTCATTCGTCGTTTCGTTCATTCACCCATTCGCCGATTCGTTCATCCGCTCTTTCTTCCCGCCAGAATAATATGGACATTCACGAACGCCGCTTCCGACGTGCCGAAATCGCGCGGTTGCAGCCATGCGACAGCGGCAGGCGGCGCGCCGGCAACCAATGCCTCAAGACACGCCTTCGTGCTCGGCAGCATCGCCTGGGTCGTCGTCCACTCCTCGAAACTGTGGGACTTCGCCAGGGTCTCGACGTGCTCCAGCATCAATCCCGCCGCCGCGAACGATGCGCGCCACTCGGTCTCGGTGAGCGCGTGATTGTGGCTCGGGTCGCGCAGCTTCTCGAACGCCTCCACGTAACCGGCGACCACCGGGTCCTCCGGCATCACTTGATCCTGCACCAGCACCAATCCGCCGGGCCGCGCCACACGCGCCGCCTCCTTGACGAACCCCGCCACGTCGTCGAAGTGATGCGGTGCGATGCGGCACGTCACGAGGTCGAAGCTATTGCTATCGAAGGGCAACTTTTCCGCGCGCGCCTCCTTGAACTCGACGTTGCGCACGCCCTTGCCGGTGATGTGCGCCTCCGCCGCTTTGAGCATCTGCGGCGTGAGGTCGCTCGCGACGACGCGCGCCACGTGCGGCGCGAACTTCAACGCCGTGTGCCCCCCACCCGTCGCCACGTCGAGGACGTGCCAGTACGGTCGCGGCTGCGCAATTTCGAGCAGGCGATCCAGGTCCGCGCCTTTGGCGTGCGTTTGGCTGGTGACGTAGTTTTGCGCGTGTTCACCGAAGCGTTGTTGAGAGAGCGTTTGGGGGGCTTGTTCTTGCAAAGAAGGCATTTCCTCAACAGAAAACAGCGTCTTCGTCTTTGGCGCATAATAAACACAGTAATCTCGACCGTGATCGAGCGCCAATAACTGAGCTTGTGTAAGAGTAAAAATTTCAGAGTCTATCTTCAGCTTGTAAGAAGTGGGCCTAGATCTTGCGCCTTCCCGGATTTCCAAGAATACTGGCCCGCACAATACCTCAATGCTGTCTGAGTTGATATCTTCTCTCCAATTTTGGTACTCTAGCCAGATGAACATACCGCCCATAAAAGCAACAAGCGCAAAAATGCCGGCAAGTGTTACAACATCATATTTCGCCACAATCGACATCAAAAGAACACTGACAAATGCACACAGCAGCGACGACGAAATCAGGAAAGACTTTGCTTTCTCCTCTAACACAGCCCGCTGTTGCTGCGTCATCCTTACCTGACGATTAGCAAGTAAATCGTCCTGTGTAAACCAAAAGGCTTTACGTAAACGCTTGTCGTCATCTGTCGCCGTCATTGGATCTCCTCAACAAAACTGAAAGATAATTCACTGCGCTTCGATAGACAGAACGTATCGGCTATGAGGCGCGTAATAGATACAATAAGCTTCCTGATCCCTGAGCGCCAACAGTTGTTCTTTGCTGCGCAGGCGAAACCTTTGCCTCTCAAGCTTAAGATAATAACTCGCGCCGTATCGAGATGCAGTGATGTCAAGCGTTATTTCGCCGCACAATCGCTTAACAACCGCCCGTTTGATGTCGTTTCGATAGTCGGCAAACTTTTTCCCAACGTAGATGAGCGCGATCAACACAGCAAGAATGAAGATGCCTGCTACGAAACAGTTCTCCAGATTTATGCTCATCACTGCAGAAGAAACGATAACGATAACAATGAGAGCAAAACACACCACAATCAGCAGAAGCCCGTAAATTTGCTGTTGTGCCTGCAAAATGGAAACCTGATTCTCTGCCACACGCTCTTTCTGATTCACACGCAAATCACCCTGAGTAAACCTAAAGGCATATCCCAGTCGTTCGTCATGGTTTGTCATAACCGGTTAATTCCCTTCAACAAGCCTAAACACCCTTACGTAATCGATATAATACAGTTGCGGGAAGATGCTGTCATCCACGCCTTTCTGCCTACCCCACACGCCGCCGATCGCCAGGTTGAGGATGAGATACTGCGGCGCATCGGCTGAAAACCCACGTGCTCCATATTGAAGTTCTCCCAATTCTCATCAGGAATGCCTGAATCTGGCGCGATATTACCGATGGCAAAGTATGGGGCATCCAGCCCGTCAATCATCCCCAACAGAAGCTCGGCTATTCGCAAGTGTACAATCCAACTGGCCATGATATCGCCTATACCTTCCGCGCAATCGCCAGCAAGTGCCCGGTGGCTCCGCGCAGGGACGGCTCGCACTCCAGCCAACGCAGCGCCTCCAACAGCCGCTCGCGCCGCCCGGCGTCCTGCCAATGATCCTCGAAGTTCTGTAACATGCAGCCGACGCCTTCTACAGGCAGCGTCGCCACGTGCTGCAAACCGGCGTAGGCGATCTCGCATTTCAGTTCTTCGGGATGATGAAAGTAAGCGGTAGTAAAGTAGGCGGGATGCTGCGTGGGATTGCGGTGCTGGCCGCTACGCACGTCTTCCTGAGCGATGCGGACAAACACAGGATCATCCAAAAAGCCGGAGAATAGCCCGTCCAAAACCGAGGCGAAACGCGATATGGCCGCCGCGACAACCAGGCCACCTTCCCGCACCACACGCCGGGCCTCGCACCAGGCCTGCACCCGCTCCTCGCGCTCCGGCAGGTGATACAACGGGCCGAGCAGCAGCACGACATCGGCGCTGGCGTCGGGCCATTGCAGCGCCCGCGCGTCGCCGATTTCGGCGCTGGCGAGGGGATGCGCCGGTTGCGCCGCTGAAGCCACACGCGCCTGCTCGACGTGCTTGGGCGCCGGGTCGATCAGGTGCACCGTATAGCCCAGCTCTGCCAGCCACAGCGCGTAAATCCCCGCGCCGCCCCCCACGTCCAGGATCACGGCCGGCGGCGCAGGCAGATAGCGCGTGAGGATTTCCCGCGTGCGCGCGGCCTCAAGCTGGCCCGTCATCTGGAGCAGCCGTCCGGCTTCGTTGCTGACTTCGTAATGGGAAGTCACCTCAGGCAGAGGATCGGTGGAACGTTCAGATAAATCGGTCATGGCGTACTCCCTGTGAATCAAGAAGATAAAAAATCAGCGCGGGCACTGATTTCCATCATCATAGCAGGTTTTCGCTTGCAGGGCAAATGTTCCTTTCTGAAAACAAACACGCGGTTTACTGCTTAAAACCGCGTGTTTGCTTGTACTAGAACTTGCGCTAAAAACGCGCCCTTATCCGTGCGATCCGCGCAAAACTATAGGCAAGTACAGACGAAACGCCCCATCAACAGTGACGATAATCGTCAAGAGCTGTTCGGCAAACAACGCGCCATCGCTGACACGCAGCACGACGGCATGCGCGCCCAGGTGCGCCGCGCCCGGCGTCCCGTAGTCGTCAACGGTAGGTGGCCCATACTGCCGGATATATCCAGTACGTACAGCAGATCGACGAAAACGGTGTCTGCACAAGACGAGTCACAGGCGGTGTATCCCCAGAAAACAGCCGAGATGCGATCTGTTCCAGACAGGCGATAGTCTGTGATCTGGATACTGGCAAACCCAACCACGTGATACTTAAGATGGCTACCAGAACCGTCTGCCGTATCCCAGATCGGTACGGTGATCGTGTAACTCTTTAGCGTATTCAGGGCATTGCGCACCGAACTGCTGTTGCTGACGCCGGGCTTGCCGTACACCCAGTCGCCTGTCGAGAGGGCATCATCACCAAGGTCGTAGGGATTGATGTAAGTGTCGCTATCGCCAGGCGGCGTGAGGCTGTATGCCAGCGTCGGCTCACTCGGGTTGCCTGTCCAGCTTAGCCAGCCAAAGTTTCCCGGCCCACCACCATTATAGATGTCTTCGATCTCCTGTCCTACTACCGCCTCAACGAGGGTATCGACATGCAAGGCAATGGGATAGAGTTCGCAAGTGCCAGGGGTAGGCGTTGGCGTGTCTGTCGGCGTGGGTGTTGGAGTGCTGGTCGACGTAGGCGTTGGCGTGTCTGTCGGCGTGGGTGTTGGGGTGCTGGTCGACGTAGGCGTTGGCGTGTCTGTCGGCGTGGGTGTTGGGGTGCTGGTCGACGTAGGCGTTGGCGTGTCTGTCGGCGTGGGTGTTGGGGTGCTGGTCGACGTAGGCGTTGGCGTGTCCGTTGGAGTTGGCGTGGGTGAATCCGCCGGTGTTGGCGTTAGCGTAGGCGTCGGTGTGGGGGTTGGAAGCGCCCGCACAGTGACGACCAGGGTGTCGCTTCCCACACCAGCATCATCGTCGGTGACGGTCAGCGCGACGGTATACACCCCATCGCCGGCATAGGTATATACCGGGGTCAACGTTCCGGTGATTGTCTGCCCATCCCCCAGGTCCCACACGATGGTGTGAGTGTCCAACGTCCCGGGGTCAGTAAAGCTGCCGTTGAAGAAAACGGCCTCGCCGTCGTCGACGGTCTGATCCGGCCCGGCGTCCACACCGGGCGCCACGTTGTTGACTGTCACAATGCACGTATCGCTCCCCACGCTGCCATGGTTATCCGTCACGGTCAACGTGACCGTGTACACACCGTCGTCGGCGTAGACGTGCGTTGGTGTGAGTGTCCCGCCAGCCGTTTCACCGTCGCCGAAATCCCAGTGCAGGATGTGGCCGGTGGGCGTGTCGGGGTCGGTGATGGTGGCCGTGAAGGTGATGGGGCTGCCCTCGGCGACGCTGCGGTCCGGGCCGAGGCTCACCAGCGGCGTGTCGTAGACCGGCGTAACCTGTATTGTCACGGTGGCGCCGGCTAAACTGCCGTGGACGTCCCGCAAGGTGTAGGTGAAGCTGTCGGTGCCCACAAAGCCGGTGTCCGGGGTATAGGTCAGTTGGTCTTGGGGATTGCGGTAGACCCAGCCATGCCCCGCCGGCCCGACCGTATCCAGGGTCAGGGCATCGCCATCCGGATCATAGTCATTGGCTAACACCGGCATTGTGATCGCCACGTTCATTGGAGTGGTGAAGGTGTCGTTGACGGCGACCGGGGGATGGTTGAAGATAGCCGTCGTCACCGTCAATTGGGCGGTTGCGGTCGCCGCAAACGTGCCCTGGTCCGCCTGTACAGCGAGCGTGTATGTTCCGGGCTGCGCGGCGCGGGCCGTGAGCAGGAACTGCGCTGCCATATGTGGCGGGATGTAGAGATCGCCAATCTCTAGATCCAATCCCGCCAGCGCCGGGGCGCTGGCCGCCGTGAAGGTGTACACCGTATCTATGTTGCCGGTGTTGGTGACGACCACCAAGTAATAAGCCGTTGTGGTGTCGGTCAGGGTTTGCATGGTGAGTGTAATCGCCACATCCACGGCGGCAAAGCCGCTAAACGTGATCTCACCTTCGTCCGCGCTGAAGACGGTCGGATCGCCCAGCGAACGCGCTTGAACGGCGATGGGGTACGTCTCGACCAGGGCGAAATCCAGCCCGGCAGCCGTCAGAACAACCGTCGTCGAGGCGCCCGCGTCCAGGCTGACCGTGCTGCTGATGAAGCTCTCGGCGCCTGTGGCGATGATGCCGCCGGGGAAAAGTTCGAAGGTGTCCGGCGCGTTGCCGGTGTTGGTCACGGTGACGTTCCACGTCAAGGTGTCGCGCGGGTCGGCCGTGCGCGTCTTGGGGCTGAGGGCGATGGCCACGCCGCGCCCCGCAAGCTGCGCCGCGCCGCTGATCGTTTCATCCACTTCGGGATGGGAAACGGAAATCGCCTGAATGGCGAAAGCGTAGGTTCCGGCAGGGGTTCCGGCAGGCGCCGTGAGCACCAGGTACAGTTCCGCCGCGTTGAAAAGATAGGGCGTCAACGAGACCTGCGAAACTGCTGCGCCGTTGGCGTGCAGGGAGTACGCCCAGCCATCGGGCGGCGCGACGCTGAGTTGGTAAGTATCGGAGAAGGTGCCGGTGTTGGTCACGATGAGGGTGTAGACGGCCAGGGCGGACGGGCCGGACGTCACCGTCTGCGGGACCAGGGCCAGTTCCAGCCCCGGTTCGCCCAGGATGTGCATCACGCCGCGAGCCTGTCCCTGGGTGAGATTGCCGCTCTGGGTGTAGCTCGCCGTGACCGCGAAGCCGTAGAGTCCCTGCGGATTACGGGCCGCGACCGCCAGTGTGGCTGTAGCGGCGTCGTGGGCGGCCACCGGGAGCTGCGCGGGCAAGCTGAAGAAGCCGGCGTCCAGCCCGGTCAGGGCGAGGTCATAGGTGCGCGGGGCGCTTTCTTCATTAGATATCGTCAACGTGTAAGTGACCGCGTCGCCGTAAGCGGCCAGAGCGTAAGCCGGATCGAGGTTGACGCGCAAGAGGCTATCCACGACGGTCAGTTCGGCCTGCGCCTGATCGAGGCTGCCCGAATCGGATTCGACGAACAGCGCGAACGTGTGCGTGAGCCGTTCGGCGTCCTCCGGCGGGGCGACGACGAGCTCCAGCGTCTGCTGCCCGCCGGCGGACAGCGTAACCGTGGCGGGTAACGTCACCCACGCCGGCGGCAGCCCCGCGAGCGTGAGGGAGTAGACGGCGGGCGTTGCGGTGGGGTTGGAGAGCGTCACCGCGTAGCGCGTCTGGCTGCCGGCACCGGCGGTGGCCGAGTAAGGCTCCAGCGCAACGATGTGCTCCGCGCTCACGTAAAGCGGCGGCAGCGAGATTTCACCCGACCCACTGGTTCCGGTATAGCGCACAAGCGTACCATCGGCGACCCGCCGGATCTCTCCCGGCTGCATCGCCGGCAAGCGTGACTGGAACATCGCTGTCTCCACCCGATGATGAGGCGTGAGCACATGCTGCCACGCAATCTGAACCTGACCACCGGTGGTCGAGATGTGCGTCGAGGGCGGCGCGATTGTATCAATCAGAACGATCACGTCAGTGATTGGCGCGCTGTGCTCAACGTCTACGTGGTAGACATCGGTCTCCAGTACAAATTGAAGCTTTTGTCGCATCGCGGCCTCAAAGTCGGCGAAGCTGTTTACAGGGATGACGAATCCGCCATGCTCAGGGATGAAGGGCGGGGCCAGGTAGCCGGGCTGAGGATAGACCAATTCATCTCGCAGGAAAGCGATAGTATTAGCGCTGACCCTGACGGCCTCAAAGTTGACCTCGTCTATGCCGCCCGCCACGGCAGCGATTCGCGCATCTACGGCGGCTTGATGAGGGTCAGGCCCCGGGTAGGTAGGTTCCCCGTCACCCACCATATTGATAATCCGTTTACTGGCCCCGGAAAACTGCGGTGAGTGGACAATCAGACCGGCGCACAGATCGATACCGGCGGCCATGTTCGTCCCCCCGCCCTTTTGGGTGAACGTTTCGATCTGGTGAGCCACCTGTTCGGCGGTCGCCGAGTCCCGGATAATCGTCGGCAGGACCTCGACGTAGGCATTAGACGAAAACTGGACGACACTCAGTTCGAGAGCGCCACTTTGCGGCACGGTTGTCCTATCGCGAACGGTAGCAGCAAGTCCCCTTCTCATCAAATCGAATTCGCCAGCGCTAATGCTGCCCGAACTATCCAGAGCCACGCACAGATGGAGTATCACCTCTTCCTGAGGCATAGGAATAGCTGGTGTATGGAACCCATCTACTCGTCCATTTTGCAAGTTCTCAATTCGCAAGACATGCGGGCCTGACCCCAGATTGGTATAGTTCACCACTCGCGGCGCCAGGGCCGGGAAGTACGGATCGACCACACCTTGACTGACGCCATCGATAAAGACCTCAACAGCAGGTGAATCCGGGGCAGCAAACGTATAAAAGGAAACGGAATCACCGGTAAAGCCAAACCATAGATTATCTCCGTTCTCCAGGAATACATTGTCGCTGGCCAAGTCATTCGCAACCTCAGTCCACCGATGGCTGGTGTGGACATTAACATCCCTCTCAGCCTCGTAGAAGGTACCGGCGCTCTCCCGTCCAGTCCAAAAGTCAATATAATCAAACTCGACCCACCCATCGCTGGAGGCCGGGTTACGTTGCGCCAGGACGGTAATGGTGACCGTGTGAACGCCGGTGGGTACAGTGTAGAAGCGTTCCAAGAGACCAGCGGCCGGCGCATAGAGATCTACAGTTTCCGAGACGACATCGCCTATGCGGATCTGCGCCATACCACTATCGGCCCTGGTGTGGAACCCCACCACCAACCAGGAGCTATCTAATGTGAGGCTGACTACGTCGCCCGGCGTGCGAGAGCTGTAGACATAGCCATCACTGACCAGGTCCCGCGTACGCTCTTCCCAACCACTGGGGAACTTGCCGAAGGGGTGTCCATTGTAGCGCAGGTTCGGATCATCCTCTTCCACCCGACGGATGATGGGAGGAGGAGGAGCAGAAACGCCCATAGCCGGTGTGCGGAAACCATCTACGGAGGCATTACTGCGATGTGCTTGAATCTGCAATACGTGCGGGCCAGGCGTGAAAGAACCGTAGCTGAAAGTGCGCGTCACAGGAGATGCGCTGTAGAGATCGACGTAGCCCTGGAACTCTCCATCCACCAACACCCCGGCCTTGCCGCCGCTGCTGTAGGCCAGCGCCTGGAAGGTAACCGTCTCCCCGGTGAAGGGGAACCAGGCGTTGGAACCGCCGCGAATGTAGGTTCCCTCACTGGCAGCGGTAGAGTTGAGAGTGGTCCAATTGGCGCTGAGACGCACCCGCGCATCGTCCTGCTCGAAGAACCCATCCGGCAATGCCGTCCCATCCCACACCTCGATGTAGTCCACATACACAAAGCTATTCGAGGCCCAGTCGTTGCGGGCGCCCAAGACCGTCAGGCTTATGGTATGTGTAGCAGGCGACAGACTATCGTAAACGTACGTGGTCACGCTGTTACCGTTGCGATAGGTATCCAGGATTCCCTGGCTCATACCATCGATAAACACCTCCACATACCCGGCATCAGCGCCGGTCCCCAACCCTACACTTACCCACGTCCCATCGAAGGTCAAACTGACCGCGTTACCGGCAACGTTGGAGCGCCGCGCTTGACCGGCGCTGGCATAGGCCACATTACGTGTAGCCCAAGTTCCCGTATAAACAAAGAGCGGGTCGCTTTCCTCGTAACGCGTAATCCCCAACGTCGTCGTCAACGGTTCTTGCAACACCAACGAGGCCAGACCGGGCGGACGACCACCCCTCGACGGACTTTCAGGCGC
>OMKS01003140.1_pt1 | contig 13333 bp, 16 predicted proteins | sample 1674721 | NCBI WGS metagenome assembly OMKS01 (sample SAMN06264996, study PRJEB25208) | sediment metagenome | isolation source: hot spring sediment | place: USA: California | collected 2014-09-02 | reverse complement strand
ATGATTGACTCACACGCACACATGCACGAGCTTTTTTGCCCGCAGGCAAAAAACCTCGACCAAAACGGAAGGATACCATGATTGACTCACACGCACACATGCACGAGCTTTTTTGCCCGCAGGCAAAAAACCTCGACCAAAACGGAAGGATACCATGATTGACTCACACGCACACATGCAGGCGGAGGAATTCAGGACTGACCTTGAGGCCGTGCTTCAGCGGGCCCGTCAGGCGGGGGTGAAGGCTATCATCACGGCCTCGGTTGATCTCCCCGATGCCCAGGCGTGCCTGGCTCTGGCCACCCATCACGACCTGCTCCACCCCGCCATCGGGCTGGCGCCTTACAGCGACCTCTCCCAGCTGGAGGCTGTCATCAGCCTCATCAATCAGCATTCACAAAAACTGGCGGCCATCGGCGAAATCGGCCTAGACTATGCATGGCAGAAACACCCCGAGCAGGTTGGCCCTTTCCGCCGTCAGGTGGAGCTGGCCCGGGAGCTGGACCTGGCAGTAAGCATTCACTCCCGGTCTGCGGGAAAATATGTGTTGGACGAACTTTCAGACCTGCGGGCGGGTAAGGTTCATCTTCACGCTTTCAGCGGTTCACTCAAAGACGTTCGCCGTGCCATTGACTTGGGTTACTACCTTTCTGTCACGGCCCGGGTTGTGAATAGTGAACGGGTTCAGCAGTTGGCAATGGCCATTCCTGAAGAACTTTTGCTGATTGAAACTGACTCCCCTGTCTTGTCCCCTTTTGAAGGTCGCAACGAGCCCGCCAATCTGGCTCCAGCCCTTCAGAAGCTTTCAGAGCTTAAAGGGATACCTTCCCAGGAACTGGAGCATATTATTGATAAAAATGCTGAAAAGCTGTTCAAGCTTCGGAACTGAAAATTCTAAAACTCCTTCCGGCAGGTTTCCTACTATGGTTTCCCCCTCTCCGCAACCTCCCAACGTGACTCCACGAACCAGCGAGGGGTTTTCAGTCTGGTGGTAGGGTTTCCAGCTTCCACCTTCATAAACCAGCCGTGAATTGTGGCCTGAGTTGCCCAACCTGCTCTCTTTCACAATTTCTTCCAAATCAGCTTCACTTATCTGAATGACTCCGTGCAACTTCACATAATGAAGGGTTTCATTCACAATTTGTTTGACCTTCTCTTCATCGTAACCCTCCACACCTGTCCGTGATTGTTCAGAACAGGACCAACCTTCCAGCGTTCCTCCCGGCAGACATTCAAGTATGTATGTTTCCGGATAAACTTCATACTCCAAGGACAGGTCCCATTCACAAACGGAGGCACAGCTACAACAGGCCTTCCGGGCTTCAAACAGAATGGCATCCCCCCGGTAATTCAGCTCCTGATGGTTGCCCGACCCGCTCCTCATGGTCAGACAACCGTCTTTCATATTGACCTCTCCCCCCCTGCGGGTGCATCTGTGATAATTGATAGTCTCCATGGGGAAGACCAGCCGTATTCCCCCGTCGCTTATTATCACAGTCACGTTGCTGTCAGCCGGGGACCGGAAAAGTCCGGTGTCTCCCTCCCGTTGAAAGTTTTGAGCCCGCATCATAATGCGCATATTGACAGGAATTTCCATTTCGACAGCCCCCAGGTCTGAGATGGAATAGCAGGCCATAACAGGGGAAAAAATCATGAACAGAAGAACCAGACAGGATGGTCCGGACAGTTTCATGGGGCCTTTATGACGGGTTATTTAAAATGTTATTTTTGGACTTCTGGTGGTGGAGAGTTTCAGGGCGGGCCAGAGCTGGATGGAGGTGGAGGCTGACCTTTACAACTGGCAGGAGCTGGAACACGCCCATCGTTTCGGGGCCACTTCGGGAGGGGAGTTGCTTTTTCATCTACTGCGTTTTAAGGGCCCGCAGGCTCTGGATTTAGTGGAAGGCCCGTATGCTCTGGCTTTTTTTGATGGGGAAGCCCCCCATCTGGCCCGTGATACTGTTGGGCTCTATCGTATATTTTACAGGGAGTGCTCCCACAATTCATCCACTAAGTTGTTTTCTTTTGAACCCTCCCGTGAGCCGGGCTGGCATGAACTTCACCCCCGCCAGATTTTGACTGCGTCAAATTCGCAACCCGGGGTTTCATTCACTCCAAGAAATTTTCCTGAACCGGTTGAAGGGGATTTGCTTGAAGTCCTTAAGTCCGCCATTCACTCCCGGCTTCCGGGGAAGCAACAGGTCACTCTCTTTCTTTCTGGAGGGGTGGATTCTGCCCTATTGGCCGCAATCATGAAAGACATGAAAGTGAATTTTAAGGCCATTACTGTTGGACTTGTTGGATGTTCAGACTTCGTAAGAGCTAACCGGGTGGCGGAACGAATGGATATTCCTCTTAAACTCTTTGAAGTGAATCCCGACACCGCTCTGGCCACTGTCCCGGAAATCTGTGAACGAGTGGGCTCATCAGACCCCGTGAAAATTGAGGTGGGTCTGGTCACCCACTTCGCCTGCTTGTTCTGTGACACCCCTGTGGCCTTTTCTGGCCTGGGCCCGGACGAGCTCATGGGTGGCTACGCCCGCATGCACCGTTCCCCTCATCTGGAAGCCTTGTGGGCCCTGCGTAATTTGTGGCATAAAACCGCCCCCACGGGCTTCCCGGTTATCCGCCCACAGGGAAAAATCCTCAGATGGCCCTACTTGGACAGCAAGGTGGTGGCCGTGGCCAGGGGTCTATCTGACCTTGAACTGACTGGCAAGTGGGCCGTCCGCCAACTGCTGGCTGACCTCGGCTATCCGGACCTTGCAGAGGAGGGTAAGAAAGCCGCCCAATATGGTTCCGGGTTTTCAAAAATCCTTCCATCCCCAAAAAGTGAATATCTGAAAAATTACTGGCCCGCCAATCGCCGGCTGTTGGCCCTGGTTTCGGGTGGTAAGGACTCATGGTCCGCCATTATGGCCATGACCCGTCTGAATTATCCCGTGGCAGGCATGGTGTGCATGGCCCCCGCCCGTGATAATTCATGGATGTTCCAGACTCCTCAAGTTGATTTGATTCGTGAACAGGCCGAGGCTTCAGGCATTCCCCTCCTGGTTCGTCCGACTTCAGGTGAAAAAGAGAAGGAACTCATTGACCTGGAGGCCGCCATTCACCAGGCCGCAGTCCAGTTCAAAGCCGAAGGCGTCGTTTCAGGAGCCATCAGTTCGGAGTATCAGCGTTCACGCATTGAAGATATTTGTGAACGGTTGGGTTTGTCCTGCCACGCCCCCCTTTGGGGCACTGACTCTGAAGCTCATCTCAGAGCCTCCGCCCGTGACATGGATTTTGTAATAGTATCGGTGGCTGCAGATGGTCTTGATGCCCGGACATGGGTGGGTCGCCCAATCACTCCTGAGACTGCTGAGGAACTTATAGCCCTCTCACGGAAATTCAAATTCAACCCTGCAGGTGAGGGCGGTGAGTTTGAAACCTTCGTCCGCAACTGCCCCCTGTTCAGTAAGAGTATTGATTATAAACCCTCCAAACACATCCCTTCATGAAAGGCTGTGACTGGTCGCTTTTCGGTCTTCCGAGGGGAAACGTGACAAAACCCGGTAAAACGGCCGTTTTTGGTATTTGCTACGACTCCACCAGCGAGCTTGGCAAGGGCACGGCGGCTTTCCCCATAGCCGTTCGTCTGGCCAGTTCAGGCGTTGAGTGGGAGCAACAGGATGCTCCAGTCAAACCCGCCAAATTCACCAGTGTGCACGACCTCGGTGCGGTGGATGTGGGCGATCTCATACCCTCCCCCCATCCGGACATGGCTTTCTCTGAAATTGCAGATTTTCTGGACAGCCTGTGGTCTGAAGGCTTCCGCCGTTTCCTTGTGTTGGGGGGTAACCATTCCGTTACCATCCCGGTGGTGAAATTTCTCCACGAAAAGAAAGCCATTCACAAATACGTGCAGTTTGATGCCCATGCCGATGCCCGCGAAATTCACACCGGCATCCCGAACTCGTTTGCATGCACCTTCCGCCGTGTGGCTGAAACTATCGGGCCAGAAAACTGTTCACTCATAGGTATCCGGAGTGTGGCTGAAGAAGAAGCTGATTTTGTGAATACCGTAAAAGTAATTTATGGTTCTGACATGAACCTGTCTGAAGCTGAAAAACTAGTGAATTCCGCCGATTACATTTCGGTGGATATTGATGTGCTTGAACACGCCAGCGTCACCAACCCGGAGCCACACAACGGCATGACTCTCGGTCAGGTTCTGAAAACCCTGTCAGGTTCCAAGACCGGCTTTGACATAGTTGAGGGAATCCCCCAAAAATACTTCGGTGACCCGACGGCAACGGCGGCGGCCCTCATAGCCCGCAAGGCCCTGACCCTGCTTGGAGGCGACAACCATGGCAAGAATTGAAAAGAAAACCCTACCCGAATTTTTTGAGAAAGTCCTGTCCGGGGACAAGACCTTTGAGGTCCGGCTGGCCGACTGGGAGTGTCAGCCCGGCGACACCCTAGTGCTACGGGAGTATAGCCCTGAAAAGGGATATACCGGCCGCGTGATTGAGAAAAAGGTCACCTATGTGCTGAAAACCAAGGCCATGGAAACCTGGTTTACCTCCGAGGAAATCGCCAAGCACGGCTTCCAGGTGATAGCCTTCAAGTGACCTTGTAGTAGAGGCGCCGGTTCTTGGCCCCCTTGTTCTTGAGGTCCACTGCCTCAATAGCTCCCAGTTCCTTGATGTCCCCGACATGAGGCCCGCCGCAGGCCTGCTTCTCAATACCTTCAATTTCAATAATCCTGAGTTCACTGACTTCCGGCGGCAGCTTGCCCGCCAGCTTGACCATGCCTGGGTCCTTGAGGGCGTCTTCCCTCTTCATGAAACTGATATTCACTTTGGCTCCCTTGTCAACCCACTGATTGGCTTCCTCCACCGCTCCAAGGATTAAGTCCTTGTCCATCTCATCAAGAGTGAATCCGAGGTAACTGCTATCAACTGAAACCCTGCCACTCCCAATCAAAGCCCCCGTCTTGTTGTAAATCATGGCCTCAAGCAAGTGGGCGGCAGTGTGAGTCCTCATTAACAGGTATCTTCTGGGCCAGTCAATTTCCCCATTCACTTTCATACCCGGAGACAAACCGGTTACGTCATCAATCAGGTGAACTGGTTTGCCCTCCACCCACCGGACTCCATTCACTATGAACTTATGGCCGTCCGCCACCAGCATGCCCTTGTCGTCATCCACCCCGCCGCCCAGGGGGTGGAAGGCAGTCCTGTCCAGCACCACCCCCCCGGCTTCCGGCACGACTTCAATGATTTGGGCCTCAAAACGCCGTAGATAGCAGTCCTGCATGTGGAGCAGTTCGGTCATGACCGAATGAAGTCTGTCACTTTAAAGCTTTAGGCATATTTTCTGTGTATGTCCCCTAAAGCTTTTTCGAGCTGGGAGTACTCCAGGATGGCGAAAGGTTTCAGACAGCGTTGGCATATCTGTCTATCGTTTTCTGCTTTATAATTCCGGATGGTTTTGTGAATTTCACACATAAGCTCAAGTTCCAATTTCCATTCAAATTCCTCTTCTGTTACAGGATGATAGTCTTGTAATAAATCCAGAAGTTCGTCAAGCTGTTCACCTGCGGCATGGTAAACGTAGCAGGAGTAGGCGCAGAATTTGATGCGGATTTCCGGCAGATCAAGTCCCACGCCAACACTTCCATTCATAATGTTAAAAATTTCGTAACACCAATTTTCTGAAAAATCCTGTTCAAGGTCGTCATACGTGGCATCTTCTCCGAGTCTGTTGAATTCAAAGAAAATTTGTGGGTAATTTCTCATTTGTGATTTCAGTTCGTGAGTGAGTATACCCTCAAGCCGACGTTCTGCTTCCTCACTGGAGAACCTTAGAACACTTTGCACCTACTTCAAGTGGTTCAGCAGGGTTTGGGTGGCACTTTTGACTCCGCGCATACAGACTGGGGACCTTCTCTTTAAAAACATAACAACCTCTTTAAGCCGTGATATGAGCCGGACACATGGACCTTGAAGCCCAACTGGCCAGGCTGGCCGCCGTGCTGGAACAGGCCCGGCTGCTGGACCCCCGCGGCCCCGCCGACGAGATTTTCGGTCTGGCCAAGGCCTACGGCAAGGATGCCCGGCACTTTCTGGACCAGAAACGCCGTGAGGACGCCATAGAGGCCTTTGGCATCTCCTGGGCCTACCTGGACGCCCTACTCCACATGGGCCTGCTGGAGGTCCCCGAGGAGTTTCTGGACTGGTTTACGGTGGATTAGGCCCGACCGGCAGCAAAAAGCACTTTTATCCGGCCTGCCTGATTTTATTCATGCCATTATTACAGGGCAAGGACTCCACCCAGATGCGTCAGCACATCCTGGGGCAGGGCAAGGCCATGGCCGAGACTCTGGCCGCCAACCGTGAGAAGATTGAGGCCTTCCGCTTCACCGGCTTCAAACACCTCCTTCTGTCCGGAGCAGGGGACAAGTTCGCCACCCCACTCATGTGCCTGCCCTTTTATCGCCAGTTTGCCGAAGTTCCGGCCGAGGTCATTCACGCCCGCAATCTGGCGGCCTACCCGCCCAACTACCTGGGCCCCGACACCCTGGTGGTTTTCCTCACCCAGTCCGGCAAAACCCGGGATGTACTGGACGCAGTGGAGGTTTGCATTCAACGCAACACCAAGCTGGTGGCCATCACCAACCTGAAGCCCGACCTCGTTGAGAAGCCCGGCATTTGGCACATCGAGGACCACAACGGCATCGTCCTCAACACCTACACCACCATTTATCCGGAAAAACCCACGCCCTCCACCCAGACCTTTTTCACTTCGGCCCTACTGCTCTACATGTGTCTGGCCCAGCTGGTGAAGTATGACATCTCCAGTGAGCTTGACCGTCTCTGCCTGCTGGTGGAGGAGCTGTCCGCCAGCTCGGAGGAGAAGTGGAAAAAACAGGCCAAGGCTTTCAGCAGGCGGATGCCCGCCTACTTCATGGGTGACGGCCCCCGCTTCGGGGCGGCCTACAAGGCGGCCATGATTATGGCCATGGAGGCTATGAAAGAAGATGCCGCCGCAGTCCATACTGAAGAATTTCTGCATTCACTGGTGGAGACTCTGGAAAAGGACAACCGCAAAAAACAGCTCCTGGTGCTGTTTATGCCTCCACAAGGAGCCCCGATGAGGGCCCACGCCGAGAAAATCCTGGAAACCTGGAAGTCCCACGCCCCCGTGATGGCCCTGGAGCCCGTCAAGGTCTCATCAGACCCCGTGCTCAATGACCTGTTAGGTCCCATGTTACAGATAATCCCGGTGGAGTGGCTTACCTACTGGGGGGCCATTTTCAAGGGGACGGACCCGGGTAAAACTGATATTGTGAAGAAGGTCAGAACCGGCGGGTTCTGAAGCCGGGGCTTCTAAGGTCGGGGCTTCTAATGTAAGGGGTTTTGACCAGGTCATCCAGAAAAGTCTGAACGGTTTTCCAGCCATCACACTTCAGCAAACCGGGGAGCAGGGTTTTCGGAATTTCACCGGGGTGCATTCGGTTTTCAAGTACCTGATAGGTTTCCCAGATTTTGTTGAAAGTTTCAATATTGAAGTGACCGCGTCTTGAAAAATAATTATCTTCGTGGCCGTCATATCCCCCCAGTACCTGCCTTATATTATTCGCATCTTTTTCAGTCATCAAGCCCCCATTCATAACGAGATATTGGGTTGTGTATGCGACGGCTTCACCAATGTTCTGCATTTTGAATTCGTCTTGATTAGGATTGTTCTCTTTGTGAATGACGTGGGCAATTTCATGAATCACATTCTCCTGAACCAGACGCTTGAAAATGCCTTTGAAGTCCCCGTATGATTTTTCAATACCCGGCAAACTGTTCAGGATATGACCCGCAATGTTCCGGACATAAACTGATGGCACCTCTTCATTGTATTCATGCCGAACTTCCCCCATTATTCCGGAACCGCCGATTTCTGTATTGACAATCATTCTTTCAAAGATGTGAAGTAATTGCTGGTCGGGGGCCATTTGATGGATTGAAGCCACGTTCATGGCTTCCTTTACCCACTTTTCAATACCCCTGATGTCGCTACCCATGAAACTGCGGGGACCTTGGTAACGGACCATATAAGTAACCACTAGTAGGTTGTGACTTTATAAGCTTTCAGCTCAACACCCTAAAGAGTAGCCCTCCTGCTGGCCTCCTGATTTTCCCTTACCCACTGTTCTAGAGCGTATTCCCTTTCTTTTATCAGGCCGTAGGTGAGAATTGCACTTGCCATTATTCCGTTTATGCGGTCTACCGCCTCCTTCAGCAGGGGGCTGACCTCAATAACCGGTTGGAGTTCGCTGATGGGGATTTCTGTTTGGGCATAAGCTACCAGGTCTGTGAAGTTTTTACCCTCCATGTAGCCCAGGCCCTCCCCCCTATTTGGCTCCAGGTATTCAAAGAAAACGGCCGCTATGTCTCCACAATAAACAGGGTCAAGGCTCACAGTTTCCGAGTAGGTCATGTCATATACGCCGGGCTTTTCCGGACTTGGTCGCAATCTTAGATCGGCCCCCAGCCTGCAACCTTCCACCAGGGCCCTCTGCCGGAGCTGGACTGTAGAAGGGTTCAGGGTTTTGTCAAGGTGACCTGTCCCGATGGTCTCAAGCTTCAGGGCCTCCAGAAAGTCAAGGACCATGCGGTCATCCATTTTCTGCATGTTCAAGACGGTATAATCCGCCTGAGTGAATTCCAGATAAGTTTCCAAGGTCTGGGTTGGTCTGAAGGACATGCAGTCCTGATGGGGGTTGGTTATAAATTTCACTCCCGTTCATTAGTACAGGTAACACCCTTTTCCGTTTAATGCGATTAATATGAGTGAAGGGCATTGGAAACCTATTGGGGTTACAAAATCACTGCCTTAGGTCGTTTTTCAAAAGGTCAATCATTTTTGAGATTAGGTTCAGTATTCGGGGTTCGTTTCTTTTCAAAAAATCGGGTGTTACAAAGAAACCCTTATAGTTGATTGCATTCCTGAGTTTTCGCAGACGGTCAATCAACAGAATTTCCGAACGGGAAAACTGTGGAAAGGTGTGTTTCAAGTAGGCAACCAGCGCTTCGTGACTGGAGGTTTGACGACCCTCAATACTCATCAGGGCGGTTGCAACTTCTTTCATAATTTCATAATACGCTTCCACCGCCAGCGAAGCGAATTTTTCTCTGTCCTTGGTTTGAACCTCTTCCAATCGGACATACGCCATTTTGAGCAGTGATTTGGCTCTGGCTTTGTTTGGGTGGACTTGTCGCACTTGATCTTCAAGTTCATCCCAACTTTTCATTGGAAAACCTCTAAGTCACCGAGAATCACAACCCCATTCACAATAGTGTTCAGTAATTCTTTAGGGAGTTTAGTCGGCTCTGGTTCAAAGTGGATGGAAATTTTTCTTTTGAGTTTTTTTTCAAAACTCGTGAGGTTGAGGGTTTTTTCTGTAGCAACCACCAACAAATCAATATCACTGTTTTCAACATCCTCCCCTCGTGAGGCAGAACCGAATAACACTACTGCATCTGGTACCAGATTGTGTTCCAAGAAATCTAATAGTCCCGATTTATGGAGGCGGAGTTGCAAATCCATTCTTTTGTAAATTTTGAAATTTAAAGTCATGGTGGCAACATATCCATCATAAACCCCATTTTTCTGCTTCTTTACTAGCCCGGCTTCAACCAGTTTTCCCACATGATTCTTTACAGTTGGTAACCCCAGATTTGTGAGTCTGCATAACTCACGCAGTTGAAACTTATGGGTGGGACTGTCAAAGAAAGCCCGAAGTATGCGATACGTGGTAAATTGGGTTAACATATGATAACTTTAGTTATCAGCTGATATATAAAATTATCACTCGGTTTCACAGGTTCCACAGGAACCATTGGAAACGTAGGGGCTGACCGCCTTAAAGCCGGCACCCTATGCTCTTGTGCCCAAACCCCGGGTCTCGGCGGGGCGGGGCCGTGTGGCGCGGGTGGTGCCGAAGCCTCCAAACCGGGCCGAGCTTGAGTTCGGCAAGGTCACTCTAATAGGCACCCTCCTCAAGTTAATTGGGTTGATTGACGCCTTTCTGCTCCAGCATCCCGTTCGGGGCACCGTCTTCTTTGTGTCCGGTCCCGTCTATATGCTTTCCAAGGCCATCCTGTTTGAAATCCGCCTAAAAAAATACCGTGCCCGCCGTGTGGAGCGGGCGTTCAGTTGGCTCCAGCATGACCCATCCGGCCGGCCCGTGCACACCGTCTGCCTCTTCTGTCCTGACCGGCTCCACCGAGCCTGTGTTTTTGGCAGGCACTACTGCAGTCAGGGGTTGGGACCCTATGAATGGGACCCTCCCTACAATCAGGCTCCTTACCGGCCACCTCCTGCCTTCGGAGGGGCCAGCCTGCCCTCCACCCCCAAGCCTCCGGAGGACCCGAAATTGGAGAGGATGGTGAGGGATTTGGACAGGGTGTGCAGGTTGCATTACCGGAAGTGATGTAACCTGATTTCATCCGGCAAGATTGAAAAATTAATCTAAAGGCACGTATGCCCAAACTTGTGGATGGCTCCGCCCCGGAGGAGTGATTTTTGTTTCTGGAAGTGGCAAAAATATTATAACTTGGCGGGGTATAACTCCAATAATGACTGAAAAGGACTATCAGGAAGTGGGGTATTTTCCTAGTTGCGCTAATAGTGGTAAGTATACTACTGGACCCCCTTCCAAGTATGGTGAGGTCCCGGGCCGTGAGTTGCCCCCCGTGGGTGATGGCTGCAAGGATTTGGTTGTGACGGGAGAGTCCCAGTTGCCGTCAGGTAAAATAGTTAAAAAATTAGGTCGCTCACCTGATGCCAAAGTTTTCCTCAAGTTTCCGAATGGTGAAGACGTCAGGATTCGTTAATAAACACTTTAGTTAGGACTATTGGATAGTAAAATCTATATACTTTGAGCGCAGGTGTTTTTGATGCCCCACGAGCAGGTTTCTCCAAACCCGCCCTCAATCATTCCCGGGACTTACGGCGGTATAGTCCCATAGTCAGCGCTCCAGGCATGAATACTGGAGCCTACCATGAAAAGGATGCACCTAAAGGAAGAGAATCGAAGATATACTTGAATATCGGTGAAGAGGTTTCTGATGAAATTAATAATATTTTAAAATCATACACCGCACCTCCCAAGGTAGTGATTAATAATGGTTTTGATGGTGGTAGAAATTTAGAGGTACTTGTAAAATATCTCGGAGATCCGGGATCTTATGGGGTTGTTTCAGGACGCAAACCAAGTGGACCCTGTCATTTTGGTCATAAACTTGTGGTCGAAACGCTAAGTTTTTTTCAAGAGAACGGAGGTTGGATTTTTTTGCCTGTGGCAGATCTAGAAGTTATTCTTGATCCTAAAATCGATAAAGAAGAACACTATTTTCTTTTGGCGGCAGATAATTTATTAGATTGGGGGGCGTGGGGGTTAAATCTTGATGCTGCATATGTGTATCCTCAATCTGAGGAAATACGAGTGATGAATTTGGCATATTTGTTATCTCGAAATCTTAATTTTGAGAATTATCTGGACATTTATGGGGCTGATACGATGATTAATGAGTTTCAGTTCATATTTGCAGGGTTAACGCAAGTTGGAGATATCCTGTTACCGCAGCATTCAGAATTCGGTAAAGAAACATCTTTTATGTTGTCAGGACCCGATCAAGATGGTCATATGAAAATGACCACTGACCTTTCAGGATATGCAGTTGAAAGTGGAATCATAAAGAGTCTCCCTTCGTCCCTTTATATTCCCCTGATACCCAGCTTTGAAGGTAAAAAGGAAAGTTCTAGTGGACCGGGAGCAACACTTTATTTAGGCTCTTTGAGAAATGAATATGCTTTCTTAGAGAATGGTGGAAAACAACTAGACAACATTCGAAAACTTTCGTTAGATGAGCGAATTAAGGAATCCATGTATAAAATTGATAAGTATTGTGAAATCAACAAACCCGGTGTTGAATCTTCTATTTGTAAGCGAGCGGAGTTTTTGGATTGTTTCTCTGATCTTGATTTGGCAGACGATAATTTAATAACTACATTTAAGGCGCGTGTGGCGAGTAATTTAAAAGATCAATATGAGAGAAGGAAGCAGGTTCTTGAGTACGCATTGTATTTAACCGGGGAATATTTAGAAAAAAAGGGAGAGTTGGCTAAAAAAGAGGAGTTGAAAACCGTTGCTATGACAAAAAAGCTTAATTTGTATAATTCTTCAATTCCTGCGTTTTGGAAAAAGGAATCTGCTTCATATATACCCGAAAATTTAAGAACTGCACAAACTCCTTGGTACTTATTGGTTTCAAGGGCAATAGCTCAATTGCAGCCTTAATTTGAACAATAATGTATTTAAAAAACTGAATAAAGAAAGGTGGTAATGAGTATGGGGTTAAGTCAACTGTTGGGTACAAAGGGGCTTGTTGCTGGAAGGTTTCCCAGAGATTTTGACGCGTTAATAACTAATTTTGAGTTAGAAGGTGCCAAAACTGAGATTAAATTATTATATGGGGAAACTTTTGATGAAAATGGACACCCTATCGATAGTCTAAAATATTATTTGTTCCTTGATCGTCTCTCGAAAGAGTTAAAAAAGACAAACCTCAAAACACGTTCTATTGTGTTGATCGCAGACCTAGGAGTTTATCGGAATTCTCCAGATGAAGAAAAAGAGAAGATCGAAGTGCTTGCGAAAGAAAGATATGATTTTGTGGAAAAAGCGAAAGAGATCTATGACTGCAGTTTCGAAGTTATGCTTATGAGTGACTTTTTTGGCGAAAGCAGTTTTAAAAGGACATTTGATAAAATAAAAAAACTGATTCTTTCTGATCGAAAATTATTGAGATTAATCGAGACTACCATTCCACAAGATAAATTAGAGGTCGAGCGCCAAAAAGGCTATATTTACTCTTTAGAAGAACTTTCAGTAATATCCAAGGTTGATCTGAAACTTGGTCCTCCGAGAGAAGAGTTGTATGATGGGTTGTTTAGGAGTATTTCTAAAGAATTGGGTGGAAGGGATTTATCTTCCGTTTACCTCACTCAAACTTATCCACTTGGACTTAAATTTGGAGATTATTTGAGTTCGCCGGCGATAAGTAAATTTGGATTGACACCTTATAAGGCGGGAAGTAAGGGATTTGTGGGAAATAGGGTGCTTATTGGAAAAACAACTAATTCTGAACTTAAAAATTTAATATCAAACACCCAAATTTCTCTTTCTGAAAAAAAGCCAAATCCTATTTTAGATCTTGCGATTATTGGCGAGTTGGCAAAACAAGCTTTAAATGATCAATATGATCCTATCAAGCTATACGAGACTTTTTAT
>OMKS01003139.1_pt1 | contig 13333 bp, 12 predicted proteins | sample 1674721 | NCBI WGS metagenome assembly OMKS01 (sample SAMN06264996, study PRJEB25208) | sediment metagenome | isolation source: hot spring sediment | place: USA: California | collected 2014-09-02 | reverse complement strand
TTTTTTCATGGTCTGGCAGTTTGTTGGTAGATTTTTGGACCGGTGGCAATGGAGCACTTAACCAACATCTCTTCAAAGTCACTTCCAAAAAATATCCCCGCTGGTTCTATTACCATTGGACGAAATACCACTTGGAGCAATTTCAAAGCATTGCAGCTGCTAAAGCCACGACAATGGGCCATATCAAACGCGGTGATCTCAAAAGAGCAATGGTGTTGATTCCGCCCATGTCCTTGTTAGAACAAATGACAAAGACCATCGCCCCATTATTGGAAAAAATAATTTTGAATCGTTTGGAATCCCGCACCCTGGCGGAACTGCGCGACACGTTGCTGCCGCGCCTCATCTCCGGGCAACTGCGCGTGCCGGAGGCACATCTTTAACGCAAAGACGCAGAGACGCAGAGGCGCAGAGAACCGCTTGAAACCTTTGCGGCTTGGCGACTTTGCGACCTTGCGTTAAACAAGGAGACCCATGCCCAAGTTCTCCGAATCCACCATCGAACTCGCCGCCCTGGACTGGCTGCGCGAAATCGGCTACACCATCGCCTCCGGCCCCGACCTCGAACCGGAGGGCGCGGCCCCGGAGCGCGCCGCCTTCGATGACGTGGTACTCCTGGGCCGCCTGCGCGCCGCGCTCGCCCGCATCAATCCCGCCGTCCCCGCTGCCGCCCGCGAGGACGCCCTCCGCCGCGTCCTCCGCACCGAAAGCGCGCACCCCGTCCTCAACAACGCCGCCTTTCACCGCCTCCTCACCGAGGGCGTGGACGTGAGCTACAAACACCAGGGCCAGACCAAACACGATAAGGTCTGGCTGGTGGATTTCGAGCGCCCGGAGCGCAACGATTGGCTCGCCGCCAACCAGGTCACCATCACCGGCGTGGATCACGCCGCCCAGGCCCGCACCACCCGCCGCCCCGATATCGTCTGCTTCGTCAACGGCCTGCCCCTCATCGTCATCGAACTCAAGAACCCCAAGGACGAAAACGCCACGCTGCAAAAGGCCCACAACCAACTCCAAACCTACCAGGCCGAAATCGGCCAGCTCTTCACCTATAACGCCGCGCTGGTCATCGGCGATGGCGTCGAGGCCCGCCTGGGCGCCCTCACCGCCGGCTTCGAGTGGTTCAAACGCTGGCGCACCGTAGATGGCGAGACCCTCGCCGCCGACACCGACCCCGAACTCGAAACCCTCATCAAAGGCGCGCTGCGCCCCGCCGTCTTCCTCGATCTCGTCCGCTACTTCACCGTCTTCGAGCAGGACGGGGCCGAGGGGGGCCGCATCCTCGCCAAAAAGATCGCCCAATACCACCAATACTACGCCGTTAACAAAGCCATCGCCCAGACCCTCCGCGCCGCCGCCCCAGAGGGCGATCAGAAAGTCGGCGTCATCTGGCACACGCAGGGTTCCGGCAAGAGCCTCTCCATGCTCTTCTACGCCGGGAAGATCATCCAGCACCCCAAACTCGCCAACCCTACCCTCGTCGTCCTCACCGACCGCAACGATCTCGACGAGCAGCTCTACGGCATCTTCGCCGGCGGCAAGGCGCTGCTGCGGCAGGACCCCGTCCAGGCCGAAAGCCGCGACCACCTCCAAGACCTCCTCCAGGTGGCCTCCGGGGGCGTCGTCTTCACCACCATCCAAAAATTCCGCCCGGAGGGACGCGCCAGCGAATACCCCCTCCTCTCCGAGCGCCACAACATCATCTTCATCGCCGACGAGGCCCACCGCAGCCAGTACGGCTTTCACGCCCACTACATCCAGCGCCAGGAGGAAGAGGAGGGCTACCTGGCCTACGGCTTCGCCAAGTACGTCCGCGACGCCCTGCCCCACGCTGCCTTCATCGGCTTCACCGGCACCCCCATCGAAGCCACCGATGTCAACACGCCGCAGGTCTTTGGCGACTACATTGACATCTACGACATCTACCGCGCGGTCGAGGATGAGGCCACCGTGCCCATCTACTATTCGGCGCGGCTCGCCAAGCTCCGGCTGAAGGAGGAGCAGCGCCCCACGCTCGACCCCGACTTCGACGAAATCACCGAGGGCGAGGAGGTGGAGGGCAAGGAGAAACTCAAGACCAAGTGGTCGCAACTCGAGGCGCTGGTGGGCGCAGAGGAACGGCTGCGGCAAGTGGCGCAGGACATCGTCACCCACTTCGAGCAGCGCTGCGAGGCCCTTGAGGGCAAGGGCATGATCGTCGCCATGAGCCGCCGCATCGCCGTGGACCTCTACGATGCCATCATCCAACTGCGCCCGGAGTGGCACGGCGACCGCGACGAAGACGGCAGCCTCAAGGTGGTGATGACCGGCTCCGCCGCCGATCCCGCCCGCTACCAGCCCCATCTGCGCAGCAAGGAGCGGCGCAAGACCCTGGCCGAGCGCTTCAAAGACCCCGCCGATCCCTTCCGCCTGGTCATCGTGCGCGATATGTGGCTCACCGGCTTCGACGCCCCCTCCCTGCACACCATGTATGTGGATAAGCCCATGCGCGGCCACGGCCTCATGCAGGCCATCGCCCGCGTCAACCGCGTCTATCCCGGCAAGAAGGGCGGCCTCATCGTGGATTACCTCGGCCTCGCCACCGACCTCAAGGAGGCCATGGCCACCTACACCCGCAGCGGGGGCCGGGGCCTCCCCGCCCAGGATCAGGCCCGCGCCGTCGTCCTCATGCAGACCGCCTACGAGCGCGTCCAGGCCTTCTTCCACCGCTTCAACTACAGCCGCTTCTTCACCGGCGCGCCCGCCGAGCGGGTGCGCGTCATCCCGGCGGCGATGGAGCATGTGTTGCAGCAGCGGGACGGCAAAAAGCGCTACATGGACGCCGTCGTGCGCCTCTCTAAAGCCTTCGCCCTCGCCATGCCGGATGAGGCCGCCCTGGAAATCCGCGACCACGTCGCCTTCTTCCAGACCGTGCGCGCCAGTTTTGCCAAACACACCACCGTCGAGGGCCGCTCGCGGGAAGAGCTGGAGGGCGCGCTCAAGCAACTCGTCTCTGGGGCCGTCGCCTCCGAGGACGTCATCAACATCTTCGACGCGGCGGGCCTCAAAACACCCGATGTCTCCATCCTCTCCGACCGCTTCCTGGCCGAAATCCAGAGCATGGAGCATCAAAACCTGGCGCTGGAACTGCTGCGCAAACTCCTCAACGACGAAATCCAGGCCCGCGCCCGCACCAACGTCGTGCAAGCGCGCTCGTTCGCGGCGCTGCTGGAAGATGCCCTCAAGCGCTATATGAACCGCACCCTCGACGCCGCCGAAGTCGTGCAGGAGCTCATCCGGCTGGCGCAAGACCTCCGCGCCGCCAACCAGCGCGGCGAGCAACTCGGCCTCACCGAGGAAGAACTCGCCTTCTACGACGCCCTGGCAGATAACGCCAGCGCCGTCGAAGTCATGGGCGACAAACAACTCGCCGTCATCGCCGCCGAACTCGTCCGCGAGGTGCGCAAAAGCGTCACCATTGATTGGACCCTGCGCGAGAGCGCCCGCGCCCGCATCCGCGTGCTCGTCAAACGCATCCTGCGCAATCACGGCTACCCGCCCGACCTGCAGGCCGAGGCCACGAAGACCGTGCTGGAACAGGCGGAGCGGTTGGCGGCGGCGTGGGCGTGAGCTACCAGGAGAGCAATTCATAATAGCATTGACCTGCCGCAGCCAAGTCTATAAAGGGGGGAAACATGTCCGATAGCAATCCGATGGAAATCATCGAAAGTGTGACCGCCGCAGATGGCACCATCATCGACATCATCCAGTACCAGGAACTCAAAGGCTCCGCCGACGTGCGCACCGCACAAAATCTCTTCTTTGCCAACCAGAGCGGCATGCACCTGAAGATGATCCGCATCCGACTGACCAACGGCAGCGCGCGTATCGAGCCAGGTGCGCTCTACTTCATGAGAGGCAACCTGGAAATGAAAGCTAGCACAGGTGGCGGCCTGCTGAAAGGCCTCAAGCGCAAAGTTGTCTCAGGAGAAACCTTCTTCATCAACGAAATACACGGCAGCGGTGAAGTCTACCTGGAACCCACCTTCGGTCACTTCCTCCTGCATAGCATTGATCCCAAAGAGGGCGGCGTAATTGTCGATAAAGGGCTCTTCTACGCGGGTACGGGAGGACTAAACATCTCAGCTGTGCTCCAGAAAAATGTCTCATCCGCACTCTTCGGTGGAGAAGGTTTCTACCAGACACACATCACCGGTGCCGGGGTCGTAGTGCTGTACTCACCTGTGCCCAAAGAAGAGATCCTGCGCTATCCACTTCGGGGAGAAAAATTCTCAGTCGATGGCAATTTCGCCCTGATGCGTAGCGAGAATATCACCTTCCGCGCCGAAAAGAGTAGTAAAGGCTGGATCTCCTCCGCAGTGTCAAGGGAAGGGCTACTGCAAACCTTCACCGGGACCGGCTACGTCTGGATCGCCCCCACGCAGGGTATATATGAGAAACTCTCACGTCCAGAGGGCTTGCGCGCCCTCGCCATGCCCCCTGGCAGTAGTCACACACAGACCACCAACTAGCAGTAGTCCAGACGGCCCGCCTGTCCAGCCCCCGTGAGGGGGCTTTCACTTTCAATTTGCCGGCTTCCAGCCCCAGGTGCTCTCCCTCCCATCCGCGAAATCCGCGTCCCTCCGTGAGCCATCCTCCCCACCAATCTCCCAACATCCCCAATTTGGGGGTTGACCAACCGTAACGAAATTCGTACAATGGGTAATAGTAACAATCCATAAACATCTGCCCCGCGAACTTTAGGGGCAGTCAATAGAACCAGGCGACCTCCACATGCGCTAAGGAGGGGCGCCTGGTTTTGTTTTAGCACAGTCTCATCGAGGAGGTCAGGCGGTAGATGATGAAACGATGGTTGGTGATTATCGGCATTGGCGTGCTCGTCTCAGGCGCAGTCTTTCTGTTTTTGGCAAAGTTGGAACAAAAGGCGACCGTCGTGGTGGCCGTGACCGATCTCCCGGCCGGGGCGGTGGTGCGCGCGGGCGACATCGAGTTGCGCACGCTGCACGCTTCGGGGGTCGTAAACGGCGCATACACCGACACAGCACAATTATTGGGACAACAATTGACCGTTCCCCGGCTCGCTGGCGACCAGTTCACGCCAGCAGCGTTCAGGTATCAGCCCTCACAAAGCGAGGAATTGGGCGCAGCGGAACGGGCCATCGCTCTCCGAGTGACCGACTCGCAAGGGGTGCTGGGCGTGTTACAGCCTGGCGATCGCGTCTCAGCGGTGGTGGTAGATAGTCGCAACTACCAGGCCCGGCTCATGCTCAGCGGCCTGCGAGTGCTACGGGTCGCTTACGATTTTCGCTATGCCGAACCAGAGCAGCGCCCGATCACCACCAGCAGCGGGCCGATCCCATTAGGCGATGACGCAGGCACCAGCGCCCCTCCAGCGCCAACAACAGCAGCCCAACGTAGCCAAAACGGCGTTGTATTGCTCGCCGTGCCCAACACACTCATCGCCACCACCTGGCAATTCCCCACCGCAGCAGGCGACCTCTTCACAGCCACGCTACAACTGGCTCCTACCGAAATTCTGGCGCTGATGGACAAGCTCGGCGGCATCCACCTGACGCTGGAACCCAGCGAAGCCCAACCCCAGGAGCCTGGCACCGGCGTCAGCCTGGAATGGCTCTTCCCTACCCCTACGCCCACCCCAGAACTAGAGGGAATATCGTCAGGGCCTACTACGCTGACACTCACGACAACCACCGTCATCACCCCCTAGGGAGCGCCTGATGGCTGAACAGAATCCCATCACCACGATGCTCGTCGCGCCGATGCTGGACACCATCATGGGCGCGATGTATCCGGCATTCGATGCACGCTTCATGGTCAGCAACACCGCCTCGGATTGGGGCGAGCTGGCCCAGCGCCTGCAGACCAAACCCGTCGAAGTTGTCATCATCGAGGCGGATATCGCCCCTGATCCCAACGCCCTCCAACAGTTCCTGGATACCGTGAACGCGCAGCTCCAGGTCTTCATCGTGCTGCCACCCGCCTGGCAACGGGCCAAGCCGGCCCTGGAGCAACTGGAAGTCGTGCGTGAAGTCTTCATCGGCCCGGTCAACTACCGCATTGTCGCAGATCGGGTCGCAACCGCCGTGCAGAGTCGCCGAGCGGCCCACCAGGATATAGGGCTACACGAAAGCGGCGCGTTCCGCGTGGGGCATGCCACCGTCGTCGGTACCCGGGTCATCGCCCTGATCGGAAAGGGCGGGGCCGGTAAATCATCCATCGCCAGCAATCTGGGGCAGCAACTGGCCCTCAGCGGCCTGCGCACGCTGCTGATTGACCTGGATGTCCCTGGCGCGCTCCCCTCCTACCTGAACGTCTCGCCCGGCAAGAACGTCTTTTTCTCATCGCCCGATCTCCAGGGGCTCAAAGCATCTGTGCAAGCGGTGAGCGAGCAGCTCCACGTGCTTGTGGGGCCGGCAGATGGCATCTCCGCTGCGGAGGTCGCCCTATTAGGCCCCAAGGAAGATGGCAGTATCTACAACCTCATTCAGACCGCCGTCGTGGATAACTACGCCGCCGTGATTTTGGACCTCCCGGCTGATCCCAAGAGCGAATTCGGATTACAGGCCCTGATGGCCGCCAATACCGTGCTGATGGTGGCCCGCCCCGCGACGGTGGATCAGGTGTGGGCCGTCAGCACCTTCCGCTTGCTGACCGAGCAATTAGCGGGCAGGCATCGCATCGCCCGCGAACGCATCTACCTGGTGCTGAACGGCGTCGATCCCCAAAACGACAACCTCAGCCCCAGTGAGTTCCATCATGCCTGCGACGAGCATCTCCGCGATAGAAATTTGGGCGCTTTCCCGCCCATCATCGCGGTATTGCCCACCGATAGCACGGTCCGAAACGCGCAGAACGTAGGCAAATTGCCCATCGAGACCCCGCAGACCAGCAGCGAATACCGCCGCGCGATCCAGGTGTTAGCGGACACCCTCTATCCCGGAGCGAGCAAAGCGCATCCCCCAGATCACCGGCGCGTCATCAATCTGGGCATCGTGAAGGTGAAAGTATGAACAGCAACGCGAGCACCCTGCTCTCACTCACCGGTCGCCAGCTCACAGACGAGCAACAGGAGCAGTTAGTGAGCGGTACCGTGGCGCGGCTGTTACGTCAGCATGGTGCATTTAGTCCCCAAGACCCCAACGCCCTACAGCTAACAGGGCAGACGGTACAAGAGCTCGCACGCGAGCAGGGCTTAGCCCTCCCGATGTCGGCGCTGTTGCCCTTGCAGAAGCGGATCGTCTCGCAGCTGACCGGCTACGGCTTCCTCGATACCTTCCTACCGCCGCAGCGAGACGATTTACAGGAAATCGTCCTGGATAGCGCGGGGAAGCTATGGCTCCTGCCCAAAACCGGGACACACTTCGAGCGGCACGCGCTCTCCATAGATGTTAGCGCCGCCTGGCGCGTGGTAGATGCTGTGTTAGGGCCGCAGAGCAAGGCGCTCAACGAAGCGGCCCCTTCAATTGATGCCCGGCTGCGCCCCACCCCCGACTATCCTGCCGGAGGGCGCTTCAAGTTTCTGCATCCGGTGCTCACCGGCGGCGCTTATCCAGCGTTCAATCTGCGCTTGTTCGAGGCCCGCGCCGTCAAGCCCGCTCAGGTCGTCGCGTGGGGTGCAACCTCGCAAGAAGTCATGGACTTTCTGGGGCAGGCGATCTGCCACAGACTGCGTGTGATGATCGGCGGCGGCACGGCAACGGGCAAGACCACCTTCCTGTCCGCACTGTGCAATTATCTACCGCCCACTGAGCGCATCGTAAAAATCGAAGACCCGGCGGAAATCTTTCTGGAGCAGCCTCACGTACAGACCATCGAGGCCCGCATTATGCCGCCCGGCTCGAAAGTGCCGGATTACACCATCACCAATGGGGTCAACGATGCGATGCGACTGGCCCCAGACCGGTTGATCGTGGGCGAGGTACGGACTGGCGATGCGGCCCTCGCGCTGTTCCGCGCCCAGATGAGTGACCATCCAGGCTTGACCACCTTCCACGCCGAGACCCCCGCTGCGGCGGTCTTCCGCCTGGCGGTCATCATGTTCGCCGATGCCGGTGTTCGCATGGAGGCCGCCAAGGCGCTCTTTGCTCAAGCAGTAGATATCTATGTCCAACTGCAATTCGACACCCGACACCAGCGGCGCGTTATTGGCGTGTGGCAGGTAGACCCAGAGAGCAAAGGGGGCAACGTGCACTTCACACCACTCTTCGAAGGGATGCAACAGGTTGGGCAGTTGACCCGTCACCGGGGAGGCTATCAATGACCCTCTCCGCTTTTATGGTCGCCCTCATCGTTGGGGGAGGCAGCGCGGCGCTGGTTGCCCTGCTCCTGCCACACCGCTTACGGCTCACCCATACCCAGGCGCGTTTAGATACGCTGATAGGTAGCGGGCCAGGCGAGGGCAATGCAGTGAACGCCAGTTACGACTTCGACACCTTTGAGGCAGAATTTCAGGCCCACCTATGGCTGTCCAAACTGGGCTGGCTAGGCTTGCGACCGGAGCCGGGGCGCGAAGTGGCGCAGTTGCGCGTGGTGCGCTGGAGCGCCGCGTTGGTGTTGGTGCTACTCGGCATCATCACCCAGCTCCCCCCGCTGATCTGGCCAGTACTCGCCGGGATTGGGTATTGGCTCCCTGGACTGCTGGCGGCTTCGGCCTGGTCCAAACTGCGGCTCTCTGTAGATAGCGCCCTGCTGACCCTGATCGGAGACCTGAGCAGCCTGGTGCATTTCACCACCGATCCGGTCGAGATCTTGCAGAAGGCCGCGCTCAACCAGGCAGCGACCGGCCAGACCTTCCTCGCAACTGAACTCCAACGCACGGCCAATGCGGTGAAGTTGCAAGGGCAGTGCGCCTGGGAAGCCGCAGAGCAGCGCGCCTACGCCCTCAAGCCCACGCTGGCAATGGTCTACTTCATCTTACGGCGGCTGAAACAAACCGGCGGGGTAGAGTTTGCAAAGGCGTTCCAGCTCACCGCGGACAACCTGACCGAACTCATAAGCACGCGCCAGCTCATTCAAGCCAAGGCCAAATCCGCCAATAGTTCGATGTACACAATTGCTGGTATCTTCGCGCTGATCATCCTCCAAATGCTCTGGAACCCCCTGCTACGTGAAGCCTATCTCAGTCCGCTGGGGCAACTCATCCTGGCGCTCTGTCTGGGCATGATGGCCTTCGGCTTCTGGTATATCCTCAGGAAGATCGAGAGGGAATTGACATGACCACCCTGTTGCTCATCATCATCGCGCTAGGGACCTTCCTCATCACCGTCATGGGGCTGTCAAAAATCGTACTGGAAGGCAATGTGGGCAAGAGCGCCCAGGCCCGCCGTCTCAACCAGCTCCTCTCGCCAGTACCAGACTCGGCCTCCCGCATCGCACAACTGGCCCAGCAGGTGGAGATCTCACGGCACATCCTGCCGGATTTCGGCCCTCACCTGCGTTGGATTCGGCTGGAAGGCCATCACGCGACCGAGCAAGAGCTGATCGGCTACTCGATCCTGAGCGCTGTGGGTGGGGCCGTGATGGGCACATTCGCCTTCGGCATACCCCTCGGCCCCCTGGCTGGCGGTACGTTGGGCTTCTATCTACCCTATTACCTGGTCAAGGGTCAGGCGGAGGATATCCGCGAGCGGTTTCACCGGCAATTGCCGGAGCTAGTCCAAATCCTGGCAGCTGAGGTCGCCGCAGGAGCCAGCCTGAGCATCGCCCTGGAACGGCTGTCCTCCAGCAACTCGCTGGCCGGCGCTATCTTCAAGCAGATCCTGGCGACGGCCAATGCTCATGGCAATCTATGGTCCATCCACCAGCGCCTGGGAGGGCTACAGGTTGCGGCACGAGAGTGGCATTCGCCGGCCCTGATCTCGCTCATGACCCAGTTAGATACGATCCACACCCAGGGCATCGAAGGGCCGGAAACCCTCGCGGTGCTGGCGCGCGCCTTTGCCATCCGCTATCTGGGCGAGGCCCGAATGCGTGCAGAAACCCTGGAAAACAAACTCCTGCTGCCCTTGGCGCTGTTCTTCTTCGCGCCCTTTGTGGGGGTGATTCTGGCCCCCATCATGCTCATGCTTATCAACATCTTTTAGGAGCTCAGGTCTAATGAACCCCTGGTATTTCGAACTGACGATTGCAGCACTGGCGCTGCTGGGTGTTAGCGCGGCAGCGGTATGGGACTGGCGCACACGCTGCGTACCCAACACCATCGCCCTGCCCTTCCTGGCCGTAGCCGTGCTCATTCGCGTGCTGTGGTTGAGCTGCTACCCGGATCAGAGCCTGTGGTTTGCTTTAGGAGGCGCTATTCTGCTGCAACTCGCATGGAGCAAAGACTTACTGGGCGGCGGTGACGCTAAAACGTTCACGGCACTCTGGATGCTCTGGCCCACCGCTGGCTGGCTGATCGTGTGGATGGCCTCACTGGTGTTAGGCTATGTGGCCTTCAGATGGGTCTGGCCTCGCCGGGGCTGGTCATTACCACAGCCGCAGACCTTAACCAACTCCGGTGAGCGTGTATCTTTAAGCTTCCCGGCACTCTGCCCGGTCGCCGGGGGAGCGCTGTTGTACGTAGGATTGATAGTTATCCAAGGCTTACGCCTATTCTAACGCCCTTGAAGGAGGTGCAGATTATGTCCAAGATACTCAAACGTTGGTGGCAGGATGAGAGCGGCCAAATCGAGGAACGTGCCGTCATCGGTGCGATCCTGGTCCTCGCGGTGCTGGCGTCGTTGCAGTTACTGGGCGGGAAAGTCTCGCAATGGTTCACTAGCATTGCCAACGCCTACTAAAACGCCCCTCACGTGAGTTCAGGCAAGTCTGGGACGGAGCCGCCGGGCGCTCCGTCCCACCCAACAGTTACCAGTGAGTCACTGGATTATATCGTGCTCAGCACAGTAGTCGTAACCTTGACCTGGCTAGCAGCAGCCCCAGAAGAGGTACTTCCTTTCTCTCTGGGCTATCCCGCGGCTTTACTGGTCTATCAAATCATCACAGCGCGTCAATACATCGCCCGCAACTGCGCGTTGTTGCTCTTGCTATTTTGGCTGCTTGGCTTGCGCCTATGGCTCTCTTAGGAGGATGACATGCTACGACGGTGGAAACATGATACTCGTGCCGATATGGCCGAAACGGCCCTGGTGATGCCCCTGGTATCCCTGTTAATCATGGTCATGGTGACCCTGGCGATGTCATCCTGGACGGCAACCAGCGCCAACACCATCGCCCAGCGCGCCGCACGGGCAGGCTCGGTAGTTCAGGGAGGGCCGGGCGAGCGCTCCGCAACCGCAATCCACACCGCACAGGAGTTAGCCGGGCAATTCGGTTACGGGGAATACGCTATCGAGATTCTCAATCCCGGCGCTGGCCCTGGCGATCAAATCGTCGTGCGCGTCAGCTGGGCCGCCCCCAACTGGGCCGCCAACGCCGTACCGTTATTTCCCGGTCTTTTCGGGGATGCCATCACCGGAGAGGCCGTCGCCGCCTATCGCGTGGAGGGCTGGTGATATTCAAACCAGGACTGCAGCTGATCGGTTCGACACAATTCGCAGCCAGGCTATTGCACTTGCTGGAGTGTAGCCCCACCTATCACCATAGTTGGGTCTTGAGTGGTCTCAATCTCGGTAATCGACCCCACAGCCTCGCCCAGGCGCTGCGCTCTGGTGCAGCCTTACTCCTGTGCGAAGGAACTGCTTTGGCTCATTTACACACAACCGAGCTGGCATTATTGGAACAACAACTCAGCCAAACAGGATTCTATCTGGTCTGCTGGAATCCCCCGCGAACCTTGAGCCAAGATTGAGCCGCTCACCCGAACTTCCTGAGCTATTTCGGGGACCCTGAGTCAGCGCTGTTAGAGCAGACATTACAACATTGTCTGGAGGGATGGGATGCGTAGACAACAAGAACGCGGCTTCTCACTGGCATTTTTCGCGCTCTTCCTGGCCTTTGTGGCCGTGCCGCTGACCGCAGTAGCGGTCGATCTGACCCGCTACGTGTGGGTGCGCTCGGTATTACAACGCGCCGCGGATGCCGCCGCGTAAAGCGCAGCGCAAGAGGCCGACATCGCCTGGTTCCAAGAGACCGGAGAGACCCGCTTCAACGCCAATGCCCTACCAGAAGCGGTGCGTGTGGCTACGCTGACCATCAGCCCCCTGACGCAGCGCCAGGTACAGCCTACCCTAAACTACCTGGAGTTGGATGACGGGCAGAACACCGTCAGGGTAGGCCTTTCGGCAACGACGCGCCTGTTGATATCAGCGGGTCTAACGGGTGCAACGATTGAAGTGGAAGGATGCGCCCAACTGCGCTTACGTGGAAACTGAAAAAGGAGATTTTTGATGCGTACCCTATTTAGATGCTATGTTTTGCTAACCCTGAGCCTGCTGCTGGTTGCTTGTAGCGGACCTGCCCCAACCACACAGCCTGAAATCACGGAACCCACAGCTACGGCAACGGCCATGCCAACCGCCACCTCTACAGCGGCAGCTACCGAGGTTCCGCCCACAGCAACCGCCACCGTAACAGCGGGGCCTATTGTCCTGGTAGACTGGCAACCCGCCAATGCGCCGGGGGCAGCCTTTGCCGGAGCTTTAGGTTGGTTCTGTCACGAGATCAATGTCGGCCAGGATCGTCTGGCCTCCGACCCGGTATTGGGCATCCTGCTGAACCCAGCAGATGCGGACATCGAGCCTGCCGCTGCGGGCATACTGGCCTGGGGCGAGATCTTCTGGCCAGCATCCACGGGCGAGATCAGCGACCTGGATACCCTTGCCAACGAAGGCTTACGAGCAGACGCCTGCACGGTTTATGGGGACTTCTGGCCAGAGATGCTGTCGGAGCTCACCACAACGGAAACCAGTTACTATACCGGGATCGCCCGCCTGATCGAGACGGAAGAGGGGTCATTCTGGCAGGTGCGAGTTGCCCTGGTAACGCCTACGGAATAGAGCAGGAGCTTGAACGTGCATACTGAGCCAGCTCACGATGACCTGACGCCCCGAGTATGGAGCGCGCTCGCGCTACTGGCGCTGCTGATTGGGATATGTGTCACAACAGTAGAGCCAGCAAACGCCACACCAACCGTGCATTACGTCGCGCCGGTGGGCACGAATTGCTGGGGGGCCACGCCCTGCTACACGGAGGTCTCCCGCGCTGTGGAGGCTCTTCCGAACCACGGCGGCGAGGTGCGCATTGCCGCAGGCGTTTACACCGACAATCGAGATGCCCGCCGTGTGCCGAGCGAGTATCCGGGCAACAAGAAATTCCGCGTCACCATCGAAGCCAGCGAGGGCGCAGTCATCTACGTCACCGGCGGCTACGG
>OMKS01003138.1_pt1 | contig 13337 bp, 12 predicted proteins | sample 1674721 | NCBI WGS metagenome assembly OMKS01 (sample SAMN06264996, study PRJEB25208) | sediment metagenome | isolation source: hot spring sediment | place: USA: California | collected 2014-09-02 | reverse complement strand
TTTCAAGCAGAAGACGGCATACGAGATCTAGTACGGTCTCGTGGGCTCGGAGATGTGTATAAGAGACAGGTACAGATGAGAGGTTCCACTTCCACGTTGGCCAGCAGTTCCACCGCATCCAGGGCTTCGATGTCCATGGGATCAAGCATCGCCACGGTCAGCAGGTGTCCCTTCTTGTGGAGCGGGACCAACTGATATTTCTTGGCGACCTCCGCAGGCACCAGGGTGATCAGGGTCACATCCATCGGATACTTGCCTGGGTGGTATTTTTCCACCTTCAAGAGGTCCGATATAATATCGATGATCTGCGATTCCTGCAGCAGGCCCTGCCTGACCAGGTACTGCCCCAGTTTGAGCCCGTGCTTTTTGTGATTCTTGAGGGCCTGCTGAAGTCCGGCCTCATCAATCAGGCCTGCCTCCAGAAGCATTTCGCCCAGTCTTTTCTTCCTGGCCATTTCCTTCCTTTATTCCCACTCTGTCAACATCACGGCTCCGGGGGGAGGGCCGTCAAATACATCGGCGCCGGCTGCCAGTTCCGGGGGCAGCGTTTTCATGGCCTCCCTGGCCGAGGCATCGTCCTCGTAGCGCCGCGCCAAAACTATATCATAATGCATTGTGCCGTCTTTCGCCATGCTTGTGATGATTCTCATCGGAGGGCGCACGGCCGGAGATGCGAGAATGAAACGATATGCATCTCCAAGGCTGGAAAACCGGGTGATCCTTACGGCAAACCCCTCCCAGTCTTTCTTTTCCGCCGTGGCGTTGATGACCGGAAATGCGATCACCTGCCCCAGGGCTATCTGATTGACGTTCTTGATATGGGGGTTCGCCTCGGCGACCTTCCAGACCATGTCTTTCGGAAGTGCCCCGTAAACCCTGCCGACCATGGCAGATAGGGTGTCATTGCTTTTGACCGCGATCCGGCCAAGGAATTCCGGGATGGGCGCCGGCGGATTTTCGGGCGCGTCACCGGAAGTCTTCACCGGTTCCTCCAGGGGCGCGGCAGGCGGGGTCATGGTCTCCTCTGCAGCGGGTTCATCCGGTGGCCGCTGGGCAATGGCGGCGGATTCCTCTTTCTCGATCTGTGTTTCCCCCGGTTTTTCGACCGCGTTCTCCTCCGGTTTCCCGGCCGTTATTTCGGCCGGTTTTTTTGGAGTGAAATCTATCGAAACCCGCTCGGCAGGGCGCGCCGACACCGCCGCCGTCTGCGTCCGGTAAAAAATCCTGTCCTCCGGAATCAACCCGTACTGGAACGCGGCCCAGAGCCCCAGGGCCGACACGAGGACGAACACAACGGCCCAGCGCAAACGCCTCGGACGCGATGCCGTATCCCTGGCCGCGCAGGCTTTCACCAGCGAATACCCTGCTACCGTCTTGTTTTGAAGAATGAGGGCGAGGATGACACGGTGGCACAGGTGGATGATTTTCCGCGGGTAGCCTCCGGTCGCCTTATAAATGCTACGAACGGCCGGGTAGGTGAATTTTATCGACGAACGGCCGCGTTCGCTGGCCCTGTTCAGGCGGTAGTGGATCATCTCCCGGGTCTCCCGGAACGAGAGGGGGCCGAGTTTCAAGAGAAGATTCACCCGGTCGCTGAAATTCTGCCGGGCCTCCAGTGTACCTTCAAATTCGGTCTGCGCGAAAATGACCACCTGGAGCAGTTTTGCATCGTTTGTTTCATAATTAAGGAATTCCCTCAGAATTTCCAGGCAGAAATCAGGGATTTTCTGTCCTTCGTCTATGACAAGGACCACTGTCCCGCCCTCATCGACGCCCTTTTTAAAAAGAAAATTCTTGATGCTTTCCTTGACGTCCCACTCCGTTGGCTTTTCGGGTTCAACGGGGCACTTGAACAGACCCGCCACCGCCAGGAGGAAATCCAGGGGCGTTCCGAAATACGGATCGAAAATAAGGTGCGATTCAATGCTGTCGTCATCATCCAGGGATGCGATAAGCCGCCTGCAAAGGGTCGTCTTGCCGGTCCCCACATCTCCAAGCACCACGTTCAAGCCACGGCGGAGCCTGATGGATATTTCCAGGTTCTGCACACAACTCACATGCTGCCGGGCTTTGTAAAAGAAACCGGGATCCGGAGAATTGGAGAAGGGCTCCCGGCTGAAATGGAGTATTTTAAAATAGTCCATATTACCTTCAAAAAATCATTCAATGCTCATATCACTGACCGGTCCTTAAAGCCGTGTTTGGCTCAGGCCCGGGCGGGCCCAGAACATGGGGCGTGATAAACACCAGCACGTCCTCCATTTTATTCGCGCTGTTGGATCCTTTGAACAACGCGCCCAGGATCGGAAGATCCTTCAGCACCGGCACACCGTCTTCGACATTCGAATTCAGCTGCCTGCTCAAACCGGAAATCACGATCGTTTCACCATCCCGCACTATCAGCGTGGTCTCGGTCTGTTTTTTCAGGATAAACGGGTTTCCCTCAACGGTTCGGCTGGTGTCGACTTCGTCTTTTTTGACGATGATCTTCATTTTCAAATGTTCGTCGTCGATCACGTTCGGCGTGATTTCAAGCCGCAGCACAGCGTTTTCGAACCTGACCTCCCGCTCTCCCTCCGAGTCGGTGGACACATAGGGAACCTTTTCCCCGCTTTCGGTGAAGGCCATCTGGTTGTCCATCGTGGTTATCGAAGGGCTGGAAAGAATGTTGAGCTTGCCTTCGGACTGGAGTGCGGAAAGCCGGACGTCCAGGAGATAGCTGCCCACCTTCTGGCTGAGATATCCAAACGTAAGTCCCCTGCCCCCTTCCGTGACAAAATCAGCCGGGAAATTTGCCGCCATGCCTTGAATTGAAGGCGATACGGGGGTGTCCACGGTGGACCCCTGGACCCCGCCCGTGTTGGCGCCGGGGTTCAGCCAGTAGTTCCTGTTGCTGCTGCTCGCATGGTAGAGCCCTCCCCACTCGATTCCCAGCTCCCGGGCGGTCTCCCTCGTCGCTTCCACTATATTGGCTTCGATCCGGATCTGAGCCGTGGGACGGTCCAGGTGGCGGACAATTTCCAGCAAGGAATCGATCTCATTTTTTTTCGCATGCACGATGAGGGAGTTGTTGTGTTCGTCCACCAGCACCCGGGGCCCGCCTCGTGCCAGAGGCCCCGTGCCATAAGGGATGTCGGCTCCCTGCCTTTCAGAGGCCTGCTTTTCCCCTTCCAGAAGCTGCCATAGATTCTCCCTCAGTTTAAGGGCATCGGCATACATGACGGGGATGATCCTGGTCACAAGCGGCGTCAGCTCCCGCCGCTGCAGGCGTTCGTAAACCCGCTCCTTCCTCACCCTGTCCATTTCAACTTCATTTTTCATGTCGCTGATGGTCATCACCCGGATGATGTCGCCTTCCCAGGTGTAGGTCAGCCCCCGGGTGGCGAGAATCCCCCTGAAAACCTGGTCCCAAGGGGTGTTGATGACGCTTATGTTCGTAATACCGGAGACCCCCTCGTTCATCATGATATTCTGGTCTGCTGAGCGCGCGAGAGCACGCAATATCACGTTGACGTCCGTATTCCGCATCGTCATTGTCACCCTCTGATCCGGCAGGGGACGGGAGGCTTCCGTCATGACCGCTTCATCCAGCAATTGTGCCTCGGGGCTTTCCGGATCAGGCTCCGGAGAAGAAATTTCGACCACATCCTTCAACTTATAACTCCCCACCGGTGTCGGCGGAGAAAAGCCCCGCGATTCCTCGGAGGCGGCTTTCCATTTCTCGAAAAACGGGTCTGCTTCCGGTGGCTTCGTCGTTCTGCAGCCGAAAAGAAACAGGACTGCCAGGACGAATACGGAAACAGCGCAGCCTCGTGGAAATCTCCAGAAAACCTTCATATACCCCCTGGTACCCTTCATCACGGTTCTTCACCTCACAATGTTTCTTCCACCAGCGGCACGGTGGTTTCCTGTTTCCCCCCCTTGATACCGATGATGATCCTGTCCGGGTAGATGTATTTCAAAATATATCCGGGCGGGGACAATTCGTGCCCCGATTCATATTCCACACCGTTGACAACAGCAACTTTCTTGGATCCCAGGCCGACAAAACCGGTATACAAAAAAGTCGGAAAAGAGGCCGGCCGGGTCTTTTCCAGGCTCAGCTGTTCGTCGGTTTCCAGGAACGGGTCCCATCTCCATGGCTCGACCGCGCGCACTGTCTTGTAGACCGCATCCTCCGCCGGCCTGGCCTGGGCGACCAGGGTAGAGGTTTCTGTCACAAAAGAGCTCAGTTCCCGCTTCCTTGCCTCGGGATCCGGCGTTCCATTCTTTCCGTCCGGGGCGAAGAATTGAATATAAACGGCGACCAGGGCCCCAATCAATGCTACGACAATAATTATTTTTTCTCGTTTTGACATATTTTCAAATCAATTCATTTGTCTATTGAAATCGAGATCTTCACTCCCATCTCGCGTGCGGCCGGAACCTGTTCGATCCGGATTTCCCCTATATGCGCGATAAAGGGAACCGAAGCCAGCCTGGTAAGAACATTCTGAAAATCAATGAAATCTCCGGTAAAAACCAGCTGCACTGGAAGAAGGGACGAATCCCCGGTAAGTGCCCACACATCGGGAGTGACCGAGTCCAGAAAAACCTCGGTACCTTCCACAACCGGGTCAAACGCCGAGGCCAGCAAATCTATTTTATCCCTGGGATAAGCCTCGGATCCGGGAATCGGCAGAGATGGTTCAGGGGTGGCTTCAATTCTCTTTTTCAGCTCCAGGTACAGAGGATAAAGAGACTTCTGCCTTTCCAGCTGATATCGTAACTGCTGTTCCCTTTCTTCGAGATTCGCGATGGATACTTTAGAAGGATATATCGCTATCGCAACAAAGGCGATGATCCCAAGGACGCATACCAGCAGGTATCTCAGGCTGTCCGGAGGAATGCGCGTTGAAAACCCGGCCATTTAGACGACCTCCAGGCTCAATGTAAAGCGCAGCACGGTTTTTTCTCTATATTCATGAGATTCGGTCTTTTCAACCCTGGGGTTTTGAAAAATGGTGGAAGACTCGAGTTTCATAATGTAAGCCGTCAGGATCGTGTCGAATTGTTTCGCATCCCCGAAAACCAGGCCCTCGAGTTTCAAGGTTCGGACGGTCCCGGCCGTGGCGGCGCGATCCTTGCCTCCGGCGGGGTTTTTCCCCTTTTGCGCCTGGGGAACAACCATATGTGTGCTCAGAATCCGCACGGCCTCAGGTGTGTACCCTGCCAGCTCTCCCAGTACGGCAACGGTCAGATAGCGCTCGGAGACCTTTTCAACCGCGATTTTGGCACTGCTTAACTCACCCACCATTGAAAGGATCCGCTCCCTGTCTACCGTGACGCTGTATTTTGCCATTTCCGACTGCAGTGCCGCAATGGTTTCTTTCTTCTGGTTCTCAACGTTTCTCTGCCACAGGTGATACCCCCCGGAGACGATTATAATCAATAAAAAAAGAATAAAAATCAATTTATTGAATCGACTGACCCTGGCAATTTTATCCTTCGCTTCATAGGGATGGATTAAATTGGGTGTTCGTGAATCGTCGGACAGGGAAAGACCCATCGCAATGGTATAAAACATTCGCTCCCGCAATGAATCCGGGGCGGAAATCTTTTCCATCGCAGAGTTCCGCGGATCCATCGGATCGAGTATATCTCGATCCATCCCGAGCCCCTCGCCTATGTAATCGGCCAGTCTGCGGCAGCCGTCTATGGCTCCTGACACGAATATTCTCTGCACGCGCTCGAATCCGAGAGTGGTGGCGTAATACTCGAAGGTTCGTTCAACCTGCCGCACCAGACGTTCAGCGGCGGGTTTCACCATTTGGAATTTCTCTTCGTCCGAAAGGTCATAACCCGGCTCATCCGGCTGAAGGCTGGATGATTCGCGACCGAGGCTGTACAGTATTCTCCAGGCCTGGTCCGCATCGATGGCGGGTTTGCCGGCCAAGGACAGGGTTTCAGCAACGTCCCCTGCCCGCTCGTCATAGCGCGCAACGGCGGGAATGTCATCTCCCACCAGGTCCACTTTGTCTTCGATTTCTTCGAAAAAAATTTCCGGAGGTTCTTCCACGGAGTCCAGGGATGGACCGGCATCGACGTTGTAGCCCGCGGCCCCGCTTTCTTCACGGGCCGGGGCGCGGTCGTTGAAGGAATCCAGCAGCGCTTCCACCATACTGTTCAAGCCGGCCTTGATATCCCGGGTGAGCATCAGGTTTCCGGAAGCGAAAATATCGATGCGGGACCAATTGCGACCGATATGGAGGGTTCCGACAGGCCCCTCGCCCGGGGCGATCCAGCCGGTCCGGAAAAAGTTCTGATTCAAAAACGGCCGAAGGGATAATCCGGTGATTTGAATCCCTGCCTTTGAGAATATTGATTTCAGCTCATTTACTGTATCGCGGGGAGCAAGATAATATAGTACTCTCAGTTTTTGAACACCGTCATCTGTTATTTCTTCCTGCACCTCAAAGTCCAGAAAAAATAATTTTTCGTCAAAAGGATTTTCCATGTTCACGGTGAAATATACCGTGTTGGCAACCTTATCCCTGGAGACTTTGGGAATCTTCACATGGCCCACATCCACGCCGACAGACGAAATGGAGCACCACACCCTGTCTTTGTTCGAAACACCGAAACGTTCCAAGGATTCACGGAGAAAGTTGGGGAAACCGGGGCTTTCCTTTGAAATTCCATCCGGAAAAGGCAGGGTTGCATAATCATCCAGCACGAAGTCACGGGAGGACTTCTGGATGGTTTTCACCACCCGCAGGTGCGTCTCGGTAATATCCACACCTACCGTGGCGCCTCTGGATGTTTTTAAACGGATGGTTTCCAAAACCTTTGGTTTCGGTTGCCCGACGACCTCAGCCTCCGTCGCCGCGTTTCCATCCCGGGATTCCTTCGATCCCTTGATCAGGCCGATCAGCCTGTCGTTAGATGAAATTTCGTTTTTGTTTTCCGGCATTCATTGTTCCTTCGATATTCCGGCTGATGCATTCAGTTCAGCCATCGTGTCGGGAATGGAATCCCGACCTGCAAAGCTACTAACCTCTATCCGGTTTCTCAGACTGCAGTTGCGCAATCAGGTCCTTCAAATCCTCTGTATCGCCAAGGACTACGTAGCCTTCGTCTCCATCAGGCGGTGCGGCCTGTTCGGCCGGCGCGGCAGGCGCAACCGGTTTTTCCGCTTTCATCTCGCTTTCGACGGAGGCCGTATAAACCACATTCTGAATCGCCAATGGGTCAATCAACGCCGAATTGAAATCAGGCTCTCTAGACGTTCGAGACTGCATTACGAAATTCTGGTGAGGATGGACAAAGGATTTACGGGCATCGATGAACTCCCGCTCATACGTTTCAAAATTCAACATTCCTTCGCCGCGGCCGGTCTGCATGATTGAATCAAGCTGGGACGTCCTGTTATCGCGGATGGTGCTCCGAACCGGCGTTGTATTTCTGAGTATGGCGAGGATCGGTACCCGAAAGCCGACTCTTTCGACAAACCTGAGTTGCTGGGCGATAAGCCACGTCAGGGTGGAGGCGAACTGGTAGCGGATGATCTGCTGGTTTTCATCGGTTACGGCGTTGTTGATCCGGTACACGGCGTCTTCCACGTCGGTGGCATGAATTGTGGCGAAAACAAGGTGGCCCGACACGGCGGCGTTCACCGTCAGGCGGATCGTCTCCGGTTCACGCAACTCGCCGACAAATATCACGTCCGGGTTTTCCCGCAGGGCATCCAAAAGCCCCTGTCTGAAGGAGGGAACGTGAACTCCCACTTCGCGCTGCTCAATGAATGCCTTTTTGTTTTGAAAACGATACTCGATGGGGTCTTCAATGGTCAGAATATGGACCTGCCTATTACGGTTGATCTCCTCGACGATGGCCGCGACCGTAGTGGATTTGCCGGAACCGGTGGTGCCGCACACCAGCACCAGGCCCTGGTGGAGTTGCTGAATTTCGTTCAGCGACGGGTGCAAATTCAACACCTCGAGGTTCGGAATGATTTCGGGCAGGATCCTTATCGCCAGGCTGAGCCCCCTGGTGGTGGAAAAAACATTTATCCTGACGCGGACATCGTTTATGAAAAACGCGAGATCAACGGACCACCTTCTCTTTAAAATCTTAAGCTGCTTGTCGTTCAGCATCCCGCGAACGATATCATCGATCTGCCTCGGCGTCCACAGATGCCCTTTGTCCCGATGGATGATCCCGTCCCTGCGAAATATGAGGGGCTGGCCACCGGAGATGTGAATATCCGACAAGCGGCTGTTGATGCTTGTAGCAATGAGATTTTCAATTCGTTTATCCATACAGATCCCTTTCCTGTTGGAGTGAACGGATCTGCCTTTTTAAAACTCCGTCGAATTTCGCTCAAAAATAGAAGGTTAATATTATGTTTGTCAACAAAAAACGGTCTTTTTTCTCTCGCAGAACCACACAATTCTTTTCAATCAAGTTGCGATATGAGTCAACGAGAAATAAAGATGCATTTTCACGGCAAAAATGCGATAATAGATCTTTCTGAATTTCCCCACAGGGGCAGGCATGACAACGGTTAAAAAAAAGAACGACAGACGGTTTTACGTTCGGCTCCAGGTTATGATCCCGATCGTTTTCGGGAGCTTTGCTCTGCTTACCGGCATCGTCGCCTTCACCCTGTCCGAGCGCAGCGGGCTGATAGGCTGCGAACCGGTCACGGCTGTGACGATATGGATACTGATCAGTACGGCCCTGGGCATCCTGGTTGCTTTCGTTATCACGCGCCTGATCCTGGCACCGGTCGAAGATTTTGCCAGGGAAGCGGAAAAATCACAGGTGTTGAAAGGCGTCCACAAGGGGAATGAGGCGCCGGAGAGACGCACGGGCAACGAAATCGAATATTTCCGTGAATTGTTCAGCCATGTCACGGAAATACTCTCCCGGGTCGAGGCAAGGGAGCGTTTCCCGGAAATCCTGGGGGAAAGCCGGGCCATGCGTGCCGTTCTTTCTCAAATCGCCAAGGTGGCGCCCACGGACTCAAGCGTTCTACTGCTGGGAGAAAGCGGGACGGGAAAGGAACTTGTGGCCCATGCGTTGCACGCACACAGCCTCAGAAAAGACAAGGCGTTCGTTAAAATCAACTGTGCCGCCATACCCGAAGAACTTATGGAGAGTGAACTTTTTGGACATGAAAAGGGTGCCTTTACCGGTGCGGTGGCGCGAAAAATGGGAAAATTCGAGACCGCCGAAGGAGGCACCGTCTTTCTTGACGAAATCGGGGATATGTCTCTCAGAACCCAGGCAAGGATATTGCGGGTTCTCCAGGAAAAAGAATTTCAAAGAGTGGGCGGGAACCAGACACTCACGTGCGACGTGAGGTTTCTTGCCGCAACGAACAAGGACCTGGACATAATGGTCACGAAGGGGCTTTTCCGTGAAGATCTCCTTTACCGGTTAAGGGTTTTCACTTTGGTGCTGCCGCCCCTGCGGGCCAGGCGGGAGGATATCCCGCTCCTGGCCGCCCGTTTTCTTGAAAACGGCATCCACCACGGCAAAAATCTCTCTTTTTCGCGTGATGCTTTGCACTTGATGATAGCACACCCTTGGCCTGGAAATGTCCGTGAACTGCAGAATGCCGTCGAAAGGGCCGTTGTTTTTTCTGACGGACCGTTTATCGAACCCAGGCACCTGCCGCCGGAAATCTCGATTTACGGAGAGACATCCCCGCGGCCTGATTCCTTTCATTCGGCAGGCATTGATGATAAACTCAGGGAAATGGAAAAGGCCATGATCACGGATGCGCTGAGGTGCAGCCAGGGGGTGCAGGTAAAGGCCGCCGACCTTCTCGGAATTAACCAACGGAGCCTCTGGCACCGTATCAAAAAACACGGCATCGATGTAAACGAATTCAAGAACCTGCATGATCATGACGCTTGAAACAGGCCAGCCGGGGATATATATTTTGAAAAGATGAGGCTTGCCATGAAAAACGAACCTGTACAGCCCAAATTCCGCTTCAATCCCGGGTTTACGATTATCGAGGTTGTGGTGGTGCTCATTCTTCTGGGTGTGCTGGCGGCCGTTGCGGTCGCCCGCTTTACAGACACGGGCGCGGCTGAAAGAGCTGCGGTGGACAGGCTCAAGGTTCATATAAGGCAGGCCCAGGGGCTGGCAATGAACTCCGGCACGCCCTGGGGTGTGAACGCTGTAGGCGGTTCCTACCATCTTCGCAACGCTGATGGGAAGCAGCGTTTTCCGGGCGAAGATGATGACGACATCGATTTCCCATCCGAAGTCTCCGCGACATTCACCGTCTATTTCGATTCGTGGGGAAGACCGTGCAGCGATCAAGACTGCAACACACCCATCAGCAGTGCAATAACAGCAATTAATTCCAGGGTCACCATAACGCCGGAAACGGGGTTCATACCATGAAGGCACGATTCGACCAGAAGGCCTTTACGCTCATCGAGGTCATCATAACCATCATCGTCGCGGCCGTGATGGGCGTCGTCATCTATACCTACATGGGCACCATTCTCACGCGCAGCGCCGAGCCTGTGATGATGGTCAAGGATCTGGCCGAGGCGGTGGAGGTTGTGGAAGAGATCACCATGATGTACGAGGACTACCTGGGTGGGGATTATTCATGGGCCGAATTCAAGACAGCGGTCAACGGGGTCATCGACTCCGGCACCGACCAGGTAAACGATGTGTCCGGCGATCTGGCTACGTCCTACGAGGTCATCCAGGTGGTGATTACCCGTAACGACCACTCCGTTTCGACTCTTTTTGCTGAATGAGGCTGCCATGAACAGAAACAAGGAAATGAGGTCCCGGGGCGGATTTACGCTCATAGAGATCATCGCCGTCCTGGTGCTGCTCGGCATCCTTGGTGTGATGGCTGCCTTCGGCATCGCCACCGGAGTGCAAGGATATCTGACGGCGGCTGAAAACGCCGCCATGAGCCAGAAAGCCCAGCTGGCCGTGAACAGGCTCAGCCGGGAAATCCTCGAATGCTTTGACTGTGATCAAGACAACAGCTCGTTCGACGTCGGAACCAAAACAACGTACACGTTTGAAAATACACTCGGCCAGAGGCTGGTGGAACATGAGTCTGGAACGGTGAAACTTGAAAGCGAGGTCCTTGTCGATAGTGTCAGTAACTTCGACATGACACGTGACTCAAACGACGATCGATTAATAATAATCACCCTGCGGCTGAGCCACCAAACCAGCGGGAGCACGCAGGAGTTTAAAACCAGCATATTACCTCGCAACCGGTAGAATGAGCCGGTCGTGACGGAGGAAAATGCAATGAAAGGTTTCCATTTTTTGATCACGGCCTGCAGTCGCAGGTGCTGCGGCCACGGTTCACACGGAGGCGTCCTGATCGGAGTTGTGATTGCCATGGTGGTTATGGGAGTGCTCGGGGCGGCCATGGTTTCAATGCTCGGATCCTCTGCAATCGGCAAAGCATGGGCGAATTTTGGGCAGCAAGCCTACTACCTGGCTGAATCCGGCTTCAGATATGCCGTGTCCGAATACAAGCATGGCGGTTTGGACGCTCTTGACATGCTTGTGAAGGAAGAAAACGAGGACCCCGTAGAAAAGAATGTGGGGGGCGGCAAGTTCGGCCTGAAGGTTGACTATGAAGTCCATGTGGAAGCAACCGAGGAAAACAATTTAGCGGAAAATTTCGAAATATTATACGCTTTTCGTCAGGTGGATGGAGACGGCAATCCCATCCCCATCCAAGGGGTCACAGGGGAAAACGTATCCGTGAGCAAAGGGGACAACCTGCGGGTAAGGCTGCCGACGGACGGAGGCGTCATAAGGGAATTGCCCAAGTACCGGGGCAGGATCATCGCAAACGGAGTGGAGGTCTATTATCAGAGGGTTCTGACAACCGCCGATGATGATATCGTAACTCTGAAAAAAATAGGTTTTTATGATGAGGACACCGATTTCTACCTGGCACAATATAACAATGTAACCTATGGTGCTCTCGTATTTCCGGTACGTGTCGCAACCATAAATTCGATCGGCACCTTTCCCGCATCAGGACTTTTCAAAGCCAACCGCACCATCAACTACACCTGGTCCATGGGCGGCGAAACCAGTGGCACAGGCAATAGCGAGGGCGACGAACAGGAGCTTTTCAACCTGCCGGGGCTGGAAGATATGCCTGTGAGCCTTGTAGACGACGCTCGGTTTCACGTCATTCCAGGGGACAAACAACAAGAAGTGAGGATTGAAGCAAATGTAGATGGAGAACCGGGAGTTAGGGTAAAACTATCGAATGACGTAAGCATTGCATTCGTAAATATAAACTGGTGGTTGGTTGACGGTTTCGATGTGAATGATGCGTACCAGTACCAAGAAAATACGCTCAGCTATGATTTGCAGATAAAGATGCGAAGTACGCACCACTCGAGTTTTTATTCTTATCTTGGCGGGGTTACCTTTCGAGTGACAGCGAACGATATCCCGGAGAACGGAAATTTCTATGGCATGTCCTTTTTTTATGCCAGAAGTGGAGCTAAGACATATCCTGACTGGCTTACTACAAGTACCTCGTTGAATGATCTGATTGCAGACCATGGTTACGAGAAAGTTCGCCTGGTCTTCTGGAAGAGTGTCGGCAATGGTATAGAGGTCATAGAATCAGTAGATGTTACAGATCGGGTTATGACTGAAGATGCAGCCGTGGATTGGGGAAGCATTGTTTTAAAAATAGAGGAAACCGGGGTGGGTACATCAAAGGTAAATAACATTATTGGAATAGTCTATAACAACGCAAATAAACCACGGGGAGACATGGAGTGGCCCGACGATGACTTGGGAGATGAAAATGCATATGATATTTCGGGAACTTACCCCCATGCAGACCAGCCAAACCTGTCGACGGGAACATTGACCGAGATTCAAGAACCCCGTCCCGAAATTGGGTTTCATGTATTCTCGGATTTTGGTGCACAAAACGTTTTGCAGGTTGATGATTTCGCAGTCCGAATGCCAGGCGCTGGAGGAGGAGGGGGGAGCACTCCTTATATTCCACCGATCCAGGAATAATGAGCAGGACCCATAAATTCATGTCGGGAATGGAATGCCACTGCAGAACAGTCAGGCAAGGGGCGGTGTTGGAGTGTCGAAACGAAGTTTTCACGTAAGGACTGGTTAATTTTCGGATTTCGCGGATACAATCCGCTCCCACAGAACATGAAGGTCGAGAGGCCGCCGCAGGCTGATTGGTTTTTGCCTGCCGCCGCCCGGCAGGCAAAAAAATCTGGTTCATCCGACTAAAGCGTACTTTGCCTGGTGAAGAGCCATGATTTTGAGTTTGAAAAATTCCTTATCTCGAAAGC
>OMKS01003137.1_pt1 | contig 13341 bp, 7 predicted proteins | sample 1674721 | NCBI WGS metagenome assembly OMKS01 (sample SAMN06264996, study PRJEB25208) | sediment metagenome | isolation source: hot spring sediment | place: USA: California | collected 2014-09-02 | reverse complement strand
GTGTTAACGAAAGCTTATTGCGAACAGTATCGAAAACTATCAAAAAAGAAAAAAGGGATTATGCTGGATCAATTTACCAAGGCCACGGGCCATAATCGCAGTTATGCCGCGCGCAAGTTGCGTAATCATGGCCGCCGCGTAGTTATGTCCGATGGCGTGGTACTCGTTGGCAGTGCGACGCTTAAAAAAACCAGAAAGAAGAGCGTCCCCAAATATGACACGGCTGTACTCAAGCCATTGATACGTATCTGGAAGATGATGGATTACATAAGCGCAAAACGGTTCGCCGCGGCATTACCCGAAGTAATTCCCAAACTGGAGCAATTCGGGGAAATAAAACTGCCGAAAATCGTCAGGGAAAAATTGCTGCAGATAAGTCCGGCTACCATTGATCGGCTGCTCAAATCTGAACGAGAAAAATATACCCTCAAAAAGCGTGTACACCATACCAAGCCCGGAACTTTGTTAAAGAGCCAGATACCAATTCGCACCTTTTCCGATTGGGATGACGCACAGCCTGGATTCTTTGAGATGGACCTGGTCGGACATGACGGGGGCAGTGTGGCAGGCGACCATTGTTTCACCCTGGATATGACCGATGTCTGCTCCGGCTGGTCTGAACAGGTCGCCGTCATAAATAAGGCGCAAACGCACGTATTTGAAGGCCTGCAGAAGATTAGGAACCGCTTGCCTTTTGATATCCTCGGATTGGATTCGGACAACGGAAGCGAATTTATCAACGGCCACCTGCTACGGTATTGTGAACAGGAAAACATAACCTTTACCCGAAGCAGACCCTATAGAAAAAACGACACCTGCTTTGTGGAACAGAAAAACTGGTCCATCGTAAGACGCTTCACAGGATATATGCGGCTGGAATCGCAAAAACAATGCGATCTGCTCAACGAACTGTATGATCTGCTGCGCGACTATAACAACTTTTTCATGCCCTCTATGAGACTCAAAGAAAAGACACGCGACGGCGCCAAAGTCTCACGAAAGTATCACGCACCAAAAACACCCTATCAGATGTTGCTGGACTCTACTCAGGTAAACCGAAACGTCAAAAGAATTCTCAAACGCAGATATGCTACATTAAACCCCGCCGAGTTATATCGGCGCATACAAAAATTTCAAGAGAAACTGTTATGTTCAAAAAAGTAATTGCCAAAATACCCCGCCCTGCAAGATGCCTGAAGGTGCGTTTATCGCTTTATTGCCAATCCGAAGGAGGCGACAGAACAACAACCTGCCTGCCGCCTCCAACCTTCCTCTTGGCCCCTGGCACGGCGCTCAGGTCGCTCGCCAGCGTTGCCCTATCCTCCGGCCAGGACAATAACAGGATAAGTAATTTGCAAGACTACATGCAAAACCATAAAATGCAACCAAATCGTTCGGGTACTTTTTTGCGTGAGGCAACGAATACCATTTCGAGTACTTTTTTGCGTGAGGCAACGGGTGAATGAAAAAAGAAAAACCAGTAAGCACACCCATTGAAGGACATTGAAAAGCCCCATTCCCTATTTAGCCGTTATACTTGTTCTGGGTTGCGGGCAACGTCCGTGTTAGTCTTCCTGGCCGGATATGGAACCTACGCGGATGTCGAGTTCCTCGCGGTTCTGGATGCGGGAAATCTGACCGTCGGTGATCCAGATGACGCGGTCGCTGGCGGCGAGCATTTTGTGGTCGTGGGTGGCGGTGATGATCGTAACGCCCCGTTCCTCCTTCATCCGCGTAAGCAGATCAATAATTTCGCGTCCAGTTCGCAAATCCAGGTTGCCGGTGGGCTCGTCGGCAAGGATAATGGCGGGATCGTTGGCGAGGGCGCGTGCGATCGCGACGCGTTGCTGCTGGCCGCCGGACATCTCGATGGGGCGGTGCGTAAGCCGGTCGCCGAGTCCCACCAACCCGAGCAGTTCCGCCGCCTTGTCCCGCGCTTCGTCGGCGCTGAGTCCGGCGAATATCATGGGCAGCGACACATTTTCTATGGCGTTCATGACCGTAATCAGGTTAAAGGTCTGGAAAATGTAGCCGATTTTGCGGCAACGCAACCACGCAAGTTCATAAACGCCCAGCTGCGCAATGTCCACCTCGTCAATATAGACTTCGCCCGTGGTGGGTTTGTCGAGCCCGCCCACCATATTGAAAAAAGTGCTTTTGCCCGAACCGGACGGGCCCATGATGCTGATATATTCTCCGCTGTAAATGGTGCAGGTAATGCCGCGCAGGGCGTGTACTTCCTCGCTACCCATAAAGTATACCTTGGTAACGTCTTGGGTATGCACTATCTCACGTCTATTTTCCATTTTATCAAACCTCCACGCGCATGGCGTCCACAGGTTTCATTTTTGCCGCCGCCCAGGTCGGATATACGGCGGCAAGCACTGTAAGCAGCGTTCCGCCGGCCACCGCCAGAGGAACGCTCAGCGACAACGTGCGCAACAAAAGCGCAAGGGACACATATTCCACTTCCAACACCATGGTGAGCTGCGCCACCATAAGCAGGCAACCCGCCGCAGCGCCGAGCATGCTGCCCACAAGGCCCACAAACACGCTTTCGATGAGAAACAGGCGAATAATGAATCCGTCCAACGCGCCCAAACATTTTAATGTGCCGATTTCCTGAAATCGCTCTGTTACGCTCATGTACATGGTGTTGCACACGCCCACAAAGCAAAGCATGCCCGACAGGAAAAGCAGCCAGACGGTGCGGTCGCGCTGGTGCTTCTCAGCGGCCTCGCCGTGAGTCAGCAGGTTGGCGCGCTCCAACGCCGCGCGCACGGGCACGTCTTCGCTGCGGCGCAATTCGGCAAGCACGGACTGATAGGCCAGCGTGGACACAAAGAACGCCACAACCACGCCGATGCTGACAAAAATCAACAGGAACCGCCCCCGGCGATTAAGCACATTGCGCCAGCATATCTCCGCCGCCCGGTTCCAGGGCAGTATCAGGCGGCGCGTCGAGGCATCCTCGGCAAAAAGGGCATGCTTTTGCGATGTCATAATTCAGAACTCCTAAAACGGCAGCGCCCGTGTACACTGGGCGATGAGCGCGAGCGCGGCGGCGACCATGCCCGCCAGTCCCATGCCGCACGAAAAACCGGCGGCCAGCACGGGTACGCTGCGATACCATTGTTGCTCCGGGAATTTCTTGCTGAAATAGTAGCGGCTCGCGCACGCGCCGAGCAGCATGGGCAGGGCGATATGCAACGGCTGGCCGATGCCGCCGACCATGCCGTAGAAAAAGACCACCGGCATCTTGAACAACGCCAACACGCCGTACAGGCACAAACCGAACACGCACGCGCCGGCGATAATGCTTGGCTTCAACGCCTGCAACAGCAGCGAATCTTCCGTCACGTTGGCTGTAAAGATAAGATACGCCTGCCGCGCCGCCACCGGCCAGGTGCGCGCCACAAAGGGAAACTGGTCTGACGGTATCTGGTTCATTTTCCAGAAAAACCACCAGAACAGGAAACTCGTGGAAAACACAATGGGCAGCATGATCAGCTCGGCCTTGATAATCGAAGTAAATCTTGTGCGGGTCAGCTCGAGTTCGCGAAAACGTTGCGCCGACGGCCCTACATCCAGCAGCGGGATGGTGGGAACGAACCAGATGTCAACGCCTTTATAGCCGCTGGCGATAAAGGCCGTCTCGCGCAGATAGGGCATGATCAAGCCCTGGCCGGTAAGCCCGAACAAACGCGCCGAAATATAAGAATGGACGGGCGTCCAAAGAAAAGCGAAGACCAGGAATATCCAGACAGGGAAACCGGGAACCAGACGGTGCGACACATAGGTAAAGCCCAGCATGGCCAACAGGAACAGTCCGCCCGCCGCCCAGAGCGGAAAGTCGCCGCGCTCGCGGCTGGGACGCCGGTAAGGCGGCTCGTCCGGCCCCATGTTTCGCGCCGCTTCCTCTTCTTCGCGGGCGCGGCGCAATGCCTCTTTGTCGGCGCGCAGGGTGCTGATGACGTTTGCCGCCACAAAACGGACGCCTATAACTGCCACTGCCAGCGCCATGCCGATGGTAACGCTCATCCAGAAATCAAAGGAAAGAATCAACTGGTTCACCAACAAGCCGTTGCCGGGCGACCAGTGCTCGAACACGCCCAGTCTGTGCAAAATCGGGTTGCCAATGACACTGGTGAGCAATACGCTTGTTACGATGCCCAGCACCAGCTTGAACGGCAGGATCATGCCCGCCATGAATCCGACCGCGTCGAAACTGATCGAGATTAGGCTGGCAGGCATGAAACTCTCAACGTTCCGGGTGAAATCAATAAAGGGGATGGGCAGGATCATGAGGGGTTTGGTCATAAACAGCCCTGTTGTCACGGGCACCATCACATACACCGCACCGAACACAATGCCCAGAGTGGCGCCGATACTGAACACCTCCCAGCGCCAGGAACGCTTGCCCGCCCGCGCCGTTTCATCGCGGTCTGTCGCTTCCGAAAGCGCCGTGGCGCCCTGCGCGGCAATAGGCGCAAGCGGGAACGGCAGCCGCTCGCGGTCCGACGTGATTCGGAAGAGAATGTACCCCAACCCGAACCAGGCAAGCCGTCCGAAAATATAACCAAAAGAAATGAGCAGAATCGGCGACAGGAAACCCCGCGATTGCGACCACCACCAGTCAGGATGGGCAAGGTTGCGCTCCAGTATGGCCGGCGAATCCGCCCCGGGAACCACCCAGTCCGGAATTTGATCGGCAATGCCCACCGTTTGCGGCGACTGAAGCAGATACTGGTTCCAGATCGTCAGCGCAATAGGACCGCCCGAAAGGGCAAGATGCATCAGCGTCACGGCGGCAACTGACGAGGCCACATAAAAGAGGACATACACTTCCTGGCGTTTCAACTGGGTGAAACTTCTCCGGGCGATTTCGGTGAACAGAATGATGGTCACCCATTCGGCGGCGCCGCCCAGCGCCTGCCCGGCGACCAGCCCCAAGTACACCGCGCTCGGCATCATCACCACGGCAACGAACAATGCCCCAAGCAGGGTGCGGCTCGAAAAGCCGTCCACATACGGCCCCTGCTCCAGCGTCTTGTCCGCCGTGGCAATGACATACTCTTTCATGAACTGTTCTTGAACAGTCGGTTTGCTCGTATCTTTTTCCTTTTTAGACACCTATATTGCCTCGCTATCGTCGCAGCCAAACAATTCACCGGCGGCGCGCGCATATTTTCGATGGTCTTCCGGAGTTAGAATACGCCACATCAGCAGTTGCTTGCGCAGCGCGAGAATAAACCACGGCGTGAGACGACGCCAGTTTTGCTGATCGCCGCTTTGCCGCACCGCCGTGAGATGATATTGATACACGCCCCGTTCGGGGCGATACACAATGCGTAATGTCGCGTTATGACTGATGCCCAAGTCAAATGGCGCAAGCCACGCGCGGAATGCCAATGCAGGCGCATACGCGTCGTCACCGGCGGCCGGTTCCAAGAAGCCGCGCAGGTCGTCCACCGCTAGTCTGCCCACGGTTACCCCCTGAATGCTGTCCAGCCACTCCGCCATATACGACTGCATCGCAAAGAGGCTGCCCCGTGTCGCCACAAAGGGAAGATACATGCTGATGGTGTCGCCGCCGCTTACGCCGTCTTCTTCTATGCCTTCCAATGTGCCCCGCTGTTCGGGAACGGCGGCAAGGAACGCCTGACGCATGGGGTAGAGCGTGGACGCCAGCACGATGCTCATGGTCAACAAGGTCACGAACACCGTTGCGCCTGCGGAGTAGTTCAAACTCAAACCCGCAAGCATGCCGGTCATGAGCAGTATCCGCGAGACCATCTGCCCGAGGAGATAGCCTGTTGCCGCGCCGAGAATGGCGTACACGGCGGACTCGGCCAGAAACAACGATGACACGTTGGTGGGGGAAAGGCCGACGGAATTATAGACGAAAATCTCGCGCTTGCGCTCGTACACGGAACCAAGCATCGTGCCAAGCACCATGATAAAGCCCAACAACACGGGGATGATGATTTGGCCCGCCGCGGTCAGGCGGCTTCTGCTCAAGGCGGCATATAACGTCACGTTGTCACCGTCGCCGGCCAGAATGGTCATGTTGGAACGGCGCGCATAATTGGCGGCTTCCGTATCCGGGGTGGCGCCGTCGGGCATGCGTATGGCAACACTGCGGATGGCGCCGCCAAGCCGCCGCGCAAAGCGGAACGGCACAAAAACCACTTGGTTGGAGGGCCAGTGGATGTATTCTTTGAGTGTATACACCTTGTCTTCTTCGGATTTCTGCGCGTCCATTAACATTTGTTGCACAAAATTCACGGGAGTCAAAGGTTCGCCGTCCAAGTCGCGCAGATCATCGAAAGCCGCCGAATCTGCAATCCCTATCAGCTCCAGTTTCTCGCCGAAGACCCGGATCATGCGTCCAATATCGGTCTCATCCATGCCTAGGTTTATCGCCACATGGTCGGGTAAAATCACGCTTAACTCATCATCTTCTTTGAACCAACGGCCGGCGATTAGGGTGTTGTCCGCCCCGGTTACGGACGCTTCGCATGGCTCGAAGCCAACCAGCGACACCGCCGTGAATGTTCGTTCGAGCGCCTCGGAATAGGGCAGATCACTTATGTCGTCAGGCGACAAATCAATTTGTGACAGGTTGCCCGCATGGTCGGAAAAATACCATGCCCGGCCCGCCACCACCGCTCCGGCCTCAGCGTCTTTTGAATAAGCGCGTTTTAGCGATTCATAAAGCGGCGTGGGCATGGGTTGCCAGGCGCGGTCGCGCGTCATCAAGCCCACATACTCCGGCTTGCCCAACGGATGGCGCAACCGTGATATGCTCACCTCCGGAACTATCGAGGTGAACGAAAGGAGCGTAAAAGTGACCAGCACAATCGTCGTGCCGGTGAGAAAGGCGCGTTGCGGACGGCGGCGTATGTTGGCGATACCGAGGTCAATGGCGCGAACCGCCACATTACTCAGAGCCACCGTATCCTCATGGATACCGGTCAGGGCGTGTTTGCGTTCCATGAGCATGCCGTCAAATTTGCCGAGGATGAGGACGCTCACCGCCACTGCCAGGGCGAGAATGACAAAAGCGATAAGCACCAGCATGGGCGTAAGCGTGAACCGAAACGCCGGGTGGATGACCGCCAACACAAAGAAACTCGCGGAAAAAATAACGGCCATGCCGGCAATGCGCCTTTTGATGGTGCCGCCGTTCAGCGCGAGCCGTTCCAGGCAATAAGCGAAAGGAAGCAGCAGGATTAGGTAAAACAGCACGCCGCGGATCATGTTGTTTGCCATGGCCAGCAGTTCGCTGTACGCCTTGCTTTCCAATGCCCACCCCCGTTCCGCCGCGAGACGATAGCGTGAATAGTCATTGGCGGCAAGGGCTTGTTCCGCTTCGTCCAGATAGTGGGAGGCCTCGTGATGCATCGCCAAGACGCGGGGGTTGGTGATGCCCTGCGACTCGAACTGTTCGAGACGATAAGCGTCGAGATGCCGCATGTTGCGCGCGCCCTGCAATACCCATGACGGAATACTCTCCAGTTCGCTCAGGACGTATCCCGCGCCGACGGGGTCTTCCGCCGAATTATTTATCAGGATAAGGCGCTTTTCCTGCATGCCGAAACCCAATGTCAGCCGTACGCGCAGCGTCGGGTCCGCCCAAATGCTGATGCAGTTCTCCTCCGGATCGCCGCGCCAGCTGTCGCTGTAACTCGTGCCCCATTGGAAAGGGGGGCTTTCAGTGGAGGCATCGAGAATCTGGATGTCCGTCAGGCTGATAAAGCCCTGCGGTTCGGTTAATCCGTAAAGCGTGATTGGACGGCATGGAAACGCCACCAGATTAAGGTGTTCCACCTGCTTTCTCATGGCAATTTGAAAGGCGAACTCTTCCGGACGCGCCTTGTCCGCGCCATAAATGACGCCCCCGTCAAGCGGCGGCGCCGCCACCGGCCCTTTATCCGATCTGCCTCGGTTTACCACCTTGACGTATTCTTCCATCGCTTCGGAATTTTCAGCGGCGAAACGTTCTGTGGCAAGGCCGTAGGCTTCGAAATAGACGTTCATGAATTGCCCGTTCATGGTGGCGTCAATCATGCCGTCAAATTCAAAATAACCGTTATTGTCGGTCAACACCATCGGCACGCCACGCGTACCCAGCAGATGCTTGTCGGCGCGGAAAGTCTTGTAGGTAACCGCCGCGCCGCGGATGGGGCGATTCGGCGTGTAGTCCTTTTCCTGATGCAGCCAGACCACGCGCCCCGCCACCTTGGACATCTTGTTGTCCCACTCAGCGCCGGCGAAAGGACCGCTCCAGTAGACGAAGGCCAGCGCCAGTCGCGCCAGTCCCACGCGCTCGCCCGGCTCGTGCCTGATTTGCCGCGCGAACATGTCCAAATGAAGCCTCTCCGGCAGATCATGGGGCGTATCCACATAACGCCTCTCATCATTGATGGTGCTCAGCGTAACGGCGGGCAAGCCCGCGACATTCGGGATTTCACTTGCAAAGGGCGCCTGATAAGGGAAATACGTCCACCAACCGCGGCCAAGGGTCATGTTGATGCAATCCACAAAGGGGGTCTTTGTGTGGATGGACAAATCAGGATGATTGGTCATGAAACTGCGGGCGAATTCGTCAAGCCGCATGGCCAGCATGCTGAACTTGGGGCGCAGGATATGTTCATACTGGCTGCGGAACCGTCCCATGGCAAAAATACCCATACGGTCCGACTGGGTGGACAAATCAAGCCCGACGAACACGCCCGGACGCCCCATCCGCGCAAGCAACGAATCTTCTAATTCCGTGGAAAAACCGCGATCGAGGCCGTCGCTCAGCAGGCGCGTAAAGTGGGTCATCCCCTGCATGGCCTCGCCGTGCGCCCCCGCAAACAACAGATACACCGGGCGGCGCGGCGTCTCAGGAAGGCGCTTCAGGAACCGCGCCAATTCGATAAGTGTTGCGGGGCCCGTGGCTTGTTCAGCGCCGGGCGCGAGCGTCGGCACAACGCTGATGCTGTCGTAATAGGCATGAAAGATGACAGGGGTGGCGTCCGCCCGCGCGCCGTCGTTCAACTTGACAAAAAGGTTATGCGCCGCCACCGGCTGCCAGTCCATTTTACAATACACCCGCGCCGGGGTGGATGCGGCGGCGTTAAGCAGCACATCCAGCGCGGGCTGATCCGCCTCGGTCACATAGAAACGGGGCACATTGGCGGGCACGGTCAGGAACTTCTTGCGCGCCTGCGCGCCGGTGCCCCTGTCCGTGCCGCGAAACAGCGCCGCCTTGCCGCCGAACTCCTGAATGCTCAGCCATTCCGTGTCCGTATCCCAGTCAATGACGACAATGGCGTCATGCAGGGGCAGGCCGTTCATCTCCGCTTCCGTGCCGCGGCCTATGTCCACAAGCGGCCCCGTCAATCCTTCGGGCGGCGTCTGGCTTGTGCGCGCCAAGTTCGGCCACAGCGGGTGGAGCGGGACGCGCACGGCGCCTTCTGCCGTGCGCCCCTCGAGCCATGCGGTTTCCACCACGGGAACCGCCGTCTCAAAGGGTTGTTGTTCCATTTCTGTAATGCCCGCAGACCGGAGTTGTTCTTCAATATAGGCAAGCGCCGCGTCCGCACCGTAGCCGGTCATGCGTGAATCGTGACGGGTCAACGCCTCGATATGCTCCTGTATACGGGAGATGCTGAGGTCTTCCACGCCGGAAAAGTCCGGGATTTGAATCACCAGCGGGCTGGGACGCCCCACGTATGCCGCCACGAGGACGGTCAGCGCAACGCAGAGGAGAGCGAAAAATGGCCACAAAAGACGCTTCATGGCTGCGCCTCCGGAACAGGATGGGGACGCACGCCGGAGGACGCAAACACACGGAAACAGAAATTTCGTCCATCATGTCCGTGTTGTCCATAGCGTCCGAGTATTGCCGTGTTCATTCCTACCACCCCCAGAACTGGTACACGCGCATATTGGCGAAAGTGCCGTAAATCATCCACAAACTGCCAACCACGAATTCGCCCAAAACCAGCCCGACAAAAAAAGGCAGCGCCGCGCGGTACATTTTTGCGCCGCCGTAACGGCTGATCAGACTTTTCGCAAGCCATCCAAGAAAGAGAGGAAACCAGAGCCGTTCCATGCTCCATGAAGTGGCGGTGGCATAGCCCACCGGATGCCAGAGCCACCACGTGAATTTCATCCGAAGCGCGCCCAGAATCAGCGCAAACAGCAAGCCAATCCCGGTGGCCGAGGTGGCCGCCAACTGCGGTCGCTGCGGGAACGTAAGCCATGCCGCCATCTTGTTCCAGGCTTCCGCAGAAAAGGCGTCGCCCGCAATGCGGCCGCCATAGCCGTGAATATACAAGGCATGGAGTATTGCCCACAGCGCCGAGGCAAGCCCGACAATGATGGCCACCACCATCGCCTTCATCATGGAACGGGAAAGTATGCGCGTAAGCTGCGCCGCCTTGAAGCCTTCCATGCTGTGCGGCGAGAAATGAGCGCGATAAGCGCGATTAAACCAGAAAAACAAGGTAAACGCGGCAATGTTGCCCGTGCCCAGCGCGCGTGTGCCCAGCGCGTTGTGCATAAGCACATCCGGCCCCATGGCATGCAGGTCGTGGGCGGGCGGGCCGAGTTCGGCGCGCATACGCGCAATGGCTATCGAGTAAAGCAGGAAAATGACGAAGAAAACAATCATCACCCAGAGCGACGCGCCCAACAGCATCCCCTGCGCCAGCAACACGCCGAAACAGGCGGCAAAAAGGATGAATACGGCGCGGTACGACATGGGCTCGCCCGAGGAATCAGCGCCGCCGGGCAACCCCAGTATGGAACGCCCCACCGCGATCAGATGCTGCCGGGACAAATAAATGGCGAGCAGGCCCAGCGCTATATAGCCGCCCGCCGCCTGCTCGTGCATGAAAGGAAAACCGGGCAGGTCATGTATGCCGATGGCGGAAGCCAACACCAGCTGCGCACGATAGAAAATAAAGAAAAACCAGCAGCTGAACGCAAGATCGGCGGGAATGAAGAAGGACAAGCCTATCACAAACGGATACAGGTCTATCCGGGTCATGGCAATGGCGTTCCACGGGCGTTCCACAAAATAGTCCTGGAAAAGAAACGCCTCCACAATGGGGATATGCGGGAAGTTAGGGTTCAGGAAATGAATACCGTTGACAAGGTCAATCGTGCCGCTGATAACGAACGCCAGCCAGAACAATCGGCTTTTCAGAAGCCTGTCCAGTCCGGTCGAAATCATCATCGGAATTTGAATTATGGGAAAACTTAACTTTTCCTTTTCCGTCCAATGCTTCCGAAAAAACAGATTCAAAGACAGCAATGCACCGACCAACGCAATGAGAAACACGCTCCAGAACGCCAGCGGACGCGCCCATGCAAGCAGAATATCGGGGCGATAAAGAGACGCGTTGCCCACTGCAAGCCCATTCATTGCGTCCTTGTTTTCACTCAATACAGCCCATTCCGGAATATGTTCCAGAATCACCACTTCCCAGTTGTTCATGGGATTTGCCGCGTAATTGGGATAGGCAAGCATGGGGATCATGACCTGAAGCAAATCGTGGCTGCAGAATGTGCCCGCAATGGACAACATCATGTAAATGGTCATCATCTCGCCGGGACTCAGCGCCCGTTCCGGCCATTTCTTCTCCACATACAGATTGACCAGACCAATAAGGAACAGCGCGAAGGTAACATGAAAAAAAAGGGAAATGGCCGTTGAATGCCCCGAATACCATATAAGTTCGGATTGTACCACCCACAGCGCCAGCACCGGCATCAGCGCGCAGGCGATTGCCATGGCCCGGACGCTCACAAACTGCGCCGGAAAATCATCCCCGGTCAGCGAAACGCTGGAAACCGGTTTTCCCGCTGATGAGCGGGCGGAGGCCTCGTCCTTCGGGTGTTTACCGGCCAATACGCAATTCTCCCGATGTTTCGCGGCATAAACCGTTAATTGAATCGTCTGAATGGCGACGCATGAACACGTTGGGTCCCACCGATATCCGGCTGGCGGCCCCCGCATTTTTCGTACCTGAACTTCCCGACCACTACGTATCCCACGCATGGCGCCATTAAAAAATTATGCATAACCAGCCTGCTGAATGCAACTGCACAGATATATGTTTGTATCTATGTAACATTTTAGCCGTCTGGCGTAAACGTCAATCATCAGTCTGCGTCATTGCGAAGGAGCGCTGCGACTGAAGCTATCTCTTAACCCCGGATTTCGGCGGGCTGTCGCCCTTCTCCTATGGATATGGGGGACAGTCACCTATTAAAAATGCTTAATCTATAAATTTTTCGCCATCCTTTATATTCCCGAAAGCGGGTATAGGTATCACTCGTTCCTCATCTTGCCGATCCCGTTTTCTCCCTACATCCTGTAAATCCTGGCCATACTGTCATTACACAAAAAAGTAAACGCCTCCGTTTACCTTCTGCCCGACTATGTTCACCGTTTCACCCGTTGCTATTCAAAGCTGAACACCTACTAGCATGCAAACGCCGTCGGTTATTATACGGAAAGATATATCCCACAAAGGAGAACTGTCATGCAACGCAATAACCGGAACACAGGAACAGACGCAAGCGTAGCGAGGACCGAGCGTAAACGGTTCTGTTTTTGGTTCCGTGAAAACAACAATATATTGTGGCATAATGCAGAAAGACAACAACTTATTGCGCTTTTAAGCACAAAGTACCCAAAAAATAACCTCCAGAAACGTTCAAAAACGTCGAAAAAAGCAAATAAATGATGAAAAAAAAGTGAAAAAACGTCTCAAAAAATAGCGATTTTGCCCTGTTTTTATGCCGGTCACCATACCGGCACGTAACGAGTGACCAGAAAATTAATCAGGGTCGGCACCGAGGGCTTGCCGGCTCGATACGAATTGCATTTCGTAACGCACTTGCTCTTGAAATTGTATTTCGTCTTCCCGCCCTCACGGCCAGGGCAACGCATCAATCTCCAACACGCTGTGGTCGCTGCACTCATAATTCCACGCTGACGAATACCGCCAGTGCTCCGGCAGGTCTACATGCCCCCGACGCACCGATACGATTTTGGAACGAGCCGAAAACCCTAAACTTTCTAAACCCTAAACCCTAAACCCTAATCGCGCCCCGTGGGGGCTGTCTTTGACATTCGCCCGCGCATTCAGACATGATGATAGGGGCATGGCAGCGTAAACACAAGTAAGGATTTATTATGGCAGTAATCAAAGACATGAAAAGCGGCGGCGGCATTCAGGTCATCCCGCTGCATGAGATACAGACGACCATGCTGGAGCGTATGGAGAGCCATGACCTGTCTCTTATACACATCTGACGCTGCCGACGAAGAGG
>OMKS01003131.1_pt1 | contig 13349 bp, 14 predicted proteins | sample 1674721 | NCBI WGS metagenome assembly OMKS01 (sample SAMN06264996, study PRJEB25208) | sediment metagenome | isolation source: hot spring sediment | place: USA: California | collected 2014-09-02 | reverse complement strand
CCCTCTGCCCCGCTACCCGCGCGCCGCTCTCCTCCGAAAGCGGGTGCAAAAGTAGAAAAACGTTTTGAATTACGCAAATCAATTTTCGAATTTTTTTTAGAAAAATGACAAAAATCAGGCAACATTCTGTTAGACAGTAAGAAAAATTTTCAAAAAAAATCATTTAAACAAACCCAACGAATAAGGCAGTTTACACCCATTTTGTTACAAATTGGGATGCAAGTTCCAGAGTATCAGGCTTCCCTACATCAATTATATCGGAATGGGATAAATCGACACCCTGAATCAGAAAATCCTTTGATAGTTTGAGGTATGCATCAACAATTGAGAACTCTCCTTTTGTTGGCAGTTGCTTGAATATTTCAGGTGAGATAACATGAATGCCAGAAAAAGCATACGCAGTAAGCGTTTTTGAAGGATTAGTAATAATAACCTTACCCGTAACCATGTTCCTCCAACCAGAAAGAATCATTTGATCATCAAAAAGGAATACCCGCGAAGCCTCTCTTTTACTAACACCTAACGAAGCAAGGGCGGATGAGTTAAGATGATACTGGAATAGGTAATGTAAATCGATGTTTGAGATTATATCGACATTGTGAACCAGAAAAGGCTCGCTCTGATCGAGTAAATTACGAGCATAAACAAGCGCACCACCGGTGTCGAGTAATCTTTCGGTTTCATCGGAAATATCAATTTGAGCATCAAAATTGTTATTACGTATAAAATTGATAATCTGTTGTGCGTGGTGATGAACATTAACCACTAACTTATTAAAGCCAAAACGAATCAGGTTGTTAATGCATATTTCAAGCAGGGTTTTTCCGTTAACCTCAATTAGGGCTTTGGGTTTATCAGCTGTTAAGGGTAGCAATCGGATGCCTAGGCCAGCGGCCAAAATCATTGCTCTCATGTTAGTTTAATTTTTAATAGGTTTACAAATTTTATCCTTGTTATTAGAGCTAGCACCACACTTTAAGCAAGCGTATACCTTACCCTTAGCCTTAACCCCGGCCTTACCTTTCGCGCATTTTTTTGGACATTCTGCTAACGCTTTTCAAGTTCAACATGCTTAACCAAGATTCTTAATCTAGTATCACCATAAGTACTTTTTAGTTGTTTAACAATGTGCTCGGCACAAAATACTGATCGATGTTGGCCACCAGTACAACCAAAACCAATAGCTAAATGTTTAAAGTTTCGAGACAAATACTTATCGATTGCCGATTTAACTATAGAAAAAGCATTATCGCAAAAACTCTTTACCTCGTCCACTGAGTTTAGGTAGTTGATAACGGGTTCATCGCATCCTGTCAAAATCTTGTATTCATCAAGTTGTCCAGGATTTGGTAAATAACGGCAGTCGAATACAAACCCTCCACCATGTTCAGGATTTATTGGCGGATAGCCACTCTTAATAGAAAAACTATATACCTGAACGGTAAGCCCTTCAAAATCTTCACTTTGCTCAACTTGATATAGATTTAATAATTCTTTGTTAAGCTGACTGAGATACCGTAAGCGGTTATCATCAACCTTATCAAGCAAATTGCCAAGGTTCTGCAGCGCAAGAGGAAGGCTTTGAATAAAATGGGTTTTGCGCTCAAAAATACCTCTGAAGCCATAGGTCCCGAGAGTTTGCAAAATTCTAAAGATAGCCATGTAGGGGAATTGCCGCTCCATTTCGCTCCTGCTAATCATACGATATTTCGATAGTTCATCGAGGTATTGCATTAGAAACTGCTGCCGAGATGAATCGCTGAGATTTGCCTTTGCCTGGTATAGAAAAGAAGCAATATCGTAAAGGCCTGAGCCAACTCTGGCACTCTGATAATCAATGAGGTATGGCTTGTTAGCCAAAATCATAATATTGCGAGATTGAAAATCGCGGAATTGCAGGAATTGATTGTCGCCATGGAGCACCTTTTCTGCTAAATAATCAAAGACATACTCCAATTCTGACTCACGAAAAGTAACCGCCGAAGGCTTAAGGAAGCAGTACTTGAAATAGTACAAATCCCACATCACCGATTTGATATCTAAATGGGAAACCGGGTATAGCTTTGATACGTCAATACCATCAAAACCCAGAATATTGAACCGGGCAAGGTTGGATATGGCTTGTCCAATCAGCTCCTGAATTTCAAGGTTATCGCCGTTAGCATCAGTTATTTTATCGTACAACGATAATGTACCCAAATCGGATTGCAGGTAGTATTTCTTGCAGTTTGAAACACCCAATACCCTTGGAACAGCAATATCGCGTTGGTATAAATGTTCCGTGAGGTAGATAAATGCTTCGTTCTCCTTTATATCATCGTTAAATGTTCCAATGCACGACAGTTGCTGTGATTCAATCCTATAGTAAATGCGTGCAGATCCAGAACCGGGCAGTTGAACAATACTAAGGTGCGAATGCCCATATACTTCGGAAAAGAGCATTGAAAGATTCTCGATATGGGAAATGCTATGCATGGTTTGCGAAAATTGAAGTTAGAATGACGATGAATATCAATGCAGGAAGCATATTGATTACGTGGAAACGTTTTACCTCTAGGATATTAAACCCTAATGTTACTAAAAGAATACCACCTACAGCCGATAGCTCATTCACCATACTTCCGCTCAGGCTACCAGCTGCAAAAGATGCAATCAATGTCAATGAACCCTGATATAGTAGCAAGGGTAAGGCAGAAAAGAGAACCCCTACCCCAAGGGTTGATGCTAACACAATGGATGAAAAGCCATCCATAAGACTTTTGAGGTAAAAAAGTTTGGGTGTTCCACCCATGCCCTCCTCAATGGCACCCAGTATAGTTAACGAACCCATGCAGTAAAGCAGGAACGCCACAACCAGTCCTTCCGAAAAGCGATTCCCTGATATTTTAAACCTATTTTTTAACCGGTTTGATAGGTTATCGAGCCTGCTTTGTAAATCGAGCAATGTCCCCGATAGTACACCCAGAATTAAACTGAATACAACCAGTAAGGGTTCATTGGTTTTAATTGCCATTGATAAGCCCAGCACCAAAGTAAAGAGCCCAACTACATGAAAAAAAACTTTACTGTACTTTTCGGGTATCCTGGATCCAATAAGCAAACCTATTGTGCCTCCAGTCAATACAGCAATTACGTTAACTAAAGTCCCTGTCACCTTATAGCATTTTAATATACTGCTAAAATAGAACGTTTACGTCAGAATAAGCAATTGTTAAAAAAAATTTAAGTGTAAATGAATAAAGTTAGTATATTTGAATTGTAAAAAAATGATTTATGCCCTTACCCACAAGTAGTAAAATGCGTATTAGCCTGTTAAAAAAGGACGAAATCATTGACTTCGTGGAGTTTAATATTACAGGCGACGCTGAAAACTATATCCGTTGCGATGATGAGTCGTATTACCTTCAAACAAACGTGTTCAACATCTTTGCAGGATGCTTTGAACGGAGCCATCATTTATTCGATTACATCTCGCCCACCATGTATAATGCCCGACGTTTCATTCCACTCCGTAATGAACTTCTTGTTAACCTTGAGCAGCTACTGGTAATTAAAAATGTATCGCAATTTCAGCAGTACTTAAGCCAGATTTTTTTAGGTAAGGATTTATTGGAAGTTTTAAAGCAAATTGATCCTGAATACGAAAGGCACTGGAAAGGATATATAAGAAGGCTCATTCAGGTTAACCGGCATATCATGAGGCTCATTGATCAATGCATTGACGAGGAGCGGGTTCTGTGGATAATTCCATACTAATATGCTGAATAGTTAACCCAACTCAAATCCAAGCATGCTCAACTTTTCAGCATCATCCTTAACCTTCAATACTCTAAAGCCCGTAAAATCTCGCCGGTAGTTATAAGTATTCCTGTAATCTTCAAAACCCTTAGTCACACTTCTAACATCGTCGCTTTCAATACGATACGTTTTACCTATTATATCCAAAATATTTTCGGCTGAGCCAATAACTTGCTTTTCGGTTAAAGGATTTGGCATTGGCCACCAAGGGGTTATGCCAAGATTAAAGTAACGGCTAACAGCATCAACAACCATTTTAGTTGCCATAACCTTACCCTCCAACGAGTAACCAGCAATATGTGGTGTTGCCACAAGGGAAAGGCCTGCTAATTCCATGTTCAATTGGGGTTCGTACTCCCACACATCAATAGCCACATCGGCTTTGGGGTTTTGCTTTAAGAAATGGATTAGGGCCGTTTCATCAATCACCCCACCCCGCGATGAGTTTAAAAGGTATGCCGTAGGCTTACACAAAGCCAAATTCTTCTCACTTAATATATGGTAGGTAGGATACTTGCCTACTCGTGTCAAGGGAACATGGAAGGTAATGATATCGGAAACCTTGAGTAATTCATGAAAATCAACAAAAGTCGTTATTTTTTCCTTTTCCGCCCTCGGCGGGTCGCAGCAAATCACATTCATGCCCAATGCATTGCCAAGGGTAACCACCTTACTACCCACGTTACCAATACCTACAATACCAATGGTTAGGGTTTTGGGATTAAGATTTTTTGAACTGATCCATCTCACAAGTGCAGAGGCTACCCACTGCTGGACAGCAGCAGCGTTACAACCGGGAGCGGTTACCCACTTTATTCCATTGGACTCGCAGTACAGAGTATCGATATGATCATAGCCAATTGTTGCCGAAGCAATGAACTTAACCCTTGAACCGTGCAGTAAACCGTGGTTGCAGGTAGTGCGGGTTCGAATAATTAGCACATCAGCATCTTTTACCACCTCTTGGCTAATAAGATGCCCAGGAAGATACTCAACATCGAAAAAGGGTTCAAAAACACCTTTAAGGTAAGGGATATGGCTATCGGCAACTAACTTCATAGGTAAATTTTGCACAAAGATAGCTAGTAAAAACTGTTATACCCTGCATTGTCAAACTGTCAAAATAAACTAATTTTATCAAAAAAATACAATGATTATTGCACCCTTACCGGAATTTGGCACATACCTCAACCTTCATCCCCTTTTTGAGCGGGTTGAACAGGCATTAATTACTTTGGATTTCAGCAAACCCGGAGAAAAAATATTCATAGATGGGGAAAACCTCATAGCCATTCCCTCGTTCAATAAAGCACGCCCTGCTGTTGAAGCCCCATTAGAATCGCACGATAGGTACATAGATATTCAAATATGCCTGCAAGGCGAAGAAACAATAGGATGGCGCGACAGGCAAACCTGTAGTGCCATTAAAGAGCCCTATAACATCGATAACGACATGACCTTTTACTCCGACCATCCTACTTGTTTTATCAATCTAAAACCTAATCAATTCGCAATATTTTTCCCATCCGATTGCCATGCGCCTTTGATTGGGGAAGGTTTTATTAAAAAAGTGGTGTTTAAAGTTAAATTAACCAAGTAATTGCATAAATTTTGTAGTAAAAAATATTACCACAAACTGACCAACCAATGAAACGCAATTTATTGAGAATTTCAGCTGTGCTGGCAATACTAACCATGGGAGCCTGTGCAACCATACTTAACACACCAAAGCAAAAGGTAAACTTAACGTCAAATCCAATTGGTGCCGAAGTTTACATTAATGGTAAAAGCACCAATAAAACTACACCATGTACGGTTTGGGTTAAGCGCAAGGTAAAGAAAGGAACTGCAAATGGGCGAAACCAGTATATCTACGAGTTCCGTAAGGATGGCTTTGTTCCTTACACCTATACCGATAATGCAGAGGTTAGTAGTAAAATATGGTTAAACCTGTTTCTAAACGTTGCCGCCCTACCTGCTTTTGGTCTAGATTTTATCTCAGGTGGTGCATACTACTACAATAACGATGTTCTGGCAACCCTCCAAAAGGAATCAACCGGTTATGTGGTAATTCGCGACACAGTAGTTAAGCAGGTTTACGTTACTGCACCCGAGGCCAAAGGCTACATGTTTGAGAAACTATCGGATGTTGATGTTGACATCCCAAACAATAACCTGGAGTATCCCTTGCGCTTTGCGCTGATTATTGGTAACGAGGACTACAGCAGCAAGCAGGTTGACCTGAATAAAGAGGTTAACGTTGATTTTGCTAGGAACGATGCTAGCGCGTTTAAGGAATACGCCATAAAGGTATTAGGGATTCCCGAAAGCAATATAATCTTCCTGCTCGATGCCACTGCTGGGCAAATGAATCAGGCCATTGCAAAAACAAATCTGATAATAAAAAATGCCAAGGGCAAAGCCGAGGTGTTTGTTTTCTATGCAGGGCATGGCTTACCCGATGAGGTTACCCGTGAGCCATACCTCATTCCGGTTGACATTAGCGGACAAAATGCCCGCGATGGCATTAAGCTAGCCGATTTATATGCCAAGTTAACAGAATACCCCGCAAAAAGGGTGATTGTATTTCTTGATGCATGCTTCTCAGGCGGTGCCCGTAATAAGGAACTGGTTGCTGCTCGCGGTGTTAAAGTTCGCCCCACTGAAAGCGTGCTTCAGGGCAATATTGCTACACTATCGGCCGTATCCGGCGAACAAAGTGCTCTGCCCCTCAAAGATAAGCACCATGGTTTCTTTACCTATTATCTGCTCAAAAAACTAAAAGAGACTAAGGGCAACATTACCTTTAAGGAGCTTAGCACCTACCTCGATGAGATGGTTCCCCTCCAGTCAGTGCTCCTGAACAGTAAGGAGCAAACTCCCGTGCTTAGAATGGGTGTAAACCCCACCGAGGAATTAGAGAATTGGGTACTTACAAAATCGAACTAGTATGGCATTATACTTGTTAAAGCTAGGTGCCAAGCCTAGCTTTTTTTATACCATGATTAAAAAGATTTTAAGCACAGCAGTCATTCTTTCAATCTCACTTCTTGAGCTGTGGGGACAGGCAAAGTTTAACGTAAGCGGCTACATAAAGGACGCACAAACAGGTGAGGTTCTCATTGGTGCAACAACTATTGCCAAAGGAATAAACATTGGAACAGCCACAAACAACTATGGATATTTCACCTTATCTCTTCCCAATGGTGAACATATAATATCATTTGGTTACATTGGCTATAAAACCGAAGAAAAGGTAATTCAGATAAACAAAGATATAAGGCTAGATATTGAACTCTCGCCAAATACACAAGAAATTCAGGAAGTGATTGTTAGCCGGGAAAAAGGGAATAGCAATGTTCGGCAAGCCGAAATGAGCCTTGTAAAGCTTGACATGAAAAACGTAAAACAAATACCTGCCTTAATGGGAGAGGTTGATGTAATTAAAGCTATTCAATTACTGCCTGGGGTTCAAAGCACTGCCGAAGGGGGGTCAGGATTTAGCGTTCGGGGCGGAGCTTCGGATCAAAACCTGATAATACTCGATGAGGCAAACGTTTACAACGCTTCGCACCTAATGTGATTTTTCTCCGTTTTCAATAACGATGCAATTAAGGATATCAAGCTCTATAAGGGCGATATGCCAGCCTCGTTTGGAGGCAGGTTATCGTCAGTGCTCGATATAAAGATGAAGGAGGGCAACAGCAAGGACTTTAACGTAACCGGTGGAATAGGAAGTATATCGAGCCGGCTGACGGTGGAAGGTCCAATACTAAGGGAAAGAAGCTCATTCATGGTGTCGGGACGCAGAACGTATGTTGATGTGTTTTTCCCACTATTTAATAATGACGATTTGAAACAAAGCACGCTCTACTTTTACGACCTGAACGCAAAACTTAACTTAACTCTAAACCCCAATAACCGCATATTTGTTTCTGGATACTTTGGTCGCGATATGTTTGGTAGAGACATCAACGAATTCGGTTTTGGTAACCAAACGCTTACAGCAAGATGGAACCATATTTTCAAGCATAACCTTTTCATGAATACCACCTTAATATCAAGTAACTACACATACTTTTTGTAATCGAATACCAACGATGCCAATGCCATCAGATGGGAATCGAACATGGAAGAGGTTAGCGCAAAAATTGATTTTAACTACGCCATTTACCCAAAATATCAGTTAAGGTTTGGAATGTCCAGCGCATACCTAACATTTATGCCGGGTTTAATAAAAGGTACTAATCCTCAATCGTTTATACAACGCTGGGAAATCCCCAAACAGCATACGCTGGAGCATGGCATATACTTATCGAATGAGTTTGACCTAGGAAGAATTTCCTTTAAAGCAGGATTCCGTATATAGACCTTCCAGAACATTGGGAAAGGCCAAAGCCTTGTAATTTCTCCCGATTATAGGGTTACGGATAGAATTTATCATTCCAAAGGTGAGATTTACAATACATACATAAGCCCTGAACCTCGACTTGGAATGGTTTACCGATTAAGTGATAGCAGTTCCATAAAAGTTAACTACTCACATACCACCCAGTATATTCAGCTGGGATCTAACTCTCAAGGCGGTAATCCACTTGATGTTTGGTTTCCAGCTTCGCTTAATATTAAACCCCAGCAAGCCGATCAGTGGGCTCTTGGTTACTTCAGGAACTTATTGAACAACCAAATAGAGGCATCGGCGGAAGTTTACTATAAAAAAGTTAAAAATTTTGTGGATTTCAAGGATTTTGCCGATGTTTAACTCAACGATGAACATGAAGCCGATATTAGGCAAGGAAAAGCATACTCTTACGGTTTGGAACTATTCACCCGTATCGATTTAGGGAAGTGGGAGGGATGGGTTAGCTATACTTACGGCAGAACCTTCCGCAAAACTCAGGGAGTTAACATGGAAATACATACAGCGCAACTTACGATAAACCCCATAATGCAACCGTTGTGCTTAGCTATCGACTAAATAAACAGATCACCCTTTCGGCAAACTGGATATACTCCACGGGTCAAACCTACACCCAGCCAACCGGACGATACGAAATTGATAACATTACCATACACATATACTCTGAAAGGAATGCCAAACGCTATCCGGATTACCACAGGCTCGACCTTGCCGTTAACATTAAAACTAAGAAAAGCCTTAGCCGGCGATGAAAAAGCGAATGGAATATCTCTATTTACAACCTTTACAACAGGCATAATGCATGGACCACAAATTTTGTTCAGGACGAAAAGAATCCGAACATAACCTATGCCGAAAAAACATACTTATTCCCAATTATACCATCAGTAACCTATAACTTCAAGTTTTAGCTATGAGAAAAATATCGACCATTATTGGGATTCTGGCCTTAGCGCTAACCGCATGCACAGAGCGAATAGACATTGAGTTAGATTCATCGGATTCAAAACTTATAGTTTACGGCAGTATAACCACCGATACCATGAGCCACTGCGTAAGGTTGATTAAATCGGTACCATTCTATAGTCCTACTCCACCCCCACCCGTTTCCAATGCCACGGTTTACATCATGGAAGGCAATACCCGCTATAACCTTACCGAGGATGCCGATAACCCCGGCTACTACTACACTGCGCCAGATGTTTTTGGGAAATCGGGGACAACTTACATCCTTCACATCGAAGATGTGAACATTGGAGGTGTTTCGTCGTTTCAAACTCAAGCACAAATGCCAACACTGCTCGAGGGCTACCAAACCAAATACCTGGATTCAATAAACGTAAGCTACAACAGGAACTGGGATGGATGGGTAGTTAATGGTTATGATAAAGAGCCCCAGAATATGCGAAACTACTACATGTTTCGGGTAAAAATAAACGATATACTATACAGCGACAGCCTTAGCAATCTGATTCTGGTTGATGATAAGTTTTTTAACGGGAACAACACTGAGGATGCAGCCTTTTACTTTATTCCTGAGAAAGATACTCTTAAAGCAGGCGATAAAGTAACCTTAGAACTTTGTGCTATTACCCGCGATTACTACCAGTACCTTAATGAAGCACTAAAGGCCTCAAGTCCACAATTCCCACTATTTAGTCCTCCTCCAGCCAATCCGATTACTAATATAAACAACGGTGCATTGGGATATTTTAGCGCTTATGCAATTATTCGGGCATCGTATACCATGAAACAAGAGGATTTTGATAGACAATGAAGATTTACAGATAAAATATGCTCCTAATATTTTAGACCACTTCAAGGTACCGCTCAAAACTCAATTGAATACCAGCATTACGAATAACAATGTTAGGTTGGCAAATACCTTGCTATACGAGCCGTTAGCTTGCGGAAGCGGAAGCGCTCAACAAAACGGTTAATCAAGCGTAACAAGTCGCTAAGCAATGTTAGGTAGAATATTACTGACATTAGCCATATAACCACAAGGTTGAACCAGAATGTTGGGATTTGCATATTGCCAATTATTTTGTAGTAGGAATAAAAGTGCGCCCTTCCATTGCGAGCCGTGGGATATGCATAGATTGGTTCGTACCTACGAACAAGATTATTGTTTACTTCAACAATCTTGGTAAAATCGTTTCGGTTGGTAACCAATGCCTCCAGGGCATTGTTGTGATGCATGCGGCTTAGCTCAAAAAGTGTAGCTTTACCAACCAAATCCCTTTCAAGCGATTTTACCACAGCATCTCGCCGTTCAACACAAACCCTGTACTTTGAATTGAAGTGATATTTTAGGGTATCAAGTTTAGCAAGTGTTATATCGATATAGCTAGGCGTAACTCTACTAATGCCTAAGAGTACCGTATCGGGGTAGGTGAAATTAATAATCGGGAAGTTCAGCTTTAACCTTTCAATCTCATTCTGCACAATGCTTAACCTCTGTCTAGTACGTGGCGTTTGTTTGCCAACAGCCAAATCGCTTTGCGCCTCATTCAACAATAACATTAGTTTGGGTATCAGTAAAGTTGCATTGTAGTTGTTATTGCTGATATCTTTATTGATAAAAAAGAAATGCTTATTATACTCATTACAACTAAACTGCTGCACGCAAAGAGCCTCATAGGGCCAACGGCTCAGTGTTAAATCTCCAATAATTGGAACATACTCTGCGTGGGTAAGGCTCTTATGTAACTTGCTATAGTTGATAACCACTCCACTGAACATCAGCTGGGGAACAATGATTAAGGGAATCATTACATAAATTGCTACAACCGAGTTTAATGCAGCTGAAAGGTTAAGCCCTATCATGCTTGCACAAAAAGATGTGGAGAACAGTATGGCCCAGTAGTACCAGAACATTCCTTGAATTTCAAGCACATGGGTTGATATTAAAACAAATACTAGCGATTGAAAGGATGAAAAAAATGAAAGCACTACAAGTTTTGAATTGATATAACTGAAATAGCTGAGGTTAAGAAACTTTTCACGGAAAAGAACTTTACGGTCGCTAATTATTTCCTCAGCACTTATGGTAAGGCCTAAAAAAATCATGGCCACCACGCTCATGAAGATAAAGCTGGGAATATTATCGTTTTCGCTAAAAATGTAGGCATTACGATTGGATTGCGTGCCATGTATATACTTTGAGAAGAAACTGATAATAAGCGCTAGCACAGGTGAAGCCAGAATGCTAATATTCATGAACTGGGTGTTTGCAAACTTGCTCCGTAAATTTCTCCTGAAATAAATCCATATCTGCCGTAGTCTCGATGGGATTTTAAAGTTATTAGGAGGTAGTGGCGAGGTGCAGGTTGGTTCAGCAACAATAATCTTACTTTGAATATTTTGCAGGTAAAGCTCATACCATTCCTTAGCTGAACGCTTTCGCTTTCGGGTTAATCGACCATACTCATTAACAACACGAGCTTCAACAATTCTTAAAATCACATCGGTATTAACGTTACCGCAAGTAATACACTCGCTCTCATCGGGCTTCAGAAAATTAGCCATGCGCTTAAAGTAAACCACTGCATCCATGGGATTGCCCTGGAATACAGGCCTACCACCTTGGTCAAGCACTATTATCTTATCAAATATTTTAAAGACATCCGATGAGGGCTGATGGATATTGGTAATTACAAGTTTACCCTTAAAGGTTTGCTTGCGCAAAATGAGCATAATTCGCTCGGCATCGAGCGATGAGAGCCCCGAAGTTGGCTCATCGACAAACAGAACTGATGGCTCACGCATAAGCTCCATGGCAATGTTAAGGCGCTTGCGCTGCCCTCCGCTTATGTACTTGTTGAGCGGGTTGCCAACCTTTAGGTCGCGTGCCTCAACCAAGTCAAAATCCACGAGGGTTTTATCAACCAGTTCAACAACTTCATTTTTACTGAGATGACTGAAACAGAAAAGAGCGTTATAGTAAAGATTTTGGAAAACCGTAAGCTCTTCAACCAGCAAATCTTCCTGGGGAACATAACCAATTACCCCTTCAAGTTCGGTTTTGCTATTATGAACATCGTACCCATTGATGTAAACCACTCCCGAAGCGGGCTTTAAATTACCATTGAGCAGGTTGATCAGGGTTGATTTACCCACGCCGCTTCCGCCCATAATTCCAACCAGCTGTCCGGAGTATGCTGAGAATGAGAAGGGGAAAACTCCATTCTTACTTCCCTTGTGCCTGTACTCTATATCCTTAGCAACAATGGAAACAAAAGGTTTACCGGGTGTTTGAATAAAAACCGATACAACCTTGCTGTAGTAAACAGGCGACATGCGTGGCCCGCGAATTACGGCTCCAGGGCCAAAGAGGTATGTTCTCCCTGGCTTAAGCATTCGGCTATTCATGAAAAGTTCCAGGTCGCCAAAGTACTTCACCAGCAAGGTATTTGTGCTGGCAATTCTAAGTACGTAAAGTTGCCCCTGAAGTCGCTCGTTTACCAGGTGCTTGATCTCTGGGATTGGGTTATTGCGTTCCGGGCTTATGAGAAGCACCTGTTGGTTCCAAGGTATTTGACCAGGTGACTCACTAAATATAAAATTACTGCCGTTGGCAAACTCAAAATCACTGATATTGAACTGATTGGCTACCCTTTGGGCAAACTCAAGCCTATCGGGTGTGGTAAGTCTGCTATCGGCCAAAAATTCCAGTAATTGTAAAACAAGCCAAACCTTTTGATGCTGCTCAAACTCTTGGTTAATAGAATCGATTATGACATGAACCATGAGTGATTCAGTGTAGCGGTCGAGGCTAACATCCTCTAACTCCTTACGGTAACTTACCCCAAAATTGGTAAACCTATCGATAAATACCTTAGCCTGCTCATCGCTAAAGTCGTGGTGCAGATAATCTTCCAATACATCGAGGGCAAAGCCTCTATCGGCTTTACTCTCGATATTGACCAGAATGGCAAAAAGTTTTATAAGTGCATCGAGCAGCGACTCGCTCATGGTTTAAGGTTTGGATAAGCAAAGATAGAATTTTTCAGCTGCATTAAACCAAACCTATAAAGGTTAAACTGGATTCAAAATTCTGACTCCCTATTTCTACATTAAACCGAGATTAGTCAATAGAAACACACAAAATATATACACACCTTGTTTC
>OMKS01003129.1_pt1 | contig 13351 bp, 14 predicted proteins | sample 1674721 | NCBI WGS metagenome assembly OMKS01 (sample SAMN06264996, study PRJEB25208) | sediment metagenome | isolation source: hot spring sediment | place: USA: California | collected 2014-09-02 | reverse complement strand
CTGAAGAACTTTGTGAAGGTCGCCTTTTTTGCCGGTCGCCATCGGGATGCGGTCGGGGAAAAGCCCGAGACGACCCTGCAGGAACAGCTTGATTCCCATCGCGGCCATGCCCAGCGCGGCGAACGGATTGGTTTTCATGTAAAGGTTTATCATCAGAGGACCTTCGGTGTTTCGACCGTTCCTTCTGACAAGGTCGAAAAATTCTCTCGCCATCGCGGGAGCGAGAAATCCTCTCGGATAAACTTTATCGAGCATCGCTCTCTGCTTGAGCGCGTACATGACATCGGTTATCTGGATTTCCTTCGGGCAGTCGACCGTACAGGCGTAACACGATGCGCAGAGCCAGATTGTGTTGCTTGTCAGAACCTCGTCCTTGAACCCCGCGCGAGTCATGGCGATTATCTGACGAGGAGTGTAATCCATGTACAGGCTCAGTGGGCAGGTTCCAGAGCAGTTGCCGCACTGGATACAGCTCAGAAGTTTCTCGCCCCATGCCACATCGCCGACTTCCTTGTAAAAATCGTGGCTCAGCTCTTCCTCGTATTTAATCTGTCTTTGAACTTTGAATCCTGCCATATTAGGACTCCTTAACGGAAGCGTTTTCGGGAAAATCATTTAACCCGGGTTATCCAATTTATATTTATCACACTCGATTTGTCCGGTCAACCCCTCGCACGAACAATTAATAAAATAAGAAAGAAAAAACAAATGCGCGCGTTTCAGCGAACAGGATTCGAATCGTGGCACAAATTGTATGCGTTTGTCAAACGGCGCACATACATGCCACGAATACTGTTATTGTTATGCCTCTACTTTATGATAAAGATTTCCCGCGACAAACCGCGTATTGAGTTTCTCCAGCATATCGACTGTCATCGAGTCGATATCGTAACTGGGGCTCCAGCCCCATTCATTGCGCGCCGCCGAATCATCGACCGATTGAGGCCAGCTGTCGGCGATCGCCTGACGGAAATCGGGCGAATAGGTAACCTCGAATTCGGGAATGTGTTTCTTAATAGCCGCCGCGAGTTCGCCCGCGGCGAAGCTCATCGAACCGACATTGAAATCGCCGTGGTGTTCGAGTTTGTCGAAATCGGCTTCCATCAGGTCGATTGTCGCCTTGATGCAGTCGGGCATGTACATCATCGGAAGGCGGGTGTCTTCGCGTACGAAACAATCGTACCTTTTCTCCTCGATTGCTTTGTAGTAAATCTCGACAGCGTAATCGGTCGTGCCACCGCCGGGAAGAGTTTCGGCGGATATGATACCGGGATATCTCAGTCCGCGGGCATCCACGCCGTACCGCTTGACATAATAATCGCAGAGAAGTTCGCCCGTGACTTTCGTGACGCCGTACATAGTGGACGGTTTTAGAACCGTCTCTTGAGGGGTGTTCTCTCTCGGACAGCCTTTTCCGAAAACCGCTATCGAGCTTGGGCACAGGACCTGGGTCAGTTCGAGGTCTTTTGCGATTTCCAGGACATTTATCAGTCCGTTCACATTCACATTCCAGCAGAGAGTGGGATTTTTTTCGCCCACCGCGCTAAGAAGGGCGGCCATATTGATTATTGTGTCGATATTATATTTCTTAATCACCTCGACCATCTTCTCTTTTTCGAGAACATCGACCCACTCGAAAGGACCTGAATTTTTCAAAGTGTCCGATGGCGGAGTTTTTCGTCCCGCGGCGACAACATTATCGCTGCCAAACCGCTCCCTGAGCGAGAGAGTCAATTCGGAACCGATTTGACCCACAGATCCGGTGACGAGAATTTTCTGAATTCTATTTTTAGCCATTTTTACCGTCCATCCTTATGCAGGAATATTCGTTGAAACTCCTCAACATCAGGCAAAGGTACTTATACAGACGGTCAATGTCAATGCGTTTCCCCCGCTTTCGCATATTTATGTTATACTCGCAGACCATAGAATGGACACTCAGGCTGTACAGGAATCGATATCGACATCGACAGGTCTGTTCCCGCTTTTCCTGACGATATTTCTTGCCGCGCTACTTTCGGCGATTGTGTGGATTTTCGCGACATATATCGGTCCGCGCCGTGTGTCGAAAGCGAAACTCCGGACATACGAATGCGGCATAAAACCCTCCGAACCCGCGCATCAAAGGCATGATGTCCAGTTTTACCGTACAGGAATCATGTTTCTCATTTTTTCGATGGAACTTGTGTTCCTTTATCCGTGGGCGCTCGCGCTGGTAATGAGCGAAACAATCGGTCAGAAAATTGCGGCTCTTATGAGCATGGTCGTATTCGGTGTGCTGTTGCTTGTCGGATTCATTTACGCGTGGGGAAAAGGCGCGTTCGAATGGATGAAACCGGATGCCCGAACCGATTGACAATATCGAATTTGACGAAGCCGTCACTATTCGGGGAATCGCCGTGGTCTCCCCGAAAACACAGCCTTCGGCGGGCTTTCAACTCGCGATCGCCGACAAACTTCTGAACTGGGCGCGGCAAGGCTCAATCTGGCCCGTAACTTTCGGACTCGCATGCTGTGCGATTGAAATGATGGGCGCATCGGCGGCGCATCACGATATCGCGCGGTTCGGAAGCGAGATTTTCCGCGCAAGCCCCCGTCAGGCCGACTTGATGATTGTTTCCGGCCGGGTGAGCTGGAAAATGGCTCCGGTTCTCAGGCAGGTTTACGACCAGATGCCGAATCCGAAATGGGTAATCGCCATGGGAGCCTGCGCGAGTTGCGGCGGTGTTTTTCATAACTACGCGATTGTACCGGGTGTCGACCGGATTGTTCCGGTGGATGTCTATGTCCCCGGATGCCCTCCCCGTCCGGAAGCCTTGCTGTATGGACTTATGCAGCTTCAAAAAAAAATCGGACAATCAAAAATCCAGTTCCGGTGAAACATGTTTCAAAAAAGAAAAATTTTTCAGCGTTCTTATTTTCAACCTAAAATCATGCGTATTTTAATCTGCATAATGCCTTTGATGATTTTGCTCACCGCATGCCCGTCTCCGAAAGATAACGGAACCGTTGACAAGGCTTTCGAAATCCCCGAACCGATGGAGCTTTCCGAACTGCCGATGAATATTCCCTCACTGGCGGTAAATATATCGATCGCGGGACGATTCAAACCGCTCGGCAATAATGTCTGGCCGGAATCGCTCGACTATGAACGGCGGACATACTGGGGTTACGACGGGGAGTCGCCAATCCTGTTCTGTGCGTCCGCGGGCGCATGGGTTTTTCCGGAAAGCGATGAATTCAGGCCGTTCAGGCGGCCATCGAATACATTTATCTGGGAACGGGCGTACGACTCAATCACATCGTCCGAAATATATATAGGCACGATAAATGAAATCAATCAGCCGATTACTTTCGGGTATCCGGAAAATGAAACCGTGAGATATCTTTTCGTCGGAACCGGCGGCGAAAGCGCGACCCGGTCGGTTTCGATAGACGGCGAAGAGCCGTCGCCGGTCGCGACAATAGACCACCTCTGGATAACCGATGCTGTCGGCATCCTGATTCACGAAATCACTCCGCCGTCAGATATGGAACTTTATGCCGGCGGAGTTTATACATCAATAAATAGATTCGACACGAATTCCGCCGTCTTCATGAACCTTAACAAAATCGAGGTTGCCGCTCCGGACGATGTCGTCCGATTAGTCGATTCTTGGGTTCTGCTTGAAATCGAGACCGGTCAGCTCAAAAAGCTCGATTCGCTGGTCGAAAAAACGCACGGCGCGGTATTCAACGGTTTTCTCGACCCTCCCGGATGGTTTTTCTTCTCCGACAACTCCGGTTCCTATGTACTAGATTTGACCGGGAATATCATCTCGTTCCCGAAATGGCAACGCGACGACAAACCCGAAGTTCCTCCGAGAATTCTTGTCGCCTCAAGTTACATTCCGTCTGTTCAGCATGAAAACTCCCGCGTGGTTTTCTTCGACCTTAAACCCCGTTCAGGCGATGCAGCCTATATCGTGGCGATAAAATTCGATGGCGACAAACTTGTCGAAAGCGACCCGCAGGTTATCTGGTCTGGCGAAGTTCCGTCTATTTTCGGTATCTCGACCGCAATCACATCGATGCAGGGCGGAAGACCGTTTATTGTGTGCATCGACCCCCTGACAGGCGAAATAACGGCTTTCGACGCCCTTCTGGGAAGCATAAGTTTTGAAGGCCGAATCGAGCTTGCCGATTGGCAACCCGGCGGACCTGTCGTGTCGTTTTGTCAATACCTTCAGCCGTGGGAGAGAAACCCAATCCTACTTCTTCACGACCCGAATGCAAACGAAATAATTCAGCTTGATTTCAACGCGCGGACTCCCGGAACAGACCGGACAATTCGACCGGTCGTTTCCGATGAATGAAAAAACTTTTTACATCATCACTGAAGCATTGTAAGATTTCAGCCCGGATGAAAAATTCAAACGGCGGTGGGGATGAGAGACAGCGAAAAAATAAAACCCGACCCTTCGGACCTGCCTTTCGAGGTCAGCATACTGCGGACGCGATTCAATAAATCCGTGCTCTCGTGGTCGGTCTTCCGGGACGACCTTTCAATAAAGCTTCATTCATCCGTTCTTCTGCCCGCGCTCGAAATTCTCCGCGATAAGTGCAATCCGCAATACAATTATCTTTCGTACATAACCGCCGAGCACTGGATTGAGCGCGACCCGCCGGTTTTCGAAATACTTTACGGTCTTCAGGCTGTCCCGAAACCCGGGACCAGATTACAGCTTGTCGTTGAAGTGCCGGACATGCCGGATGTATCGGTTCCAAGCGTGACATCGGTGTATCCCGGAGCCAACTGGCATGAACGGGAAATTTTCGACCTGTTCGGAATTTCATTTGTAAATCATCCGAACATGACTCGAATTCTCACCCCCGAAACATATCCCGAACACCCTCTCCGTCGCGATTTTCCCCATGCCGGAGTTGCGCTCTCCGAATTTCAGGACAGGCTTATCGCCCAATGGAATGTTTCCGATGAGCGCGATTATCTCGGAAAATTCGGCGACATGTGGATAAACCGGATGCAGGATTTCACCACGGGGCATATTTCACTCACACGGCTTATGGAAGAGACCGGGTCTGAGACGAAAATGGAATCGCCCGGCGATATAGCCTACAGAGAAACTTCGAATGGCGGTGAGTCCGGTTCATGATTACCCAGAGCGGAGAAAAGCGAACCCAGACCCTCAATCTCGGACCGCAGCATCCCGCGACTCACGGTGTTCTAAGGCTTGAATTGGAACTCGACGGCGAAACCATCATTAGTTGCAAGCCGATAATCGGATACCTTCACACCGGAATCGAAAAAACCGCCGAGACGAAAACATGGCATCAGGCAATCGTCCTTTTCGACCGCATGGATTATCTCGCGCCGATGTCGAATAACATGGCGTATATCGGAGCGGTCGAGAAACTTTGCGGAATCGAGGTTCCCGAATACGCGAAAACAATCCGTGTAATTCTTCTCGAACTGACAAGGCTGAAATCGCATCTTGTCTGGCTCGGTACTCACGCGATGGATATCGGCGCCATGACCGTCTTCCTGTACTGCTTTCGCGAACGCGAAAAAATTCTCGACATATACGAATCGGTCTCCGGCTCACGGATGATGTCGTCTTATTTTCAGGAAGGCGGCTTGTGGAGAGATGTTCCGGATGATTTCGCCGACAGGGTGGTCGGTTCATGCAACGATATTCATGCCACTTTGAACGAATGCAGGAAACTTCTTTACGACAATCCAATCTGGCGAAAGCGAACCGAGGGAATCGGGATTATCCGTAAGAAAGATGTTCTGGCGCACGGATTGTCGGGACCGATAGCACGAGCGAGCGGCATAGAATGGGATATCCGCAAATCGAACCCGTACTCCGGTTACGAAACTTACGATTTCGAGATTCCCACCCACGAGGAGGGCGATGTTTTCGCGCGGTACGATGTCAGGCTGAGAGAAATGGAGCAGTCGATTCTGATAATCGAACAGGCTCTTTTCAGGCTGAACGGTGTCAAACGCGAATATCGCGCTCACAATCCCGTTTACATTCCACCTTCTAGAAATCGAATCTCGAAAGGCATGGAAGACCTTATTCGGCATTTTAAATTTTATACTAGCGGGTATCCCACTCCCGAAGGGCGAGTTTATTTCGCAGTCGAGGCTCCGAAAGGCGAATTGGGATTTTTCATCTCGAGCGATGGAAGCGAGAAGCCTCATAGGTTAAAAGTCAGAGGACCGTCGTTTTCGAATGTCGCGTTTCTGGAGCAGGTCGCCCCGATGCATCTTATCAGCGACCTTGTGGCGATAATCGGGAGCATCGATATCGTGCTGGGGGAAATCGACAGATGAAATTATCGAATAAAACAATACCAATAAAAAAGGAGCAGAATCATGTGCGAAGAATGCGGATGCGGTCATACGCACCAGATGGGCGAGATAACTCATTTCTACGCGAAACCCAGCGTGGCTGTTGTCAGGCTCGATGACGAAATGAGAAACGGCGACAAGATTCAAATCAAGGGCAACAGCACCGATTTCACGATGACGGTCATGGGTATGCGCAACGAACAGGAGCAGGAGATTGACTCCGCGAATCCCGGAGAGCTTGTCGCTTTCCACACTCCCGAAAAAATCCGTCCCGGAGACAAGCTGTATCTGATCATGCGCGAAATTTCATCATGAGTCGCCTGTATGTTGCGCGAAAATCTCAAAGCTGAAATCGAAAGCCTGATAGCGATGTATCCCGAAAGGCGGGCCGCGCTGATTATGGCTCTTCATGCGGTCCAGCGCGATAAGGGGTTCCTATCGCCCGGCGATTTTTCCGAGCTTGCGGAAATTTTCGACGAGCATCCCGCCGAGATTCAATCGGTCGCGAGCTTTTACGAAATGTTCCGTCAAAAACCAGCGGGGAAAAATATCATCGCGGTCTGCACAAACATAAGCTGTATGCTGAACGGTTCGGACGAGATTGTCGGGCATCTTAAAAAAGTTCTCGGAATCGATTTCGGCGAGACCACATCCGATGGAATGTTCACGCTGATGAAATCGGAATGTCTCGCGGCATGCGATATGGCTCCGGCAATCGCGATAAACGGCGAGTATTTCGGTCCGGTAACACCTGAAATTATCGACAGGCTTCTCGATGAGCGGCGCGACATTCGCGATAAAAACGATTTATGAGTGAAATACCGCGAAAAGACAGGACGATTTTATCCTACGGCCATCTTCAAAAATCGGCATCGATAAAGGTTGCGCTGAAAAACGGCGCATACAGGGGACTTGAAAAGGCTCTCAGACTTCCGCCCGATGAATTAATCGAAACTGTCACCAAATCCGGCCTTAGAGGAAGGGGCGGAGCCGGTTATCCCACGGGCGTGAAATGGAGCTTCATGCCGAAAAATCCGACGAAGGAGCGTCCGAATTTTCTCATCGCGAACGCCGATGAAGGCGAACCCGGAACATTCAAAGACAGGGAGATAATCAGGAAAGTTCCCCACAAATTGATTGAAGGAATCTGTATCGCGGCTTACGCGATTCGGGCAAATCGTTGTTATATATACCTTCGCGGTGAATTCCAAGATGAATACGACATTCTTTCAAATGCTCTAAATGAGGCAAGGGAAGCTGGATATATCGGAAATAACATCCTGAACAGCGGATTCTCATGCGAAATTATCGTGCATCGCGGAGCCGGAGCGTATATCTGCGGCGAGGAAACAGCTCTGATAGACAGCCTCGAGGGCAAGCGCGGACATCCGCGGATGCGCCCGCCGTTCCCCGCTCAGTCGGGAGTTTTCGGGATGCCCACCACGGTTAACAATGTCGAAACACTCGCCGCGGTTCCCTGGATAATCGAGAATGGTTCGGACGCGTATCGAAAATGGGGAACGGAAAAATCTCCCGGAACAAAAATATTTTCGATTTCCGGCCATGTAAACAAACCCGGATGCTATGAATGTTCGCTAGGAACACCACTGAGAGAGTTGATAGAAATCGCAGGCGGCATGCGCAATGGCAACAATTTCAAGGCGTGTTTCCCCGGCGGTTCGAGCTGTCCGCTTCTGTCATCCGAACATATCGATATTCCGTTCGACTATGAATCGCTCGCGCTTACCGGTTCGATGCTGGGTTCGGGCGGACTGATTGTCATGGATGAAACAGCCGACCTGATAAAAATAATGGCGAGGGTCGCGAAATTCTATGCACACGAGTCATGCGGAAAATGTACTCCATGCCATCAGGGCACATGGTGGATGGCGAAAATATTCGACCGAATTATCGGGTGCGGAGCCGAAAATGACGACCCGCAGAACCTTCTCGAAATCGCGAAAAACATTTTCGGAAACTGTTTCTGTCCGCTTGGCGATGCGGCCGCCGGACCCGTCATCAGCCTCGTGGAGAGGTTCCCACAAGAGTTCAATCGATACATGAAATCGGAGGTGGCCGTTTCGGCAGACTCATGACTGACGGTGTGAAAAAAGTACGGGTATCAATCGACGGAATCGAGGTTTCAGTCCCCGACGGAACACCGATTATCGAAGCCGCCGCCCGGGCGGGAATCAACATCCCGCGATTCTGTTACCACAAACTGCTCAAGCCTTACGCAGGATGCCGAATGTGCCTTGTGGAAATCACGAAGGGTTCCGAAAACGACCCGCGCCCGTTCCCGAAACCCCAGCCGTCATGCGCGACTCCTGTCCAAAACGGGATGGTTGTAATCACAAACTCACCGGAAATAAAGCGAATCCGAGAAGGAATCACGGAATTCACGCTGACCAATCATCCGCTCGACTGCCCAATCTGCGACAAGGGGGGCGAGTGCGATTTGCAGGATGTCGCGTATTTGTACGGACGGGATGAATCGCGGTTTATCGAAGATAAAATTTTCAACCGCAATCGAAATCTTTCCAGCCTGATAATTCTAGACACAAACCGCTGTATCCTCTGCAAGAGATGCGTGAGATGGACCGAGGAAATCGCCGATGACGACCGGCTCGTTTATATCGACCGCGGCGCGCATACGACTGTTTCAACTTTCAACAATCAGCCGTTTGTAAGCCGGTTCGCGGGAATGACAATCGATCTTTGCCCCGTAGGCGCGCTCACAAGCAATGTGTTCAGGTTCAAGGCGAGGGCGTGGGAAGTCTCTCAAATTCACTCGTCATGTGTCGAATGCCCGCTTGGATGCTCGTTCACCGCGCAATATCGCGACGACCGAATCATGCGGTTCGTTTCGAAAGAAAATCCTGAAATCAACGCCGAATTTTTCTGCGATCGCGGACGGTTCGCGCACGACTGGATAGACCATCCCGACCGAATTGTTCAACCTGTCGCCCGCAAAGATGGGAAATTCGTGAAAATCGGATGGGAGGACGCAGTCGGAATTTTCGCGGAAGCTTTCAGGCGGAATGTGCAGAACCACGGTCCGCGCTCCATTGCGGCTTGTATTGAGCCGCACGAGAATATCCAATCGCTCTGGACTTTTCGTAGGCTTTTCAGGGATGTTCTCGGAGCTGTCAGAATCGAACACGCTCCCGCGCCGCTCGGACTCGATCCCGACGACATGCCCGGACTTTTCGCAAGGCTCGCTTCGCTCGATCAAGTTCTTACGGGAAAAAATACGATTCTTTGGGGAAGCGATCCGCTCGATGAAATCCCGGTTCTGGGGCTGCGCTTGAAACTCGCATGGGAGGAGGGCGAAATCGACGGAGTCTCGGTCTCGCCCGTAAGCACATATCTCGGCTCGAAAGGATTTCCGGAATATGTAATTCCGCCGCATCGCGGAAGAATCGTTCTTGCCGAGATTGTGAAAAACCTCGCGGCGAAAATCGGAAAAATTCCCGATGAGATAAATCCCGCAATCGAGCAGGCAAAATCGCTGACCCGCAATATCCGTCCGGAAGTTAAAAAAATCGCGATGTCGATTTATGATCGAATTATCAAGCCGGATGCACTGTTGGTCATCGGCACGCCGGTACTTCGCGCCCGTAAAGCCGATATCGCTGCGCTGTTTCTAATCGCGCAACTCAGGGAGATTTTCACAGGTTCATACCTTCCGATTCTGCCGATGTTTCCCGAATCCGATTCACTCGCTGCGATACTTTTCGGTTTGAGAACGCAGTTAAAAGAGGGTCCCGGCGGACCGATGCTTGTCGGATTCACCGGTGAAAGCGCGACCGGCTGGCCCGATGAAATCGCTAACGGAAAAATCAAGGCGATTTTCGCATCGGGTGATTCTCTTGTCGAAACAATCGGAACCGACGGTCTTCGAAAATTCGAGTCGCTCGATTTTCTCGCAGTAACAGCCGATTTCATGAATCCCCTCGCAAGCCGCGCCGACCTCGTAATCCCGAAACTCGCGCCGTGGGAAAATTCGGGGACATATATCGCGCTGGATGGTGGGATAAGGCGAATCAGTCCGGTGGTAAACAATCCCGCCGGAGTCTGGAGCATGAACAAATTTTTCGCCGAGGTCGCACGCAATCTCGGAGAAAATATCGCCGAATCTCCGGAGGATATCGCGCGTGAAATTTCAAAAGCGTATCCCGCGTTCAATCCATTGACTAAAGGTGAAAAACAAAAACTCGACCGTCCCTCGAAAGCCGCTTTCCGTCTGGGAGATTCGGGTATCGCTTTCAAACCGCTCGATCCGCCCGAAACCGGAACATTCAGGGCTGTTCTTACCGAAACAATTTTCCGCCACGATTCGAGGGGAAATCACTCGCCACATGTTTCGGGAATGCCGGAAGAGTTCTGTATCGGGGTATCAAAACAGGATGCCGAAAAATTGAACCTTCGCGCGGGAGCATTGGTAAGGGTCGTGAGCGAACGGGGCGGAATCGACACGAGGATAAAAATTCTTGATCTCCCGAAAGGATACATACTCGTGCCGGCAGGATATATTGATTATCCTATAAATAATCTCGGAGTGTTATCGAATCCCGACGAAAGGCTCTGGGTGCTGGAATTCTGAAATGAACGCGTTGATAGTGTTCATAAAAATCGCCCTCGGCATGGTCGCGCTCCTATTGGCGGCGGCATACATGACGCTTTACGAAAGGCGGCTTGTCGCCGCTATACAAGACCGTATAGGGCCGAACCGTGTCGGATGGCAGGGAGTTCTTCAGCCGATCGCCGACGGTATCAAGGTCATCCTGAAGGAAGACATCGTGCCGGAAGGCGCAGACCCGCTTATTCACGGCAAGGCGCCGTTTCTCGCGGTGTTGCTTTGCATGGCGGCTCTCGCGATTATCCCGATCGGCGACAGGATGTCAATCGCCGGTTACGATATCCCGCTTTTCATCTCTAACGCCGGAATTCTTTTCTTTCTCGCGATAAGCTCTTTGAGCGTTTACACGGTGATTCTCGCGGGATGGGGTAGCGGAAACAAATTCAGCATGTACGGCGCGTTAAGGTCGGCGGCTCAGATAATAAGTTACGAACTTCCGATGGGCCTTGCGGTTCTCGGCGCGATTCTTTTATGGGGAAGTCTCAGCCTGGTCGATATTGTAAACGCGCAGGGACTGGGTAATTTGCGTGAAATCGCGATGTTCCTGCTTTCGATTCCGTTCATTGTTGTCTTTTTCATCACGACTCTCGCGGAAACAAACCGCGCTCCGTTCGACCTTCCCGAATGCGAAAACGAACTGGTCGCTGGTTATCATACCGAATACACTGGCTTGAAATTCGCGATGTTTTATCTCGCTGAATACGCAAACATCATCGTGGCAAGCGCGATAACCACTACTCTGTTTCTGGGCGGATGGAAAGGTCCCGGATTCTGGAACCTCGGAAACATTCCCGTTCTATGGTTCGCGCTGAAAACATTCGCCCTCTGCAGCCTATTCGTATGGATTCGCGCGACTTTCCCGAGATTCCGCTATGATCAACTCATGGATTTCGGGTGGAAATTTCTTCTCCCGTTCACATTTATCTGGGTTATCATTGTCGCGGTTGTAGTCGCGATATGGCCCGCATAAAAAATGCATATAAGCGACCGGAAATACGAGGGAAGATAATGCCAGGTTTTATCGACGGGATAAAAGCCGCGAAAGCGATTCTCCAAGGTCTTATGACAACAGGCCGGCATGTGCCCCGTCGCCCGGTTACTTTCGAGTATCCCGAAAAGCCGAAACCTGTCGCGGAAAGGTTCAAAGGCCGTCACGCGCTTCAGCGATACTCCGACGGTCTCGAGCGTTGTATCGGATGCGCTCTCTGCGCCGCGGCATGTCCCGCGAACGCGATTTATGTCGAGGCGGCGGAGAATGAACCGGGAAATCCGGTCAGTCCCGGAGAAAGATACGCCAAAGTGTACGAGATAAATCTTCTCAGGTGCATTTTCTGCGGATTCTGCGAGGACGCATGCCCGGTCGAGGCTGTCGTTCTTCGGCACGACTACAACCTTGCCGACTACTCGCGCGGAATTCTCGTTGTCTCGAAAGACGAGCTATTGGACTCGCCCGACAGGGGTTTCGGTGAAAATCTTTTCAAACAGGGCATGAGCGAAAGAGCTTTATGAATAAATAATGGAAATTTTTCAGAACATATTAATCGCGTTTTTCGGAATTACCGCGGTCGCGGGAGGCGTTTTTGTGCTTACTCAGGCCAATCCGGTTCGAGCCGCGCTGGGGCTTTTATCCGCGATGGTTTCAATCGGATTCATTTTCATCGCGATAGGCGCGTATTTTATCGGATTCGTGCAGTTGATAATCTATGCGGGCGCGATTGTCATTCTGTTTCTGTTCGCTGTGATGCAGTTTCCGGTCGGGAAAATGCGCCGCGACCGCGCCGCTTTCACCACGCTATTCGGAATTGTTCTCGCAGGTATTCTGGGGCTGACTCTTCTCGCGAATGTCGTTTTGCACGCGACAAATTTCGGGACGGCTACCGGATTCGCAGAGGGGAACATTTACGATGCGGCTGAAATCGGTCGGCGGTTTCTTTCCGACTGGCTGTACCCGTTCGAACTTGTAGGGCTTCTGCTTCTTGTCGCGATAGTCTCGGCGATTTACCTCACCCGTTCGCCGATAAAAACTGGTAACGATGGCGGAGGTGATTCCGGATGAGCGCGTTTATCACCATGGTAGCGTTTATTATCATCGCGACTGGCGCGGCGGGAATCATTGTCAGAAGAAATCCGCTTATCATGCTCATGTGCATCGAGTTGATGCTCAACGGCGCGAATCTTCTTCTGGTGAGCGTCGACCGGTTCAGAAACGCTCTCGACGGTCAGATGTTCGCGCTTGTTCTGATGGCTGTCGCGGCGGCGGAGGTCGCGGTCGGTCTCGCGCTTGTCGTCATGATTTTCCGACGGGAGAAAGTCGCGGATGTCGATGACTATCACGACCTGTCGGGTTGATG
>OMKS01003128.1_pt1 | contig 13351 bp, 10 predicted proteins | sample 1674721 | NCBI WGS metagenome assembly OMKS01 (sample SAMN06264996, study PRJEB25208) | sediment metagenome | isolation source: hot spring sediment | place: USA: California | collected 2014-09-02 | reverse complement strand
TATAAGAGACAGGGTCAAAGGTTATTAAAAGGTATTCATGTAATTTTTGATGTTCGTCCTTTCAAGGTACACTTTTACGGCTGTTTAGTAATGGTATTCTCTATCGGCGGCATACTGCTTTATTTTCAAATTGCAAATTCTACAATATATCATATTATAAGAGCAGTAACGGAATATAAATTTCTTTAAGAGGGTATTTTGTATTTATCCAAACTAGAAATATTCGGCTTCAAGTCGTTTGCTAATAAGACCCCAATTCACTTAACAAAGGGAATAACCGGTATAGTTGGTCCAAACGGATGCGGAAAAACCAACATAGTTGATGCCCTAAGATGGTGTCTTGGTGAGCAGAAATCGAGCACACTGCGAAGCGATAAAATGGAAAACGTCATATTCAACGGAACAAGAAATAAAAAACCGATGGGTATGGCTGAAGTATCACTGACTCTTATTAACGATAAAGGAATTTTACCTACCGAATATTCCGAAGTTACAATCACACGAAGAATATTTCGTTCAGGAGAAAGCGAATATCTTTTAAACAAAAATATCTGCCGGCTTAAGGATATTACAAACCTGTTTATGGATACGGGGATGAGCACAAATGCCTATTCTGTTATCGAACTAAAAATGGTTGAAACAATTCTTAGCAACAAAGCCGAAGAACGCAGAAGAATGTTTGAAGAAGCCGCGGGCGTCAACAAATATAAATTACGAAGAAGACTTGCACTCAAAAAATTAGACGAAGTTAAATCCGATCTCACCCGCGTAAATGATATTGTCTCCGAGGTTGAAAAAACCGTACGCTCTTTGGAGCGACAAGCTAAAAGAGCTGATAAGTATAATCAAATTCAATCCATACTGCGCGAGAAAGAAGTTGATTTGGCAGAACGAGAGTGGGCTTTGTACACTAGAAATAAAAACAATGCACTCGAAAAAATATCTATTCTCAATGAACGTAAAGGAGTAGTCGATTCGGAAATAAGAAGAATTGAAAACGAGCTGCTAAAATTTAGAGAACAGATTGAAGAAATTGAAAAAAGATTACGCGATAAACGTTATTATATCAGGCAACAAAATGATAAGATTCATGAATCACAAAAAATAATTTCTGTTGCTGAAGAAAGATTAAATTCTCACGAAAGTAATCTTCTTCGCTACCATGAAGAATTAGAAGACTATAAAGAGCAGCTTCATCTTGCAGAATCACAAATTGAATCAAACCGCTCAAAATTAAGTGAACTTGATGTAGAAATCGAAAAGAAAAAAGAAGAACTGCAAAAATTTGCATCCGAAATTGAATTAAAAAAAGAACGACTCGAAACCCAAAGAAATGTTCTAAGCGAAAAAAGAGAAGAAGTTCTAAATAAATTCCGGGATCTCACTGCTAAAGAAAATCAATTGGATAATTTTAATGAAGCACGCGCAAACATAGATCGTTCCATTCAGAAGTTGAATGAAAAAATCCAAACAATAACAAATAATATTGCTAAGACAGTTGGGTTTTTAGAAGAACTGCAAAACGAAAAAGACGTTGCAGAGAATAAATTAAAAGCTTCTGAAAAAGAGTACTCGGAAAAACAAACTCAAAAAGAAAAACTCGAAAAAGAATTGAATGCTCTCCGCTCTAATGAGGCTGAGATAAAATCGGCAATTCATATTCTTCGAGATAAAATTGATTTTATTAATACACTCATTACTAACCTCGAAGGAATCTCGCAAGGATCAAAAGTCCTTTTGGAAAGCGAGGGATGGACGGAAAGAGAAAAACAAATTTTTGCGGATGTTGGAACAACGGAAGAAAACTTTAAATATGCACTTGAAGCCGCACTTAAACCTGTGTTGAATAATTTACTTCTCGAAAGCACAACTGAACTGCAAAGTGCTGTAGAATATTTAAAGAAAAATGATCTTGGCAAAGCATCGTTCTTTGTTCTTGAAAATATTAGAACTCGGCAAAATGGGTTGATTGGGCAGCTAAAAAACTTTTCACTAAAGAGAAAAAGAAAGCAGCTCTCAAGAGAAGTTGGATTTGTGGACTGGGCAGCCAACCAAGTTAAAACCGACGATAAATGGAAACCATATTTTAACAAAGTATTAGCTGATTCTGTTATTGTAAAAGATCTGGAAACAGCAGTAAGATTGAGTAAGAAATACAATCATTTTAGTTTTACAACATTAGACGGCGATCAAGTTCAACTTGATGGTATTATATATGCCGGTTCGCTGCCAAAGATTGACGATTCAATTTTTGGTAGAAAACAGATGCTGGAAGAACTAAAAAAGGAATTTCCAAAGTTAGAAACAGAACTGCAGAATGTTCACAAACAAATTTCACAAAAGGAAACTGAAATTTCTGCAATCAATCTTAAATCGTTTTCGGAACGTGGAAAGTTTTTGCTGAATGATATTTCCAATATAGAAAAACAAATTGCACAGCTTGAATTCGAAAATAAAAAAGCCTCCGAGGAAATAGATAAATCACAAGATGAAATTCAAGAACTTGTTGGTAAATCAAATAGGTTGGATAGCGAGATTAATGATTTGAACCAGCAATTAAACGAAAAACGTGAGGAAAAGAAAAAAGAGGACCTTCATCTTAAAGACTTAGAATCGGAAGTTGCAACTTTAGATCACGAATATCGATCAGCGTTAGACATGCAAAATACTCACAAAGTTGAGTTGGAAAGACTACTCGGTCAAAAAGATAATACGCAAAATTCATTAAATCGATCGGAAGAAAACAAAACTAACGCAGAAACAAATATTTCAAAACGTGAAAATGATATTACCAACACATCCGATGAAATTGAAATCATAAAAGAAAATATTTCTGTTAAGAATGAAGAACTCACAGAAATTGAGAAAGTCCGTGAAAGTTTAATAACCGAAGAAAGAGGGATCGAATCCGAACTTCAAGCAGTTAAATCAGAATCAATAGAATTAGAAAGCGGACTTTCGGAATTGCGAAAAGAAAGAGAAAACATTTCCGATTCAATTCATGAATCGGATCTGCAAGTTAGCGAGATTAAGCTGCGCATGGAAAATCTTCTTCAAGATATGCAAGAAGATTATGCAATGGAAATCGAGTTGAAAGAATTTGATGACCTTGACTCGTTCGACTTCAAAGAGCGGCGTTCCGAAGTTCACGAGCTTAAAGATAAGAAAAAAGGACTTGGACCAATTAATCTTCTTGCTTATTCGGAATTTGAAGAAGAAAACGAACGATTAGAATTTCTATTGAAACAAAGAGATGATTTAATTGAATCCGAAAAAGATTTAGTGAGTTCAATAAAAGAAATTAATCAAACGGCTCAAGATATTTTCATAAGTACTTTTGAACAAATTCGTGCATCATTTCAAAAAATATTTAGAACACTTTTTGATCCTGGTGACGAAGCTGATCTTGTTTTAGAACAAGATACCGATCCGCTTGAAGCCAAAATAGAAATCATAGCAAAACCAAAAGGAAAGCGTCCCACTTCAATTGAACTTCTTTCCGGCGGCGAAAAAACTTTAACTGCTACTGCATTATTGTTTGCTATTTATCTTGTTAAACCTTCTCCATTCTGTGTACTCGATGAAGTTGACGCTCCTCTTGATGATGCAAACATTGATAGATTTACAAAATTGATAAAAGAATTCAGCAATAACACTCAGTTTATTATTGTGACACATAACAAACGTACTATGGAATCAGCAGAAAATATGTACGGTGTTACTATGCAGGAAGAAGGAATTTCCAAATTAGTAGGTGTACAATTTCAGGAAGATTTACCGGTTAATTAATGTTGGTGAAAGAAAAAGTATTTAAAATATTCGTCGATTTTGATGGAACGATTACTCAAAAAGATATCGGCGAAGAAATGTTCTTAAAATTTGGTGATGCTGAAGAAGCGGTTCGCATTATTGATAGATGGATCAATAACGAAATTACATCGGTTGATACTTGGCAGATGCTTTGTGCAACTGTCAAAAATTTTAATGAAACTGAATTCGATCATTTCTTAAGTGAAATTAACATCGATCCGACTTTTAAAAAGTTTGTCGATTACTGTAAGTCAAACAATTTTGAGATGCTGATTTTAAGTGACGGGCTTGATTATTACATTAATAAAGTTCTTGAACGCGAAGGATTACAGTATATAAAAACTTACACTAACAAACTAACTTTTGAAGGCAATAATCTGATTCCTCAATTCCCTTATACGGATGAAGAATGTAAGCAATGCGCAAACTGTAAACGTAATCACGTTATTAACAACAGTTCCGATGAAGATTACACGGTTTATATCGGTGACGGTTATTCTGATGCTTGCCCGGTTCAATATTGTGATTTCATATTTGCAAAAAAATCATTGCTGAAGTTTTGTGAAACTAATAGAATTTCATTTTCACCGTTTGAAAATTTTGATGATGTGATAAAAAAGTTGGATGTACTTAAATCAAGAAGAAGATTAAAACATCGTCACCAAGCGGAGTTAAAACGAAGAGAAGTTTATTTACAAGGATAATTAATGAGTCAATTTGCTAAAAAGATTTTTACGTATAGAAGCTATACACCAATACCGTTTCTTATTGTAATGTTGATCTATCAAGAAGCGACATTGGAGAGTCTTATTATTGGTTTTGTTGTCTCATTAACCGGAGAAGCATTCAGGCTTTGGGGAGTTAGCGTTGCCGGCAGCGAAACAAGAACGACCGGGGCTGTTGGCGGTACATTTCTTGTAGTAACAGGTGCATTTGCTTATGTACGTAATCCTCTTTACTTGGGTAATATTTTACTCTATTTAGGAATTGGAATTATGTCTATGGCATTATTCCCCTATTTGCAGGTTGTGGCATTAGCATTTTTTTATTTTCAATATAGAATAATCATAGCACAAGAAGAAGAGTACTTGGTTAAAACTTTCGGCTCACAATATGAAGATTATAAAAAAAATGTACCTAGATTAATACCGAGATTAACACCGTATAAAAATCCGGGTGTTGAACAACCCGAGTACAATATTAAGAAAGGGTTAAAGTCCGAAACCCGGAGTCTTCAGGCATTTGTTTTTGTAACTGGTATCTTAGTTGTGTTATTTCTGATGGACGTCAATTGAGTAAAAAAATTATGATAATAGCGGGAGAAGTTTCGGGTGATATGCATGGTTCGGCACTTATAAAATCGATAAAAAAGCTGGAACCAAATGTTAATATCTGTGGTATTGGCGGTAATCTTATGCAGTCAGCCGGATTGGAATTGATTTATCACATAAAAGAAATGGCGTTTCTCGGTTTTGTTGAAATAATTAAACACCTCCCTTTCATAAAACGAGTTCAGAAAGATTTGTTGAAACGAATTAAAAATGAAAATATAAAAGAAGTTGTTTTAATTGATTATCCCGGCTTTAACTTAAACATTGCCCCTAAAATCAAAAAAATGGGAGTGAAAGTTTATTACTACATCTCCCCTCAAATTTGGGCTTGGGGACAAGGACGCGTTAAAAAAATTAAAAAGTACATTGACAAGATGATTGTTCTTTTCCCTTTTGAAAAAGAATTTTATGAAAGATTTAATGTAGAAGTCGAATATGTCGGTCATCCTTTAATAGAAAGGATTCAAGAATATAATTTCTTAACAAAGGAAGAACTTTTTGAAAAACTTAATCTGCAGCAATCAAAAGAAATATTATTGGTAATGCCCGGCAGCAGGGATCAAGAAGTGCATAGAATTTTCCCTGAAGTTATAAAAGCCTCAAAATTAATTGCCGATAAATATAATATGCATATTGTTGTTGCTTGTTCCGAAAATATAAATGAATCATTGCTTAAAGATATTGCCGAAAATATTGAATTTACAATTAGTCATGGCAACAATTATGATTTAATAAGTCATGCAAAATTTGGAATAATAAAATCCGGTACGTCAACATTAGAAAGCGGATTGATGCAACTACCAAGCATTGTTGTTTATAAAACAGCCGGTTTAACTTATAGAATAGGAAAAAGCTTAGCGAAAATTAAAAACATAGCTATGGCAAATATTATAATTGGTGAGACGGTATTCCCGGAATTAATTCAATCGGATGTAAATAAAGAAAAAATTTTTTCGGAAGCAGACAAAATTTTAAGTGATGAAAGTTTTTACAATTCGATAAAAGAAAAACTTTCATTAATAAGAGAAAAATTAGGTACTCCCGGTGCATCAAAACGAGCAGCAGAAATAATTGTTGCCGGTTATAATGAAAATTAAAGAAATCAAAAAAAGTATATTAAATTTTCTCGGACTCAATGTTCTTACATTTATTGTAAATCTGGTTATAAAAACTTACCGCATTAGAATATATAATGACGAGGCGGTAAAAAAGTTATCCCAAAACGGTAAAAATTTTATAACAGCGTTCTGGCATGGCAGAATGTTGATTCCTTGGTGTGTAAATAAAAAATTCAAAATTGCCGCGTTGGTAAGTAAAAGCAAAGATGGTGAAATATTAACCAGGTTATTGAAAAATTGGAACTATAATGTTGTTCGCGGTTCGAGTCATATCGGAGGTAAGGAAGCTCTGAATATTATGGAAAAGACATTTGATGAAGGTTACTCATTTGCCATTACACCCGACGGACCAACCGGACCACCGAACAAAATGAAAGCCGGTGCAGTTGTTTTAGCTCATCGAAAATCAGTGCCGTTATTACTTATGGGAACTGCATCAAATAAAAATTTTGTTTTTAAAAGCTGGGATAAATTTCAAGTTCCGAAACCTTTTAGTAAAGTTTCGGTTGTATACTCGGAACCGATTTATGTAAGAGAAGATTCTTCGCGAGAAGAAATAAACAAATTAATTGAAGAATGCGAAATTAAATTAACCGAACTACAGAAAGAAGCAGAAAAGATTGTTAGGAACAACACTTAAAATATTACTTTCACCCTTTGTTGTTATTTATTCCTTCGCGGTTAAAACGAGGAACTTGTTCTTTGATAATGGCTGGTTAAAATCTCACGAAGTAAATGCAAAAGTAATTTCAGTTGGTAATCTTGTTATGGGCGGTGCGGGTAAAACACCAACTGTAATTTACATTACCAACAAACTTAAAGAGATGAATAAAAAAGTTGGAATTCTCAGCCGTGGTTATAAAAGAAATACAAAAGGCTACCAACTTATTTATGACGGAAAGAATTTCTTAAAATCCGTTAATGAAAGTGGTGATGAAATTTATTTTGCGGCGGAAGAGTGCGGTGTTCCTGCTGCTGTTTCAGAAAAACGAGTTGAAGGAGCACAGCGGTTAATTAACAAATTTGATCTCGATTGTATTGTTCTGGATGATGCATTCCAACACAGATGGATTAAGCGTGATTTGAATATTCTGATTTTTGAGCAGAAGTTTTTAATTGTTGCCGGCAGAATGGAACAGAAACTCATTCCGGTTGGCAGTATGCGAGAACCTTTTTCTTCTTCTCAAAGAGCAGATGCAATAATTGTTAACCGTAAATTTTCTGCTAAAGAAGAAATTCCTTCAAAAATAATTAAACATTTTGAAGGAAAGAAAATTTTTCACGCTTATTATAAAGCAACCGGTTTCTATGATGTGAAAGATCACAAATTTTATGAAATTGATGAATTCAAAGGTCAAAAAAGTTTGGTTGTTTGCGGAATTGCCAGACCATTTTCGTTTTATAATGTTCTTAAAGAAAATGGTATTGATGTTACTAACAGAATGAATTTCATGGATCACAAATCCTATGATTTGAAAGAAATTCAATCTATAAGAAAAGCTTTTTACGATACTAATTCTTATTCTGTCATAACAACTCAAAAGGATGCGGTTAAACTTAATACATTTAGCAACGAGTTTGATGATATTGATATCTACTATCTGAAAATTGAATTGGTAATTGAAGAAGAGAATGAAATTAGCGAAATGCTAAATAATATATTCGAAAAGAAAAAATCTATTAAAAGTAAGGAGGATTATTAATGGCTGCAAAACGAACTCCTAAGTATGTCTACTTTTTCGGAGGTAAGCGTGCTGAAGGTAAGGCTGATATGAAAAACTTGCTCGGTGGTAAAGGTGCCAACCTTGCAGAAATGGTTAACATTGGTTTACCGGTTCCCGCCGGTTTTACGATAACAACCGAAGTTTGTACTTATTATTATAACAACAAAAAGAAGTATCCCAAAGAGTTAAAAAACCAAGTTCTTAAATCTCTTGTAAAAGTTGAAAAAGAAATGGGAGCTAAATTCGGCGACAAAGAAAACCCGCTGTTAGTTTCTGTTCGTTCAGGCTCACGCGCTTCCATGCCCGGCATGATGGATACTATTCTTAATCTTGGTCTCAACGATGTTACTGTTGAAGCATTAAGTAAGAAAACCAACAACCCACGCTTTGCTTATGATTCTTACAGAAGATTCGTTCAAATGTACGGCGATGTTGTATTAGGATTAAGACCCGAAGATAAACACGATCATGATCCTTTTGAAGTAATCTTAGATAGAAAGAAAAAACAAGCCGGTGTTGAAAAAGACAACGAACTTTCAACTGAACAACTAAAGGAATTGGTTGCTGAATATAAAGCTGCAATCAAAGAGAAAAAAGGATTTGATTTCCCTTCCGATCCAATGGAACAATTGTGGGGTGCTATAGGTGCTGTTTTTGCATCCTGGCAAAATGAGAGAGCAATTATTTACAGAAAACTTAATAATATTCCTGCCGATTGGGGAACCGCGGTAAACGTTCAATCAATGGTGTTTGGAAATATGGGTGAAGATTCGGGTACAGGTGTTGCTTTTACTCGTGACCCCGCATCAGGTGAAAATAAATTCTACGGTGAATATTTATTTAATGCTCAAGGCGAAGATGTAGTCTCCGGCGTTAGAACTCCCGAACCAATTGAAAATCTAAAGAAAGATGATCCGAAAGTTTATAAACAATTGGATAGCTTCAGACTAAAATTGGAAAAGCATTACAAAGAAATGCTTGATATTGAGTTTACTATTCAACAAGGTAAACTCTGGATGCTGCAATGTCGTGTTGGCAAGAGAACCGGTTTTGCCGCAATTAAAATTGCAGTTGATATGGTTCGTCAAAAACTAATCTCAAAAGAAGATGCTTTAATGAGAATTGACCCAAGTCAATTAAATCAATTACTTCGTCCAATATTTGATTTGAAAGAAAAACAAATTGCAATTGATAACGGAAGATTATTAGCTAAAGGGTTAAATGCAGGACCCGGTGCTGCCTCCGGTAAAATAGCCTTCTCAGCTCACGATGCGGAATTAATGGCTGCAAAAGGTGATAAAGTGATTCTTGTTAGAGTTGAAACTTCTCCGGAAGATATTAAGGGAATGGATGCTTCTGATGGTATTTTAACTGCACGCGGTGGAATGACTTCCCACGCAGCTTTAGTTGCACGTCAAATGGGTAAAGTTTGTGTTGCCGGCTGTGGTACCCTTAATATTGATTACAAAGCCGGTGTAATGAAAGTTGAAGGTACCAAACATGTTCTGAAAGAAGGTGATTATATTTCAATTGACGGAACAACCGGTGAAGTTATTGAAGGTGAATTAACGACCAAACCTTCTGAAGTAATTCAAGTACTTATTACAAAGGAAATGGATGCAAAAAATTCCGATGTTTACAGAACATATGCAGACTTAATGAAATGGGCTGACCAAGCAAGAACTATGAATGTAAGAACTAATGCAGACCAACCAGATCAATCAGCAAACGCAATTGCTTTCGGTGCCGAAGGAATTGGTCTTTGCAGAACGGAACACATGTTCTTTGGTGAAAACAGAATCTTAGCAGTTCGTGAAATGATTCTTTCCGATACCGAAGAAGGAAGACGCAAAGCAATAAATAAATTACTTCCTTACCAAAGAGAAGATTTTGAAGGTATATTCAGGGTAATGAAAGGTAGACCGGTAACCGTTAGAACATTAGATCCGCCTCTACATGAATTCTTACCTCATGCGGAAAAAGAAGTAATTGAAACTGCGAATGCACTCGGTGTTTCACCACATAAAGTAAAAGAGAAAATTGAAACATTACATGAATTCAACCCTATGCTTGGATTTAGAGGTTGCCGTTTAGGAATCAGCTATCCCGAAATTACCGAAATGCAAGCAAGAGCAATTTTCGAAGCTGCAGTTAATGTAGCCAAAGAAGGTGTAAAAGTTTATCCTGAAATTATGATCCCATTAGTTAGTCATGTTAATGAGTTGAAACTACAAGAACAAATTGTAAGAAGAGTTGCTAAAGAAGTCTTTGCAGAAAAAGGTAAAAAAGTAAATTACTTAGTTGGAACAATGATTGAATTACCAAGAGCATCTGTAACCGCTGATCAAATTGCTAAAGTTGCCGAGTTCTTTAGTTTCGGAACTAATGATTTGACTCAAACAACTTTCGGTTTATCGCGCGATGACTCAGGTAAATTCTTACCTAAATATGTTGAGCAGGATATTCTGCCTAAAGACCCGTTTGAAAGCATTGACTTTGATGGTGTTGGCGCATTAGTCCAGATGGGAACAGAAAGGGGAAGAACTACTAACAAAGATCTAAAAGTTGGTATTTGCGGTGAACACGGCGGTGATCCCGATTCAGTTGAATTCTGTCACAGAGTAGGAATGAATTATGTAAGCTGTTCGCCATTCCGCGTTCCGATTGCTCGATTAGCTGCTGCAAGAGCTGCTTTACGCGATAAAGGAAAATCAAAAAAAACTGGTAAAAAAGTAAGCAAGAAATAAACAATACTGGGGAGGGGTTTTCCCCTCCCTTAATTTAACAGTATTTAATTAGTTATATAGAGGAGAATAAATGAAGCTATCAGATTTTAAGTATAACATGCCAAAAACTGCAATTGCAAAATATCCCGAAAAGAAACGGGATAAGGCAAAACTGATGGTTCTTAATAGAAAAACTCAAGAAATTGAGCACAAAACTTTCAAGGATATTGTTGATTATATGTCAAAAGGTGATGTCCTTGTTGTTAATGAGACTAAAGTAATGCAAGCTCGACTATACGGAAAAAAGGAAAGAACCAATGCAAAGATCGAGGTTTTTGTTCTCAGAGAGTTAAATCGAGAAGAAAATATCTGGGATGTTATTGTTGATCCAGCACGCAAAGTAAGAATTGGAAATCGAATTTATTTTAACGAAAATCTTTGGTGTGAAGTAATTGATAATACAACTTCACGCGGTAGAACTGTTAGGTTTAACGATGATGCTGGTGATATATATAAAGCAATTGAAAAAATCGGTCAAACTCCACTTCCGCCATATATCAAGAGAGATGTTGAACCGGCTGATCGTGAATATTACCAAACAATTTTTGCTAAAGAAGATGGTTCTGTTGCTGCACCTACAGCAGGGCTTCATTTCACACCTGAGTTGATCAAAAAAATTAAGAAGAAAGGAATTAAAGTTGTTCCCGTTATTTTGCATATTGGTCTTGGTACTTTCAGGCCTGTGGAAGTAGAAGATTTAACCAAACATAGAATGGATTCCGAATATTTTGAAATTCCCGAAGAGACTGCCGAAGAAATTAATAAGGCTCTCGAAAGTAAAAAAAATATATTTGTCGTAGGAACAAGTACGGCTCGTGCCGTCGAAAGCAGTGTAACCGCTGAAGGTTTCTGTAAACCGAATTTCGGTTGGACTGATAAATTTATCTTCCCGCCTTATGATTTTAAGATTACAAAAAAATTAGTTACAAATTTCCATCAACCGGAATCAACTTTATTAATGCTTTCTGCGGCTTTTGCCGGTTATGATTTTATTATGAAGAGCTATAAAAAAGCACTTAAAGATGGTTATAGATTCCTCAGTTATGGGGATGCAATGTTGATAGTATAATGAGCAAAGTAATTGCAATAATACCTGCCGGTGGTGCCGGCTTAAGAATTGGCGGTGAAATTCCAAAACAATATATGGTCTTTCGCGGACAGGAATTAATTGCTTATACTCTTGATGTTTTTGAAAAAAATAAAAATGTTGACGAAATAATTATCTCGGCTCAACCAAATTATTATGGATTACTTCAAAGAATAAAATCGAAATACAGATACAAAAAAATTAGTAAAATAGTTGAAGGGGGCAAAGAAAGACAACATTCCGTCTACAATGCCCTCACAGCGGCAGAAGCTGATGAAGATGATTTAATATTAGTTCATGATGCGGCTCGCCCTTTACTTCCTCAAAATATTCTCGATAATGCTATTATGACAGCAAAGGAGAAAGGAAATGCCGTTGTTGCTATAAAAGCTAAAGATACTCTTGTAAAGGGTTTAGAAACGATTATAAATTACATTAGCCGGGAAAATATTAGTTATGTTCAGACTCCGCAGATTTTTTCATATAAAACATTACTAACAGCGATGCAGAAAGCAGAGGATGAACTTTTTATCGGAACCGATGAATCTATGATTGTTACACGCATTGGAGAAAAAGTAAACTTGGTCGAAGGATCAAGTTTAAACTTTAAGGTAACAACCGAATCTGATGTTGAGTTACTGCATCATATATTTGATAGTGAGTATAAGTTTTGAGATTGCAAAATCAAATTCATTTATATAACTTTGTTTTTATATCTGGGATATTGAGATGTTAAATCTAATTATCATAGTAATATTAGCTTACCTTGTCGGTTCAATACCTACTAGCATATTAATTGCACGTGGTGCAAAAGGAATCGATATACGTGAACATGGCAGCGGAAATGCCGGTGGTACCAATGTGTTCCGTGTACTTGGATGGAAATATGGTATTCTTACAATAATATTGGATGCATTAAAAGGTGCTGTTGCAGTTATTCTTATTGCACGTCTTTATCTCGGTAATTTTCCTTTCCCGAATGCAACTCCGTTTGATGATTTTACTTTAGTACAAATTATTGCAGGATTAGTTGCCGTTGTTGGTCATATTTGGACTATCTTTGCCGGTTTCAAAGGGGGTAAAGGTATTGCTACTTCACTTGGTTTTTTAATTGCTATTATTACTGTTGATATGCTTTTAGCATTAGGAGTTTTTTTAGTAGTTGTAACAGTCTCTCGTTATGTTTCTCTTGGATCAATATTGGCTGCGATTTCTGTACCACTTATTTTAATTATTCGTGAAAATATATTTAACGTAGAAATTTCAGGATATCACACTATACTTCCTTTCGCAATTTTATTAGCATTATTAGTAATCTATACTCATCGCGCAAACGTTGGTAGATTATTAAACGGGAGTGAAAGCAGAATTACTCTTTTCAACAAGAAAAAATCTAAGTAATGCGTATATCGGTATTAGGTGCAGGCGGATGGGGCACTGCCCTATCAATTGTGTTACATAACAATGGTCATGACGTAACACTTTGGGAATATAA
>OMKS01003126.1_pt1 | contig 13352 bp, 15 predicted proteins | sample 1674721 | NCBI WGS metagenome assembly OMKS01 (sample SAMN06264996, study PRJEB25208) | sediment metagenome | isolation source: hot spring sediment | place: USA: California | collected 2014-09-02 | reverse complement strand
CAGATGTGTATAAGAGACAGTCTCCCTCCTTCAGCGTCACCTTCAAGCGGGACAGAACCAGCCTGGGCCTGCGGTCGGGGCTGGACTACCGCAGGCGAAGCAGGGTTGAGTACCTGTCCTACGATGAGGATGAACGGGACGGCCGGGACGATATCTATATTACCAACATGGCGGTCCAGCCCCCTTTCAGGGAAATCGACCGGGGCTACCGTTTTTCAGTGCTTTATGAAACCGACGTACAGTGGATTTACCGGCTCTTTAACGCCTATTACCGGCTGGTGGCCTTTCCCATCTTCAGCCTCGAATATTCCCTGCTGTTGAACCGGTATGATTACTCCCACACCGTTTCCCCCGAACCTTACGACCAGCACCTGGTGACGGGCAAGCTCAATCTGGACCTACACAAAAATGTCCAGGGGGGGCTTATCGCGAGATGGGCGCTGGAAAAGTTCAGAAACCGCGATACCGAGGGGGTCAGCAGGGAAATCATGTCCTACGAGGTGGGCTTGAACTTCACCCTGGTGTTTTAAACCTCAGCCGTCGGAGCCGAAAAGGCCGCCGATGGTTTTTTTCAGCCGGCGGTAGAAGCCTTTCAGCTCAAGCAGCCCAATATTGTCCCGGCGGTTTTTCATTGTTTCCTTTATGGTCGTCGAGGCCAGGTCCCAGAGCGCCTGCCGGTCGGGGCAGTGGGAAAAGAAGTCCAGATTGACCTGGAAAGCGCCCTTGAAGGCGCGGGCCCCCCCGTCCACCGGGATAGACCTGATGAGACCGTTAAGATCGAGTTTTTCGTCCCGGGTGCGTATCGAGGCGTCCAGTTCGAGCCGCCGGCCATGCCCCTTTTCTATGAGGGCGTAAACGATCACGGTTTCCACCGGCTCTTCCCGCTCGAGCAGGTAATCGGCGATAAGGGCGATATTGTCCCGGTCGGTTTCATCCACAAAACCGATGCCGGTCATGAGCCAGCCCCTGTAAATCTCTCTGTCGCGAAAAGCGTGGCCCAGCAGGGTGATCATCCGGTCGGACATCGGTATGCTGAGGACGCTGTTGATAATGTCCATGTCCAGGAAAGGTGAAAGGTATTCCAGCGCCTCGTAATCCAGGGGCGTCGCGTGGCGATAGTGGTCGGTGTCTGTGTGAATACCAAAGAACAGGGCCGTGCACATTTGACGCTGGTCGTCTTCCTCGAAAGGAAGGGCCAGTTCCCGCAGTATGAGAGCCATAACAGTCGATACCGAGCCGACCTGATCGCTGAGCAGCCTGAAATCGGCCGGCACGTCCCGATCCAGCCCCTCATGATGGTCGATATGAACGGCGCAGGGTATTTTTTCCGAAAGTTCCTTCATTCCCGCCGACTGAAAGTCCAGCACCGCGTAGGCGTCATGTTCGGTGTCGGCCTTGAGCGATTTTTCAAAACGCACCGGTATTCGCAGTTTTTTTACTATCGCCCGGTTCTGGGGCAGCGAGAGCTCAGCCAGGGCCGTTATCCTGGATCTGATCCCGTAATGGTCGCAAACGTTCCGTAAAACGAAGGACGAGGCCAGCACGTCCGGGTCGGGAGAGCCTTTGACGACAATAAGGATGTTCTTATAACGGCGTATCGCCTCGAGGAGCCCCCGGGCCGCTTCACCAACATTCAGGTTATTATTTGAATTCACCGGTGATGTGTACCTGTCCGTGCCGGTTACTCAACCCTGAAAACGATCAGGCTGATGTCGCTCATGAGCTTCGTTTCGCCGAGGAAGCCCTTCAGATCGTCGTATATTTTTCGTATCAGCAGAGCGGGGCTGTCGTTTCTGTTCAGGCGAATAATGTCTTTTACGCGGCCGGTGGAATAGGTCGTGCCTTCGGGGCCGGTCAGCTCCGTAAGCCCCCGGGAAAAAAGGGTGCCGATGAAGCCGGGCATGGTCTGGACCGACCTGGCCTCATAGGTGGCGGCTTTGTCCATGCCTATGGGGTCGCCGCCGGTGTTGAGCTCGGCGAAGGTTTCCCTGTTGGCGTCAAACAGCACCAGCGGGTTCATGGAGGCGTTTGCATAGGTCAGTGCCCTGGTGGACGAAGAAAAAATACAGTAAAACGCCGGCGCCTTGCTGTCGGAAAAACGCGAGGTGGTGGTGACCCAGTTAAGCAGGTTCAAGAGCTTTTCAGGGCTGTCACAGGAGGCGCCGTGGGTGTGCAAAACGGTGTAGAACTCCAGGGCAAGCAGCGCCGAGGCGATACCGGCGTTGGAAGTGTCGGTCATGAAAATTCCCAGGTTCTGGTTTTTCACCGCGATGGAATCGAAATAATCGCCCCCGTAATCGGAATTATCAAGAAACAGGGAACTTATTCGGATGTTCTGCACCTGGGCCATCTTTTTGGGAATGATACGGTTTTTGACCGATTTTACCACCATACGGTCGTGCTCGGATATCTGGGTCTCGGCGATTTCTTCAAGATAGAGAGAGTTCGCCAGGGTAAGCTCGAAATGGATGCGGTACATATCCAGGGCGTTGATAAGTTCGATCGGATAGGGTTTTTTCGAGTCCAGGTCTCCCAGCAGCATGATGCCGATGAGTGTGTTCTCATGGTTGAAGAAAGGGAGCGCCACCTGGAGCCGGGCGCTCGCGAAAAAAGGACGAAGTTCGGCCCGGTAAGCCGACAACCGTTCATCGGTGTAAAGCATCGACCGTTCCAGCAGCCGGGGGAATTCATTCAGGCACCTGACAATGTCGCTTTCGGCCTCGAAAGTGGTGAGGACGGACTCGCCGAAACCGTGGGTGTATAGAAAACTTCCGTCACGGGGGTTCCGCATGAACAGCGCAACCGACACGATGCCGAAACGAGGGCCCAGGGGGTCGATGGTGGTTTCGAAAAAAATATCCCAGTAACCTTCCCGGTTTTTAGTATCCGAGGCCCCCGACAGGCCCTGAAAAAACTCGTTAATGTTTCTTTCAAACAACAAGTATCGCCCTGAAAACATGTTTTCGACCCGGGGCGCGATCAGCCTGAAGGCCACGACGAAATAAAAGAAAACCAGCAGGGTGACCCCCAGCAGAGGTATGCCCTGCCCCGCGATGCTTACTACGCCGACATGACGCACGATAAAATAAGCGGGGACGAACAGCAGCAGAAATATCGTGACCCAGAAGGAGACCCGCAGGTAAAAACGCCTGAAGTCCAGCAGGCGTTCGTCGGAAAGGGCGTAATAATTGATGACGGCGAGCATTATGAAGCCCATGGATATGCCGATGGGGTGGAAGCGCTGGTCGTTGAAAGCCAGCGGGAACACAATAAAACCGGCGATTATGAAAAATGCCCCCGTGAGATCGCCGAAGGACCGGTAAAAAAACTGAATGCGGAAAGCTTCATTTTCCAGGACCCTGGCTTTATAAAGGCTGGTGATCAGGGCCCCGAGAATATTGAAGCCGAAAACGATATAATAAAGGTAAAAATGCGCACCGAAGGTGTAGTGGATCTGCCCCTCCCGGATTCCCGCAGAGGCCAGGATGCCGTCCCAGAATAAAGCCGCCGCCAGCATGGCAAGCCCCGGAACCGCCGTGACCGCGATTACCCAGCCGGGAGCCCTCTTCTCCCATCGGGGAAAAATCTGGGTATAATGGAAATAGAGCTGAGCGACGAGGGATATCATGGCAAGGTAGATTCTCGCGGCGCCTGTCCCGTGAGGGGAGCCCGGGAAAAGGATCTGATAGGTGAGGGACACGTTCAGAACAGCCGTGGCGAAAGAAATCAAAGCAAAGAGCCGGTTTACGGCGAAACGGAAACCCCTTATGAGGGTGTTCAGGCAGATATAAAGGGAGATAACGGTGGCCGTTATGCTAAGGGTTAGCTGGATGTAGAACACTTTTTACCCGGAATAATCACTCAAAGCGTTTATTTGACGCCGTATATTGTTGAACTGTTTCTTCGTCATCGGAAGATCTGGGATATGATAGGGATTCTTCGGCTATATTTCAAGCTAAATAAATGCCATACCCACAGAATCCCTGGCTTTATAATTATTGCTTGACATAAAAATCGGCCCATACTAATTTTGCCACCTAATTTTCCGGAATCCCAAAACTCTTGAGTTACGAAGCAAAAGCCTGCGCCAAAATCAATCTGCACCTGGAAGTGCTCAATAAACGGCAGGATGGCTACCATAATATTTTCAGCATCATGGCTGAAATCGGTATTTTTGATCTTTTAAAACTTTCCGACCTGGATGTGCGCGAAGACGAAAATGGCGATATCAAGGTTCGGATAGAGCCGGACGGCGGCACTTACCGAAAGGTAATCACGGGTATCCCCGCTGGTGAGAATCTGATCGCCCGCGCGGCGGAAGCCTATCTCCGGAGAGCACGCAGGTCGGGGACGGTGGTTTTTTCCGTTGAAAAAAACATCCCGGCGGGTGCGGGCATGGGAGGCGGAAGCGCCGATGCCGCGGCGGCCCTTAAGCTCCTGAACAGGGGCCTTTCGGCCCTGGACCGGCCGGAGCTGATGGAACTGGGAGCGTCCTTGGGAGCCGACATTCCCTTTTGCGTCACCGGGGGAATCGCTCTGTGTGAGGGAAAGGGTGAGCGCGTAGAACCCCTGGCGTCGGCCTTTGAACCGGTGGTGCTGATCGCGCTGAGCGGTATCCATGTGAATACGGCAGGGGCCTACAGGGAGCTTAATCGGGACAGCGACACCGCCCGTGGGAATGAATACATCCTGGAAAGAAAGAACAGTATTAGAAAAGGGCTCCTCGCCGGGGACATGGAACTTTTAGCGGGGATATTTCAAAATGATTTCGAGGAGCCGGTTTTTAAACGCCACCCGGTTCTGGCCGGGATAAAGAGGCGGCTAAAAGAAGAAGGCGCCGACATAGCCCTTATGACCGGTTCCGGATCGGCTATCGTGGGGCTGTTCCGCGATAAAGAGACAGCGGTCAGGGCGCGAGACCGGCTGAGCGGGAGAATCGAGAGCGTGCATGTAACGGCCCTGTTCCCGGTAACGGGGGGTATTTGTTGAAATAAATTGTTTATCTCGGTGAGGCGTAGCCAAGTGGTAAGGCACCGGGTTTTGGTCCCGGCATTCCTAGGTTCGAATCCTAGCGCCTCAGAGAAATCTATTTCCGAGGAGCGGGCATATCAGCGTAAAAGCGCTTATTCTGGCGGCGGGCAAAGGGGTGCGGATGAAATCCGATCTGCCCAAGGTGCTCCATCCCCTGGGGGGTAAACCCCTGGTGAACCATGTCATCGACACCGTGCGGTCGTCCGGCATTGAGGACATTATCGTAGTGGTGGGATACAGCGGAGAGCTGGTCATCCAGAGCCTGCCCCCTGGGGTCTCCTCGGTGTGGCAGCGGGAGCAGAAAGGGACGGGCCACGCCGTCATGCAGGCGGAGGAGTCCCTGAGAGGATTTGACGGGCCGCTCTATGTGGCCTGCGGAGATGTGCCCCTGATATCGGCCGCCACTATCGACAGAATGCTTGCCGAAGCGGCGAAGCCGGGGGTTATGGCGGTGGTGCTTTCCATGGTTCCCGCCGGCCCCACCGGGTACGGGCGCATTGTAAAGGACGCGGACGGGACCCTTTCGCGAATTATTGAAGAGAAGGACGCCTCCGACGAGGAGAAGCGCATCACCGAGGTCAACACGGGCACCTATGTTTTTAACAGGGAAATCCTTTTCAGGGGACTCAGAACGGTAACGACGAACAACGCCCAGGGCGAGTATTATCTGCCCGATGTGTTTGACTATATCAAAAAGGCCGGCGGTAAAACAGGCATTATATGCCTGGATGATCCCATCGAGGGGAGCGGGGTCAATTCCCCGGAAGAGTTGCGCAGACTCGAAGAGTATCTGAATAAACGCGGCAATTAAGTGAAACTAAATATGATGGAAAGAGAATTGAAACTAATTTCGGGTTCATCTAACTGGGCGCTGGCCGAAGAGATCGCGCGGTACCTTAATAAAAGTCTGGCCGAGGTTGAACTGAAGAAGTTCAAGGACGGCGAGATATCGGTGAAGATACGGGAAAACGTGAGGGAGGTCGACCTCTTTATTATCCAGTCCACCTGCAATCCCGTGAACGACCATCTCATGGAATTGCTGCTTCTGATCGACGCGGCCATGCGGGCGTCGGCCAGGCGCGTGACGGCGGTCATTCCCTATTTCGGCTACGCGCGGCAGGACCGCAAAGTGGAACCCAGGGTGCCCATATCCGCGAAGGTGGTGGCCGACCTGCTGCAGGCCGTCGGCGTAAAGCGGATACTTACCATGGAACTGCATGCCGAGCAGATACAGGGTTTTTTCAACATCCCCGTAGACAACCTTATTTCGGTGCCCCCTGTGGTTGAGCACATAAGCCGGCTCAACATCAGCGACATGGTGGTGGTATCTCCCGATTCCGGCGGGGTGGAGCGGGCCCGGTTTCTGGCCAAGAAGATCAATGCGGGCCTCGCGATCATCGACAAGAGGAGGCCCGAAGCCAATGTCTGCCAGATCATGCACGTGATCGGCGATGTACGGGGTAAGAACTGCATACTGGTGGACGACATGGTGGACACCGCCGGGTCGATTTCCGGAGCGGCCGACGCGCTGCGGGAAAACGGGGCCAAAGATATTTATTGCGTGGCCACGCACCCGGTACTTTCGGGAGAGGCCGCCATCAAGCTTAAAAACGCTGATTTCCGGGAAATCGTTACCACCAATACGATCCCCATTCCCGAGAGTAAGAAACTGAAGAACCTCAAGATTATTTCCATGGCGCCCCTGCTGGGGGAGGCCATTCGAAGAATACATTACGGTGAATCGGTCAGTTCGCTTTTTGTCTGAGCCGGATGGAATACTGGATACAGTAAAATTTTGCGTATAAGCGCGAGGAACTATGAAAACCCATGCATTGAAAGCGGAAGTGAGAACCGAAAGAGGGAAAAACGCCACTCATCGCGTCAGGACCGCGGGATTTATTCCAGCGGTGGTATATTCCCATGGAAAAACTGAATCAATAAAAATCCCGAAAAAGGACTTTTTGCGGCTTTTCAAGGGAACCATCTCAGAAAGCGTCCTGATCGACATTAATATTGCCGGGGCGAAGGAAGAGGAAAAGACGACGGTGGTCGTCAAGGATTACCAGCTGGACCCGCTGACCGACCAGGTGTTGCACCTGGATTTCTACCAGATTACCGCGGGCGAGAAGTTTCAAACCATGGTGTCCGTGCATTTCAGCGGCACCTCCAGGGGAGAAAGGATGGGCGGTATCCTTGAGGTCAGTGAACGGGAACTCGAAATTGAATGTCTGCCCAGGGACCTTCCTGAAAAAATCGAAATTGATGTAACAAACCTCGAAATAGGCGACTCTATACATGTTAAAGATCTTAAAATGGGCGAGTCCATCCGATTCATTGCCGACGGCGACAGGGTCATCGTGGCGGTGGCCGCGCCGAAGACCGTGAAAGAAGAAGCCGTTGATGAGGCCGAAGTGGAAGCTGAGGAAGTTGAAAAGGAAGAAAAACAGAAATCAGAGGAGTAAGTTAAACTAAGTCAGCAAGGAGTCAGAATATTTGAAGTTAATAGTAGGTTTCGGCAACCCGGGAGAGCGGTTTTTCAACAACCGGCAGAATATCGGTTTTAAAGTTATCGATATTCTGGGAAACAACGAAAATATTGAAGTCAAGATCAAGAAGAAGAAGTCCGTTATCGGGCGGGGAAAGATCGCGGGGACGGAGGTCGTGCTGCTGAAGCCTCAGACCTTTGTGAACCTGATCGGCGAATCGGTCCTTTACATTGCTTCGTTTCTGCGGATCAATGTAAAGGACATTATATGCATCGTTGAAGACCCCACTCTTCATCTGGGTGAATTGAGGGTGGATTATTTTTATTCCAAACTCGAACACGCGGGCGTCATTTCCATGACCAAGGCGCTTAAATCAGACCGTTTCGCGAAGATACGGGTGGGCGTCGATCCGCCCCCGAAGAAGGTTACTTACGAGGAGTACCTTTTACAGGATTTCACGGACGAGGAAAACCTCATTCTTATCGATGTGCTCAATAAGGCCGAGAAAGTCGTGAAAATGCTGCTCACTCACACCATAGAAGAGGTGCAAAATAAATATAACCCAGAAGGGGCCCTCAAACTGGAAAAGCGGAAGGTCAGAAAAATTCGCATACGGCGGTAAGTCAGAAGCGCAGGTCAAGAATCAACCCACGAATTTCCTCTATGGTCTTTAGAAGGTCGAAAGCGCGATTGTTGCGGGTAACGGCCTGTTGCATTTCCATCAATTTTTCGTTGATCTTTTCCACCACAGTGAAGTCCGACCGGTCTTTTCGCAGGCGCTTGAGGGTCCTGGTTTTCATGCCCTCGTTGACCGCCAGGGTGAGTATTTTCTGAACGACCGCTTTGTACCGGTTCAGCTCATAGACCGTCTGGGTGTCGATGAACCGTTTTTCCTGGTGTTTCAGGTCTTCCAGAAGATCGTCGATGTCGTTGTGCAGATGGAAATCAATCGCCGTACCGAAAGAGACACCGAAAGACTCGCGGTCCGATGACACATTCTGGGGCCGGCGCCTGGATTTAATCCTGAGCTTTTCTTCTTTTTTCAGTTCGGACGATGTTTTTTCAATCATGGACATGTCCCCGGCGGCGCTTAATGGTTTTCCCGCACCCGTGCGGGAAGGGCCACAGCGCCTTTTACCCGGTTTTCTTGTTGATAATGCAGTTCCCGTCAAACACCACCCCGTCTTCCATGACGATACTGGGGGTTATTATATTGCCATGCATGTGGCCGGTGGAAAGGAGGACCACCCTCTCGGTGGCGAAAATATTGCCCCGCACGGTACCACCCACAACGACGACCCGGGCCTTTATGTCGGTAAGGGCTTCGCCCGACTGCCCCACGAGCACCTTCCCGTCGGTCTCGATGGTCCCCTTAAACCTCCCGTCTATACGCAAAAGGCCGTTGATGGTGAATTCCCCTTTGAATTCCGAGCCTTCGCCGATAATGCTGTTAACGATGTTATCTTCGTTCTGTTTGGTTCCGCGTGCCATAGGTATCATTTTATGTTCGAAATTACGGGACAGGAGCGACCGCCCCTCATTCCCAACGCGCGGGTTGACCCCCGCCGCTTTTACGCATGCTATGGGTTCCCCTGGTTTAGTACAAGCACATTTACCCCGCTGAAAGAGAAAATCATTTCACCACGCCTTTTCCGTTTCGCCGCGGCCCGGGCCGACGGGGAGGTGTTGCTTGCGGGATTTTTTTACCTGTATATTCTAAGCAATAATGTTTAAAAATAAAAAAATTTTATGGACCCTGAAAATATCTTGCAAAATTCCGGCATGTCATCAGTATAATCCTTGGGGGGAGTCTCACATTTGATCAAGGAGGGCCGAAAAAATGAGAAAATCCGTTCTCAAGCTGCTTGCGTATGGATGGCCGGACAAAATTATCGCGAACTACCTGATGATTAAACCCACCATTGTGAAATACTATCGAAAGAAGTACCGCATATCCCGAAACGAATATCAGGGATTTTACTGAGCGGCATTTGTTCAGAAGAAACTGCTGACTGGATATGAAAACAGGGGGGGGGATGACCATCCCCCTCTTTTTTTACCAGCGGGTTAAGGTTTAAATATTTATCCTCTCTCGACCGATTAAAGAACTAAGCCCCCTGCCGCCTCTGAACAGGGTAATGGAAGCCAGAGCCGAGGCGAGGCGACGGCGGAAGAATACAGATGGTCACACAGGGAGAGTTTTGGCTGAAGAAAACAAAAAACCGCTCATCCTTCCCAACCGTTGCAAGGATGTGTATTCCTTCGAAGAGATTATTAAACTTCAAAGCCGACTCTATGAAGACGGAATAACGGCGCTTGACCTGTCGGGCGTGGACTTCGTGGAACCCTACTCGATGGTGGGCCTGCTCCTCGCGGGAAGAAATTATCTCAGAAACACCGGCACTAAACTGGGGATCGTTAATGTGCCGGTGAAAATACACCAGTACCTTTCGCGAATGGACTTTTTTGAAGAGGGAATTTTCACCCTGATGGATAAAATGGACCCCAGTCTGTTGTATAAGCGCAGCGCCTTCAGCAACCGGGTCATTGAAATAACAGAAATTCCGAACAAGGAGAGAGAGAGTATCAGCGCGATTTCTGACATCATCGGCCTTTTCCGCAAAAGGGCGAAGTTTATACTCAAGTACTGGCTGTCCCCCACCATTATCGATTACTTCGTGACGGTTATTTCCGAGGTGTGCCAGAATATTTTTGAACACAGCCTCGATTCAGGTTACTGCGCGATGCAGACCTATACAATGGGGAGCGACCGCATCGTGCGGCTGGTGATAGCGGATTCAGGGATCGGCTTCAGGGAAAGCTTTTCCGGAAAGACGGATCTCAGCTATGAATCCACCGCAAAACTCATTGAAATGGCGCTGACCACACCAATATCGAGCAAGAGACGGTTCGGTTACGGTCTCTGTCAGGTGAACGCCATTATTGAGAAACTGGGGGGGGGTATATACATTCGTTCCTGCGACGGTTCCGTCGCGGTGATGCACAACCGCAAACAAAGCGGCAGCAATTACTCTTTTCTCAGAAATGACCTGCCCTGGTTCAGCGGCACCCAGATATCCATTTCTTTATTCAACTGAGGATACCATGGTAATAGAAATCAAGAAGATCGCCAGAGAGCTTAAAATTAAGCTTCCTGACCTTATCACCCGGCCGGCGGGAAAACGGATGTACGAAAAAGTGAAAGAACTGCTGCGGCATGCGGGTGAGCATGAGGTGGCGGTGCTGGATTTCAGCGGGGTAAAAGTCCTGGACGCGTCCTTTGTCGATGAACTGCTTATACGGCTGATTCTGGATTCCCGTGAGGATGAAAAGTCCTTCTTCCTGAAACTTACAAACGTGTCTGATGTAACAGAGCTCAACATCGATACCGTGCTGAATTCTCATCATCTGTATAATAATGAAAAGATAGCGGTGGTGACGGACGGAATAACTTTCAGGAACTCCTGTTACCTGGGGGTCCTCTCCCCGGAGCAAAGGGACATCCTTGATTATCTCAGGATTAATAAATCAGCCGGCCCCGAGGAGATTGTGTCATACATCTCCGGGAACGAAGAAAATACCATAAAAGAGATTGAAGAATTGTATCGAATGAGAATGCTGAGAAAATCAAGCGGGAAGGCCCCGGTGAAATATGTATCTATTTAGAGCGTCTCTCCCGGGATAATCCATCGTGACGGACTGTCCGACGGCCCTTCTCGTCCCGCAGACGGTTACGGCGGCAGATTATTGTCGGAAGACACTTAAATTGAGTTGCATTTTTATGTAAAACCTGTTAACTACTTCACAGGATTTACCGGAAAGAATACCGAACAGCGGAATGGTTCCGCGCGGAATACCGCGTCACTATGAAGAATCCGTCAAAAAAAGGAAGAATCGGTGATGATGACAGCCTCTTCGGGCTGTTGTCGTCATATAAGTCCCACGTAACTTATCTATCGCTCTACCGGTCGGAGTCCGACGACGCCATTTTACTGCTGATTACCGACAATCCGGGCAGATGGTCGGTCATGGAGAAAGAGCATTATAGCGGTTTCAGGGCCATGAAGCGGCTCGAAATAGGGGTCAACCGGCTTTCGGTCAAGTACCTGTTGCCCGAGCATCTGATAAAAACCTCCGGGCCCATGCTCGGCATGAAGCTGCCGCCGAACAGGGTTGTCATCGTCAATAACATCGATAACGAAGGCTATTTTATCCTGCGGGCCCCGCTTAAATTCGCCGGTGAGTTTATTCAATATGTGAGAAAAACCATCGGTATGTCTCCGCAGAAAAAATACGAGGTGCTTGAGAAATGCCTTTCAGAAATCACGTGAGGAACCGCCATGGACGCTGATAATTCCCATATGGACTCCCTGGGTGAACAGACCAAGCTTATCAATATGGCCGTAAAACACACCAGGGGAAATGTCGAAAAAGCCAGGTTGATGGCGGCCGGACAGTTCAGCAACGTGGCGGTGGTTAAAGCGAAATTTTCGAACGAAGACCCGGGCGTGCACGGCGCGCTGTCGGTATTCGTCAACACCGAAGACCATTATATAATGAATATCCTCACCCTTATGCTTTCGGACAAGGCGAAAATCGAACGTTTGAGGATATTCGATGCCTGGAAAAATTTTTACGGCGACCTTAACGGATTGATCAGGGACGCGGGGGCGTTGAACAAAGGGGGCTATGAGTTTTCCACCCATCTCGCCGACTCCATGGTGGGCTACGATATTTACGATGATGTGGAAAACGGCGATTTGGACGGCGCCACCCAGATATTCACTGAAATCATCGGGAAATTTCCGGGCGCCGGAAAAGTAAAATGCCAGATTGAGATTGAGAAAACCAGTTCGCTGGCCATGGAGCTTGAGGGTATTCCCACCGAGGCCTATTCGGGTGGGGAGGCGGAAAGTGAAACCACGCCGCTTTCGGCGGAAGATGAAAGGGTGCGGGCGATAGAAGAAGGGGCCGAGCATGTCATACAGGGAAAGATAATGGTGTCACCGGTGCGCGGCAAATACATAAACGATGTGAAGCCGGGCGAGAACATCAAAGTATTGCTCACAAACCATGATGAGGTGTCGAAAAAAGTCGCTAAGGTGCTCAACGCCTATACGGAGGAGGGTGAATTTCTGCCGATCAAGGGAAGGGTCAAAGAAAAGGTATCCATGGGGAAAAGCGGATACATCATGTACGCTCTGGTCGCGAAGAATGTTCTGGCTAAAATTATTGAGGAAGAGAACGTTAAAATCGAAATGGAGGCCATGGGCGCGGGAGAGAAGGCGGAGAACAAAGACACCCGGCTTATACTCTATGTTTCTCTGCTTCTGGGGCTGGTTCTGTTCACCTTAATATTGCTGTTCGCCCTGTTTTAGCCGTCCCTCATTCAATGTGGTACTTTTGGATTTTCGCTTTCAGGGTGTTTCTCGCGATGTCAAGCACCCTGCTGGTTTTTTGAAGATTCCAGTTCGTAAGCTCCAGGGTTTTGCGGATATACTCATCTTCCACCCTGTCCAGCACCTGCTGCAGCGTCTCATAGCCGTCCGGCAGCTTTACGGGTTTTTTACGCCCTTTGGTTGAAATCGAGTTCTTTTTCTCCGGTTTATCCATGATTATCGCACTCCTGTAAAGCATCGCCGCCGCGTTCGCGAAAAAGGCTTATTGTCATACTGTGTGAGCCATTAGCATATCGATTCAGGCACGCCGCCCTTAAGTGTAATTTTTATATATATTATATGTACAAATAAATAATACTATTTGAAATGTTCAATGAATATTTCAAACAATATAAAAAATATAGCGAATTAAAATAATGATAATAGTATCTTTTGT
>OMKS01003125.1_pt1 | contig 13353 bp, 8 predicted proteins | sample 1674721 | NCBI WGS metagenome assembly OMKS01 (sample SAMN06264996, study PRJEB25208) | sediment metagenome | isolation source: hot spring sediment | place: USA: California | collected 2014-09-02 | reverse complement strand
CATCGGGGGGCTGGCGGCGCGCTGGCTGCTGCCGGGGGTGCCCTCCACCTATGGCGCAGCGACGGCGCGCTGGGGCGGGACGCTGGCCCTGGCCGGAGGGTTGACCCTGCTGCAGCGGGATGCGGCCCGGTGGCGGGCGGCGGTGCTGACGTTCGTGGCGTTCGACCTGCTGCTCTTTGGCTGGCCGGCGGTGCCGACGGTGGACCGGGCCCTGTACCAGGGAAAGACGGAGGCGGCCGGGCTTTTGCGCGCCGGGACGCGGCTCTACTGGCCGACCGATCCGGGCCATCCGGCCAGCGAGTACGACGCCGAGTACCGGATCAAGTTCGATTACCTGGCGTTCGACAGTTTCGGCCCGCGCGATGTGGACTATTGGTGGGGGATGCGGGAGGATCTGCTGCCGAACGCGGGGATGCTGGACGAGGTAGCCTCGGCCAACAACTTTGACCCACTGCTGGTGGGATGGTACGCCGATCTGCTGGAGGCGGTCGTCGAAGCGCCGGCGCTGCTGCGGGTGATGGGCGTGACCCACGTCGCCAGCGACCGGGCGTGGCCGAGTGGAGAATGGGTGCACGCCGGCGGATCTGCCGTGCTGTACCGCCTGTTAGCGGGTGGAGAGCGGGCCTGGGTCGTTCCAACGGCGCGCCAACTGCCGCTCGACGAGACATTGGCCGCGCTGGCGGATGCAGCATTCGATCCCACAGCCCAGGTGCTGCTGAACGTCCCGGTGTCCGAGTCCTCGCCCGCCGCTGCTGACATCCCTTGTGAGATCGCCTTGCAGGATACCCCCAACGGGGTTACAATACGCGCCAATTTGGACGCGCCCGGTTACCTGGTGCTGGCCGATACTTGGTATCCGGGCTGGCAGGCCACGGTGGATGGCGCGCCCGCCAAGCTATTGCGGGCTAATTATGCCTTCCGCGCCGTCTGGTTGGAGGCAGGGACGCACCTCGTGAGGATGGTCTACCGCCCGGCCTCGGTGTTCGTTGGTGCGGGAGTGAGCATGGTCGCGCTGGCGGTGGTGGTGGGCGGGCTGCTGTTGACGCGCCGACGGGGTCAAGAGGGTCGGTCAAAGGTCCCATTGCGCGCTGAAGGACAGGTGTGGTATCCTATTGGTGGGAGAGGTCTTTTGGTAACGGTCATTATACCGACGTATAACGAAAAGGAGAATATCGAAACCCTGGTCGCTCAACTCTTGGCGCTGCCGACGCAGGTGCAGGTCCTGGTCGTGGACGACAACTCGCCCGACGGCACCGGCGACATCGCCGACCGGCTGGCAGTGGAGAGCGGCGGGCGAGTGAGCGTCGTCCATCGGGCCGGCAAGCTGGGTCTGGGCACGGCCTACATCGTCGGTTTCCAGCGTGCGCTGGCCGATGGAGCGGACCTGGTGTGCACGATGGACGCAGATTTCTCGCACAATCCACGTTACGTGCCGGCCATGGTGGACAAAATCGAGACCGGCTGTGATCTGGTGATCGGCTCCCGCTACGTGCGCGGCGGCGGAGCGACCGGCTGCACCTTCGACCGTGTGCTGCTCAGTTGGGGGGCCAACGGTTTTGCCCGGGTGATGTTGGGACTGCACGCCCACGATACCACGGCAGGCTTTCGCTGCTACCGCCGGGAGGTGTTGGAAAGCATCGGGCTGGAGGAGATCAAGGCCAGCGGCTACTCCTTTCTAATCGAGATGCTCTATCGCGTGCAGCGGCAGGGGTATCGAGTGGGCGAAGTGCCTATCATCTTTGAAAACCGCCGCCTGGGCACCTCCAAGATCTCTCAGGACGAGGTGCTCAGGGCGATGATGACGGTGCTGCGGCTGGCCTGGGGCCGCGTGATGGGAAGCCGGTAGGGGTGGCAATCGTGGAACAGAGGCGTCGGCGATGGGTGTTGGGAGTGCTCGTGCTGCTCGCCGCCAGCCTGGGCGGAGTGCTCTTCGTGCGGCGGGTGGTAAGCTTGCCCATCGGGGTCAGTGACTTTAACGCTTACTGGTCTGCAGCCCGACTCTTTTGGGAGGGGCGCAATCCCTGTGATCTCGCCGCCCTGCTGGCGATGGAGCGGGCCCACTTTGACCCAGATCGGCAGGTCGTGATGCCGACCTGGAATCCGCCGACGATGTGGGTGTTCATGCTGCCGCTGGCCTGGCTGCCGGCTCAAATCGCGCGAGCGGTCTGGCTGCTGTTCAATATCCTGCTGGTCCTCGTCTCTTGCGTGCTGCTGGGGGCGGTCTATCTCCCTCCGAGGCGGTTGGGGCCGTTGCTGACCTATTTGTTGCTGGCAGCTTTTTTCCCTCCGGTTCTGCTGGCGGTGCTGGTGGGCCAGATCACGTTTCTGGTGCTGTTCGGTGTGGCGGTCGCCCTCTTTTTGATCCGACGCGAGGGTTGGTTCTGGGCCGGGGCTGTGCTCATCCTAACCAGCGTGAAACCCCACCTGGTGCTGCTGGTGGGACCTTATCTGATGGGGTACGCGGCGCTGCGGCACAAGTGGACGGGGTGGCTGGGTCTCGCGGCGGCGGGGGCGGCTTGTCTGGGGGTGCTGTTCATCCTGCGGCCCGGTTGGCTCTCTGACTTTGGCGGAGTGTTGAACGACCCGCCGGCGGATTGGGCCACTCCCACCCTCGGTGGTATCCTGAATCTCTATGGGGCGGGGGCCTGGGTGCGGTACGTGGGGATTGCAGGGCTGCTGTTCGTCCCCATCCTGCTGCGCTGGGTGGAGCAAGTCCCGGTAGAGCGGGCGGTCGCTCTGCTCACACTGATTACCCTGCCGACGACCTTTTTCGGCTGGAGTTATGACCACAGCCTCCTGTTGGTGCCGATAGCGCAGATCGTGAGTTGGCTGTTCGGTCCGCTGCAGGCCGTTGGGGCGCGGTGGGCGGTGATGGGCGCGATCATTCTGGTGTTGATAGTCAATTTGGTCCAGCGGGCCATGGAGACGAACGATGTGTACTATTTCTGGGTGCCACTGGCCTGGGGGGGGATTTATGCCTTATCGTGGTGGGCGGTGCGCCGGATAGGTGATTCTCGCGTGTCAGGGGTTATGATCTGATGGAGCATGTGCGCTGCAATCTGTGCGGAGCCGACGACGCTGTCGAGCGCTACCCCTGCACGATACAGGCAGGGGAGGCCGGGGATTGGCGGGCCTTTCGCTGCACCCACAGTGGCTACGGTTGGCATCACACTATCGTCCAGTGCCAGCAGTGCGGCCTGGTCTATACCGATCCCCGTCCCGACGGCCACGATATCGTCGAGACCTACCAGGCGGTCGAGGACCCCCTCTATCTGGAGGAGCGGGAGGGGCGGGTGCTGACCTTTGAACACCATCTCAGGCCCCTGGAGCGCATCACGGGCCCACCGGCCGGTCGGCCTCTGCTGGACGTGGGGTGTTACACGGGGGTTTTCGTCGAGATCGCGGGCCGACGCGGCTGGCAGGCGTGGGGCGTGGAACCTTCCCGGTGGGCGGTCGAGCAGGCCCAGGCCCGCGGGCTGCACGTGGTGCAGGGTATGTTGGAGACGGCCGACCTGCCAGTGGCCTATTTCGACGTAGTGACGCTATGGGATGTGATCGAGCACGTGATCGATCCCCAGGGGACGCTCCGGCAGGCCCATCGGCTGCTCAAGCCAGGCGGGTGGGTCGTGGTGCACACCATAGATATTGACAGCCTCTTCGCGCGGCTGATGGGCGGACGTTGGCCGTGGTTGATGGAGATGCACATCTATTACTTTTCGCGTCATACACTGCGGATGATGTTGGAGCGGTGTGGCTTTGGGGTGCGCAGTGCTTGCCCTCAGGGGCGCTATCTGCGGCTGGGCTATCTGATGAGTCGAGTCAGTGCTCTCGCGCCGCTGGTGGGCCGACCGGCCGAGCGGCTGGTGACGGCCTTGGGGCTGCGCGGGGTGGCCGTGCCGGTCAACCTGGGCGATCTGTTTACGGCGTACGCGCAGAGGGAAGGACCGTAACGAGTATGGAGATCGAACGTCAATGACGAATCAGGGCAGTCTCTCCTTGTTCTTTCCGATGTACAACGAGAAGGAGGCCGTGGAGCGTATGGTCAGCAAGGCCATGGCCGTTCTAGAGGGGCTGGTGGAGGATTACGAAGTCATCATCGTGGACGACGCCAGTTCCGATGGCTCGGAGCGAATCGCCGCCGAGTTGGCACGCCAGTATCCGCCGGTGCGGGTGGTCCGGCATCCCCGCAATCTGGGCTACGGTGCGGCTCTGCGCACCGGTTTGCACAGTGCCACGAAAGCGCTGATTTTCTACACCGATTGTGACGAACCGGTGGATTTGCGCGAGATTGGACGGGCGCTGCCTCTGATCGGGCCGGAGGTGGACCTGGTGGCCGGGTATCGCATCAAGCGGTATGATTCACCGCGCCGCTTCGTCTACTCCAAGGTGTACAATTTTTTGTGCCGCTTGCTGTTTGGCGTGCGGGTGCGAGATGTCAACTTTTCCTTCAAACTGCTCAGGCGCGAGGTGGTGCAAAAGATACAACTCGACGCCGGCTCGGTCTTTATTGATGGCGAGTTGTTGGCGGAGGCGGCTCGGTACGGGTTTCGGTCGGTCGAAATCCCGGTCGAGTACTTTCCGCGCCGCTCCGGCAAATCGAGTTTCGACAGCTTGCACGCGGCCTGGTATACGCTGGAGGAGATGGCGGCTTATTGGTGGCGCACGCGCGTGCGTCGCTTGCCCTAGTGGGGGGATAGTCAAACGTCAGGTGTCGAGCGTTACATTCCAGGGGGATGATGGAAGAGCAGGCTTACGCTGATCTGCATCACTTGGAGCAGGATCACTGGTGGTACCGGGGCACGCGCTTCATCTATCGCACGCTCCTGCGGCGGTACGTCTCCGGGGCATGCCGGCCAGCGTTAGACCTGGGGTGTGGAACGGGGGGCAATCTGGCGCTGCTGTGTCCCTGGGGCCCGGTGACCGGCTTGGAGCCCTGGAGGCCGGCCCTGACGCTGTGCCCGCGCGACGCGGCCTCGCTGGTGCAGGGCACGGCTGAGACGCTGCCCTTTCAGGATGCCTCCTTTGGCCTGGTGGCCGCGTTGGGCGTGATCGAACACGTGGCCGACGACGTGGGGATGCTGTGCGAGGCCCGGCGCATCTGCCGCTCCGGCGGGTCCATCCTGCTGCTCACCTCGGCCTTTATGTTTCTTTGGAGCCGGCACGACGAGGCCAACCGCCACGTCCGCCGCTACACGGCCCGCGAGCTGCGGGAGAAAGCAGAGCGCGCAGGGCTGAGGGTGCGTTACATCAGCTATCTGAACTTTTTTCTGTTCCCGGTGGCGGCGCTGATTCGGACGCTGCAACGCTTGCGACCCCCACAGGGCGATCCACACCTCGACATGTTCCCCGTGCCGGAGCCGTTCGGCACCGGACTGACCGGGCTGCTGGCATTGGAGGGCTGGTTGATGCAGTGGATCAGTTTGCCCTTGGGTGTCTCGATGGTGGCAGTGTTGGAGCGGTGATGGAGCGGGCCACATTGCAGCGGGCACAGGCGTTGTACGCGGGGCTTTCCTGGCGCGACCGCTGGCACGTGCGGGGACGCGCGGCCCTGTGCCCTTTCGAGCGGGTGGCGGATTTCGTGCCGCGCGCGGGGTTGATCGTGGACCTGGGGTGCGGTCATGGGCTTTTCTCCCACGCGCTGGCACTGGACGGTCCAGAGCGGCGGATCGTGGGGGTGGAGCTTGCGGCTCACAAGCTGGCGGCGGCGCGGGTGGCCCAATCGCTGTGGGAGCGCCCTTCGCCCGTTCGGTTCGTCCGGGGGAGCGCGCTCGCCAACCCAGTGGCGGGGCCGTGCCGGGCGATCCTGCTGATTGACGTGCTGTACCTGTTCCCGCCTCACCATCAGGAGCGGGTGCTGCGCGCCTCTTGCGAGCGGTTGGAGAGGGGAGGGGTGTTGGTACTCAAGACGATGGACGAACGGCCGCACTGGAAGGCGGCGTTGAACCGGATGGAGGAATGGCTGGCGGTGCGGGCGGTGCGCATCACGCTGTCCGAGGGAGGCCCTTTCACGTTTCGGTCGCTGGCTGAGTGGGAGAGCCTGTTCCGACGGATCGGGTTCGACCCGCAGGCGGTGCGCCTGGACCGGGGGTATTACCATCCGCACGCCGTCGTCGTGGGGGTCCGGCGATGAGGGAAGCGGGTCTGATCGTCAGCGCCGATGACCTGGGCTTGACCGAGGGGCACAACCAGGCCATCGTCGAGGCGCACACGCGCGGAATCCTGACCAGCGCGTCGCTGCTGACCGGCGGCCCGGCCTTTGACGACGCGGTCGAGCGGGTGCGTTCGCTGCCGGGGCTGGGGATCGGCGTACATCTGACGCTGCTAGAGGGGCGGCCAGTGCTGCCGGCCGGCGCGGTGCCGGATCTAGTGGACGCGAGCGGGGCGTTTGGATTGAGCTGGGGCCGTCTGTTTGCGCGTCTGGCGGCAGGGCGGGTGCGGATCGAGCAGGTGCGCCGCGAGTGGCGGGCGCAGATCGAGCGCGCCCTGGTGACCGGCCTAAACGTGACTCACCTCGACAGTCACAAGCACATTCACATGCACCCCATCCTGCTGGGGGTAGCGCTGGCGCTGGCCGCTGAGTTCGGGCTGCGGCGGATGCGTTTGACGCGCCCGGTGCGGCTGACCGCAGGGGCCAAGCCGGCCGTCCTGGGGGTATTGGCGGTCTGGGCGCGGCGGCGAGCGCAGTGGCGGGGGGTCTGGTCGCCGGAGGGGCTGCTGGGTTTGGAGGCCAGCGGTCGCATGACGCGGGCGCGGGTGCTGGCAGCCTTGGACCGCCCATGGTCAGGCACCCGCGAGTTGATGATGCACCCGGCCTATCCCAGCCTCGTCCTCGACCGGCTGCTCGCCGGCGGCTACGACTGGATCGCCGAGTACCAGTTTGAGGAGGAGTTGGCGACTCTGCAGGACGAGGGAGTGCGTGCGCGGCTCGAGGAATTACAAGTCAGGTTGGTGAACTATGGAGCATCGGAAGCGATCTGAAGCCTTGGAGCCGGCCGGGTCGGGGATTGGCCGGCGCCTGCGGATGTGGTGGCAGGGGCTGGATCCATCCACTCGCTGGGCGGTCCAATTGTACGGTGTGATGCGGGTGCTGCTCTCCGTCTGGGGTGTGATCGCCACCCAGGGCCGGGCGGTGCCAGCGCCGGCTCCCCTCGACGCGGAGCGGGTGTTCACGGCGGCTTTTCCGTGGGCAGGGTCGCGCCTGGCCGAGGGGCTATTGGGCAATTGGATGCACTGGGACACGGTCTGGTACCTAGAGATCGCCATATTTGGTTATTCCCCCGAGACCGGCAACATCATTTTTCCTCCCTTGTACCCCCTCCTGATCCGGGGATTGGGCTTGCTGCTGGGTGGACATTACCTGTTGGCCGCGCTGATCGTCTCCAACGTTGCGTGTGTGGGGTTCCTGATCCTGCTCTATCGCCTGATTGCGCTGGATTTTTCCCCCGAACTGGCCCGCCGGACGATTCTCTATCTGCTGGCGTTCCCGACTGGCTTTTTCTTGTTGGCCGGTTACAGCGAGGCAGTGTTCTTGTGCCTTTTTGTGCTGGCGCTTTACGCCGCGAGGCAGGATCGCTGGGGCTGGGCCGGCGCGGCTGCTTTTCTGGCTTCGCTGGCTCGCCTCCAGGGTTGGGTGCTGACCTTTCCCCTGCTCTATTTCTGGGTCAAGGATCGGTTCCTGCCGGCCTGGCGCGCGCAGGCGTTCGACCGGCGCTCTCTGGGGTCCGTGGGGAGCAGCCTGGTGATGGCCGGCGGCGGGGGATTCGGCACCGTCGCGTTCATGGCCTACGTCTACCTGGTCGGCTGGCCCTCGATCGAGCACGTCTTTGCCAAGCAGTGGCATATGCAGATCGGGATGCCGTGGGACAGCTTGATCCTGGCCGCTCGCGCTCTGTGGAGTGGAGACGTGCTGTTTCAGGACGTGGGCAACATCCTCGTGGCGCTTTTCTGCATCCTGCTGACGGCGCTGGGGCTGCGCAGACTGCCGGTTTTCTACTCACTGTTTACGGCGCCGGTGCTCTTGTTCACCTTGATGCGCTACTTTCCGGCCATCCAATTGAACGGCTGGATGCGGTACGCGCTGATCTTTTTCCCCGGTTTCATCCTGGTGGCTCGCTGGGGACAACGGAGCGTGTGGCTCCATCGGGTCTGGCTGACCGTCTCCCTGCTGTTTCAGGTGATCTTTGTGGCCTGGTTCGTCAATTGGATCTGGGTCTCGTGATGCTGTGATAGTCGTAAGGCGTGCTGGTGAGGGCATTTAGAATGACACGCGAGCGGCGGAGAATCTGGCCCCTCGTTCCCATCCTGGTGGGGGCGGTCGGGCTTAAGGTGCTGCTGCTGGTCTTGAACGCCGTGCCCTTTAACTCGGACGAGGCGGTGGTGGCGCTGATGGCACGTCATATCCTGCGGGGGGAGCGTCCGTGGTTCTTTTATGGCCAGGCGTACATGGGCAGTCTGGACGCTTACCTGGTGGCTGGGGCGTTCCGGCTGCTGGGCGAGCGGGTGCTGGCGATTCGGCTGGTTCAGATCGTCCTCTTCGTCGGTGCGCTCTGGACGGGCTACGAGGTCGTGGTCCGTTTCACCGGCGACCGGCGCGCGGCCTGGCTGGCGACGGTATTGATGGCCTTCCCGCCGGTGCTGCTGACGCTCTATACCACCGCGACGCTGGGCGGCTATGGCGAGGCGCTGTTGGCGGGTCACTTGCTGCTCTGGTGGGGCCATCGCTTGGGCTACGAGGATGCCCAGCGCTGGACGCTGTGGCTGGCATGGGGACTGGTGGGCGGATTCGGTTTTTGGGCTTTTGGACTGGTCCTGGTCTACCTGGCGCCGGTCGGATTGTGGCTGCTGTGGCGGCTGCGCGCCCGGACGTGGCGGGGGTACCTGCTGGCGGCGGTGGGGTTTGTGATGGGCAGTCTGCCGTGGTGGCTGGGGAATCTGGGCCGGGTGGATGCCGGCGTGGCGGAATTGTTCGGCTCGGCCATCCGCAGCACCGTCACGGCGGGCAGTTTCCTGGGTGACGTTGGGATGCGGCTCTTTAACGCGGTCGTCTTTGGGCTGCCGGCGCTCTTTGGATTGCGCTTTCCCTGGAGCGTGACCGGCGCTCCGTTGTGGTTGGCTGGGCCAGCGCTGGCCCTCTACCTGGGGGCGCTGGGGTATGGGCTGCGTCGGCGTGACCGCGAGGGAGCGGCCCTTTCGGGCTGGCTGCTGCTGTGGTCCGTGGCCGGGGCGCTGCTGCTCGGCTTCCTGTTGACCCCCTTCGGCGGTGACCCGTCGGGTCGCTACTTTTTGCCGCTCTACCTGCCGCTGTTCACCTTTACCGCCGAGGCCCTGCTGGTGCTGTGGGAGCGGGTCGGGCGCTGGGCCGGGGCGCTGCTGGGGGCGGTGCTGGCCTTCAATCTGGTTGGCACGGCCCAGGCCGCTCTGACCAATCCGCCAGGCATCACGACCCAGTTCGAGGCGATCACCCAGGTGGATCACCGGTACGATGGGGCGTTGATCGACTTTTTGCGGGCCCACGGAGGCACGCGCGGTTACGCCAATTACTGGGTGACGTTTCCCATCGCCTTTCTCTCTGGCGAAGAGATCCTCCTCGTGCCCCGGCTGCCCTACAAGGCCGACCTGCGGTATACCTCCCGCGACGACCGGTATGCTCCCTACGGCGAAGCGGTGACCGCTAGCCCCACGGTGGTGTACGTGACCACCAACCATCCGCTGCTGGACGCGCTGCTGCGGGTGAGACTGCGGGATCTGGGAGTGGGTTATGCCGAAGTGCAGATCGGCGATTACCATGTCTTTTACGATCTCTCGCGCAAGGTGACGCCGGAGGAATTGGACCTCCCTCTCCAGGAGTAAAGACTGCTTGATTAGAGAGGGATGGTATGCTATACTATTTTATAGTTTAGGCGCGGTGGATGGTCGTGGACGGCCATCCACCGATGATAATATGCGGGCCTGTTCAAAGCCATGTCGTTGGGGCGCCGGGCTTAATGCGTGACGTCAATTTATCACGCCAATTGGTGGATTAAGGAGGAGTCATGAAGAACAGGGCGATCTTGCGGTTCACGTTGGCCTTTGGTTTAGCGGCTGTGGCCGTGGGTGTGCTGTTTGGAATGTTGAGCGGCGGCCGGGAAGTGGTCCACGCCGCTCCGAGTGCTTCCACATTGGGTCTGGAATCTGAAGCGGAGCTGGGGACGGCTCTCGCGCAACCGGAGGCCGAACCCTCTCCTGGGTGGGTGGGGTCGGCGGAGGCCCGTCCGTCACTGGCGCCAGTGAATAGTCGGCTTGGCGCTGCCTCGGTGGTCACCGTCTGCCAGCCGAGCGCCGGCATCTGTCCATACACCTCCGTTCAGGCCGCGGTCGGCGCGGCGCCGGTGGGCGCGGTGATCAAGGTCGCCGAGGGCGTGTACACGGACGTCAACGGGGACGGGTACGTCGTCTATGTGACCAAGACGGTGACGCTGCAGGGCGGCTACACCGCCACCAACTGGACGACCTCGGACCCGGACGCGCATCCCACCTATCTGGATGGAGAGGGCGCGAACCAGGTGGTCTATCTCAGCGGGGGGACGGACGCCGTGCTCGAGGGGTTCCACATCCACGGCGGCAGCGCGACGTCGGGCGGCGGCGTCTACGTGGCGGCTGGTGGGGGATCGCCAGTGGTGCGGCGGAACCGGATTTACGACAACAGCGCGACGAACAACGGCGGCGGCGTGTACGTGGCCGGCGGCGCTCCGGTTCTGGAGAACAACCTCATCTATGAGAACTCGGCGGCGCGGGGCGGCGGCGTTTACCTCAGCGGCGGCGCCCCGGTGGTGCGGCAGAACAGCTTGCACGGGAACTCGGCCGGCGCGGACGGTGGCGGCATCTATTTCCGGGGCGCGCCGACCATCATCTCCTCCATCGTCGTCAGCAACACCGCCTCCAACGGGGGCGGCATCTTCCGGGGCGAGGGGACGTATCTGCCCCAGTACAACGACGTGTGGGGCAACAATGGGGGGAACTATGGCGGCTTTGGGGCCACGACGCCGCCCAACAACCTCAGTGCCGACCCGCGTTTTGTGGACCCATCCGGGGCGAACTTTCGCCTCCAGGGGGACTCTCCGTGCATCGGCGCGGCCGACCCCACCGCCTATCCCGAGGTGGATTACGACGGCTACGCCCGGCCCCTCGGCCTCCAGCCCGACGTGGGCGCGCACGAGTATTATCCCGGCACCTGCTTCGTCCGGATAGGGGACAGTCGGGTCTATACCAGCGTCCAGGCCGCAGTGGATGAGAGTTCCGCCGGGGACGTGATCAAGATTGTCGGTACATGTGCTGGGGTAGAGTCGGTGGCAGGGCACGCTCAAACGGTCTACGTTGACCGCCCTCTCACGCTGCGAGGCGGCTATACGTTGACCAACTGGGACGATCCGGATTGGAACACCCATCCCACGGTGTTGGACGCCCAGGGACAGGGCCGGGTCATTTTCATTGACGAGGTATCGGTGGTCGTGGAGGGGCTGGACGTGCGCGGCGGCTGGAGCAATACCGGTGGGGCGGGGATTTACGTCGAGCGCGGCGGCAGTTCAGTGCTTTGGCGCAACCGGATTTACAGCAACAGCGTGGTCGGGGCGGGAAAGGGCGGCGGCATCTGGGTGTTCGGCAGTGCAGGAGATAACCTGCCGGTGGTGCGGGAAAACCACATCTATGCCAATGAGGTTGCCGCTGGCTCTGGCGGTGGGGTGTACGTCGAGGGGGCTGGCAGAGTAGAGAAGAACTGGATTCACCACAACCAGGCTGACGATGGCGGCGGCGTCTATCTCTACGACACCACCGAGACGACGGTAATCTGGGAGAACCACGTCTTTTCCAATACGGCGGACTATCGAGGTGGCGGTCTGTATGTCGGCCTGGGGGTGACGAGTGACATCCGGGGCAATGACGTATACGGCAACGTGGCCGGCAATCGGGGCGGGGGGGCTTACGTGTCGGCGGCCAGCCCGACGGTGGAGGAGAACTGGCTGCGTGGCAACCGGGTCAACAGCAGCGAGACGAACAACGGCGGCGGCGGCATCTACCTGGACGAGGGTGGGAATTTCTCGCTGGTGAGGAACAATCAGATCTATGGCAATGTGGTCGCCGGCGAGGGGGGCGGGGTCTGTATCGCGGCTTCCTCGGGCGTATCTTCTGCACCGGTCGTCGAGCGTAATAAAATCTATGACAACAGCGCCCGTTCGGGAGGAGGTCTGTACGTCGTGTTGTATGCGGGGTACACAGCCATCGTGCGCAACAACCTCGTCTATGCCAATACGGCCACGAACGGCGGCGGCCTGGCTTTCGATACGACCGGGTTCACCGCCGAGAACAACACCTTTCACGCCAACGCCGCCAGCACCGGTGGAGGTATCCATCGCGTTGATCCGGCGGCTGTTGCCACCATTCGGAATAACATTGTCGTCAACAGCACCAGCGGCGCGGGCCTGAGCGGCGGCGCGGGGTGCGACTATTGTGACATTTTTGGCAACGCCGGCGGCAACGGCGGCGGCAGCAACAGCATCAACGCCGATCCCCTGTTCGTGGACGCTGTGACGTTCGATTTTCGCTTGCAGGCCGGTTCCCCGTGCCGCGAGGCCGCCCATCCCACCGACTATGCCGCGTACGACCACGATGGTTACGCCCGGCCCTTTGGCCCCCGCGCCGACATCGGAGCCCACGAGTTCTATACCGGGACCTGCTTTGCGCGCCTGAGCACCGGCGGACGGGTCTATACCACGGTGCAGGAGGCGGTCTACACCGCGACCCTCTCCGGCGCGCCGACGCCCGAGGTGCGGGCGGCCGGCTACTGCCAGGGACCGCCGGCCCCGTACGGGCGGGAGGGGATGGTCGTCATCAGCCAGTCCCTCACGCTGCTCGGCGGCCATACCCTCACCAACTGGCTGTCCCCCACGGCCCTGACCACGCTGGACGCCTGGGAGCAGGGGCGGGTGATCTATGTCACCGGCACCGCCACCAGCACGGTCACCATCGGCGAGCTGGTCCTGCGGGGCGGCTGGGCCGATACCGGCGGCGGTGTGTACGTCGAGATGCCTATGACCACTACGATTCGGAACGTCGTGTTCTACGATAACGGCGTCTCCGGCAGCGGTGGTGGACTGAGAACCGAGGGAGGAAGCGTCCGTCTGTACAACGATACCTTTGTCAACAACACCGCTGCTTCCAACAGTGGCGGTGGGATGTACCTGAACGGCGGCTCGGCCGTCGTGAGCAACACCATCGTGGTCAGCAACACCGGCGGCGGGATATACGTCGGAACTGGGACGGTGGCGTCATTGGATTATAACGACGTGTGGCACAACACGACCAATGGATCGGATTATG